>Ga0224557_1000144_pt1 | contig 81561 bp, 64 predicted proteins | sample 714S31014metaG_FD_180677 | JGI IMG/M metagenome (GOLD analysis project Ga0224557, IMG submission 180677) | Peat soil microbial communities from Stordalen Mire, Sweden - 717 S3 10-14 | ecosystem: Environmental > Terrestrial > Soil > Wetlands > Peat | place: Sweden: Norrbotten County, Stordalen...
TTTGCCGGAAGCCGCCAGCATCGCGCGATGGATCGCGCCAACCTGCGCGGCGGGAATTTCAGTTCGAGGGCGCATAGATTGCCCTCACCCTATATTAATAGCCTATTGATTGCAAGTTAGTATCAATCAATGACCGGCGCGCGGGGGCTGGAACTGGATCTAACCCATTTCTCAAAAGCAAAGCACCGGACTGGCGCGATGGGCGGTGAATACGTTCACTGCCTGAACCGCACCACATACCAAGGTTGCAGTCCCTCGGTGACTTTCAGCGTGGCATTGGTGGTGGCAACCAGTTCCGCGCCGGAGGATTGCAGCCAGGCATCAAGAATCATGTCGTGATTTTTTAAGTTGAACCCGCCCAGGACAACGTATTGAACGTGTTGCCGGATTTGTTCCGGCGGGTCGGTCAGGAGAAAATGTTCCACCCGCCGTTCGCCAAACGGCCGCCACAACGAGATGTCAATGTCATCCTCCGTTCCCATGAAGCCCACCACTTTTATGTTACCGGGTAGCAAGGCTCTGACATCGGCCAGCGGATCAGATCTGCCGGCGTAAACGGAATAAACTTTTTGCGCGCGAACGAGCAATCGTTGTTGCGGATGCGCGGCGACAGCTTTTGACAATATCGTTTGCGCCGGCCACAATGGCCGCCCAGGAACGCAGGCCAACACGACCATGGCTAGAACCATGACTCCACCGGCCAATACCTTCCACCACCGGCGGCGAATGATTTCTCCCTGGCCCGCTCCGACGATCAACAACGGCAGCAACAAGGGATAATACGGCGAAATCAGTCGGGCGGCCGTGACCAGACCGGATTTAATGCAATAAGCCAGCAACGCCACCCAAGCCGCCATCATCACGCAACGCCGCAGTCGGAACGGAAGATCCGACTTCGCAACCCATCCCTCGCCGCGCGCGACGCCATAGCGAAGTCCCGCCAGCACTGAAGCTGCCACCAAAACGCTGACCCCAAAACCGACTCCCGCCCAATCTTCCGTGGGCAGTTCGCCAAGCCAAAAATAACCGTTGTCGAAGTTGGATTCCACGGTAACCACCCAAGCCTGCGGCAGCATCAACGGTGCGTGTTGATTCCACCAGCCGGCCAGGACAAAAAAAGGCGGGACAAAATTGTTGGTGAGCAGTTGGAACACGTTGCCAAGAATGCCAATCAGAGGCCGGTGCATTTCCAGATGCGGCATTTCAATCGTCGTTCCCAGCCAGTCACCGCAATGAAGTTTGTTCAACACCGCACAGGGAAGAAAGGAGGCCGTGGCAGCCAGCAAAACCACCAGCAACGATAACACCAGGCGCTGGCGCAGCCGCGGCAGCAGCACGACGATCAAAATCGCCCACGGCAGCAGGAGCGGCAGATTGCTGGCTTTGGTGCCGGTCAAAAGTGCCGCCGCGAGAATGGAATTCCACAAATCGCGGGTTTGCCGGGAAGACCACGCCCGACAGCCAAAATAAACAGCGGCCAAGGCATAGACGGCGGAGAAAGTGTCATTCCCGGCGCCGCCGCCCTGCAACAGAAAGTTGTAGCCCGTGGGCAACAGCCACATCCAGCACCAGGCCACCCGCGGACGCACGCCCAAGTCGACGCAGACACTGAAGATCAGGCCGGGCAGCAGCAAAAACGGGATGAAGTTCAGCAGGAACATGACCCGGTCGGTTTTCAGAAAGAGCAACAACGGGGCATTCATCCATTCCATTCCGCAAAAGGAGTGATTCATCCGGCTGTTGGGAGTATGAATCCAATGCCATTGTCCTTCCGCCAACCAATGCAAAACCCGCGGGATATGGTAAGTCATCGCGGTGTGAGCGCTGGGTGGATACAATACGCCACCGAGGAACACCAACAGCGCCAGGACTGCGAAACCAAAAGGGAGCGGACGACTGAAACGCCGGCGAAGTCTTTGCCAATTAAAGCTGTAGCCAGACACATTGCGCCAGACGGCTTTGCGGCCCCACCAGACGAGAGCCGCCGTGATGCCAAAAAAAACGATGTAGCCAGTGCGGTTCAACTGGCCCAGCGCGGACAAAATCCACCCCGCAGCATTGGCGAGCACCGAGATCCACAACCAGACTTCAACCAGGAATGACCAGCACATTTTTCCCTCAGGCTTGGTTGGCAGGCGGCCTGCGTGATGAAGTTTTAAGCCCCAGAATACTCAGGAAGAAACTCGAAAAGACAATTTGGATGCCGGTCACAATGAGGGTGACTGCCGGCAGGAGCCGGCGGAGATTTTCGGAATAATTCAGGGCGCCGAAATGCTCGGATTTCCAAACCGCGATGGCGTACACAAACAAACCGCAGCCCGACAACAGAAACACCAACCCCGCAGCGATGCCTTTTTCCAGCGTGAAGAACTTGAAGATTTTCGCGAACTGCGGGTCTTGCGGCAGCAATCCCTCCGCAATGGCAAAAACTTTTGTGCAAAAGGCAAATGCGATCAGTTGCAACCCCACAATCGCCGCCATGTCAGCCACGGCCAATGACCCCACGTCAAGCTGCACCCCGCCCAGATGGACAGCGCCGGCGGAAAGCACGATGCCAACAACTCCACCAGCAAGAGCCAGCAGCAAACCGGGCATCAGGAACAACCAGCGCGGCGAGTAGATGAGCATGAAACGCAAGTGTCGCCAACCGTCACGCCACGGCTTCAAATGCGGCGGCCGGGAACGACCATCCGGATGGAGCATGACAGGCACTTCGATGATTTTGAGGGACTTGAGCAGGGTTGCCTTGATGACCATCTCGGATGCGAATTCCATGCCCGTGGTTTTCAACTCCATTTTTTCGTAAGCAGTCTTGGTGAACCCCCGCAAGCCGCAATGAAAATCCCGGACGGGACATTTGAAAAAGAGTCTCCCGATGAACGAGAGGATGGGATTGCCGATCCAACGGTTCTTCCAAGGCATCGCTCCCGGCGCAATGGTGCCGCCACCATCCGGAAACCGGCAGCCCATCACGAGATCGAAGCCTTCGCGGAGTTTTTGAACCATCCCATCAATGTGGGAAAAGTCATAGCTGTCATCGGCATCCCCCACGATAATCCATTTGGTTTGGGCCGCTTCAATGCCCCCGCGCAGTGCGCTGCCATATCCTTTTTCCCCGACCGTCACGACCCGGGCACCGGCTTTCTCCGCGACCGCCGCCGAACCATCGGTACTGCCGTTGTCCGCCACAAGGACTTCGCCCGCCACACCGGCAGCTTGGAGTCCCCGCCGTGCCTTGTCGATGCAAGCGGGAAGCGTTTCGGCCTCGTTCAGGCAGGGAATCACAATGGTCAGTTCAACAGGATTTGACATGAAATCATAATCTGCATTTTTTCATTTTTTGAATCCTACCGAGCCGCGGAAAATTGTGCTTCACAAGCGGCGAAAAACAAAGAGATTATTCAGGCCAAACTGAAACGTTTTACGTTGCCTCAATTCAAAAGAGGGATTTGCAAAAATACGCAGCGTCTGTTCCACATTGTACTCATGATGTTCTTCCAGCGACATCCCGTCCAGCACCCGAAACGCTTTCAGCCATTTGAGCATCGTGTCCACGAACGGAGATGGGACGGTTATCAGGAGCAGTCCGCCGCGGACGAGAAATCGGGCACAACCCTCAGCCACGACCGTGTATTGAGCTTGAGGAAAATGTTCCAGCACCGCCAGTATGACAATGGCATCAAAAGGTTTTACCTGGGGCATGTCCTGCGGGAAAAATCCGGGCATCAGGATGTAACGGCTCGTCTCCACTTTGACCGCCAGCGTAGGATCAATCCCGACTGAATTCGGCGCCAGCCATGGCGCCCGTGCAAACAGTGCCCCCTGCGCACTCCCGATGTCCAGCACCCGGTCATTCGGTTTGAGGTACGGAAGAATTTCGTCTATCCGCCATTGCTGCAAGATGCGGTCAGCGGGTTTCATAATTCCTGGCGAACGGACAATTCATGACGTGTTTTTGTTATGGCCAACGCGCTCGCACCGTAAATGCCTGCCGGCGGCTAGTCAATTGTTTCTTTCCGCGCCGCGACTGATTTGGTAGAACCGGTTCAACCAGCGGACATGAACGTTCACCATCTCGAACTTTTTTACTACGTGGCCAGGCACGGCGGCATCATGCCGGCGGTGCGGAACATCCCCTACGGCATCCAGCAGCCGGCGGTCAGCTCCCAGATCGCGCAACTCGAGGAATTTCTCGGCGCAACCTTGTTTCATCGGCGGCCGTTCGCGCTGACGCCGGAGGGCGAAAAACTTTACGAATTCATCCGGCCGTTTTTTTCGAACCTCGAAAAAGTTGCGGACGAATTGCAGGGCGGTCAGGCGCGGCACATCCGCATCGGCGCCTCGACGATTGTGTTGCGCGAGCATCTGCCGGAGTTGTTCCGGGACGTGCGTAAAAAATTTCCGGGACTGAAATTGTCGCTGCGCGAAGGCTTTCCCATCCAGTTCGAGGAATGGCTGCAACGGGACGAAATTGATCTGGCCGTCACGTTGATTGAAAAGAAAACGGCGCCGGGAATTCACTCGCTGGCGCTGCTGGAATTACCGCTCGTTCTGCTGGTCGAAAAAAACAGCGGCATCGGGTCGGCGGAGGAATTGTGGCGGCGTGACAAGATTGACGAGCCGCTGATCTGCCTGCCGCAAGGCGAAACCGTGTGCCGGAATTTTCAACAAAAATTGAACGCGCTCGGCGTGGATTGGTTTCCGGGCATCGAGGTCAGTTCGCTGGATCTGATCGAAACTTACGTGGCGAATGGCCTGGGCGCGGGAGTGGCGCTGGCCTTGCCGGGCAAAAAATTTCCACCGCGCGTCCGCGCGCTGCCGTTGAACGGCTTTTCGCCGGTGATCGTGGGTGCGCTGTGGCGCGGGCGCAAGACGCCGTTGCTGGAAACGTTTTTGAAGGAAGTGAAATTGCGCGCCCGGCAAATGGCGTGAGCGGCGCGCGGCAAGTTCCGGGACATCCGCGCCTTGGGTCGGGACAATGGCGGCAGTTCTGTCGGATTTTCCGACACCTCAAATTGGCGGAGTAATGAATTCCACGGCAGACTGACACGGCAGCCGACTTGGCGCGGCAGTTGCTCAACCAATGCAATGTTTTATAAGAATTACTGCTTGCAATTTTAAAACCGACCATATTAATAGGCAAACAACACATGGCGCTGTCATTTCTAAACGGCTTATCAAGGAAAAAGCGGACTCAGATGATGGTGGTGGATCTGGGCGACCGGACAACCAAGGCCGTGCTTTTGGAACGGCGCGGCGAACTTCTGGCGCTCACCCGTTACGTGCTGCTCGACTCGCCGATTTACGAGAAAAAAATTTCCGCCGAATTGCTGACCGAACATTTGCAATCCGTGGCCAAGGCACTGGAATCGGAAACCAAGCTGGTCACACTGGCCATCGGTTTGGATGACACGGTGGTGCGGCAGGTGGAATTGCCGCAGATTCCGGTGGATGAAATGCGGCTGGTGTTGAAAAACAACACCAAGGGTTATTTGCAGCAGGACATGCCGAATCATGTTTTTGATTGCCACATTTTTCCTCCGAAGTCACAGGGCAAAACCGCCGATGCCGCCAAAACGGGTTCGATTCCAAAATTGAAAGTACTCGTGGCGGGCATGAAGCAGCAATTGATTGACGATTTTCAGACGGCGATTAAAGACGCCGGGTTGATACCGGACCACATTGTGCCCGGGATCATCGGCCCGGTGAACGCTTTTGAAATGTCGCTGCCCGAAGTGTTTGCCAACGAATCGGTCGCGCTGGTGGACATTGGTTTCAAACATTCCTCGGTTTGCGTGGTGGATCGCGGTGAATTGGTCTTGAGCCGCATGGTCAACATCGGCGGTGACAAATTGACGGCCGGACTTGCCGAAGCCATGAGCATCACCTACGCCGAAGCCGAGGGCATCAAGGTGGGCATGGCGCCGGAAGTCCAGGCCATGCTCGAAGCTCAAGTGCAACCACTGGGGCGCGAACTGCGCGCGTCCCTTGACTTCTTTGAACATCAGCAGGACCGCCCCGTGTCGCAGGTCTATGTTACCGGCGGCTCGGCCCAGTCGGAGATGATTTTGCAAATGTTGCACACGGAATTGATCGTGGATTGCAAAACGTGGAATCCGACGGCGTCTTTGCAACTGGCACTGCCCGGGCAGCAGGCGGTGGAAATTGAACATATTGGACCGCAATTGAGCGTGGCGATTGGGACCGCGCTGGCGGCCTTTTAAACGAAATTGAATTATGCCGATTCGCATCAATTTGCTGGCGGAGGCCAAGGCCGCGGAAGAATTGCGCCGGCACGATCCCGTCAAGCGCGTGATTTTTGTGGGGGCGCTATGCGTGGCGCTGACGCTGGTCTGGAGCAGTTCACTCCAGCTCCAAACCATGCTGGCCAAAAAGGAAGTGTCGGACCGGCAAACGGAGATTACGGCGCGCACCAATGAATTTCAACGCGTGCTGACCGAGCAGAAAAAAATCACCGTCGCGAAAGAAAAGCTGAATGCCTTGAAAAAAATGACCAACAGCCGTTTTCTGGAGGGCAATTTGCTCAATGCGCTGCAACAGGTCACCGCGGACGGCGTGCGACTGATGCGGTTAAGGGTGGACCAGGATTATTTCCCTGCGGCCGGGACGCCGTCGCAGACCAACAAGAACGGGGTCATCTTGGGACGCCCCGGTACGGTGACGGAAAAGATCGTCGTATGGCTTGACGCCCGGGATTCCAGCGCAAACCCCGGAGACCAGGTCAATAAATTCAAGGAAGCCGTGGCCATTCAATCTTATTTCAAAGCGGCGTTGAACAAAACCAATGGTGTTCAATTGATCAATTTGTCGGCACCGCAGGTAGTCGAGGGCAAACCGTGTGTGTTGTTCACTTTGAAATGCAATTTACCGGAGTATGTCCGATGAAAAGGTTATCCAGAGAAAAACGCAATCAACTCATCACTGTCATTTTCGTCACGGTGGCGATACTGGCACTGATTGGTTTCGGTCTGATCCGGCCCCAGTATGACTCCCTTTCCAAAATCGCGAAGGACAGAACAGTCGCGGACACCAAACTTCAAAGCATCAAGCATGCGATTACAAATTCCGAAGCGATAGCGAATGAGTGGATCGAAACAAACAATGCGCTGGCACAGGCCGAAGAGGACATGGCTTCAGGCGATCTTTATTCCTGGACTTATGACACCATCCGCCACTTCAAACAATCGTATAAAGTGGAAATCCCGGAAGTCGGCCATCCGACGATTGGCGAGTCGGATTTGTTGGCGTCTTTTCCCTACAAACAAATCCAATTTACCATTAATGGCACGGTTTATTATCACGACTTTGGCAAATTCATCGCCGACTTCGAAAACAGCTTTCCACACTCCCGGGTGGTTCGTCTTGTACTCGAACCCGCTGCCGGTCCGGACAGCAATACCGAGAAACTTTCATTTAGAATGGAAATCGTCACATTGGTGAAACCGAACCCCTCGTAATCAAATGAACTGGTGCATTAATTCCAGCAAAAGCGCGGTAGCAGCGTGGCTCTCAGCCGGGTTTGTGATGGTGCTGCCAGTGGCGGCAGCCCCCGTTGCCCAACCCGCCGCGCCGGAGGTGGTGTCACGGTCGGTCTTCGTCATTCCCACGAGTCCGAAAGATGGGCGCGATCCATTCTTCCCCAATTCCACCCGGCCGTATGAAACCGTATCGGCAGTTCAACCCCATGTTGGGGACGTGTCCGCGCTCGTCTTAAAAGGCATTTCCGGTCCGCCAGATCGCCGGCTGGTCATTATCAATAATCACACTTTTGGCGTGGGCGACGAAGCAAACATTGTCACCCCACAAGGCCCGATTCACATACGCTGCCTTGAAATCAAGGCCAGTTCCGTGGTGATTGAATCCAGCGGACAGCGTCACGAGTTGAACTATATGAAAAACCGCTGAAACCAAAAAATATATGCGACAACATTCATTCCCAACCAGCCGGCCCGGACAAATCTTTTTCAAAATGAGCCGCTTGCTGGCACGAAACTTTCTTCTCTCATCGGACGTGGCAAAAGGAGCGACTGCCAAAAATGTCATGGCGCTCCCACATGTTTTATAACCCATGTTTAACCTAACAAGAATGAATCAGAGCCAGACCGGAGGTAAAGGTATGAAATCAAAAATGCTAATTGCCACACTGCTGGGCTGCCTTGTTTGGCAGCACGGGGCACTGTCCCAAACTGACACCAACGCTGCGAACCCGGCCGCCACGAACGAGGTTGCGCCCGCGAATCAGCCCGCCATCACCATCGACACCAATCCGCCGGCGGCACCCGCGGTCACCGCAAATGAATCTCCCAGTGTGACCGCCACCAATGAGCCTGCCGACACCGGCGCCGCCAATCCGCCGGCGGCACCCGCGGTCAGCACGAATGAATCTCCCAGTCTGACCGTCACCAATGACACCGGCACCAGCGCCACCAATTCGCCGGCGGCACCCACGGCCAGCACGAACGAATTTCCCAGTGTGACCGCCACCAATGAAACCGCCGGCGCCGCCAATCCCCAGCCTTCAGGGCCTCCGAGCATACCGTTGATTCAATTTCAGGACGTTCCGATTACCACCGCCATTGAAAATCTGGCCCGGCAGGCGGGAATCAATTACCTGATTGATCCGAGAATCGGTTATGGCCAGCCTGACCAAAATGGACAGATCAAAGCCGAACCCACTCTTTCCATCCGTTGGGAAAATGTCACCGCCGAGCAGGCCCTCATGGCCTTGCTCGACAACTACGGTTTGCAACTCAGTGAAGATCGCAAGACCCAGATTGCCCGCATTACCGCCAAAGACCCTACGGCACCGCCGCCGCTCATTACCCGCGTCGTTCAACTCAAATACGCCAGCACGTCGAACATGGTGGACTCGATCCAGGCCTCGTTCACGGACAAACGCAGCAAGGTGCTGCCGGATGTCCGCACCAGCCAGTTGGTCGTGGTGGCCACCGAAAGAGAGCAGGAAGCATTGGACGCGCTCATCAACGAACTCGACAAACCCACGCGACAGGTGTTGATTGAAACCAAACTGGTCGAGATTTCCAGCAATCCCACGACGACCAAAGGTGTTGACTGGTCGGGCACGCTTTCGGCGCAAAACATCTACTTCGGAAACGGTTTAATGCAGAGTTCCTCTGCTACAACCGCCAATATTCCCGGCACCCCTACAACCACGACTTTCAGCGATAATCACACCGTCACCACCACACCCAGTTCCAGCCAGAGCACCACTTTGAGCATCAATCAGGGTTCGGGCGGCATGTCTTGGAATACCCTCAGCGGCTTCACTCCGGCGATTGGGTTCCTTAACGCCGACGGTGTGCATGCCGTGCTCTCCTTCCTGAATGCAACTTACGATGCCCAGATTGTTTCCACTCCCCGCATTGTCACTTTGGACAACGAGCTGGCGACCATTGAAGTCACCCGCGGCTACCCGGTTATTAGCCTGTCTGGCGGAACTCAAAACTCCTCCGGCAGCTCGTCGGTCACCTATTCCAACGTCGGCACCATATTGCAGGTGACGCCGCGCATTTCCGCCAATGATTTCATCTGGCTGAAAGTCACCCCGGTGGTTTCAAGCTTTTTTGGCAATGTAATCGTCACCGTGCCGGGCGGAAATGGTAATCCCTCAACCAGCTACCCGGTTCCGGAATTTGATACTCGCAGAATTGATTCGCAGGTGATGATTCCCAATGGCAATACGCTGGTCATGGGCGGCCTGGTTCGGGACAACCCGACCGCCACCTATAGCAAGGTGCCGGTCTTGGGGGACATTCCCGGACTGGGATGGGCTTTCCGCAGCGAAACCAAATCCATGGACAAGGACAATTTGATCATTTTTCTGACCCCCACGATCATCCAAAATACCGATTTCCAGCAGGCCTCAGCCGCCTCAGCCGATTTTCTCCAATCCAAACAGGCGGTGATGAAATCCCGCATGAACCCGAACTCCATCTGGGACGGGGCCGAACCGCGTGGCGATTGGAGCAACCCCGCCCCCGTACCGGGTGAATTTGACAAAAATTAGCCGTCTTAAACCAATGTTCATCCAATCGGCAAACCAAGATTTCTTGTGAGCGGTAAATAACAATCAAACCTATTCTATGAGAACTCCAATTCTCAAGCGCGCGTGGCGGGCCTTCGGGCAGGCGCATTTCATCCCCCAGTCGCGGGGCGTCATTGTAATGGCCGCGTTGCTGCTGGCCGCCGCCAACCTCTCTGCCGCCTCAACTGTAAGCACAACCAGCGGCGGCCCCAGAACCGGCTACACTTCGGGCGCCGGTCATGTGAATGGTGACATCGGTTCGGAAGCCGAATACCACACGCCTTGCGGCCTGGCGATGGACAGCAGCGGCGATTATCTGTTCGTGGCCGACCGCGACAACAACGCGGTTCGCCTGCTTCAATTCGACGTCAATTGGACTTACGACATCGTGGGTGAGGATCAAAATGGCAACGCCATAACCAACCTTTTCAACAAGCCGGTTGGCATCGCGCTTGATAATGCAGACAACCTCCTCTTTGTCCTCAACCGCGGCAAGGGCACCGACGGGAACGTTTTGGAATTCGACCTTATCTTTGGCACCATTGCCACCAATCTCGCGAAAATAACCAACGCCGGTGGCATTACGGTGGACACGCTCGACAACATTTATGTAACGGCCAGCAACAAGGTGATTAAGGTGACGTCAAGTGGCGTCAGCAATGTTGTGGCGACGATCACCGCTTCCGGCGCTTCCTTGCAAGGCATCGCTTTCAAACAGAACGGCTTGCTGGCCGTTTGCGATGCCGGGCGCAATGGCATTTTGCTCATTAATCCCAACACCGGTATCGTCACCACCAATGCCGGATTCCACGGCAAGGGCGACTTTTTCAACGCGAACAATGTTGACCCCAGCAACACCGCCAGATTTTTCCAGCCCGCCGGCGTGGCCGAAACGGGCGATGGAACTCTAATCGTCGCGGACTATGGCAATCACCGCGTCAAAAGAGTGCTGGCCAGTGGCGCTGTGACAAATCTTTACGGGGTCTCTTCCAATGATTGGGTCAACCCTTATAAAGGACACACCGACGGGACGGTCGTGGTTCCCGATCAACTCGGTGGGGTTGCCGCACGCCAGCCTAATGGCGTGGCCGTGGCACCCGACGGCACTGTTTATGTAACGGAAGATTATTACCATATCATCCGCCATGTTACGGGAGCCGGTCTCAAGCCGGTGGTGTGGCCACCGGCCGCGCCGACGGGACTGGACGCGACGGCGGGCTACGGGCAGGTAGTTTTGCAGTGGACGGCGAGTTCTGGCGCGACGAATTACAACATAAAACGCTCTCTTTTCAGCGGCGGACCTTACACAAATACCCTGGCCATCACGGCCGCCACAACTTATACCGACACCAACGTCATCGATGGAACGAATTATTACTATGTGGTTTCGGCGTCCAACAGTGGTGGCGAGAGTGTAAATTCTTCAGAAGTGAGCGCCACGCCGCTGTTTTCTCCTGTACCAACCATCTTTTTGCCCATCGCTGCAACCTCCGGGCAGGTAAATTTGACCTGGTCAACGTCCGCGGGTGCAACCAGCTACAACGTAAAACGGGCCTTTTCCAGCGGCGGACCTTACGCAACCATTGGCAACTCGACCAGCACGAGTTACACCGATACGGCTGTGTCCAGCGGGACGACTTATTACTATGTTGTTTCAGCCCTGAACCCCGGCGGGGAGAGTGCAAACTCTTTGGAAGCGAGCGCCACGCCGCCGGTACCGCCGCCGCCGGCGCCGAGAATCGGCTGGTTTGATTACGAAGGAAACAATGCAAACGGCTTTTTTACCGTGCTCTACCCTGTCAGCGGGACCAACACGTACACAGCCCACAATGATTTAAACATAGCTATTGATCCGAACACAACCGACGGCGTTAGCACCCTTTACATCTACACCAACGGGCCGCAGCCAGTTTTAGCTGTTCCCGGTCTGGGGAACGGAAGCAATCCGCCGAAATATAAGGATGGTCTGAATTATGCGCAGTCTCTTCTGCCCACATTTATTCCGATCATGCCGGACTTGGTGATCAAAGCAGTGAATATCGGTACTGGGGGAAGCAGCGCGATTGTCACAGCCGAGTTCCTGTTTCAAGTTGCCAATCCAACGATTACTGGAAACAACGCCGCGCTGTTCACGGTCAGCGACATCACGAGCAATTCGGTGATCTGGTACACCATTGATGGCACCGTTCCGACCAACACCTTGGCCCCGCCCAGCACCAGCATCGGGCCGATTGCGATCACCAATGGCAACCCGGTCAAGCTTTCCATTAATGCGAGCAGCAACATTTTTTTCCAAGCCCGGGCTTTCCGCAATGGTTATTCACCGAGCGGAATCGCCGTGCAATCTTTTTCGCCGGCCAATTTCGTTGCCAACACTATCAGCTTTGGCCTCACCGGTGGCGAGCCAACCAGCAAATTTCTTGCGCGGCCCGGCCAGTTCTTTTACGCCCCGGTCACCCTCCAGTTGATAGACCCCTCCGACACGATGTTTAGTTTGCAGTTCAACGCCGCCGTCACGAATGGCCTGGCGACGCCCAATAAAATTGTCAACGGCGCCGGCATCGATTTCTTCCCCATGCTCATGACCCAGGTGACTCCGGAAGAAGGCCGATACTACCCGCCCGCCGACGGGAATTGGTATCTGGGAATTCCGAATGTAATATTTTCGTCCGGGACAAACGGGACGCCGATTTCGGGAACATTTGTAAATACCAACAATAACCTTATCGGTGTGATCTGGGCATTCCGCACGGGATTTCAATACTCGTTGACCGACAGCAACGGCGTTGTGCTGTTGGATTTTGATACGACCAAGCAGGACTTGATAGCTTACTCCATCGCCCACGACACGCTGTTCAAGCAAGCTGGTGGCGTGGTGGTTCTTGGAGCTTATTCCTTCCTGATTCCGGCTAGTGCCAATACGGGTGACCAATATTTCATCCAGTTGGGCAGTGCCTCCGCCACCCGGGACGGTGCCGGGGCAACCGGAGCCGGCATCTACATCCAGTCCCCGGCCAACAGCCAGGCGGTAACGGTCACCAACGTTTCCTATCTGGTGGGCGACGCCGCACCGTTTCACTGGCTTAACGTCGGCGATTTCGGCGATGGCATCCTGGACGACTCTGATGTCATGCAAGTGTTTCAATCCGCCGTTCTTGACACGGATATGCCGCCGACGAATTCCGATTTGTATCTGGCGATGGATTCGTCCGGAAGAATGGGTGTTTACGATAGTGTCAATAATTACTACACGGATCCGGGTCCTGCCGGAAACTTGAGCCTCGCCCAGCAACAGGCCATGTACGACGGCAATGACCTGTCCATCAATACGAATTGCTTCGGGGACGGGGTATTGGATGTTTCGGATGTCTATGTCACCTACCGCCGTTCTGAGGACTCCAGTTTGAATTGGTGGGTGCGCTATTGGACCAACGGCCAGTTTGTAGCTGTCACGACACCCAACCTGGTTTCCAACACCCTCACGCCCCTCACGGCTTCGGTCGCGTTAGGGTCCGCCAGCCTGACGTCTACCAACCAAGCGTCCGCCGGTCAGACCAACTCCTTCTTCCAGCAACCGTTTGTTTCCTTTAGCGCCGGCGACGCCGTGGCCGCTCCAGTGTCAGGGCAAACTGTCCAAGTCCAAATACCAATCAATGCCAATATTATTGGAAACTACCCGCTCCGTATCCTGGGATTGAACATCACCGTCCACCCATTGGATGGCTCTCCCGCCTTGACCGATTACGTCCAGTTTACTCCGAGTGCGTTGGGCCAGTTGACCCAGCCAGCTTGGGGAAGTGCCTCCAAATCGCCCAACAATTACGATGGAGTCTGGTGGCCCGGCAGCCCTATTGACAGCACCACTCCTGGCCTTTCCAGTAATGTGATTCTTGGCACGTTGACCGTCAAAATTCCTACAAATGCCACCAGTTTGTCCGCTTATGCCGTCCACTTTGATCACGCCTCGGCTTCGCCCAACGGGATTATTTCGTTCCCCAGGAGTACTTTGACCGGCGTGATCACTCTGTCCAGCCGCACCAATTCCACCTACAACGACGGCATACCTGATTTGTGGCGACTGCGCTGGTTCGGCACCGTCAATAACATCTTGTCCGTTTCCAATGCCTGCTCTTCCGGCGACGGCATAAACAACTGGCAAAAATACGTTGCTGGCGTTGACCCCAACACGCCCAATGATTTTCCGAGCTTGAATCCCAAAGCGCCGGTTCCCGCCGGGGCAAACGCCGCCATTCATTGGCCGACTGTCAGCGGCAAACAATATGTCATTCTGCGCTCCAGCAGCCTCTTTCCCGGCAGTTGGTCGGCCATCGCCACCAATACCGGCACCGGCACGGACATGGAATTTGACGACACCACGACCAGTCAGACGCGGTTCTACCGGGTGCAGATTCTGCCGTGAGAATTTAGATTGCGAAAAAACGGCGCGTTCATCAGAGCGCGCCGTTTTCCTTTTTACACCACTTCTCCAAAGCAATTGGCATCTTCAATGATTTTGTGCAACCCCTCTCCGGTCCTGACGGACACCCTCTCCCCGCCCAGCGGGGAGAGGGGCGGGCCGAGGGGCGCGTTAGCTTTGTTCCCAATATTGTTGAGGAATGGCATCAATCGCCCGGCTTTTCCCCTGCCACTCGTTTCAAGTAATCAAACGAATAAATGCCCGTCGAATGCCCGTCGGCCCAAACCGGCTGGACCGCATAACCGCCCACCATCTCAATGCGAACCAGTTCAAAAGCCTTCGGCGTCAGCACCGTGTCCGGGTTCTTGTAAACGTTGCCCAGGATGTCCACCTCGCCCTTGCAACCCGCGCACGGACAACGCCGCCGCAGTTGCTCAAGCGGAATGAAATTCTCGCCGCCATCATCCCATTTGATGGCCAGTTCGTTGCCAATTGGTTGAATGTCCACCAGTCGCATGGATGAATGATGACGGAGGTTGCTCTGCCTGGATCATCTGGCCCGGAGCAGAAGAACGGGAACGCTGACGCTGTGCTGGACCGTTATGGCCGTTGTTCCGAGAACCAGATCGGCCACGAAATGATGACCGTGCGTGCCCATCGCCACCAGGTCAGGTTTTTTCTGCCGAATCCAGTTGACGATTTCTTTGACCGGTTCACCGTAAGCCAGTTCCACGTCGGCCGGAATGCCGTCAGCGACAAACTCGGCCCGGATGCGGTCCAGATACGCCTGGCTCTCTTCGACCTCCGCGCCCGCCGCGTTTTTGCCGTGATACTTGGCCAGCGCACCCGAGGCCACGTGAAGCAAAACGACGTGGCTTTGCATCGCCTTGGCCAGCTCTTTGATGTGTTCAATAATCGCCCGGTCGGTTGCGGTGCAATCCAACGTCACGAGAATGGTTTTATACATGCGTGTGCCTTTCCTGCCGCCTCCCGCCATCATCCGCCGGCGATGATGTGCCATGCTGCCTTGAGCGACTCCGGTAAACTATAGATGTCCATCAAGGTAATCAATATCGCACTGCCCCAGCCCAAGACCATCAGAAACCAGCCGTTGGCCCACCGGCCCATGATCTTGCGGGAGGAGGTGAACTGCAGCAGCGGGAACATGGCGAAAGGCAGTATGAGGCAGAGAATGACCTGACTGAGGTTGACCAGATCGGTCACGCTGCCATTGCCGCGAATGCTGATAATCCAGATGGCCGGCACCACCGCCAGTGTGCGCGAGATCATCCGCCGGATCCACGGGCGGATGCGCCAGCGCATGAACCCTTCCATCACCACCTGTCCGGCCAGCGTGCCGGTGATGGTGCTGCTTTGTCCGCTGGCCAGCAACGCCACCGCAAAGAGTGTGCTGGCGGCCGTCGTGCCCAACAGCGGGGCCAGCGTCAGATAGGCGATGCGGATCCAATCGCTGTCGGGGTTGAACATGACCACTTGGCCACCCGCCACCGTCACGCTCTGCTTTCCGTAAAACACCATTGCCGCCAGCACCAGAATCGCCGCGTTGACGAAAAACGCGACGGTCAGCGCGGCGGTGGAGTCAATGGTGTTGAAGCGGATGGCGGTGCGGATGGAATGTTCATCACGCTTCAGCTTTCGCGTTTGCACCAGCGCCGAGTGCAGGAACAGATTGTGTGGCATGACGGTCGCTCCGATCATGCCGATGGCCACGACGACCATGCCGGCTTCGCGAAAGTTGGGCTGCATCAGGGCCTGGCCCATTTCCAGAAAACCGGGATGTGTCTGGGGAAGAATGAAAATCTCGATGCCGTAGCAGACCCCAATGGTGACGACAAAGATCGTGACCACCGCCTCAATCATCCTCATGCCCAGCCCCTGCAAAGCGAGCAGAAGCAGGACATCGAAGGCGGTAATGATGATGGCCCACGCCATGGGAATGTGGAAAAGCAGATTCAAGGCGACCGCGCTGCCCAGCGATTCGGCCAGGTCCGTGGCGGCAATGGCAATTTCCATGGCAATCCAGTTCGGCCAGCGGGACCACTTGGGATACCAGTCGCGACAGCACTGGGCCAGGTCCCTGCCCGTGACCACGCCCAGGCGGGCTGAGATGACCTGAAGGATAACAGCCATAAAGCTGGCCACGGCCACGACCCAGAGCAGGCCGTATTTGAACTGCGCTCCACCCGCCAGGTCGGTGCCCCAGTTCCCAGGATCCATATACCCAACACTGACGAGGATTGCCGGTCCCGCAAACGCCCGCCACTGCCGCCAGAAGCCGGCTCGATCCGGCGGCACGTCCACGGTGCCATGCACCCCTTCCAGCGACGGGTGGCTGGCACGGACGTCGCTGCCGACACCGGCTGGCCGGTGCGCGTCGGCGGTCTCCTTTTTGTCAAATTCTTCCGGCATGCCTGTCCATATTTGTAGCCTGTGCTACATTTTAGCAGAAAGATTGTCAACCGCAATTTGGTCTGGTTTAGTTTGGAATATGAATTGCCCGCCAACCAAAGCCGCGAAGGTCCGTCCGCCGCTCCAGGGCAACCCCCGCCGCACCCGGCAGGAGCACTCTCAGGAAATCGCCCTGGACTATGTGGAGTTGATTGCCGAACTCATCGCCACAACCGGCGCGGCGCGGGTGACCAATCTGGCCCGCCGCCTGGGCGTCACGCACGTCACCGTCAACCGCACCATCCAGCGCCTCCAGCGTGGCGGACTGGTCAATGCCCAACCGTATCGCTCCATTTTGCTCACCGAAGCCGGCCGGAAGCTTTCTGAAGAATCACGTCGGCGTCACGAGATTGTGGTCGAGTTTCTCAAGTCGCTCGGGGTTCCGGACGCCGTCGCCCATCTGGACGCCGAAGGCATGGAACACCATGTCAGCAGGAAAACCCTCTCCGCGTTCGTTAAACACCTCGAACGCTGTGGCCGACACCAGCCGCCGCAGTAATCGCTCGAGCCTGCCAAACTTTGCCGCCCGACGTTTCATCACGCTTTGCCCGGCGGCCAATTCGCCGGCCGCTCGACCAGGTGCAACAGGTTGCCTTCAGCATCCTCGAAGAATAAAACTTTCCCCCCGCCCGCTGCCGGCCGCGTTTCTTCATCAAACTTCACGCCGTGTTTGCTCAATTCGACCTTCGCCGCGTTCATTGAATCCACGTGCAATGCGACGTGCCGCCAGCCCGCCAGCTTGTTGTTGCCGCGTTCGGCCAGGACGGTTTCAGCAGCGTAAATTTCCAGCATCACGCCTCCGGGCAAAGCGATAAGACAGGTGGGCGGACTCTGGCCGTTGTCCCAGACCGGCCGCGCGCCCAGCACGCGCACATACCAGTCTTTCAACGCGGCAGGATGGGCGGCGGGAACAGCAATGTGTTCAATGGAAAAGTTCATGGGCAAATTGGTTTTGTTTCAACGAGAATAATCCGCCCAATGGTTTTTCAAACACGAAAATTGCCCCTCGGCCGTCCTGCCGGACCCCTCTCCATGAACCTCTTGGTAGCACAGGTTTCCAAACCTGTGTACCCCGAAAGCTTTCGAGCTTTCGGGGCTGGTCGCCGGACAATGCCTTTGTTTTAGGTTCTCATTCCCCGACTCTCAACCAGCCACATACGGCTCACCTTTGCCGGTCTCGCACAGGGACTCCAAGCTGGCCAGTGAAGATCAGTGATTAACTTGGGGTCCCGGATTTTCTCCCTGCGCAGCAGCATTGCCTGCCTTCCGCACGACAACCATTTTCAGCGATTTTTTTGCCGGCACCAAATCAAGTCCAAACTCCCTGACTGCGGCCATCATTCCGGCGGGATTCGGCGCGCGGTCTTTTTGGTCCCATTTCACATCAAAGCTGTACCGGTTCGTCAGCCCGGTTTCATCAATTACCGGCATTGAAACCGCATGTTCCAATCCCTCCGTCAGGGAGGACATGGTCATGCCGGTTCCGCTCACCTCACCCCAGCCAAAACTGTTTTGTCCGTTGCGATTGGTGCTGGCCGTCAACCGTTCCAGGCTGGCGCTGTTGGTTTTCAATACCAACACGTCCACATCCCGCACTTCCCGTTTAACCGTCAGGCCGAAGGTTGCCTGAACCGCCGGCGCGAAGACTGCTTCGAGCATGTCCTTTCCTTGCGGGCTTCCGTTTGTCCACGGCAAAGTGATGTAGAACTCATACCATTCCTTGGGTAGTTCAACTTCGGCGACGATTCGTGTGCCTTCGACATTGAAAACGTGCTCGATGGCGGTTTTCAGCATGGCGGGTTGAAACGTCAGACCGGAGGCGCTCCATGTCTCAATCTGGTTGGTCCTGGAGGGTGGACGAATCAAGACTTGAAACAATGGCTTCGCGCCAATTCGGTATTGACCGGGAACCACACCGGGCACCTTTTCGCCTCCGGGTTCATTGGCTTGGGGTAATGGTTTGTCCGCCAGGCAAAGCTCGATCAAGCCGGGCGTCAGCGCCCGCGGATCCGTGACGGCGGCGATGCGCCCATGTAAGTCAATAATTACCGTGTGCGGAATGGCATAGACCCGATAAGGTTTGTCTTCCCCAAACCCCGCGTCCGCACCGATGCCAATCCATGCGTTGATGGGCGTCTTTTTCAGAAATTGCCGGAGCGCGCTTTCCCGGTCATCGGTGACGGCGATAAATTGCACCGGCTGGTCCTTGAATTGTCCGGCCAATTCATTCAGGTGCGGAATGGACGCCACACAGGGGCCGCACCAGGTGGCCCAGAACTCCAGCACCACCACCTTGCCGGTCGGCCAACCCATCGCTGCCTCCGGCGGCGCCTGCAACCATTGTGTGATCTTCAGTGCCGGCGCCGCCTCCCCAACTTCCGGTCCATCCGGATAACTGGTGGCGTGCGCCCTGAAACACCAAACGACCAACAAGAGTAATATCCAAGTTTTCACACAGCCAAACGCTTTTGAACCCTGACAATAATCACACCCCGGCGTAAATCAACACTGGATGCGACGGGCGGGGAAAACCGGACGCGGCTTACCCCTTCCAGATCATGTCCGCCACCGTGCGGTTTGCCGGAACGAACGGCAGCACGTGTTCGGTATAGGGCACAATCACGTCGAGCACATACGGCTCGTTGGCGTCGAGCATCCGCTGAATGGCGGGGCGCAAATCCTTTTTGAACATTACGCGCTCGCATTTCACGTTGAAACTGTTGCAGACGCGCACGTAGTCGGGATAAATCTCCTCGCGTTTGTCAGGATCGCCCAGATAGGTGTGGCCGCGGTTGCCGGCGTAAAACTTGTCCTCCCATTGCACCACCATGCCGAGGTGCTGGTTGTTCAGGATGATGGCCTTGGCCGCGATTTTTTCGACGTGCGCGGTCGCCAGTTCCTGAATGTTCATCAGGAAAGAGCCGTCGCCGTCTATGTCAATCACTTCCTTGTCCGGATGCGCGACCTTGACGCCAAGGGCGGCCGGGTAGCCAAAGCCCATTGAGCCCAGCCCGCCGCTGCTGATGAACTGGCGCGGGAACTGGTATTTATACCACTGGCCGGCCCACATTTGATGCTGGCCCACGCCGGTGGTGATGTAGGCTTCGCCTTTGGTCAGTTCGTAAAGCGCCTCGACCACCATCTGTTGCAGGATGATCTGGTCTTCATGGCCTTTGAGATGGTCTTTCATGTGGTCACTGCCGGCGATTTCCTGCGTAATGGTGTAGGCAAAAGGCCCCTTTTGCTTCCACCCGGCGATTTGTTCGAGCCACGCGGTGTGCTTCTTGTTGAGCGGACGCTTGGCCAGCATCGCATTGAGCCGCGTGAGCGCGTCCTTGATGTCGCCCACCACGGCCAGGTTGGCGCGGCGGTTTTTGTTCAACTCGGAAGCGTCAATGTCCAGGTGAACAATTGTGCCGTGTTTGCAAAATTCCTCGAATTTGCCGGTGACGCGGTCGTCAAACCGCACGCCGAACGCGAGCAGCAGATCCGCGCCGTCCTTGATTTTCACCATCGGGTCGTTGAACGTCTTGCGCAACTGGTATTCGCCGTTGACCGCCCAATTCGCGAACGCCGCGCCGTGCATGCCCAGCCAGCGGAGCGAGAGCGGATGCGTTTCCGGAAAGCCGCCGATGCCCATGAGCGTGGTGGTGACGGGAATCTGCGCCGCCTCGGCGAACTTTTTCAATTCCTCCGCCGCACCGCTGCTGATGATGCCGCCGCCGCAATAAATCACCGGGCGTTCGGCCTTTTCAATCAGACCCATGATTTCGTTCAATGCGAGATCGTCGGCGCGCAGGTCGGGTTGGTTGTAGCCGCGCAGGCTTTTCTTGATTTGCTCGAGCGTCGGCCACACCGGCTGGGTCCGGGCCTGCTGGATGTTTTTCGGCACGTCAATCACCACCGGGCCGGGCCGTCCGGATTGCGCGATGTAAAACGCCTCCTTCACGACGTGCGGAATGTCGTTCACATCCGTGATGAGATAGGAATGCTTCACGATGGGCAGCGTCACGCCGATGATGTCGGTTTCCTGGAACGCGCCGCGGCCGATCATGGTCTGGTTGACCTGGCCGGTGATGGCGATGAGCGGGCAGGAATCCAGGTAGGCGTCGGCAATGGCGGTGACGAGGTTGGTGGCACCAGGGCCGCTGGTGCTCATGCACACGCCGGCCTTGCCGGTCGCGCGGGCGTAACCTTCCGCCGCGAAACTGCCGCCTTGCTCGTGACGCGGCAGGATGGTGCGGATCTTGGATCGGGTGAGTGACTGGTGGATTTCCATGCTCGCGCCGCCGGGATAGGCAAAAATGACCTCCACGCCTTCGCGTTCGAGGGCCTTGACGAGGATGTCGCACCCGGGCATGGTGGGGCCGACCTCGGCGCGCGGGGCGGGGGCGGCTTTCTTGTCTCGTCGCGCCGAAGCCGTTTTTGCGGCGAAGGCGGATCCAGCTATTTCAGTTGTCTTGCTCATAGCGTTTTCTTGGATTGATGGATTGGTGGATTGATGGGCCAACGCTTCGGGGCGTTTTCCCACCCATCCAATCATCCAAAAATCCAATAATCCAGTTTCATGTTTTGGTTATGGCTGACGGTCGCAGGTAAAATAAAAACCCACGACCGTTTTGCAGCCGTGGGTTCTTGTTAAAGTTTATTTCAATTCAACAAGCGCCAACGGCGTCGCTAACTACAACGACGACCGCCAGTTTAACTGCTTGTGAAAAGTTTTTCAACATTGCGCTTTAAATTTAGCTGAATTCCCGGTCCGGTCAAGTCCGGTTTTTGTCCAGCGCCTGGTTGCGGATGGCGAACATGAGCAGGCCGCCGATAACGCCAAACGGCACCATGAAGTAGAAGTAGGAATCCCAGCTTTTATCGAGAAAGTAGCCGAGCACCTTGAGCGCGAGGCTGGCGCCGAAGTATTGGAACGAGTCAATCACGCCCGATGCAAAACCCGCCATCTTGCGCCCGCCGATGTCCATCGCCGCCGCTGGACCGAGGAGCGAATGGGTCGAGTTGGCCGTGAAGGAAATCAACACGAAGAAAACGAGCGCCCAGTTGAGGCTTTGCACCTGCGTCGCCACGAGGATGACGCAGACTTCGATGAAATAAATCCACGCAGCCACGGGCGCGCGGCGGCCCTGGAAAATCCGGTCGGAGATGATGCCCGAGATCAGCGAGCCGGAAGACGCCACAAACGGAATCAGAAACCCGAGCCATTGAAACCGCGCCGAACTCAATTCAAGGTTGTAGACTTCCTGAAAATAACGGGGAAACCACTGGTCAATGCACTGCCGCACCGCGCCGGTGCAGGCATACGCCAGCGCGATGATCCAGACCAGCGGATTGCCGACGATTTTTTTGAATACCGTCGCGATCTCACCGTGGATGTCCGTGTCGGAATGGTCCGCCTCGCCGGCGTGAACGCCGGCAAAACCCGCTTCCTCCGGCGTATCCTTGACCACGAGCGCGAGCACGACCGCCACCAGGCTCGCAACGCCCGCTGGTATCCAGAACAGCCAGCGCCAGTGCAGCGCGGGCACCTGCCACATGCCGAGGAACGTGAAGCCGGCCAGCAGCGCGGCCCCGAAATAATTGATGCCGAGCCGCCCGAGGTTGATCATGAACCCGAAAATGCCCGCGAATGTGCCGCGCTCCGTCTGGCCAAACCACGCGGCATTGATCTTGATGAACCCCGGCGCGCCGAATGCCTGCACGTAGCCGTCAATGCTCCGCAACACCACAAACAGCCAGAGGAAACCCCAGAACGACGATGCGCCGAAGAGCAGGTTCATCGTCACCGTGCCCGCCGCGCCGATGAGCATGGCGCGCTTGCCGCCAATCCGGTCGGTTAAAAGGCCGTTGACGATCTGTCCGATTGCGTAGGCCAGCAACTGGGCCGAGATGATGCTGCTCATGTCGGACTTTGAAAAATGCAACTCGTCGGCGATGGCTTTGTTGGCCAGCGGCAGGTTGTAGCGACACAGATAGTAGGACGTGTACATCAGCCCCACCACGCCCCAGTTAAGTCCGCGGCGGGCGCGGAAACCGGGAGGGAATTTTCGCCGGGTAAAAAAAGTTGTTGACACGATCAGGCTCCTGAAACGGATACGACCGGCTCAAAGCCGGATGCAACAAAGCAAAATCAAGCGTCCCGGTCAAGAAACGGCGGAGGACACATGTGGGTTGGTTTGGTGGGGCGAGCGTACTCGCGCCTGCGCTGCCGTAGCGGCTTCGTCGCCGCGAAGGCGCGAAGCCGAACCGAATTAAATATCTCCTTATTTCGGCTCGCCGGGAGTCTTGCCCCACCTGGGAGCGCTGGCGTCTCGCCGGCGAGTTCCGGTTTTCAGCTCTCGACTTGCCGGCGAGACGCCAGCGCTCCCAGGAACTGTGCCCCGGCTCATGGTCCCGATGCGCGTCCAATGTCGGAGTTTGGGTTCAAACCAATCTTCTGCTTTTACCCGCTTCGGCGAGGTATTTCCGGGTGGCGGCGGGCAGGTCGTGCCAGATTTTTATGGCAATCAGCATCCCGACCAGCGCGAATGGCATCAGAAAATACGGCCAGTAATGCCAGTTCCACGTCGTCAGGTAACCGAGGCTGAACGACTGGATGCCGCTGCCGAGATACGTGCAGCCATCCACAATGCCGGAGCACGTCGCCGCGGCCTTGCGCCCGCCGAAATCCGTCGCCGCCGTGCCGGCCATGAGCGACGTGATGCCCACCGCGCACATCACGATGAACACCGACGCACAGCCAAGAATGAGCGGGGAGGAAAACAAAAACACGGCCATCACCATCGCCATGATCAGAATGAAGCCGCACAGGAACGCCGTTGGCGGACCGCGCCGCGATTGGAACCACCAGTCGGACGCCATGCCGCCGGCGAACCCGCCGATGATGCCGAAGATGCACAGCAGCAGGCCCCAATGTTGCAGGAAAAATTCCGCGCCCGGCTGTTTCACCTCGGCGGCAAAAACGAAATACCATTGCGTGATGCCGTTGCGGAACACACCCGAAGTCAGCCCGATGGCCGCAATCAGCAGCATCAACGGACTGGCAAAAACTTTTTTGAGCAGGTCAAGCGCCGTCAGCTCGATGTGCATCTGGCCGGACGACGCGTCGTGCGTGTCGAAGTATGGAAAATCCGCCTCTTCCGGCGTGTCCTTGATGAGCCACCAGTCAATCAATACCCAGACAATCAAAATTGCCGACGGAATGAAAAACACCGCCCACGTCGCATCCACCGGTTTGGTGGTGGAAGCGAAAATGGCCTTCAGCAAATCGTGCAACCAGCCGCCGGTGGCGTTGGCTTTGGTCATATTGACAATCGCCTGCCCCCAGTCGAACGCGAAATAGACGCCGATGGAAATGAGCGTTCCGAAGATCGCGCCGAACACGCCGCGTTCGCGCACGTGGAACCAGTAGGCCTTGACCTTGATGATGGAAACCGCGCCGTAGCTCTGGAAATACATGTTCACCGAGTAGAGAAACGAAAAGGCGACGACCATGTTGACTTTCAATTTTCCCATCACCAGCAGCCAGGTCAGCACCCCGAGCAGGACGTTCGCCCCCGACGCGCCCAGGGCGGCGATGATGATGCCGCGTTTGCCGCCGATTTTGTCCACGAGCGGGCCGTTGATGAGGAACGACAGCGCATAGGTGACCGTGCCCGCCGCGAAGATCAGACCGAGGTCCTCCTTCGACATCAAATCGCCGAGCGCGTTTTTGGAGACGTTGAGGTTGTAGCGTCCCATGTAAAGGAACGCGTAAGTCATGCCGAGCGGAAACCAGTTGATGAAACGGCGCAGCATGAACCACCGGCTGTGGCCCATCGGGTTGTTGTGAAAATACAACCCGATAATCACCGCCAGACAAATGCCGACTAGGAGCAAATCCATGAAAAATCCTTCGGTAGCCCGACAGGAAAACAGACCCGCACAACGCGGTCAAAGGATTTTATGTGACAAAAAAGCCGCGGAGGATTTCCGCGGCCTGGATGGAGCGCCAATGACAGCGACATGGCGCGGTATAATGAAACAACTCTATTTTGACAGCCGGAAAAACAAGTTGCCCGTCGGCGACGTGAGGTTCAGGTAATTGGTGCCGTTGAGCAGCGTTACGCCGCTGCTGGCTGACCAGCCGGCGGATGAAGCCAGGTTGCCGTTCTGCTGTAGGCTCCAGCCCGACGCGTCCTGCCAATAAACCGTCACCGTGTTGCCCGCATGGCTGATGAACAAGGTCGGCGCGCCGGGCGTCTGCACCACGGAAATCAGCGCCCAGAACCCACCGGTCAATGAATAATTTCCACCGGTCATCGGCCCACTGGCATCGTGCTGGCCGATGGTGCCGCTGACGGAATAAACGCCGCCCGTGCTCGTGCCGCCGCCGCCGGCGATTTTATACCAGTCAATGGAGTAGCTTTGGGCAAACGTTGAGATTAGCGGCAACATTGCGAACGCAAACATTGCAACAAGGTGCCGCCAGGTTTTGGACTGCGCCAGCCCTCTGGCGCTTTGCCAGGCAATGGTATCTTGGTCACGGGTCAAAAGCGGCAGAGGGCTGCCGCACTCCAGGACGCTTCGCGCTCGCCATCCTCCATCCTCCATTTTCCATCCTCGTGTTTTCATTGCCCGCCTCCGTTCTTTGCGATCACAAGTTGCTCCAATCGTTCCAGCCGGGCTTTCAACTCCGTTATCTCCGTTTCCTTCTGTTCCATCTTCTGGTTCAAGCCCTGGATGGCCGCCAGCGCCACGCCGCCTTCGTCCACCGTGCCAATCGCCTTGTCGCTGTCACCAAAACCGAAGGCGGCGTGGAAATCCTGCGCCACGGGGCCGATGTGTCTCACGCCGGCGGGTTCCACCTTGTATTTCCATTGGGTGATGGGCAGGGCGACCACTTTGGCGAGCACGTCGCCGGGCGCAATGGAAGTGAAGTTTTCCTTGGCGTTGCGGTCGGAAACACTCGTCCACACGCCCGCCGAGCTGCAATAGGCGCCGCTGCCCATCGTCAGCGGATAGCTCGGGGAAGTGGTGCCGATGCCGACGCAGCCGTTGTTGTTGACGTTCATGCGAATGGTGTTGGCCGTGTAGAAGTCCAGGCCATATTGGTCCGTGCCGCTGCTGCGCTTGGAGGCAATACCCTCGCCGCTGCTGTAGCCGCCAAAGATCAGGCCGGGACTGAGCGAGCCGCTGTTTAGCGTGTTGGCATCCACAATAATCGTGTTGGTGGCGCTGATCGTGCCGTTGACAGTCAGTCCGCCCAAAGTCACGCCGGATTCGTTGTTCGTGACCACGGCCGACGGCAATTGTGCCAGGGGAACCGTGCTGCTGGTCAGTTGCGAGGCATTCAGACTGGTCAAACCCGCGCCATTGCCGGTGAAACTGTTGGCGGCGTTGTTCATCGTTATCACACCGTTATAAGCGCCTGAAAGCGAACCGGACGGCACGGTGCCGCTGGTCAGTTGCGAGGCATTCAGGCTCGTCAGTCCTTGAGCGTTGCCATAAAAGTTATTGGCATAAATAGATTGTACCGGATACGCGGGTGAGGCAATGGTTTGCAATGCGCCATTCAATGGGTTGCGCATGTAAATAGTGTTGTTCTGCGCCCAGATTGACAAATTCCCATCGCCCACAATGACAAGTCCTCCAGACCCGCTATACTGACTGTTCGTGATGATTAAATTATCAGCATAAATGCCGTTAGCTTTAATCCCACCAATGATGGGGGGAACAGCCAGTGCTTGACCTATGAGCGAGCGTGTTTTTCCCTCTGAAATAACATTTTTATTTTGATTTAGAAATGAGGACTGTAAAACCCCTTCCGCTACGAGCAGATAGCCCGCATCATTTAAGTGTATCGAATCATACGGGTGATGAAGGGATGCTGCTGGAACATCGTTTGTAAAAGTCCATAAGTCGAATGCAAGATTTGTATTTGCAGCATTAACCAGAAACTTTCGCACATCAAAGAACCGATTGGAGTAAATAGCAGACAAGTAATAATTAAGATTTGTAATTTGGACATATCCTGCTGTTCCAATTGTTTCATTTGTCATGTTGATAATTGACATGACCAAGTAATTGGAATTGCCAACCGAATTTAAATCAGAAACCATTGTGGCAATGTCGGCCAAGACTGAGTTGGAATCAGGATAGTTGTTTCTCCCAGACCAAATAATCGTTGGATACACCCATAAGTTGGCGTTTGCCTGAAAATTTGTTTTTATTTGGGTTGAACTCAATCCTCCAATTCCTTGGTTGATGGTTGCTGTATTGAGCATCGAAGCCAAATCATCTGGATAATCAAGCTCAGGGTCAGCTCCACCGCCATTTATTCCAAGAGTAAGGGAATCTCCCCAACAAACATTAATGGAAGATGGAACTGGAGGCGCAGTGTTGGTCGCTAGGCTGCTAAGCGTGGTCGCTGTGGTTGCATTGCCATTGAACGTGCCGCCCAGCGTCACACCGGTGGCATTGTTCGTCATCACGACCACAGGCAATTGAGCGAGAGGCACCACCCCGCTGACCTGGCTCACCGGCAGCGTGCCGGACAAGCCCCCGGCCGTGCCGGCAAGGATGGCATACGGCGTGGGCGTCAATGGCTGCCGCGGCGTGAGCGTGACAAAGCCGGACGCGCCGTTGGTGCGCACGGCGATTTCCAGCCAGCGCGCGTTGCCGGTGAACACGCCGGAGCCGAAGTCCAACGTGACGGTGAACAGGCCATTGGTCACCGGCGTGGCGGCGTTTGTGAGAATACCGCTGACAACATTGCCATTGGTGACAGCGTCGAAAATCGTAAATCGTAAATCGTAAATTCCAGTGGCCGGCCCGCCATTGTCATTCAATTTTCCTTGATAGCTGAACGCCGTGCCTTGGGCGAAGGCGGTTGAGGGTTCAAGCGTAAGTGAGAACGCAGCGAGCAGCAGGATCATACCTCGAATAAACAGAGGTTGACCCGCCTTCGCTTTGCTACGGCGCGGCGAGGGGTTGAGGGTTGAGAGCGCCAGCAGCGCAAGCCATCCAACGATTCGGAGTTTGGTTTTCATGATTTTTCTTTCCGGGTTTTTGTTTCAAACAGTTAAAATGGATTAAGTTGGGAAATCAGGCTGGCTGGTGCTTGGATGGGGAAAACGCCATCGGAAAACGAAAGCCAGCTTCTGAAGACGGGCCGAATGGCGACTGGATTGACGCGACAATTCTCTTCCGCCAAGAATGGAACGGCAAACCCACGGTTGGTTCGGTAAGAAGTGCGACTGGTTTTCCCCTGCTTCTGCATAAACCGCTGACCGTATTAACCATCCGTGCGGAAACCCTGTCAATGAATTTTCGGTCTGGAGTGAAATCGGGCGCATGATACTTCTTGTGCAGGTAAATCTACTTTCATTAACACCCTGCTTTAGCGGGGTGTTAATGAAATGGCCGCAAAATAAATCACTTTCCCGACTTCTTGACGCCTGGGCACTGACAAAACAGTGCCCTCCATATTCCGCTATCAGAGACGGAATAGCTGCGGTTCGACCAACTACGGGCCGATTTTTACCCGATAAAACCGTTGCGGGTCAGGACCGATGGAATCCAAGGCCGTCGCCGTAGAATTGGTTGCGGCGATGACACTGCCCAAATTGTTCCAGTTCATTTGATTCAAATTCGTCTTGAACTGTAATTGGTAAGTTTGCCCCGCCAGTGCGCTCCAAGTAAGCGCGATCGTCCCCCCGGCTTTGGTCACTGATTGGAACACCGGCCGTGGCGGGGACACCAGGCTGAGACGGAAAATGGCACCGTTGCCATGCGCGCCGCCAGAGGATGTCGTGCCATAGAAATTACCATCCGTGCCCTGCACCAGGGTGGAATTGGGATAGGCGCCATTACTGCCGCCGGTAAAGGAATACACCGTAGTCAGCGTGCCACCGGAAGTGATCTTGAACACCGTGCCAAATGTGTCGCCCGATTGGTTCTTGTACGCACCGCCGTATTCTGTCGTGCCATAGAAATTGCCGTCGGTGCCCTGCACCAGTCCGGCAGCAGGATTAGCACCATCGCCACCGCCAGTGAATGAGTAGAGGGTGCTCAACGTGCCATTGGTCATGATCTTGAATACCGTGCCAGAGTCGTTGGTGCCGCCGTTTTCTGCCGTGCCATAGAAATTGCCGTCGGGACCCTGCACCAGCCCGGCAGCAGGATTAGCACCATCGCTACCGCCAGTGAATGAGTAGAGGGTGTTCAACGTGCCGTTGGTCGTCATCTTAAACACGGTGCCATAACCGTCGGACAACAAGCCATGCGTGCCGCCATATTCTGTCGTGCCATAAAAGTTGCCATCCGTGCCTTGCACCAGCCCGCCCTCGGGACCAATGCCATCGCTCCCGCTGAACGAGATCCAGGAGGTGAATGAGCCATTGGCAGATATTTTGAAGGCCGTGCCATCATCTAGGTAGTAATCCACACCGCCGTAGGAGGTCGTGCCATAGAAATTGCCATCGGCGCCCTGCACCAGGCCGGCATCAGGATTAGCGCCATCGCTGCCGCTAAACGAGTATAGAGCAGTGAACGCACCATTGGTCGTGATCTTGAACACCGTGCCAAAGGTATCGCCCTCTCGGTCCTCGTACATGCCGCCATATTCTGTCGTGCCATAGAAATAGCCATTGGCACCCTGCACCAAGCCGGCGGCAGGAATAGCGCCATCGATACCGCTGAACGAGTACAGGGTCGTGAGTGTGCCAAGAGGCGTTAGCTTGAACACCGTGCCCTGTCCTTCGCTGTATTTGTACTGATTCGTGTCCGCACCGCCGTATTCTGTTGTGCCATAGAAATTGCCGTCGGTGCCCTGCACCAGCCCGTTTGGGCTGCTGCCATCAGCGCCGCCGAACGAGTACAGGGTGGTGAGCGGCGAGTTCGTTGAGGGAACAATCGTGAGCGCCAGGGGCTGATCGTAGATGCCGTTCAGGCTGTCCGCGACTTCCACGGTGAAATCGAACGTGCCGCTGGCGGCGAGCGTGCCCGAAAGCAGGCCGTTGGCGGCCAAGGTCAGGTTGGGAGGCAAACTGGCGGAACCGGACGCGAGCGACCAATTGTAAGGCGATGCGCCGCCAAAGGGCACGCCGGCGGTCGCCTGCAACTGCTGGCTGTAATTCAGGAAATTGGTGCCGTCGGGCAAAGAAATCGTGATGATCTGCACGGCGTTGCTGATGCCGATGGAAAATTGTTCGTTGGTGGTGTTCACGCCGTCGCTGAGTTGAATGGTGAAGGTGAATGTGCCGGCAGTGGTGGGTGTGCCATAGATTTCGCCGGATGAAGTGTTCCCGGTCAAACCCGGCGGCGGTGTTCCGGAAATGACCGACCCGGTGATAGGACCGTTGCAACTGGAGGCCAGCAGGAACTGGTCGTAATAGACGTTTACTTCGCCAGCGGGAAAGGACGTGGTGATGATGGAAATGCCGTCGCAGGATTGGACGATGAAATTGTTCGTGGCATTGTTGTTGTTAATGACCGCCGTCTGGTTGCCGGGGCACTGATAATTGCCGCTGCCAAGAATGTTGTCCAGGCTGTCGTCGCCGCCATTGCAATTGATGCTGATGTCCCAGCTTCCATTGGCCACGTTTATGGAATAGTTGCCATAAGTATCGGTGTCCACATAGGACTGATAATTGGTGCCGTTGATGGTGGCATTGGCGTTTACGCCAACGCCGGCGATGGGGTTGTTGTTGCTGTCCTTCACCGTGCCGGTAATCTGATTGATGGCGAGGATGGCGGTGAAGTTCGCCAGCACCGCCTGCCCGGAGTTGATGTTCGTGCCGCCGTTTGAATCAAGGTCCGGCTGCGAAAAAATGTAATTGGCGGGGCTTTTGTCACTGCTGATTTGAATCTGCCACGGATCGTCGTTCAAGCCGCCCACGATGCCAAGGAAGTAGTTCCCGTTCGTATCTGTGTAACCGTCCGGTCCATACAGGTTGCTGCCGGTGTCGTAGGCTTCCACGTCAATTCCCGCCATCGGATTCCCCAGGTTGTCCGTGACGCTGCCATAAAACAGCGCCGTGGCCCTGGGGACGGCCAGGGTCACACCCGTCGCGCCGGCGCTGACATTGGTGCCATTGTTCAATCCAACATAACCATGAACAATCAGAGACGAGTCTTGCACCTGGAGCGTCCATGTGCCGGCGGTGACCGGCACGTTGAAATTACCGTTGGTATCAGTAAAAGTGATCACCAGCAGGCCGTCGGAGGACATCGCCGGAATCATCACCCCCGGCAATCCGATGCTGGAATTATTGGCATCAACCACACTGCCGGAGATGCTGGCCGAAGTGGCGCTGGTGAGCGTCAGATTGGTGGTAATGGTCTGGCTGGCAGCCAGCGTAAGCACCGGCGCCGTGGCCATATTGGCGGCATAATTGCCCTCGAAAGCCACCGGCATATATGTTCCCGTCGGCAACTGGACGGTGTAGCTGCCCGCATTGTTCGCCACCACGCCGGCCAATGGATTGCCTGACGGTCCTTTGTTTCCCGGACGCGGGGGAGGAAACATCAGGATAATGGCATTGGGCAGCGCGGTGCTGGTGCTGTTGCTGACCACATTGCCGGTGAGCGTTTGCGCGAAGGGAAAATTCGTGACCGCAAACTGGTTGGTAATCGGCGCAAAATGTCCGCCAGGACTGGAAAGCACATATAAATAATTGCCGACGATGTTCTGCACAAAATCCCCATTTTGGAAATTCAACGTCGCGGTGATGGCGCCCGTCGTGGCATTCAAATCGCCAGGCACATTGAAATTGGTCACCCCGCCAATCACAAAGTTGGTCCCATCCTGCAACGTGAACTGCTGCACCAGCAAATCCCCTCCATCAATGACGCCGTTGGTGTTGAGGTCGAGAAATTTTTGAATGACCACCGTCTTGTTCGTCAACCCACCGATTTGCAGGGTGACAGTTCCGGCGTAGGTGTTGCTGACGACGGATGGCGTGACAGTGAACGTAACGTCGGCAAACGCACCCTGGCCAAAGGCAACCAGCCATGCGAAGGCCGCGAAGAGGCGGACAAGGGAAGTTTTCATAGATTTGATTGTATCAAGTTTCAACAATGTTATTACTTCAACAAACGGAAAAACAAATTTCCCACCGGCATGATAGTGATGCCATTCATGCCTTGACGGCTTGTTGGGTTTGAGCCTTCCACAATTTTTTTAAATTTCTCACCATTTCAAGATCCTGCAATCCACCTTTTTTGTCCGCCGGCAGGCCAATTAGGGTGATTTTAAACCGGAGTCTTCTCTGGCGGATTCTGAGGAGGTTTTCCCCATTCGGCCGGGGGAACAGCCCTGGTCATCAGCTCTGCTGATATGCTGGGGACGGGGATTGGTGTAACTCAGGATGTCTGCCGCCAGTTGAACGCGGGTGCAAAGGGGGCGCATTGCCCGAACCTGGAAAGGAGCGCGGCAGATCGGAATCACCGGCAAACAAAAAGCCGCGGAGAATTTCCGCGGCCTGGAGAAAATAAATGGATTCGTTGCCGGCCTACCCGGCTTTCTTTTCCTTCTTTTCAGCTTTTTCAGCCTTTACGTGCTTCTCGCCCTTGGGTTTGGTTTCCGCGGCTTCAGTTTTTTCGGCCTTGGCGTGTTTCTCACCGTGCTTCTCACCTTTGGGTTTGACTTCGGCAGCTTCGGGTTTTTCGGCCTTTTCACCTTCGGCATCGCGTCTGCCGTAACTGCGTTTTTCACGTCTGGGTTCTCTACCCTCTTCTTTTTTCGGTTCTACAGGCACCGGCGCAACCACCGGCGTGAGACTTTCGACGCGGACTTTCAGGGTGCCCTTGACCTCAGCATGCAGATGCAATTCGACTTCGTGGTCGCCCAGCGCGCGGATGGGGTGTTCGAGGTAAATCTTCCGCTTGTCGAGCGTGATGTCGAACTGATGTTTCAATTCGTCGGCAATCACGCCGGCGGTCACCGAACCGAACATCTTGCCGTCCTCGCCCGCCTTGACCTTGATGAGGCAGATGAGCTTGGCGACGCCCTTGGCGAGTTCGGTCATGGTGTTGAACTCGTGCGCTTCGCGTTCGGCGCGGCGCTGGCGCAAGGACTCGATCTGGCGTTTGTTGGCCATGGTCAGGGGGATGGCCAGGCGTTGCGGGAACAGATAGTTGCGCGCGTAACCGGCGGCGACCTTCACCTGGTCGGATTCGGCGCCGAGGCCGATGATGTTGTGCGTGAGAATGACTTCAGTCTTCATAAAAGTGACATGTGACGGGTGACAAGTGACGGGAAAATTCGCCTCGGAAAATCAAAAGGGAACGTCGTCTCCTTCCGGGGGAGCGTCGGCTTCGCCGCCTTCGGGCGCGGGCGCGCCCGCTGCTGCCGGAGCCGGACGCGAACGCGGAGCTTCGGCAGAACCGCCGCCGCCGCTGTCGCCGCGATTCGAGTCAATGAACGAAAAGCTTTCGAGCACAACCTTCAATTTGCTCTGTTTTTGTTTCGTGTTTTTGTCTTCCCACGTATCCTGTTTGAGCCGGCCTTCGACGAGCAGCGGCCGGCCTTTTTTCATGTATTGGGAAATGACTTCCGCCTGGCGTCCCCAAACGTCCACGTCCACGAAACTGACCTCTTCCTTGTTTTCGCCGCTCTCGCTTTTCCAGGTGCGGTTGACGGCCAGGGTGATGCGGGCAACCGCCGTGCCCTTGGGCGTGTAGCGCAACTCCGGATCACGGGTCAAATTGCCGGCGAGGATGACTTTGTTGAAGTTGGCCATGGGAAGTTGAGGGTTGAAAGTTGAGAGTTTATTTCGCGGGTTTGGGTTCGGGAGACAGGGTGAACAGCACGCGGAACACATCCTCGTTAAGCGCGAATTTGGCGCGCAATTGCGCGATGATGGCCGGCGGCCCGGTGAAAATCACATTCGCGTAAAAGCCGGCGCTGTACTTTTTGTCCGCCACGCGCGAAAAATTCTTTTTGTCCATTTTCTGCACGGTTTCGACCTTGCCTCCCGCCGACTCGATTTCTGCGGAAATTTTGTCGAGCGCGTCTTTGACGCCCTCTTCCCTGCCCGCCAGATTCAGGATGAACAGACCTTCGTATCGTTTCACTGTTTTTTTTCTTTGTTCGCAGAGTCCACGACTCCGTTAAACTGGTTCATTGCTTTTTCAATGCCGGCCTCCAACCAGCATTCCACCTGGTCGGCGGCACGGCCCAAAACTTTTTCCATCAACGCGGCCTCACCCGCGTCAAACCGTCCGAGCACATGATCCGTGATTTCCCGCGCGCCTTCCGCCCGGCCAATGCCGAGCCGCAACCGCGCAAAATCATTCGTGCCCAAATGCTGCTCGATGGACTCCAGTCCGTGATGGCCACCACTGCCACCGCCCGCCCGCAGGCGAATCTCGCCCAGCGGCAAATCCGCATCGTCCACTGCCACCAACAGCTCCGATTGTGGCTGGAGCTGGTAAAAATTCTTCAATGCGCCGACCGCTTCGCCGCTCAAATTCATGAACGTCTGCGCCTGGCAGAGCAAAACGCGGACGCCGTTGCGTTCGGCCCGCGCGACCCGGGCCTTGAACTTTCGTTCATTCGTCCAGCCTGCATTCCAGCGCGACGCCAGTTTTTCGACCAGCGTGAAACCGGCGTTGTGGCGCGTCTGCGCGTATTCCGCGCCGGGATTGCCCAAACCCACGATGAGATGCAAATTCTCCATGCGCGGCACGGGCCCGGCGACCCTCGCGGACCGCCGGCAAAATTATTTCTTCTTTTTCTCCGCCGGCGCTTTCTCGCCGGGCTTGGCGGCACCCTTCTCCGGAGCCGCAGCGGCAGCACCCTTGGCCGGCGCTTTTTCGCCGGGTTTGGCCGCAACACCTTTTTCGCCGGGCTTGACGGCGCCTTTTTCGCCCTTGGCCGGCGCGGCACCCTCTTCGCCTTCTTCTTTCTTCTCTTTGATCATTTCGACGTCGCCAGCGGCCACCGCTTCACCTTCCGTCGTCGCCGCCACTTCCTCCTCCTCCGTGCGTGGCAGGGCGACGGAGATGACCGCTATGTCCTTGTCGCCGAGAATCTCGACGCCCGTGGGCGCTTTGATTTCGCCGAGGTGGATGGATTTGCCGAGTTCGAGATGGCTCACGTCCACGACCATCTGCTCGGGCAAATCCTTGGGCAGGGCGCGCACTTTCAATTTGAAGACCACGTGCTCGAGCACGCCGCCGCTGTTTTTCACGCCGGCCGCTTCCCCGACGGTTTCCAGCGGCACCAAGACGACCACTTTTTCATCTTCAGTCACTTCATGGAAATCCACGTGCAGCACGTTGCCCTCCAGCGGGTGATGCTGGATTTCCTGCACCAGCGCGAGGCGTTTGGCGCGGGCGTCGTTTTCGACGGACAAATCCACCAGCAAATTTTCGGAAACCGAACGGTGAATGAGGTCGCCAATTTCCTTGGCGCTGACTTCGAGGTTTTGCGGTTTGGCCTGCCGGCCATAAATGACGGCGGGCACGCGCCCGGCGGCGCGCAACTTCCTGGCCCCGTTCCGACGCGACTGCGTCCGGGGATATGCTTTCAACGGCACTGATTTCATCGTTAAATCATTTGTTACTGCGGCGCATCAACTCGTGCGTCCGCCTTTGAATTCAAACAGCGAATTCACCGACGAATTATTGTGAATTCGCTTGATGGCTTCGCCCAATAGTCCGGCCACTGACAACGTGGTAATCTTCACGCCGTCAATCGCCGGGCATTGAACTGTATCAGTCGTAATTAATTCGTCAATCACCGATTTTCGCAATCTTTCGACCCCCACGCTGTTCAAGATGGCATGTGACACGCAGGCCAGAATTTTCTTGGCGCCCTTCCTTTTCAGCAAAGCCGCCGCCTGGGTCAATGTCCCCGCCGTTTCCGTCAAATCATCCACCAACAAGATGTTTTTGCCCCGGATTTCGCCGATGACCGCCATGGATTCGACTTCCGTCGCATTTTTACGCCGTTTGGCCACGATGGCCAGGCCGCCTTCCAGGACTTGGGCATACGCATGCGCCATTTTCAACCCTCCCACATCCGGACTGACGACGACCAGGTCCTTCATGTTTTTTTTCTTCAAGTAATCATACATCACCGGCGCGGCATAGAGATGATCCACCGGAATGTCGAAGAACCCCTGGATTTGTTGCGCGTGCAAGTCCATCGTGAGAATGCGATTCGCGCCGGCCGCCACCAGCAGGTTCGCCACAAGCTTGGCCGTGATGGGCACGCGCGGCTGGTCCTTGCGGTCCTGGCGCGCGTAACCGTAAAACGGCAGCACCGCGGTGATGCGCGTCGCGCTCGCGCGCCGCACGGCGTCAATCATGATGAACAGCTCCATCAGATTGTGATTCGTCGGCGGCGACGTCGGCTGGACGATGAACACGTCTTCGCCGCGCACATTTTCCTCGATCTTCACAAACGTCTCGCCGTCGGGAAACGGCTGGACGGAGCATTTGCCGAGCTGGCTGCCGATGGATTTGCAAATGGCCCGGGCCAGGGGGACATTCGCGGTGCCGCTGAAAATTTTCACGAGTTAATGGTCGTTTTGGTTAAAACAGAAAAACCGCCGCTATCGGCGGATGAAATTTCAAAACGACTTTAGCAACGAACGAACCCGACGCAAGCGGAAATTGGGAATTATTGGCTGTCGCACACGGATACTACCCCCAATGCATGATGCCGCGTCCGCGTGGAACGCCAGATTCATCCGGCAGGTGTGCAACCGGCGCGTGTTGCTGCCGGATAAATCCGGCGTTCCGATGGTGGTGTTGGGGGCACCCAATCATTGGCAGCGGGCGCCCGACCGCTTGCCATTGGCGGGCGCGTCACGTATTTTCGCTCCAATGAAATACCGTCGTTTTGGCCGGACCGAGCTGGTGATGCCGGTAATTTCCTGCGGCGGGATGCGTTATCAATTCAAATGGCAGGACGTGGATCCGAAGGAAATCCCGCGCAAAAACCAGGAAAATCTGGAAGCCTGCATCCACCGGGCGCTCGAATTGGGCATCAATCACATCGAAACCGCGCGCGGCTACGGCACGTCCGAGATGCAACTGGGCAATGTGCTGCCAAAACTGCCGCGCGACAAAATCATCGTCCAGACCAAGGTCACACCCAAGGCAACCCCGAAGGAATTTCTCGAAACATTTGAGACCTCGATGAAATACCTGAAGCTCGACCACGTGGATTTGCTGGCGTTGCACGGCATCAACAACCGCGAACTTCTGGACTGGTCGCTGAAGAAAAACGGCTGCCTCGCCGCCGCGCGCCGGTTGCAGCAGGAGGGCCGCACGCGGTTCATCGGTTTTTCCACGCACGCGACGACCGACATCATTCTCGAAGCGGTGAACAGCGGCGAGTTTGATTACTTGAACGTCCACTGGTATTTCGTGAACGACTTGAATTGGGCCGCGATTGAAGCCGCGCACCGGCTCGACCTGGGCGTTTTCATCATCAGCCCGAACGACAAGGGCGGAAAACTTTATGAGCCATCGCCCAAGATGGTGGAACTCTGCGCGCCGCTGTCGCCGATGGTGTTCAACGACCTTTATTGCCTCGGACGAAAGGAAGTCCACACGCTGAGTTGCGGCGCCAACAAGCCCGGGGATTTTGACGAGCACGTCGCCGCGCTGAAATTTTACGACCGCATGGCGGAGACAATTGCGCCGGTTGAAAAGCGGCTGCGCGCGGAAATGGAACGCGTGCTGGGCGCGGATTGGTGCGCGCGGTGGTTCGAGGGTTTGCCGAATTATGTGGACGTGCCGGGGCGGGTCAATGTGTCGGAAATCCTGCGGCTGTGGACTTACGCGAAGTCGCTCGACCTCGTGGCGTGGGGCAAGATGCGTTACAATTTACTCGGACAGGCCGAGCACTGGTTTCCCGGCGAAAACGCGGCCAAGGTCCGCGAACTGGACCTGCCGGCAGTGCTGCGGAACAGTCCTTTTGCCAGCCGGATTCCCGTAATTTTGGAGGAATCGCACCGGATGCTTTTTGAGAAACCGGCGCAGCGGCTCAGCGCAAGTTGAACCCCGGCGTGTTAGTGCCCAACAATGACGACGGTGAGGTCACAACCGGAGCGGCGGTGGCGCCAATCGGCGCGCCGGCGTTGAGTCGTTTGAGAACGGCGTCGGTCAAATCGTTTTCGCCGCTGGTGTAGATCACCGCGGTCGTGGCATTGGCAGTTTCCGCCGCGGCGTCTATGACCAGTGAGCAGCCGGCGGCCTTGGCCTGGGCGGTCACGGCCGCTTTGATATCGCTGAGAACGTTGTCGCGCATCCGCATTTGCTGTTCTTGCATTGTGACCTGGGCTTGGCGCTCGAACTGGTCAAGGGCGGTTTTGGCCTCCTGCAACTGTTTCCGTTTGTCAGCGGCAGCTTGTTTATTTTTGTCGCGTTGATCGGCGGAGAGGGCCTGGTCGTTCGCCTGGTCCAGGAGTTTTTGATATTCATCGCCGCCTTTCTTCAAGTCATCACTCAGGCTTTTGGCGTCCTTGATGAGTTGCGCCTGTCGATCGTTGAGGACGGTTTGCGCCTGCTTGGTTTTCCAATAGCCGTCGAACAGCTTGCGCAAGTCCACGGTGGCGATCTTGGTTTGTGCCAGCGCGGGAACGCTCAAGAAAGCCAGCAATGAAACGGTCAAAATTGTTGTGCGTAATAATTTCATGGGAATATCAAAGCAAATTCCGCGCATGAAGCCAACTGAAAACTGGCGGGCCAAAACTGGGGCTGGCAAATCACGGCAGTTGCAGCAAATAGAACAGTTGCGGCGCGTTGGTTTGCGCGGTGTTGGTGAAGATGAAATCGCCCTCGCTGTCGAATTGATTGGTCGCAATGTACGTCCAGTTGGTCGGCGGCAACAGAAGATTGGACGAGGTCAGCACGTAATAGGTGCCGTTGGTCACGCCACCGGCGCCGCTTAAAATAAAACCACCACCGCTGCCAGGTGCAGCAACAATGTTTGCAAAACTCAGCGGCGCCACTTTCTGGTTGATGGGTTGCATTGTGGACAACCCCATATTCGTCGTCACCGTCAAGATCGCATTGGAACTGGTCACCGATCCGGCAATATTCGTTATGGTGACCGAGTAGCTGTTGCCGCTGTCACTCATCTGCGCGTTGCTGATGGTCAGTTCGTTGGTGGTCGCACCATCAATGTCGCCTCCGTCTGCCAGGTTCGTCCCGTTCACCTGCCATTGGTAGCTCAATGGCTCTGTCCCGGTCGCGTAAACGCTAAATGTCACGTTAGAACCCACCGCCACCGTCTGATCCGTTGGCTGTTGTGTGATCGCTGGGGGAATATTCGTCACCGTCAAAAGCGCATTGGAACTAGTCACCGACCCGGCAAGGTTCGTGACGATGACCGTGTAGCTGCCACCGTTGTTCGTCTGAACATTGCTGATGGTCAACACACTGGTGGTTGAGCCGCTGGTAATATCTCCATCCACCAGGTTCGTCACGTTCATCTGCCACTGGTAACTCAAAGGCTCCGTCCCGGCTGCGGTGACAGCCAAGGTTGCAGTCGAACCCACCGCCATCGCCTGATTGGTTGGTTGCGTTACAATCACCGGCGGCAATGCCACAGTCAGAACAGCATTGGAACTGGTCACGCTGCCGATGGCGTTTGTAATGACGACGGTGTAGCCAGCCGCATCGGCAGTCTGCACATCGGTCAGGGTCAGGGCAGCACTGGTCGAGCCGGACACGTTGCCGCCGTCAATGAGATTGGAACCGTTTTTCTGCCACTGATAACTCAGTGCTGGCGCGCCCAGAGCGATCACGGTGAAGGTAACCGTTGTATTGGTTGAAGTCGTTTGGCTTGCCGGCTGCCTGACAATGAACGGGGAACCGTCATTCTCAAGTGCCATACTGTGCGAGTAACCTCCGGCGACCGCCACCACATTGGTCAAATCTGCGGGCACATTGGTCTGGCCGTAGGTATTGTCTCCCCAAGCCACCACCGTGCCGTTGGCCTGGAGCGCCAGACTGTGAAAGCCACCTCCAGCAATCGCCACCACATTGGTCAAATCTGCGGGCACATTGGTCTGGCCGGAGGTATTGCTTCCCCAAGCCACCACCGTGCCGTTGGCCTGGAGCGCCAGACTGTGAAAGCCACCTCCAGCAATCGCCACCACATTGGTCAAATCTGCGGGCACATTGGTCTGGCCGTAGGTATTGTCTCCCCAAGCCACCACCGTGCCGTTGGCCTGGAGCGCCAGACTGTCATAACCACTTCCAGCAACCGCCACCACGTTCGTGAGGTCAGAAGGCACATTGGTCTGGCCGTAGGTATTGTCTCCCCAGGCTACCACCGTGCCGTTGGCCTGGAGCGCCAGACTATGCACATAACCGGCGGCAATGGCCACCACATTGGTCAAATCAGCGGGTACCATGACCTGTCCGTACTCAGGAAACGAACCGGTATTGTTGGTACCTGCCCCCCAACCTACCACCGTGCCATTGGCCTGGAGCGCCAGACTATGCGCATAACCGGCGGCAATGGCCACCACATTGGTTAAATCTGCGGGCACATTGGTCTGGCCGTAGTCATCGGCCCCCCAAGCCACCACCGTGCCGTTGGTCTGTAGCGCCAGATTATGAAAGCCGCCGCCGGCAATCGCCATCACATTGGTCGCCTCTACGGGCACATTGGTCTGGCCATAATCATTGTCCCCCCACGCGACAACCATTAACCGCACCACCGTCAGGACCGCATTGGAACTGGTCACCGAACCGGCGATGTTCGTGATGACGACCGTATAGGTGCCACTGTTGTTTGTCTGCGCGGGGTAGATGGTCAACACATTGGTGGTCGCGCCACTAATGTTACTCCCGTTTATAAGGTTCGTCCCGTTCACCTGCCACTGGTATCTCAACGGCTTTATCCCAACTGCGGCGACAGTAAAGGTCGCTTTCGATCCCACCGCCACGGCCTGGTTCGTTGGGGTTGGTTGCATTGTGATCACCGGCGATGATGCCACCGTCAGGACGGCATTGGAACTGGTCACCGATCCGGCAATGTTCGTGACGACAACCGTGTAGTCTCCGCTGTTGTTCGTCTGCGCATTCTTGATGGTCAGGTTCGCGGTGGTTGCGCCACTAATGCTGCCATCGTTTACCAGATTCGTCCCGTTCACCTGCCAGTGGTACTTCAACGGCACCGTCCCGATGGCGGTGACTGCAAAGGTCACTTTCGATCCCACCACCAGTGTCTGGTTTGTTGGTTGCACTGTGATCATCGGCGATGATACCACCGTCAAAAACGCATTGGAACTGGTTGCCGTTATCGGCCCGGCAATGACGTCAATATTCGTGACGATAACTGTGTAGTTTCCGCTGTTGTTCGTCTGCACATTTTTGATGGTCAGGCTGGCGGTGGTCGCACCGCTGATGGTCGGGCCATTTTTAATGCTTCCATTCACCAGGTTCGTTCCGTTCACCTGCCACTGATAACTCAACGGCGCCGTCCCGGTGGCGGTGACAGCAAAGGTCACTTTCGACCCCGCCGCCACTGTCTGATTCGTCGGCTGCAGCGTGATCTCTGGCGGGATATTCGTCACCGTCAGGACGGCATTGGAACTGGTGACCGAGCCGGCAATGTTCGTGACGACGACCGTGTAGCTTCCGCTGTTGGTCATCTGCACATTCTTGATGGTCAAGTTGGTGGTGGTTGCGCCACTGAAGATCGGGCCATTTTTATGGCTTCCATTCTTCACCAGGTTCGTCCCGTTCACCCACCATTGGTAATGCAACGGCACCGTTCCGATTGCGGTGACGGTAAAGGACGCATTCGATCCCACCGCGTTCGTTTGGCCTATTGGTTGCACAAAGATCACTGGCGACGAAAGCACCGTCAGGCTGGCGACAGAACTGGTCGCCGATCCTCCGTAGTTTGTGACGATGACCTGGTAGTAACCGCCATTGGTCGTCTGCACATTCTTGATGGTCAGGTTGGTGGTGGTTGCGCCGCTGATATTTTCCCCATTCACCAGGTTTGTCACGGTCACAACGTTTGTCACCCCGCTCAACACGTTGGTCACAGTCGCGGTCACCAGGTTTGTCCCGACCTGCCACTGATAACTCAACGGCGCCGTCCCGGTGGCGGTGACTGTAAAGGTCACTTTCGTTCCCACCCCGTTCGTTTGGCTTTTCGGTTGCAGCGTGATCGTCGGCAGGATATTCGTCACCGTCAATTGCGCATTGGAACTGGTCACCGATCCGGCAATGTTCATGACGCTGACCGTGTAGCTGCCACTGTCGTTCGTCTGCACGTTTCTGATGATCAGCACATTGGTGGTCGCGCCGCTGATGGTCGGGCCATTTTTAATGATTCCATTCTTCACCAGGTTCGTTCCATTCAACCACCATTGGTAATGCAACGGCACCGTTCCGATGGCGTTGACGAAAAAGGCCGCAGTTGATCCCACTGCCATCACCTGGTTGGTTGGGGTTGGTTGCACTTCGATTACTGGCGACGATAGCACCGTCAGGACGGCATTGGAACTGGTCGCCGATCCGGCAATATTCGTGACGATGACCGTGTAGCTGCCGCCGTTGGTCAGTTGCACATTCTTGATGGTCAGCACATTGCTGGTCGCGCCGCTGATGGTCGGGCCATTTTTAATGGTTCCATTCTCCACCAAGTTCGTCCCATTCACCCACCATTGGTAACTGAACGGCGGCGTCCCGGTCGCGATGACAGCCAGGGTCACAGTCGTTCCCACCCCGTTCGTTTGGCTTAACGGTTGCAACGTGATCGTCGGCGGGACATTTGTCACCGTCAAGCCGGCGATAATACTGGTCACCGATCCTCCGTAGTTCGTGACGATGAGCTGATAGAAACCGCTGTTGGTGACCTGCGCGGGGCCGATGGTCAACACGCTGTTGGTTGCGCTACTGTTGGTGGTTGCGCCGCTGATATTCCCCCCATTCACCAGGTTCCTCGCATCCATCAGATTCGTCACCACCAGGTTGGTCCCGTCCACCAGATTCGTCACGACCACCACGTTCGTCCCGACTTGCCATTGAAAAAAGAAAGGCGGCGTTCCGCTGTTTGTAACGCTGAACAACATAAATGAACCCACCGAGTTCGTTTGGCTTATCGGTGGTTGTGTCGTGATCACCGGCGGCTGCACCGTCAGCATGATCTTGGTCAAGAAGGCGTCGTTCGTGCCGTTGCGGGTGGGATAATCGGCGATGAGTGTCAGGAAGTTCGTGGAGAGTGTCTGGCCGACGACGTAGGCATCACCATTTGTGTACACCGCGATCCCATAGCCATAATCATTTTTCTTGCCACCGAGGTAGGTGGAATACAGCAAGGCGGTGGCGTTGGTATTGAACGCAATGACAAACGCGTCGCTCTTGCCGGAATTGGTATAGCGCATCAAGGTGGGAACGTTGAAGGTTGGGAAATTGGTCGAGGAAGCCGAGCCGGTCACAAACACTTCACCCGCCGGGTCCACCGCCACGCCGTAGCCGATGTCCACGCCTTCGCCGCCGAACACGGCGGACCAGGCAATAACCGCATTCGTAGTTCCATTGGTGACGACGGTGACGATTTTGGTCAGGAAAACATTGGTGGCCAGGACGCCGAGCGAGATGTTGGTTGCCACGAACGAGTGAAGCCCGGGGATGCTCGTGCCGAGGGTGTTTGGGAAATTGGTTGAAACGGTCCACCCGGTCACATAGGCGGCGCCGTTGGTGTCAACGGCGATGGAATAAGCCATGTCGTTATTGGTACCGCCGAGGAAGGTGGAATACAGCAGGTTCGTGCCGGTGGAATCGAATTTGGCGACAAAAGCATCAAAGCTGGAAGTCTTGTTCGTCAAACAACCGTTCAGCAAATAACCGTCCAAGGAATTGGTGATGGGTACATAGTTGGTGCTCGAGCGGGTTACCTCGATGTTTGTCCAGACCAGTTGTTGAACCACCGCGTTGACGGTGGGGAAATTGGTCGAGGCGGTGAAGCCGGTCACATAGACACATCCAGTATTGGTGTCCACGGCGATGCCTCTGCCTTCGTCAAAGTTGATGCCGCCGAAGTAAGTGGAAAAAGCAAGGTTGGTGCCGCCGGGACTGATTTTGGCGATAAAGGCATTGGCGTTGAAGTAAAAGGAATTAGTACAGGCCTGTTTCTGCAACGCGTTGACTGTCGGGAAATTGCTGGAATAGGTGAATCCGGTTACATAAGCAGCGCCTGCTGTATCCACGGCAATCCCCAGGCCGCAGTCCATGCCGGACCCACCGAGATAGGTTGAATAAATCAATTTGGAGCCGCTGGGATCCAATTCTGTTACGAAGGCGTCAACCGGATAATAGCCAAAACTTTTATCCAGTATGCCGCTGATGTTTGTAGAATTGGGAAGTCCTGGAACACCACCGGGAATGCTGTTGGTGACAGGGAAATCCGGTGAATCCGTGAAGCCGGTCACATAGGCATTGCCGGCGGCATCCACGGCCACGCCGAAGGCACCGTCATCGGCGCTGCCGCCGAGATAAGTGATGTAAGCCGGAACGCCATTTGAAGCATACAGCTTGAAGACAAAGGCGTCACCGGTCAATTTGCCACCGGCAAAATTCGTTTGAAAGGCGCCCGGTGTGGAAAAAGTATTGGTCGTGCTAAACTCTTTGGAAAAGGTCTGGCCGGTGATGTAAACATTCCCACTCGCGTCCAAAGCTACGGCATAAGCCGTTTCGCCGGCGCTGCCGCCGAAATAAGTCGAATAACTCAAAACCGGATCAATGACCAGCGGCTGACTGCGGTCATATTGGCCGATGGCAAAGGCCACCGTGTGCGCGTCCACCAAGCGGTAACCACCGGCGATTTCTTTCCGCACACCATCCATCACCTGGTAAATCACGGGTTTTGGCTGGCGAATTTCACCACCCGCCAGACTCAAAATCAGTTCGCCCTGCGCGTTGACCGAAATTTTGTCCGCGCCGTCGAAATGAATAGCAATGGCCTGCGGGTTGGCACCGGGCGCGATGTCGAAATCATATTCAAGTTGCTGCTGGTTGCCGTAGTAAACCAGGTTGACGCCGGGATAAAGCCCGCTGACGCGGACTTTGGCAAACATGGCCAGACCTACGCGCCATTGCGCGGGGTCGTTACCGGTGAGGTGATTGATTTTACCGGGCAATTCAGCGTCACCGCTGACTGGTGCCTGCGCATTGGCGCCGACGAATTGCATCCGCACGACGGCGGATTCGGCGGTGGTCTTGCGAAGCACGATTTGGGCTTCGGTCGGCGCAATTAAAAATTGATAATTGAGTCCACGGGCGATGAATTGTGCCGGGACATTGGCCTGCCCCTGGTTGGCCTCAAAGTAAAGCGGCAGATTGGCCGGCATGGCGACGGGTTGCGCCGCCGGGGCCGGCAACACCAGCAGGCCCAAGGCAAGCCCGCCAATCCCCGTTGACAGAATTTTTTTGGCAAAACGGTTCATTTTAAAAAGGACGGGAAAAGCCGGCACCGAATTGGAACCGGCCGGACCTGCCGTTGTATTGATCATGATTGATGGGCACGCCATATTCAAGCCGTAACGGGCCGAGTTTGGGGATGTTGATGTGCAGGCCGAAACCCCAGTTGTCATCAAAATTTCCTGAAAACGAATGGGGTTGCGCGCCAACGTCGCCGACATCGTAAAACATCGCGAAGCGCACGCCGGGGCCGTTTTCCTTTTCAAAAATGGGCAGACTGTATTCCACCGAGCCCATCCAGTAACTGTCGCCGCCAATCGGATCCTCCACCACGTGTATCGCGAACGGATCAGGCGCTTCACGCGGGGCAATGCTGCGGTATCTGAAACCGCGCAGCGAATAGAGGCCGCCAAGATAATACCGGTCGTAAAACGGCACGTCGCCGGAACTCAAACTGTCCGCAATCCCGGCGCGTCCGACCGCCTCAATCACATGGCCTTTGAACAGGCCGGGGAAATACCAGGCGGTTTTGGCTTCAACTTTGTAATACGTGGTGTCGCCGATGCTGATTTCCGGGTCAATTTCCGTCCGCTGGCCATGATTGGGCAGTTGCGTGCTGTTGCGCGTGTCGTAGGCCAGCGTGACGCCGAAGCGCTGGTAAGTATGATCCCCGGTTTGATCGAGGATGGCATTTGGCACATTTCGCGCGGTGAGTGTTGGGACACCACCTACTGTCGGGACTTCACCACCATGAAACCCGCTGTTCAGGGAAATGCCCACGTCTTCAATGGTGTAGCTGACGCTGCCGATGAGAAAGTCGCTCCACAACGCGCGGGTCAGGCTCAGGCGCATGCCGGTCCGGTCTTCATCATAAATGTTATTCGGACTCTCAAAGTTCCATTGATGCCGGTAAAGGTCCACACCGAACGAGAGTTTGCGGTTCAAAAACCACGGCTCGACGAACGAAAGTTCGTAGTCCTGGCGCTCGGTGCCGAGCGCGATATACAGCCGGAGTTTCTGGCCGGCGCCGGTGAACGTGGGCGGGTTGAACAGGTCGGCATTGCCCTGGGTCACCTCGGCGTAACCCACCAGCGCATCCACCGAACTGAAGCCCACGCCAAGCATGAAGTTGCCGGTGTTCTCTTCCTCCACGTTTACGATCAAATCCTTGCGCCCGGCAATCGGCGGGTCGGTCGCCTCCGGCCGCATGTCCACCTTGTCGAAATACTGCAAGCCTTCGAGACGCTGTTTGCTGATTTTGACACGCACCATGTCGAAGGTTTCGCCCGGTGAAATGGCCAGTTCGCGGCGGATGACCTTGTCCTTGGTCTTGTTGTTGCCGCGGATGTCAATTTTTTCGACGTGGGATTTCTCCCCTTCCTTGATTTGAAATTCCAGGTCCATCGTGCCCGTGTCCACGTTTGGAATGTACTCGGCGCGCAGCGTCGGTCCTCGCACCACGTCAATGTAACCCTTGCTGCCGTAAAAATCCTCGATGGCCTGCGTGTCCTTGTCCAGGCCGCCGGGCGTGAAAATGTCGCCGACGTCCATCACCAGGCCATGCGGGCCGAGCTTATCCTTGGAATGCTCGAAGTTGTGGACAGATTGCAGGCCGCGCTGGATTTCCTCCGCATTAAAAAGTTTGTTGCCGGTAAAGGTGACCGAGCCGACCTTGTATTGCCGCCCTTCATAAAGGTAAAAGCGAATCACCATTTTGTTGGTCGCCGGGTGATCGAGCTTCGCGTCCTTGATTTCAAAATCAAGATACCCGCGACTGTGGTAAAACTCGGCGAGCTGGTCGTGATCGTCGTCGAAATCGTCCTCCCGGAACACGCCGCTGCCCGTCAGCCAGGAGAACATCCAGCGCCGTTTGGTCTTGAGTTGTTTGCGCAGTTCCTTTTGGGAGAAAGCCGCCGTGCCGATGAAATCAATCTCCTTGATTTTGATCTTTTGCGCTTCGGTGATTTCAAAGGTGACCGTGCCCCGTCCCGCATTCTCGTCAATGTTCGGAACATATTTCACCCGGGTGCCGGCCCGGCCATATTTTTCGTAAAGCTTCTGGATTTCCTGGCAGTCGCTGAACATTTTCTGCTCGTCGAACGGCTGGCCGACTTTCGCGGTGATTTTTTTCCGGATTTTGGAATCACTGAGTTTTTTGTTGCCCTCAATCTTGATGTCCGTCAGCCGCGGCCGCACCTGCACCACGTAGGTAAGCACCACTCCCCCGTCATCGGCCGGTTCCGCCGTGACGCGGATGTTGTAAAACTGCCCGGTCGCATAGAGCGCGTGGATGTCGTCCTCGGTGGCCATGGGAAGATAAATGGCGCCGGCTTTGAGGCGGATGTTGGAACGAACGAATGGTTCGCTGACCGACGCCGGGCCGATATACTTCACGTCCACACGGTCAATTTTTGGGCCGGCCGGCTGCGCCCACACGGCTGACGCGCAGCCGAGCAACAGCCAGATTCCGAACAGGCGGGAAAATAATTTCATCGTCTATTGGTCCACCGGCACGTCTTCGTCGCTGACTTTGGCTGCGCTTTCAAAACGAGTGTACGGTTTCAAAAAGGTTAAGTTCACATCGCCCGTGGGGCCGTTGCGCTGTTTCGCAATCAACAAATTAATCGGCAGTCCATCCAGCTCTTCCACTCCGGCGCCATCTTCGTCTTCGCCGGCATTCGGCTTGTACAGCAGACCCACCACGTCGGCGTCCTGTTCAATCGCGCCCGATTCACGCAAATCGGACAACCGCGGCTTGCGGCTTTTGTCCCGCTCCAATTCGCGGTTCAACTGGCTGAGCACGAGCACCGGCACCTTCAATTCCTTCGCCAGCGCCTTGATGCCGCTGGAAATGTCCGAGATTTCCTGCTGCCGGTTTTCCTGTGCCCGGCGCGCAGTAGAATGGAGCAGTTGCAGGTAGTCAATCACGAAAAGCTTGATGCCGTGCTGCTGCGCCAGCCGCCGCGCCCGCGCCCGCAGTTGCAAAATCGAAAGCGCCGCCGAATCATCAATGAACAACGGCGCGCCCGCCAGCCGGCCCGCCGCGCTGGTCAGCTTCGGGAAATCCGATTCACTCATGAAACCTTCGCGGATGCTGCGCAGATTCACCCGCGCGAGCGAACACATCATGCGCAACACCAGCGCCTCCGCGCTCATTTCCAGGCTGAACACGGCCACCGGCAATTTTTGCTCCAGCACCACGTGCTCCGCGATGTTCATCGCGAGGGACGTTTTTCCCATGGATGGCCTGGCGGCAATGACGATCATTTCACTCCCGTGCAAACCGTCCGTTATCCGGTCCAGATCCGTGAAGCCCGTGGCCAGCCCGTTCAACACGCCTTTGCGGCTGAAATAATTTTCAATCGTCCCGATGGCCTTGCCCACCAGTTCCTTGGTTGAGAGCACGCTGCCTTGCGCGCGCGATTCGCTGATGCGCAGAATGTCGCGCTCCACCTCGTCCAGCAGCGCATCCACTTCGCCTTCGTAATCATAAACCCGCCCGACCACGTTCGTGCAGGTGGCAATCATTTTCCGCAGCAGGAATTTTTCCTGGACGATGTCGAGATAGTAGGAAAGATTCGCCGCGCTCGGCACGGCATCCTGAAGTTGCGCCAGATAGGCAATGCCGCCGACCTGTTCCAAAAGTTGTTTGTCCTTGAGGCGTTGTTGAACAGTGATGACGTCAATGGGCATCCGTTCGTTGAACATGGCCGCCAGCATTTCGTAAATCGTCTGATGCCGCAGGTCGTAGAAAACCTCCTGGCCGCCATCCTTGAGCTTTTCGATGCACTCGCCCACGCATTCGTTTGGCGACAGCAGCGCGCAACCCAGCACACCCTGCTCGGCCTCCGGCGAATGCGGCGGCAACCGGTCCACGGTAGGGCCGCGCTGCTGCGCGGCCTTCTGTCTGCGCGTCTTTTTCAAATCAGCCGCGGCCCCGGCGGTCTCGGAAACGGAATCAATCATTTCCGATTAGTTATCAGGAACCAATTCAAATGAAATTGTACGTTGCTAACAGGTGTGAAGAACTCTCTTTTCTCGAGCGATTTCTGTGAATAACCCGGACAAGAATCTTTGAAAAACCCTAGAAAGAGGGCTTTAATCAACTGTCTCTAATTTTGCAGTGATGTCAGAACTGTGAATGGATTTATTCGGCATGTTTTGTTCTCGTTTCTGTCCTCGCCTTCGATTAGCCGCAATGTTCTTGTTCGAACACGCACTGATTTTTTTGAAACATGAAAAACTTGGGCCAACTGACTTACAGTTGTTTCGTAATCTCGACGACTGTACTGCGCATTCGAAAGATAAATTCGTCCGATGTTCTTATCAATACCGATGGTTTTTTGTATTTGCTTTAGCGCAACAATGAACATTTCACGAGGAGTGACGAGCGATGCGGCAAACACATTTGCTTGAAATTCCAACCAATCACTTTGTGTTCGGTTTTCCAATCGACACAACGTGCTGTCATCGTCTTGCAAACCGCCACTTGTTTCATTATGCGGTTGAAATTTCCAATTCTTGTAATTGTAGCGATGCAAAACCCAATGGCCAATTTCATGGGCCGCAGTAAATCTGAAAGCTGCTTTTAGCTCGTTATCTAACGAAGTGTCTAAATAGAGTGTCTTTTTGTGGAAACTTGCTTTGCCGAGCACTTTCGCTGTTCCCTTATGGCCCAAATCTTCAATCGCAAATAAAAGACCGGTTCGCTCTCCAAGTCGTTTAATTATTTCGGCAACCGGCGTCATGGATGGTTTGTGCAATACATCAGGGCAATACTTTTGGAGTAATTCGTTTGCGACGGCTTCAATTTCTCGGGCACTCAAAACGGGGATGCCATCCGAGTTGTATTTAAGCTTTTTTGGATCAAATTCAATCGGCGTGCCTCCGCCTTCGTTATAGATAGAATCAATCATGGTATAAGAGAACTCCTAGATTCAATTAGCGGCAAGGGAAAGTTGTTTTCTTTGTTCACGAAGTTATTCGCCGGCAAATTTAAATCTGAAAATTCTGTTAATTCTTTCCGTTATAATTAAACTGCGCGCTCGTTGTAAATGAACCGTAAGCCATCGTTGCTCGTCGTTTTCCTGACGGTCTTCATTGACCTCATCGGATTCGGCATTGTCGTGCCGTTGGTGCCGATCTTCAGCCGGCATTACGGCGCGAGCGGCTGGGTCATCGGCGCCATCATCGCCTCGTTTTCCGCGATGCAATTCGTTTTCTCGCCGATTTGGGGACGACTTTCCGACCATCATGGCCGCCGTCCCATTTTGCTCATCAGCACCGCCGGTGCGGCGTTGTCCTATGTTTTGTTCGCCGTCGGGTCGGGATTTGAAAATCACACCGCCGCGCTTTGGGCGTTGCTGGTCTCCCGCGTCTTCGCCGGCATCTGCGGCGGCAACATCACCGTCGCCCAGGCCTACATCGCCGACATCACGCCGCCGGAAAACCGATCCAAGCGGATGGGACTCATCGGCATGGCGTTTGGACTGGGATTTATTTTCGGTCCGGCGCTCAGCGGTATTGCCCTGCATTTCTTCGGCGCCACCGGACCTGGCTGGACCGCCGCAGCACTTTGCGCGGCGAATTTTCTCCTCGCGTTTTTCATCCTTGCCGAAAGTTTGAAACCGGAATCCAGCCAGGCAACCCGGCGCCCGCATTTTGCACAATGGGGCCATACCTTGGCGCAACCGAATATCGGTTTGCTGATTCTGATTTTTTTCCTGGCGACGTTCGCGTTCAGTTGTTTTGAAAGCACCCTGCCGCTGCTCGTCAGCGACAATTTCAACCTCGGCATTGCCGTGGACGAAACCAAACCTGCCATGACGGTCATCTCCCTGTTTGTCTTTTGCGGCATCATCGGCGCGTTCATCCAGGGCGGGGCCATCGGGCGGCTGGTCAAAATGTTCGGCGAACCAAAATTGATTTCACTGAGCCTGTTTCTAACCGGCATCAGCCTGATCCTCCTGCCGTTCATCAAAGGCGACGGACAGCTCAAGTGGCTGGCCGTCCTGCACGCGACGGACTGGCCGTGGATTAAAATGCTACTGGCGCTGGCGCTGCTGGCGGTTGGCTCCGCCCTGACGCGACCGCCGCTTTTCGGATTGCTTTCCAACCTCGCGCCCGCGAATGAGCAGGGTGCCACCATCGGTGTGGCGCAAAGCGCCGGAGCCTTGGCACGCATTCTCGGCCCGCTGTTCGCCGCAACCTTGTACATGCACGTCGCATCATTGCCTTACGTGACTTGCGGTGTCATTTCCATCCTGGCTGGTGCGTTGGCAATGCAGCAGCTGGGCAAAAGGTAGTGCCGGCAAACCATCCACGGCTTCGCGGTTCTCGGAATGATTTCGTAGCGGCTTTCGGAAGAAAGCCGCCAGCTTTCCCGTTCGATTTCGGTTGAAAATTGGCGGCGGTCTGCCGACTCGCCGCTACGTCAACGCAGAAATAATTCGGCTGCGGAATCGGCAAAACGCAATCCCTGTCGCGTGAGATGAAAACTGTCCGGCAGAATTTCTCCCCAGCCGCGTTCCACCAATTGATTCATCTCCGCCGCCCACCCGTCGCGCAAATCGAAATCGGTCGCGCGCCGGAATTCCGCAAACGGCCAGCCCGCATTCATCCGCAAACCGAACGCGGCGGTTTCGCCCGCACGTTTCAATGGCGGCAATTCCTCGCGGGATTCGATGGCCCGCTTTCCCTTTTCCAACTGCTCGCAATAAAGCTGCGTATTCGACCAGTTCTTCGTCCGCACGCCGCGTACGTAACTGGTCGCGCTGGGGCCCAGCCCGTAAAACGAACCGCCGCGCCAGTAATTGACGTTGTGTTTGCAGGCGAGGAGGGGGATGGATTGTTGGATTGTTGGATTGTTGGATTGTTGAACGGCAGGGCTGCTGTCTCCCTGTTCTCCTTCATTGGATGTTGAATGTTGAATGTTGAATGTTGGATGTTCATTCTTTTCCGCTCTACGATCCCGCGCAAAGTTCGCCACCTCGTACTGCCGGAAACCGGCGCCCGTCGCGCGTTCCACCAGTTCCTCATACATCGCGCAGGCCAGGTCCTCGTCCACGTCAAATTCGCCGGCCTGCAGTTGCGCGAACAGCGGCGTGTCGTCCTCGTAAATGACTTCGTAGGTGGACAAATGCTCGCTGCCGAACGCCAGCACCTCGGCCAGGGTCGCGCGCCAGACCTCCATCGTCTGACCGGGAATCGCGAACATCAGGTCGAGGTTCAAATTGTCAAAACCGGCCCGGCGCAGGATGTCGAACGACTTGAAGACCATTTCACGGGTGTGGATGCGGCCGAGCCGTTCGAGCAATGGTTCGTCGAGTGACTGCACGCCCATGGAGATGCGGTTCACTCCGAAGTCGCGGAGCCGTTTCGCCTTGTCGGGCGAAACGGTGGCGGGATTGCATTCAACCGTGAATTCCTCCGCGCCCAACAGGTTCAAACGCTCCAAGACGCGGAGAATTTGTTCCCACTGGCGCAGGTTGAGCAGCGATGGCGTGCCGCCGCCAAAGAAAATCGTGCGTGGCTGAAGATCGTGCGCCACAAGTTCCAGCTCGCGGATGAGCGCGGCGACGTAGCGGTTGATGAGATCGCCGCTGGACGGCTCGGAATAAAAGGCGCAGTACGCGCATTTCTGCACGCAGAATGGGACGTGAATATAAAGGCTTTCGACCGTAGTCGTGGCAGAACCAGCCATGAAGGAATAATACCCCCTTCGTTCATGGCTGGCGAACGAAAATCTCCCGCTTCGCGGGATTTGCCCGGATGAAACCCGGCGTTACGCCGGAGTCACGCGCTGGACATTTTGGGCTTTCAGCCCTTTGTCGCTGGGGACAACATCGAAGGAAACTTCGTCTCCTTCATTCAAGGTTTTGAACCCTGCACCCGTGATGGACGTGTGATGCACGAAAACGTCCTGCCCGGAATCCTGGGCGATAAAGCCAAACCCTTTTTTGTTGTCGAACCACTTGACTTTGCCACTGGCCATAATTAACTCCTGACTTTTCGAGGCCCGCCCCAAAGCAAAAAAGACACGACCGGAATTCAGTCGTGCTAAAATTACTTTTCAAAAACGCTCATGCCTCAATTAGGGGGCCATCTTAATACCGCTCAGGTCAAAGTCAAGCGCAAGTTTCAGGCTGGTTACAAACAGGTTGCGCACAGGTTACCAACAGCATCCGCCGCGTGCCTACACCTGCAACGCCTGGTTCAAAAGCTGCGGCAGGTAGCTGGCAATGGTGGCCGCGCCGACCACCAGTGTCGCGCCGGCTTTTTGCGCGGCGGCCTGCAATTCCGCCGCCTGTTCGCCGGCAAACGCAATGATGGGAATGTGTTGGGTGGCGGCATCCGCTTTCAACGTGGCAATGGCGCGGCAAACATCTTCGCGCTTCGATTCCAGGTCCACCACCACCAGCATGGGGCCTTCGCTTTGCGCCCCGCGCAGGAGTGCCGACAGATCGTTGACGGCCTGCACGCGATAATTCAGGTCTTGCAGCCGGTTCACCAACTGGCTGCCCGGCAGCAATTTTTCGTAGAAAACCAGCGCAAGCGGTTGCGTCATGCTCTGAGGGTAATGGGAAATGGGAAAAATGCAAAACCGTTTTGGCGGTTGGTGCTTACATCTTTTTTACAAACCTTTGACCCGCCCATGACAACTTCGGGCAGCCATCAGGCACAGTTGCGGTATGAAAAAAACACTGCTTATCCTTGGTCTGGCGACCGGTCTGGCTGTTCCGCTGTTCGCCGGAGAAACCCTGCACCTGAACCTCGTTCCGGACCGCGATGTCCTGCTGCGGGGCCAGCCGCAGGAAATCGTCGTGAAAATTGACCTCAATGCGATTGCCGACCGGCAAAAACACCGGCGCACCCCGCTCAATCTCGCCGTCGTCTTGGACAAGTCCGGTTCGATGACCGGCGCGAAGCTGGAGAAAACGAAACAGGCCGCCCTGCAACTGGTGGATCGCCTCGCGCCCAACGATGTTTTTTCCCTGGTCATTTTCAGTGACGAAGCCCGGGTGCTGGTGCCGGCACAGAAAGTTGAAGACAAGGAGGCGCTGAAGGAAAAAATTGAAGGCATCGAGGCTGGCGGCAGCACGGCGCTCTATGCCGGAGTCAAAACCGGCGCCCGGCAAATCCAGGAATACTTTTCCTCCAAACGCATCAATCGCGTCATCCTGCTGTCCGATGGTCTCGCCAACGTCGGTCCGAGTTCCACGCGTGACCTGCGCCGCTTGGGCAGTGACCTCGCCGAAAAAGGCATCTCGGTCACCACCATCGGCGTCGGCGACGATTACAACGAGGACCTGATGGCCGGCCTGGCGGAGGCCAGCGATGCGAATTATTACTACGTCCAGGACACGGAAAAGCTCCCGGAGATTTTCGCGAAGGAACTGGGCGAAATGCTCACCGTCGCCGCCCGCGAAATCAAAATTGAAATCACCTGCCCGGATGGCGTGCAACCGCTCGGCTTCATCGGGCGCAGCGAGAAATTTGAAAATCGAAAGGCCAGTGTGAATTTGAGCCAGTTCACCCTCGGACAGAGCCGCTATCTCCTGCTGCGCTGTCTCGTGACCCGGCCCGAACCCGAAGTCGCCCGCGTCCAGGTCCATTACACCGACGAACTCGACAACGGCAGCGAACAATCCGCCGGCGGCACGGTGAAAATCCGTTACACCGACGACGAAGCGATCGCCGACCGGTCGGTCAATGCGGCCGTCAATGCCGAAAAGGTGTTGGTACTCACCGCCGCGGCCAAGGACAAAGCCATTGCTGAGGCGGATGCGGGAAATTTCAAGCAGGCCGCCGCGACGCTCGCAGCGCAGAAGGTCGCGCTCAGTGCGGTATGCGCCGGTGCGCCCGCCGAAGTTCAGGTTCAAATCCGGGCGGAAACCAATACCTTGGGTGGTTTCAGCGACCAGTTCATGAACGGTCAATACGACGGCGCCTCACGCAAATCATTGCAGTCACAATCCTACAACACGCGCAACTCAAAGTGAATTCGTAACCACCAACCACCAACCACCATCAACCCATTCACACCATGAAAACTCGATTCCTGTTCGCCCTGGCCGTGGCCACGCTGTCATTCACATCGGCCTTCTCGCAGATAATGACCCAACCGCCGCAAATCAACGTGTCCGGTTCCGCCGAGGTCAAGGTGGCGCCGGATGAAATCCGTCTCAGTGTCGGGGTGGAGACGCGGGACGAAAATCTCGACGTGGCCCGGCAACAGAACGACGAGCGGATTGCCCGTGCGCTCGCCTTTCTCAAGGATGCCGGGGTGAAGGACAAGGACGTGCAAACGGATTTCATCAGCGTGGTTCCGGATTATGATTACAACAGTTCCCGGGTCAAACCCGCGGCTTATATTGTCAGGAAATCCATCGAAATCCGGGTGACCGCCATCACCAATTTCGAAGGCATTGTGACCGGGTTGTTGACCAACGGCGTGAACTACATCCATGGCATTGACTTCCGGACCTCGCAGTTGCGGAAGTATCGCGACCAGGCTCGTGAACTGGCGATCAAGGCCGCGAAGGAAAAAGCCGACGCCATGGCCTCGGCGTTGGGCGTGAAACGCGGGAAGGTTTATAACATCAATGTGAACGACTGGAGCGGCGGCTGGGGCGGATATCAAAACCGTTGGGGGGCGCAATGGGGAATCAACGGACAGTTTCAAAACGCCGTTCAGAATCTTGGAGATGTTGCGGGCTCGCCGGACAACGCCGCGGAAACATTCTCCGCCGGCGAAATCAGCGTGTCCGCCACCGTCAACGTATCGTTTTTGATCGAGTGAAGCGGTCGGACGTGACGGCCCTGGGAGCGCCGGCGTCCCGCCGGCGAATTTGGATCAGTCCGTCGTCAGTTCGGGCCGGCGGGACGCCAGCGCTCCCAGGAGAGATCGCATTGCAGCCAGAATGAGCTTGGTTATGAACGCGGACTTGGGATATTTCCCGAAGGAAACCCATGAAAAAAGTCGCGCTGGTTTTTGTGGTGGCGGTCCTGCTGCCGAGCCTCGTGCTCGCGTGGCTGGCCGTGCGCTCCCTGCGCGACCAGCAGTTCCTGCTCGAACGCCAGCAATCGCTGCTCTGCCAGCACGTGAGCGACACGCTCGCGCAGAACATTTCCGATTATCTCGCCCAGCGGCAGCAGGAATTCAGCGCCCAGGTCGAAAGCCTGCTGGCCGGCCGGGACGCGCGTACGGCGGCCGCCCGGTTCGACAGTGAACTGCGCCAGCGCTGGCCGCTGGCTGACGTCGGTTTTTGCGTCACGGTGTCGGGCCAGATATTGTCACCCGCTCCGAACGCGCGCGCCGAGGCGCGGACGTTTTACACGGACAACGGCGGCTTCCTCGGCAATCGCGAGGCAGTCGAGGTTTATCAAAGCGCCAACGCCGGATTTAACAATCTGGACAATAGTGGGGCTTTGAATTTCGACCGAAAAGCGGCCAACCGGCCGGCCACCGGCGGCGGTTTGTCAGGCGGCGGTGCCAGCCAAAAACCGGCGCAGCCAACGCTGGCGCTCACCCTTGGCGCCGCAGCGCCGCAGGAGCAAGTTGCGTCTGCCAGCCCGGCAGTTGCGCCCGGTTCCGCTGCCCAACTGCCGGAAAAGCAGAAAGACGGGGTTGGCAAATCTTCCAGCCAATTGGGAGACACCAGCCAGTTGCCGGTTCAATCCATCAATTACAAGGCGGCGCAAACCCGCAAAGTCAGTCCGCAAAGCAGCTACCAGCTCGCCGACCAGATCAAGACCGAAACCGGCGCTGCCAAAGAGTTGCAGAGTAATTTATCCAAGGCGATTCCCGCCGAGGCGGAGTTCGGCCAGCTTATCGGCAACGGTACCGACGGCATGCTCGCGCGGTTCCTCCAGAACAAACTCCGGCTCATGTTCTGGCACCGGCTCGGCTCTGAACCCGATTTAATCTTCGGCGCGCAGCTGAACTTGGACCGCGTTGTGGACGGCCTGCGCGGTCTGGTGAAACCCGGCCCGGAATTGCGCGATGAAATCTGTGTCGCGGTTCTCGACGACAACGCCAAACCGGTCGCTTTGTCCCAGGCCGGTTTTTCGGCCAATTGGAAGCGTCCGTTCGTGGCCACGGAAATCGGCGACGCACTGCCGCATTGGGAGGTGGCCGCGTATCTCGTTAATCCCGCCCGGCTCGCGCAAACGGCGAAAACCGCCAAACTCACGCTCGGTCTGCTCATCGCCGTGCTGGTCCTCGCCATCGGCGTCGGAAGCTGGCTCATCGTCCGCAGCCTGAATTCCGAACTGAAGCTGGCGCGGCAAAAAACCGATTTCGTCGGCAACGTCTCGCACGAACTCAAAACCCCGCTCACGTCAATCCGCATGTTCTCCGAACTGCTCGCCGAGGGGCGGGTGACCGACCAAGCCAAGCAGCGTTCGTATCTGAACATCATCACCGCCGAGGCCGCGCGGCTCACCCGGCTCATCAATAACGTGCTCGATTTTTCACGCATGGAACGCGGCGAGAAGAAATACAACTTCCAGCCGTGCGATCTGGTCGAAGTCGTTCGCGCCGCCGCGCAAACGTTCCGTCCGCACCTGGAGGCCGGCGGATTCAAGTTCGATTGCACGCTGCCGGACACGCCGGTTTCCGTGCATGGCGATGCCGACGCGCTGTCGCAAATCATCGTCAACTTGCTGTCCAATGCCGAAAAATATTCAAACGGCCCCGCTTCCACTCCCTCGCCCCGCCCAAGCGGGGAGAGGGCCGGGTCGAGGGGAACTGAAGCAGGTGAAGGAGAAAAACATTTCGACAACCGAAAGGAAGTCACGCTACAGCTGGCTCGCCGCGAATCGCCTTTGCCGCATGCGGAGGTGAAGGTGCTCGACCGCGGTTCCGGCGTGCCGCGCGGCAGCGAGGAGAAAGTTTTCGAGAAATTTTACCGGGCGCACGATTCGTTGAGCAGCGGCGTGCAAGGCTCGGGTCTGGGCCTGACCATTGCGCGGCAGATTGCGCGCGCCCACGGCGGCGACGTGGTCTATGAGCCGCGCGACGGCGGCGGAAGCTGCTTCATTTTGCGGTTGCCATTGAAACCCATTGAAACCACGGATGAACACAGATAAACACGGATAAAACAAAAGCATCCGCAGATGATCGCAGAATCGATTTTTAAATTGGTGGGGCGAGCGTCCTCGCGAGCCGGCCTTGGCGCGGCGAAGCGAAGCGGAAACGGCTCGTCAGTAGCCTCGCCCCACCGGAATCCGTGTCCATCCGTGTTCATCCGTGGTTAAATTTCATGAAAACTAAAATTCTCATCGTTGAAGACGACCCGCACATCCTGCTGGGTCTGGAGGAAGTGCTGAAAAGCGAAGACTACGACGTGGCGTCGTGCAATCGCGGCGACCAGGCGCTTGACGCCGTGGCCAAACATCATCCGGCACTCATTGTGCTGGATGTCATGCTGCCGGGCTTGAGCGGCTACGACATCTGCAAACAGCTCCGCGCCAAAAAAGTCGCCACGCCCATCCTCATGCTCACGGCCAAGGGCCAGGAAATTGACAAGGTCATCGGCCTTGACCTCGGTGCGGATGATTACGTGACCAAACCCTTTGGTGTGCGCGAACTGCTGGCGCGCATCCAGGCGTTGTTGCGTCGGGTCAGACCGGCCGGCGGCAAAGCCGATTCGGCCGACGTTTTCCAGATAGGTTCAGCCACGATTGACCCAAAAACTTTCCAGGTCAAACGCGGCAAAACGGTGGATGAACTTACAGCCAAGGAGTTGAAATTGTTGCAGGTCTTTCACGCGCATGCGGGCGAGGTGTTGTCGCGCGACAAACTGCTGAACGAAGTCTGGGGCTACAACTATTACGGCACGACACGCACGCTCGACCAGGTGATCGTGCAACTGCGGAAAAAACTCGGCGACAACGGCAGCGAACCCAAACATCTCCTGACCATCCACGGTGTCGGCTACAAGCTGGTGGTTTAAACCCGAACTCCGAAGTTACGAAAAACAGGCTCCAGTATGAATGGTACAATTAATGAAATAGCTATTTCATTAATTGTACAAGCGGCATGATTGGTTGTTCAGAAAACTGGCGGGGGATCAAGGCCTTATCGGAATGCACCCGTCCTCGGGCGCAGCAACTGGCTTCATTCGTTCACGCGGAAATCTCGCGGATATTTCGTCTGTTTGCAAAGCGCCAGCCGCCGTTGCGCCGAAGCGGCGCTATGGCGCGCCGCTTTTCCCAGAGGCATATCCACTGTGCCAATGTTAACTGGAACTGCTATAGTGTTTCCGGACCGCCAAAGCTACAAACCTCATCCCCTCGCAAAATGGCACGAAAGAAAACCATTTCGGGTGATTCGTGTATTTCGTGGTTTAAAGCATTTCCATCTTCCATCTTCCATCCTCCATCCTTTATGCTTCCGTCGTGCATTTCCGGAAGATCACCATCATCGGCGTCGGCCTGCTCGGCGGTTCCATCGGGCTGGCCGTCCGACGCCGGAAACTCGCGCGCCAGACCGCGGGTTTCGTCCGCCGTCGCGCCAGCCTGAAAGACTGTGAACGGGCGGGCGCAGTGGATTTCGCCACCACCGATTTGCTGGCGGCCGTTTGGGATGCCGACCTCGTCATCCTATGCACTCCGCTGTCGCAGATGCGTTCGCGCGTTCGGGAAATGCTCCCGGCCTTGAAGCGCGGCGCCATTGTCACCGATGTTGGCAGCGTCAAAGCCAGCGTCGTGCGCGAACTCGAATCGCTGGTGGCCAAAGCGGGCGCGCATTTTGTCGGCAGTCATCCAATGGCCGGTGCGGAAAAAACCGGCGTCGGCGCCGCGCGCGCGGATTTGTTCGTGGACGCCGTTTGCGTCCTGACCCCGGTGAAAAAGACAAACCAGGCCGCGCTGAAAAAAGTGGAACAGTTTTGGCGGGCGATTGGTTCGCGCGTGCTGCGATTGACGCCGGAAATGCATGACTCACTCGTGAGCCGGTCGAGCCATTTGCCGCACATCATCGCGGCGACTTTGGCCAGCCATGTTTTGAATCCGGCGCAGCCCAAACATCAGGCCGCGCTCTGCGCGAACGGTTTTCGCGACACGACGCGCATCGCATCCGGCTCGCCCGAAATGTGGCGCGACATCGCCCTGGCCAACCGCAAAAACCTGACGAAATCGCTGGATGCCTTCATCGCCGATTTGCAGAAATTTCAACGCCTGTTGAAAAAAGGGGACGCGAAGACCATGGCGAAGTTTTTTGAGACGGCCAAGCAGCGCCGCGACAACTGGTGCGCCGGCTGTGTCTCGCCGTCATCGGAATGAATCAACCACAGATGAACACGGATAAACACGGATTTTTTTTGAGACGCGAATTGCGCGAATTTGCACGAATTGAATTAGCGTTAATTCGTGGAATTCGTGTCGGAGTTTTTCCGTATCCGTGTCCATCCGTGTCCATCCGTGGTTAAAATGGCTTTACCCGATCTCATCGAAATTGTACCGCTCGACAAACCGGTGCGCGCGGAAATCACCGTGCCCGGGTCGAAGAGCATCACGAACCGCGCGCTGGTTCTGGCGGCGCTGGCGGACGGCGAGACGATTTTGACCGGCGCGCTCTGGAGCGAGGACACGCAAATCATGGTCGAATGTTTGCAGAAACTCGGCTTCATGGTGAATGTCGCGCCCGATCCGGATGAAATTTGCAATCGCACCATCACGGTTTATGGCCGGGGGGGAACCATTCCCGGCGGCGGCACGGCGGAAAATCCGTTGGAATTGTTTGTGGGCAATGCGGGCACGGCGGCGCGATTTCTGACGGTGCTGGTTTGCCTGGGCAAAGGTGTTTACCGGCTACATGGTGTGCCACGGATGCACGAGCGTCCGCAGGCGGCGTTGTTCCAGGCATTGCGCGAGCTGGGTTATCGTGTGGATTCGCCGAATGACAAATTGCCAGCGGTGATTTTTGGTGGTAGCAGCCGACGTGAGTCGACTCAAACTTCTTCGGGGAGAAATCAGAGCCGACTCACGTCGGCTGCTACGGTAAGCATCGAGGAAAGCTCGCAGTTTGCGTCGGCACTGCTGCTCTGCGCGAAAACTGGCGGATGGAAAATTGAAGTTGTCGGGGAAAACGCGGAGGAGTCGCCTTATGTGGCGATGACTTCCAAGATGATTGAGGCGTTTCCAAAAAGCGGCGGGAAATTTCAAATCGAGCCGGACGCTTCGAGCGGGAGTTATTTTTGGGGAGTTGCTTGGCTTTTTGAAAGAGCAGGATTCAGTAATGAAATAATTGTTTATGACTGGCCAAGAACTGAATCGCAATGGCAACTGGATGCTCAATTTAGAATTTATATTGGATTGGGACTCAACGTTGGGATGAAACGTGTGATTTCTCGATTGAATGAGTTGGCCGACAGCATTATGACGGCAACTATCCTTGCGCCATTTGCTGGCCAGCCCATTAAATTTATCGATCTTGGCCGCCTCCGCGTTCAGGAATGCGAGCGCGTTGTGGCGTTGCGAAACGAGTTGACCAAATGCGGCGCGAAGGTGGTCGAGGAAGGCGACACGTTGACGGTTTATCCGTCCAAGCTTCACGGCGCGGAGATTGAAACCTACAATGACCATCGCATGGCGATGTGTTTTGCGATTCTGGGATTGAAAGTGCCGGGCATCAAAATCAAGAATCCCGCGTGCGTGAAAAAGACGTTCCCAAATTTCTTCCAGAAACTGGCCGCGCCGCCGCCGAAAGGGCTGGGCGCGACGATTCTGGACGCGAAGATGGGGCGGAAGCTGGAAATGAAGGAACTATTTGCGGATTAATTTCCGTAGCGGCGTCTCGGCAGAGCGCCGCTGACTGAATATATTTGCTGCGCTCTGCCGAGACGCAGCTACGAGGAAAAAATTTGAAACAACCAATTGTGATTGCGATTGACGGGACGAGCGCGAGCGGCAAGAGCACGAACGCGAAGCTCGTGGCCCGGGCGCTCGGCTACATTTACGTGGACACCGGCGCGATGTACCGCACGCTGGCGTGGTATTGCTTGAAAAACCGGATTGACGTGTCGGACGCCAAAGCCGTCACTTCTGCGTGCCGCAAATGGAAAACGTCACTGGTGTGTGTGGATGGCCGCGTGCGATTGCTCGTGGGCGGTTATTATCCCGAAAAGGAAGTCCGCACGCCCGAAACCGCCGCCGCCGTGCCGCACGTCGCAGCGATTCCCCAAGTGCGCAAATGGATGGTCAAACGCCAGCGCGAGTGCGTTCAGTTCGGCAATCTCGTCATGGAAGGGCGCGATATCGGGACGAATGTTTTCCCCGAAACCGATTTCAAATTTTATCTTGATGCGAAACTGGAAGAACGCTCGCGCCGCCGCGCCGCCGACGGGGTCCAGGAAAATCTCGCGGCGCGCGACCAGCGCGACAGTCAGCGCGCAACGGCGCCGTTGATGATCGGGCTGGGCGCCAAGGTCATTAACAATTCGAGCATGACATCCGAGCAGACGAGCGGTTTGATTCTGGCGGAGGTCCGCCGCCGGCTGGCGGCGGTGAAACGATGATGGAGGATGGATGATGGAGAATGGCAAATCCAAACCACGAAGCGCACCTTCCATCCTCCATCCTCGACTTTCTTTGCGTATGAATATCAGTTACCGCCTCGGCTGGCTCGGTTTTCGCGCGCTGTACCGGTTTTATTTCCGCTGGCGCGTGTTCAATGCGGAGCGCGTGCCGTTGACCGGCGCGGTTATTCTGGCCTCCAACCACGCGAGCTTTCTGGATCCGCCGCTGGTCGGGTCCGGCCTGCACCGGGGCATCAACTATCTGGCACGCGAAAGTTTGTTCCGGTTTCCCGGGATGGGCGCGCTGTTGCGTTCGTGGAATTCCGTGCCGGTGGATCGCGACGGCGGCGGCGCGGCGGGATTGAAGACGATTTTAGACCGGTTGCTCGCCGGCGGCGCGATTATTTTATTTCCCGAGGGCACGCGGACGCGCGATGGCCGGTTGCAGCCCGCGCGCTCGGGCATCGGGCTGACGGTCATCAAATCGGATGCCGTTGTGATTCCGGTGCGGACCTTTGGAACTTTTGAAGCGTATGGGCGGAATCAAAAATTTCCGCGCCCGTTTCCTGTCGCGGTGAAATACGGCGAGCCGATGCGTTTTGAAAAATTGCGGGCCGAGGCAAAAAACTGTTCCCGGGCGCGACTCAAGGAAATCTACCAGCAAATCGCCGACGAAATCATGGCGGCGATTGCGAAGCTGGAGCCGCGGGAAGATTGAAAAATCCTCCTCGTCGTCGTCCTCATAATCGAAAGCAGAAAATCGAGGACGAGGACGAGAAGGAGAACGAGGACGAAGGCGCGGTTCTAAATCCCCAAATTCGACAGGATATTGCTGATGGCGTTGACGATCTGGACGAGCTTGGGATGCGATTTCTCGAATCCGTCCACCGACGAGCGCAATCCCTGAACTGAATGCTGGAGTGATTGCGGATTCTGGTTGGTTCGCGTGGCTTCATGGGCGGAAAGCCGGGCGAAGCCGGCGATGCTTTCGGCCTGTTCGTCGTGGGTTTTCGCCAGCTTGCCGACCTCGGACTTGAGCGTGCCGAGCAACTGGAGCAACTCGCGTTTGCGCTCTTCGCTGACGGCGTTTGTGCCGCGAATTTTCGCCTCAATTTCGCCAATGGTTTTTTCGATCATGGTTTCCGCCAAAGGTTAACCGTTGCCGCGAATTCGGCAAGGACGTAGAACCGTTTGGAGTTCCGCCTTTAGGCGGGAAGACCGGCTGAAGCCGGAACTCCAAACCGTAGTTTTCACCAGCGTCCGATGCGCGGCAGCACCGGTCGAACCAGCTCCCAGATGTTTTCGCAGACGACATCAATTGCGCCCGTGGCGCTCACCACGCGCACCCGGTTCGGTTCGGCGGCGGCGATGGCTTCGTAACCCTGGGCCACCCGCTCAAAGAAATATCTGTCCCCTTCCTCAATCCGGTCGCGGACAAAGGGCAGGGTGGATTGACGCGACTGCAGGCGTTCGGCGCTGACTTCCGGCGGCACGTGCAGCAGCAGGGTCAGGTTGGGCCGCGTGTCACCGACGGCAAAGTCAATCACGCTCCTGACCAGCGCCAGATCCAACCCGCGCCCGTATCCCTGATACGCCGTCGTCGAATCGTAAAAGCGGTCGCACACGACAATTTCGCCGACGGCCAGCGCCGGACGGATGGTTTCGCGGACGAGTTGCGCCCGGCTGGCATTCATCAACAGCAATTCAGTTTCGTAAGTCATGGTCACGTTCACCTTGCTGTGCTTGAGCGTGTGGCGGATTTCCTCGCCGATGGGTGTGCCACCCGGTTCGCGCAACACGCGCACACGATGTCCCAGTGCGCGCAACCGTTCGGCCAGCAGCTCCACCTGTGTGGATTTGCCGCAACCTTCCGTGCCTTCAAAGGTAATGAACAAGCTTTTCATGGTGAAATTGAGAACATCGAACGCCGAACGCCGAACGCTGAACATCGAATATCGAAGTTGAAACAATTCGAAGTTCGGAGTTCGATGTTCGATGTTTTTTCAAATCTTCTTCAATTTTGGCCCTTTGGGCGTGTCTTCGATGCCCCAGCCTTTGGCCTTCAATTCATCACGAATCGCATCGGCGCGTTTGAAATCTTTTGCTTTGCGAGCAGCTTCGCGGTCTTCCAACAATTCCCCCAAAAATCGTTTTTCAGCTTCTTTAGGATAAAGCCATTCGACAGTTCCACCAATGCCAAAAACTTTATCTAACTCTATCCATGTCGCATAGCACTTTGCCGCTTCTTGTTTTGATAATTTACCTTCTGCAATCAGCCGGTTTGTTTTTCTGATCCACTCGAACACAACTCCCCATGCTTTGGACACATTCAAATCGTCATCCAAAGCTTCTGAAAATGCCGCGAGCAATTCGGAATCTGATTCAGCTTCATTCAATCCTTTTAATTCCAAGAGAAAATGTAAAAATGTGCCAATTCGCGATAACGCTTCACGTGTGGCTCGCAAGCCTTCAAGTGTGAAGTTGAACGTCTCGCGATAATGCGCGGTGAGCAGTGAAAAACGAATTTCACGGCCGGTGAAACCTTTGGCCAGCAAATCGCGCAGCGTGAAAAAGTTGCCGAGCGATTTGCTCATCTTTTTGCCTTCCACCAGCAGAAAGGCGCCGTGCAGCCAGTGTTTGACGAACGGTTTGCCGGTCGCGCCTTCGCTTTGGGCGATTTCGTCCTCGTGATGCGGAAAAATCAGATCCTCGCCGCCGAGATGCAGGTCAAAACTTTCGCCGAGCACCTTCATGCTCATGGCTGAACATTCGATGTGCCAGCCCGGACGGCCTTCGCCCAGCGATTCGCTCTTCCAAAAAACGTCGCCGTCTTCCGGCACGCGCGCCTTCCACAGCGCAAAATCGGCGACGGATTCCTTGGCATATTCGTCGCTTTTGACCCGCTCGCCCGCCCTCATTTCGTCGAAGTTGAGTTTGAGCAACTGGCCGTAGGTGCAGCCGCAACCGCGGTATTTTTCAATGCTGAAATAAACCGAGCCATCGGCGGCTTTATAGGCAATGCTGCGCGCGATGAGCTTTTCAATGAGCGCAATGATATCGGCGATGTGTTCGGTGGCGTGCGGCGTGTGGTGCGGCAGAAGGCAATTCAGCGTTTTCAAGTCCTCGAAAAATGCGGCTTCGTATTTGCCGGTGAATTCGCGGAGTGACGTTTTGTTTTCGCGGACGCGCTTGATGATTTTGTCCTCCACGTCGGTGATGTTCATCACATGCGTGACGGCGTAGCCCTTGAATTCAAGATAGCGGCGAACGAGGTCGCCGAAGACGAACGTGCGCCAGTTGCCGATGTGGGCGAAGTCATAGACGGTCGGCCCGCAGCAATACATGCCGACCTTTGGGGGAGCGAGCGGCGCGAACTCCTGGATTGAGCGCGACAGCGTGTTAAACAGTTTTAAAGCCATTTGCCTGCGCGAAAGTTAAGCTGCGGCGTGCGAAAGGAAAGCGGAAATTATTTTTGTGCCGGCTGACTGGCGGCGTCCGGTGATTTAGGTTGCAGCCGTTGGCAGCGTTCGACGAACAGGAAGAACACGCCGGGTCCGAAGCAGAGCAGCATGACGGAGATGCCGGTGGCGATGCCCCAGAATGTGCCGAGAGGGGCGCAGCAGTCGCCGCGGCGACGGACGATGATGTGGCTGGGCACGGCGACGAGGAGTTCGAGGATGCTGCCGCGCAGGAGCCAGCGCGTGCTGCGTTTGAGCAACGTGTCCGGATCGTCGGATTTGGCGAAGCTGCGAAAGATGACGGCCCAAATGATCCAGAAAGCCAGCCCGGTGATGACGGCTCCCAATTCGGTTGAAAAGTTGGAGGGCGACACCTGGTTGGGTTTGAACGGCAGGAAGTAACCGAAAAAATTAAAGCCATCTTCTTTGAAGTAGAGGCAAAGAATCGAGAGCAGCCCGGCGAAGCAGAGATTCGCCAGAAAAAACGCGGTGACGATGACGGGGGTTTTGAGCGGACGACGCGCGGGCAGGCGGCGTTCGGCGATGTTGATGGGCAGCAAAAGCAGCAATGCCTGACCAGCGACGAGCACGGCCAGCCAGAGCCAGTAGCCCCAACGCAGATACATTTTCAGCGCGTTTTGCAGACTGACGTCCTTGTCCGACCAGCCGTTGAAGGCAATCCAGATGGCGGGCACGGTCAGCAGGAACAACGCAACGGCGTAAAGCAGGACGGTGAGCGCGGCCCAGCGTTTCATGTGACGGCTGAATTCAGCCAACAAGTTCAACACCAAGCCAGCGAAATCGGCGCATGATTTTATTAAAATCCGGTTTTAGCCGCTTGCAAAATCATCATTCCAACGCCAAACTTTCTAAAACGGGCATTAAATGCCGACATCGAAAATGGAGCACATGAGCAAAGAGGCAAAACTGGAGTTGGATGGGAAAATATATCCGCTGCCGACGGTCGAAGGCAGCGAAGGAGAAAAGGCGGTGGATATTTCATCGCTGCGTGCGAACACGGGCTACATCACGCTGGATGATGGCTATGGCAACACGGGTTCATGCGTCAGCAAGGTCACCTTCATTGACGGTGACAAGGGCATCCTGCGCTATCGCGGCATTCCCATCGAGGAACTGGCGGAAAAATCCAACTTCGTCGAGACGGCGTATCTAATCATTTACGGCGACCTGCCCAGCCGCCCGCAGATGAAGCATTTTTCGGATTTGCTGACTGACAACCAGTTCCTGCACGAGGACATGAAGTTTCATTTCGAGGGTTTTCCGACGGGGGCGCATCCGATGGCCATTCTCTCGGCGATGATCAACGCGGCGAGTTGCTTTGACGAGCGGCTGATGTCCTGGAAATGGGGCGAGACGAAGGATTTTGACGTTTACGTGGCGCGGCTGATTTCGCAGGTGCGGACGATTGCGGCGTATTCGTATCGCAAGTCGCGCGGGCTGCCCCTGATTTACCCGAAGAAGGCCTACAAATACACGGCGAACTTCCTGCACATGCTGTTCTCGACGCCGTACGAGGATTTTGAATTGAAGCCGGAGGTCGTCAGGGCGCTCGATTTGATTTTCCTGCTGCACGCGGACCACGAACAGAATTGCTCCACCTCCACCGTGCGCATGGTGGCGTCGAGCCAGGCGAACCTGTTCGCCAGTTGCGCCGCGGGCGTGTGCGCGCTGTGGGGACCGTTACACGGGGGCGCGAACCAGGCGGTGATTGAAATGCTGGAGGCAATTCATCGCGAAGGCGACGACGGCTCAAAATTCATCACGGCGGCGAAGGACAAAAACAGCGGCAAGAGACTCATGGGTTTTGGCCACCGCGTCTATAAGAATTACGACCCGCGCGCCAAAATCATCAAGAAAGCCTGCGACGACGTCTTGTCCAAGCTGAACATCAATGACCCGTTGTTGGACATCGCCAAACATCTGGAGGCGGCGGCGCTCAAGGAGCCGTATTTCATCGAACGGAAGCTGTATCCGAACGTGGATTTTTACAGCGGCATCATCATGCGCGCGCTCGGCATTCCGGTGGAGATGTTCACCGTGATTTTTGGGATTGGGCGGATGCCCGGCTGGATTGCGAATTACAAGGAAATCATGGAGGAGTCGAAAAGCCGCATCTATCGGCCGCGGCAGATTTACACCGGGCGCACGCTCAACCATTACGTGCCCATCGCGGAACGCAAGTAAATGCAGAGCAAATAGACGTTGTGGTTTTTGATTTTGTCTCCAAGATTTGGAGGCAGAATCGCTTGAGGAAAGGCATAAATCCTGCTCATTTCAGAACACAAGTGCCATGAAGAAAATTTTGGTCATAGACGACGAGGAGTGGCTGCGCGAGATGATGTATCTGGCGCTGAAGCAAAAAGGCTTTGAAGTTATCGAAGCCGTCAATGGCGCGGATGGCATCGAAAAAGCGCGCAAAGAACTGCCCGACCTCATCCTCTGCGACGTGAACATGGAAAAAGTGGACGGTTATCTGACCCTGTCCTCGTTGCGCACGGAAGCGCCCACGGCCTCCATTCCGTTCATCCTGATGACCGGCCTCGCCGACAACGCGGGCATGCGGCACGGCATGGAATTGGGAGCCGACGATTACCTGCCGAAACCTTTCACCACCGATGCGCTTTACGCCGCCGTGGATGCGCGTCTGAAAAAAGCCCAGACCGTGCGCGATGAAGCCGAGCGCAAACTCGCTCATTTGCGTGACAACATCAGCCTGATGCTGCCGCACGAGTTGCGCACGCCGCTCAACGGCATTCTCGCCTACGGCGAAATTCTCGCCGCCGACGCCGCCAAACTCAAACCCGCCGAAATTGCTGAAATGGGCCACGTCGTTCACCAGTCCGGCAAGCGGCTGGAACGGCTCATCGAAAACTTTTTGATTTACGCGCAGCTTGAATTGATTGCCGCCGACCCGAAGAACGTCAACGCCCTGCGTCTCGGCCGGACGGAACATCCCGTTGCGCTGCTTGAGAAGCATGCCGCCGCGCAGGCCGCGGTCGTGAATCGTTCCCCGGATTTGTCCTTCGAGCTGGCGGACATTCCCGTGCCGATGGCCGAGGAATATCTCAGCAAGGTGGTGGATGAACTGTCTCAAAACGCCTTCAAGTTTTCCGATCCCGGCTCGTCCATTCGCTTGTCGCTGAACGAGGCGTTCAACACCATCACCCTTGCCATCAGTGATCAGGGTCGCGGATTTAGCACCGAGCAAATCACGCGTGTCGGCGCTTATATGCAGTTCGACCGCACGATGCAGGAACAGCAGGGTTTGGGGCTCGGCCTGGTCATCGCCAAACGGCTCGTTGCCTTGCACGGCGGCACACTCTCCATTGTAAGTGAGCCGGGCATGGGCGCGGTCATCTCGGCCAAATTCCCCAAGGGTAAGACCGAGGTGCCTGCGTGAAGGGACGATAAACCCTCAAAACGGCAGTTTTCCGTAGAGCGAAACCAGTCCGCTCCCGGCCAGTTCAGCCGCCAGAAACACCAGCACAATCCCCACGACCGGCGCAAAATCCACCTTGCCCGCCCGCAGCGGCACCGCGCGCAACGGCGACAGCAACGTTTGCGCTTCGGCGTTCACATAACTCCAAAACTGATGTTTGCCGAAGTAAATGTAACTGTTCAACAGATGCAGGGCGAGCAACGCGCCGGCGAGATATTTCCACGTCAGATAACTGCCCAGCCCGATGACCAGCGATTCTTCGATGCGATGCGCCGGCGAGACGGGTGGGGGAATGACTTGCAGCCAGGCCAGCAGCCAACTCGCCAGCCACCAAAAAACCGACATGACCATCAGCGGCAGGAGAAGTTTTGACCAGCGCGCCCAGCGATCAATGCCGCCCAAGGGCATTCGCACCAGACGATGGAAGGGCAGGGGTTCCGGCCCGGCCAGGATGGAAAGCAGCAGCAGCCAGAGATAAAGCACGCCCAGCGTCAACCCGAAGCTGAAAATGGAAAACAGCAGAATGCGCCCGAAAGAATCGCTGCGGAACGAGAGTTCGATGATGCCCAGATTCAGTTTTCCCGCCGCCCAGCCCACGCCCGCGCCGATTTGCCAGTAAAGCACTGCGCGCAACAGCAGCAGGCCGCCCAGCGCCGCCAGCAAATGCCATCTCCGCAAACGCCGCGGTTCGGCCCGCCGAAGCGTGCCAATCAACGTTGCCGGCGTCCGTCGGCCGAGCGGGTCGAAGCGGACCGAACGCCAGTTCAGCCACAACAACAAGCCCGCAAGGTTCAAAATGAAGTCAATCAGGGCCATGTGACGTGATGCGTGAAACGTGATACGTGATGCCTGACGGATGCGCAATGCCGAATCACGCTTTACGTTTCACGCATCACGCTTCACATCATCTTCAACAATGTATCCGCCATTTCCGATGGCGTGGCGGCGACGCCGATGCCCGCGGCTTTGAATGACGCGATTTTTGCCTCCGCCATGCCTTCGCCGCCGCTGATGATGGCGCCCGCGTGGCCCATGCGGCGCCCGGGCGGCGCCGTTACCCCGGCGATGAATCCAGCCACAGGTTTTTTGCAATTTTTCCGGATCCATCGGGCGGCTTCTTCTTCGGCGCTGCCGCCGATCTCGCCGATGATAAGAACACCGTGCGTGTCCGGATCGGCGTTGAACAACTTGATTACATCGAGATGCGAAAGCCCGGAAACCGGGTCGCCGCCAATGCCGATGCACGTGCTTTGACCCGCGCCACGGGTGGTGAGTTGCCAGACGGCTTCATATGTCAACGTGCCGCTGCGCGAAATGACGCCGACGTGCCCCTTTTTGTGGATATAACCGGGCGCAATGCCGATGCGGCAGCCACCGTGGGAATCCTTGCCTTTGCCGGGTGTGACGATGCCGGGACAATTCGGGCCGATGAGCCGCGTCGCGTGGCCTTGCAGTACGCTCTTCACACGAATCATGTCGCGCACGGGAATGCCTTCGGTGATGGCAACCACCAGCTCCAGCCCGGCATCCGCGCCTTCGAGAATTGCGTCGGCGGCAAAGGCTGCCGGAACGAAAACAGCAGAAGCTGTCGCACCGGTTTGTTTCACCGCCTCGGCGACTGTGTCAAAAATGGGGACTTTCTTTCCGCCGTGCTCGAAGACCTGGCCGCCTTTGCCGGGCGTGACACCGGCGACGACCTGCGTGCCGTAATCAATCGAGAGCTGCGCGTGCCGCGCGCCAAAGCTGCCAGTGATGCCCTGGACGAGGACCTTGGTGTCGGGTTTGACGAGAATGGACATGATCAATTTACGATTTGTTAGACATCTTGGTCACTCTGGTTTGAACGGAACCATAAAGAAAACTGCCGCTGCTATCACGCACAAAGCGGAAATGAAGCTGGCAGCATAAACCCTCTCTGTAATCCTCGTACCTATAGCAACACGTACCAATGCCAAAACCGGCATGGCAAAGCTGATATAAACCGGCTCTCCAAGATTCGCCAAACTCTTTCGTCCTGTAGAAAGCGGGGAAAGCATTAAAAGCATCCACACGCAGAATGGAATAATCAGAGCCAGCCACTCCCAACGCGCCCAACCGACCCGCTTTCGGCCAAAGAAAAGAATCGGCGCAGACAGCACCGCTCCAATGGCTGCATGTGCGAACCAAATCAGGAATAGGGTGCCGATGGTTTCCATGCGCGTGTGATGTCTAGCCATATTGTCTAGGCGTGTCTCCATTATCAAGTTAGCACTTTCCCTTCTCTGCGCTCGTTGGCAATCGAGAATCAAATTCGTCTTGAGGGCATTTGTTTCACGTCGTCCAATAAGAGCATTCAGTCCTTCAGAATTTTTAATTGCAAAACCCTGCACAGTTTGAAAGGGCTAGAGCATCTCACCGAATTGAAATCAATCAGAATTGGAACAACATCGCTCAATGTTGATTCGATTCTCAATCAGTGTCTCGCAACCTCGCTAAAGGTGTTTGCCTTTTACACGGGAAAGAGTAAAGAAAACGCCAAGATTAGAGAGAAGTTGAATGCCCTCGGTTATCGAGAATACGATAAATAATTAATCACAGTCCGCCGAACCGATTCAGGCCGGAAACGAACCAGTTAGCTCCTGTCGGCGACTCGTGACCGATTTTCATTTCCAACCGGGCGTAGCGGCTTTCGGCAGAAAGCCGCACTCATCAATTTTCCCGAAGCCATGCAGCATCTGCCGACCGTCCGCTCATTCGGAGGGGCGAGTTCCCCGAGCCCCCATATTTCAGGCCAGTCAGGGCGTTGCAGTGCTCCGCCCTCCGAAATTTACGTTTTCACCCACTCCAATCGCCCGTGCTCAGGTAGCGTTTGAGCTTTTCCTTAAGCGTTTCGCGCCCGCGATGGATGAGCGATTTCGTCGCCGAAAGCGAGCAGTCCAGAATGCCGGCAATTTCCTCGTAGCTTAACTCGTCCTGCCGGCAGAGCAAAATGGCGCTGCGCTGGTTTTCGGGCAGTTCGGCCAGCGCCTCCTCGATTTTTTGGGCGAGTTCGCGGTGCAGCAGCTTTTCCGGGGGCGCCATCTGCGATTTGTCCTCGTATTGCCGTTGCGGTTGGTCCTCGTTTTCGGTGTGGGTTTCCTCGATGGATTCGGCGGGATGACGCGAGCGGCGGCGGAACTCGTTCAGACAAAGGTTGCGCGCGATGGTGAAGAGCCACGTGGAAAATTTCGCCGTCCGCCGGTAGCGGCTACGGGATTTGTAAACCTGTAAAAAAACATTTTGCGCGAGGTCTTCGGCCTCGGTCTCGTCGCGCAGCGAGCGGTAAACGAAATTCATCACCGGCTGCTTGTATTTTTCCACCAGTTCGGCGAATGCCGCCCGGTCGCCGCGTTTGACACGCAGCATCAGAACGGCATCGGGGTCGGGTGGAACCGGCATCGCGGACAAAGTGTAACAGACGCCGCGCAAACGAAAAGGTTTCGCTGCTTCGGAGGGCCGAGCTGCTGATCCACACAGCGAGCAAACTCGGTCTGATAAAGCTGAGATGTGATCTGAGCAAAAGCGGTGGGATAAGCAGGCATGACCCCAAAAACCATCTCCCGGTTCGGAATCGACAACAATCCGCTCACCGCAAAACCTCATCACTCTCAGCCAGTTCCGCTCCCTAAAGACTTTCTTAACTGGACACTACTGCGTTTACACTAGCCCCTGATTTTTAAATCAATTGGGGACTCGCGGAGCTCGGCCCTCCGAAGAAAATCACTGCGCCGGCGCCGGGATGAAAATTTTCTGCCCGACCTTGAGGCTGTTCGGATTCAACCCCGGATTCGCCTTCAGAATCTGGTCCGACGTCACCTTGATGCCCTGCTCGCGATACGCCCTGGCAATGATCGAAAGCGTGTCGCGTTCCGCGACTTTGTATTCGTAACCGTTTTCCTTGCCGCCGGCGCTTGAACCGGCCGTTGCGGTATTCGTCGTCACGCTCGGCGTTGACCTGTGTCCCGATGACGAACCGCTGGCTTTGCCGAGTTTTCCGATTTCCTTTAGAATCAAGTCATTGTCAGCCTGCTGTTTTTTGGCAAGTTCCTGGACCTGATCGGCGAGCTTTTTCAAATCATCGGCGTTGGCGGTGTCCGCAGCGCCCGGCTGGCTGGATTTGTCGTGCAGTTCGCTGATTTCCGTTTCCAGTGCGGTGATGCGCTTGGCCTGCAACGCCTGCGCGTCGAGCAGGTCCTGAACCTGGCCGCTGAGTTTGTTGATTTGCTGCTGGGTCGCGTCGTCCTGGGCGCGCGCGGCGGCAGCGGAAAAACTTAAAATTAAGAACCAGACTAAAATGCGTTTCATGCGCCGAAAATAAACCTCTGTACGCCCGCGTCAAGTATTACGCCAGCTTCCCGTATCTCCGAATCTCCGGCCAGATCAATGCCACTGCGCCGACAACCAATATCGTCCCAATCCCGCCGGACACGACAGAAATCACCGCGCCGGCAACCATGGTGTGGCCCATCGTCGGCCCGAAGATTTGCGCCACGGTGCCCGACTCGAACCCGCCCAAGTCGTTGGACGTGGTGATGAAGAGGTTGTTGACGGCGGAGACGCGTCCGCGCTTGTCATCGGGCGTGAGCATTTGCACCAGCGTGTGCCGCACCACCACGCTCACGTTGTCCACCGCGCCGCAGGTGAACAGCATGAGAATCGAAAACCAGAACCACGTCGAAAACCCGAACCCAATCGTGGCCAGCCCGAAGACCGTCACGGCCAGCAACATCGCGCGCCCGGCCTTTTGAAGCGGCGGACGGTGATTCAAAATAAACACGCAGAGCAGGGAACCCATTGGCATCGCCGCCTGCAAAACTCCGAGTCCGCCCGGCCCGACGAACAAAATATCCTTCGCATAAATCGGCAGCAGCGCCGTTGCGCCGCCCAACAGCACCGCGAACATGTCGAGCGAGAGGATTCCCAGAATTATTTTGCTGGCATAGACGAACTTGAATCCCGTCAGCAGCGCCTGGAGTGTCATGGGTTCCTTGACGGCGACGGTGTGTTGCCGGCGCACCCGGCTGATGAACCCGCAAAAGGCCAGCGATGTCAGCGCATTGATGGCGTAAACGGGCGCGGCGGGAGAAGCCGAATGATGCCCGGCCATCCAGGCGATGATTCCGCCCGCCGTGGCCGGGCCGATGATGCTGGACAGATAAAACACGCTGACGTTCCAGTTCACCGCGCGCGGGAACACCTTGCGGTCCACCAGCGCCGGTAAAAAGGCGGCGTTGGCCGCCCACATGAAGGTGCGGGCGGTGCCGCCAACAAACAGGCAGAGGTAAATCCAGTAAACCGGCGCCTGGAGCACCGAAATCACGGCCACGCCGGCGCTCGACATCGCCAAAACCACCGTCATCCACATCACGACCCGTTTGCGGTTGAAATTGTCCGCGACATGTCCCGCCGGCAGCGTGAACAATAACATCGGAACCATTTGCGTGAGTCCCACGAGGCCCAGCGCCAGCGCTGAACCGGTGCGTTCATAAAGTTCCCAGCTCACCGCCATGGCGAACATCTGCTGGCCGAGCAATGCCACCAGGCGGCCCAGGAGATAAAACGTGAAGTCCCGGTTCCGGAAAATGGCATACGGATGGTCGCTCGCCTCGGCGAAGCCGTTCGGCGCAGCCGGGTCGCCGGCTGGAACCGGCGGCGGCGGCAAATTTTCTGGCAATTCGGCTTCCTGCATGGGCGCGATGAAGGTGAAGGTAGCGCAAAAATTGCCCCGGTCGAGTCGTTTGCATCCGTCATCAGCCGCCGCTACAATGAAATCGGCATGGACGATCCAAATGAAAATCCACGGCGCCACCAATGGCCGTGGTTTGTGCTGGCGGCATTTTTATTGGGCGTGGCGCTGGCGGTTTTGTGGCTCAGCTTCGAGGTTCGCAAAGTCGAGCGGGAGCGGGACGTGAACGCGCCGTTGCCGGCCAGCCCGGCGCATTAAGAACATCGCGGTTGAAGTTCAATCCACCCCCAGGATTGCCGCCGGGAACGCGCTGACCCAGGCTTCGCCGAGGCGGGAGCGTGAACTCCAACAAGCAACACGTCACTGGTTTTTCAAAAGGCTCTCGAACTTTTTAATCACGTCGGGATTTTTAGCCGCGACGTTGTTGGTTTCGCCTGGATCAGTTTTGAGATTGTAAAGTTCCAGTGGCGCATCGGCTTTTAACCGCATAACCTTCCAATCCCCCATGCGAACAGCCTGGGCCTCATCGCGACTTTGGAGCTTCCAATAAAACGATTCATGCCGGTTGGTTTGGGTTTGGTTAAACAGCGTCGGCAAAATGGAAATGCCGTCGATGTTCGTCGGCGATTGGATCAAGGCCATGTCCGTCGCCGTCGGCAGAAAATCCCACGCCACGCCGGGAAAATCACTGACCTGGCCGGCGGGGATTTTGCCCGGCCAATGCGCAATCATTGGCACCCGCAGGCCGCCGTCGTAAAGGTCGCCGCGGATGCCACGAAACGGCCCGGTGCTTTGGAACAATTTTGGCGCAACGCCGCCGTTCATTTGCGGCCCGGTGTCGCTCGTGAAGAAAACCACCGTGTTGCTTTCAAGGTTCAGCTTTTTCAACTGTTCCAGCAACTGGCCAATGTTGGCGTCCAAACGCGTAATCATGGCGGCCTTGTTTTTTTCCGGTTGCGGCCACGGCTCTTCAGAAAACGGCGCATCGGTGGGAACCCGCCCGTTCCCGGCGCCCGGAAGGGTGTAATTCACCAGCAGGAAAAATGGCCGGTAATGATTGAACCGGTCAGGTTGATTGTTGCCGATGAAATTCACTGACATCGTCGTAAACAGGTCGGGAATGTATTGGCCGTTTTTACCACCGGCATTGGCATATACCGCCGCGTTGCCCTGAAGATGCGCTGCTGAATCGTGACGCCACACATGGTCGGCATAAAAATTTTCCGCGTTGGCGGGGTCGAAGTAACCGGCAAATTCATCGAAACCCTTGCTCCACGGCGCACCGGTCGTGCCGTCACCGCCCAGGTCCCATCCGCCGATCAGACCCGTGTGATAGCCGGATTGCTTGAGAATTTGTGCGACGGTGATGTCGTCCGCCGCCAGCGGCACCTCCACGTCGGCGCGCTGTTTCAAGTGGCCCGAATTCCTGCCCAGCATCAACGCCGCGCGTGACGGTGAACTCACCGCGTCGCCCGCATAATAACTCGTGAAGCGAATGCCCCCGGCGGCGAGCCGGTCGAGATTCGGTGTCTGGAATTTCGTCTGGCCGTAGCAACTCAAATCACCGTAACCGAGGCCGTCGGCCACAATCAAAATAATGCTTGGGCGGCGCGGCATGGCGGCGGACCTGGAGTTGGTGAAGACGAACGACAATTCCGCGCGGGCACCCGATGAAAATCCGAACAGCGCTGCACCCGACAACAACGCCAGGATGAATGTCCGGCAGGAACAATTGAAACAGATTGATTTCATTTCAAACTTGGATTTTGGGAAGTCCGGTGCGTTCAAAGCAATTCTTTTCGGCGTCAATTCAGCCGGCCTGACGCCGCCGGCCGAACTCCGCGTCGAGCGGAATTTTCAACGCGACGATGAAGCTCGGAATGGTTGCCAGCAGCACCCATACGAAGAAATGTTGATAGCCGACATGTTCCTGCAACCAGCCGCTCCACATGCCCGGCAGCATCATGCCCAGCGCCATGAAGCCCGTGCAAATCGCGTAGTGCGCCGTCTGATGTTCGCCGCGCGCGATGTAAATCATGTAAAGCATGAACGCCGTAAAGCCGAACCCATAGCCGAATTGCTCGACGGCGACGCCCGCGCCGATCACCCAAAAATTGTCCGGTTGCGCATAAGCCAGCCAGACGAAAACGGCGTCGGGCAGATGAATCGCCAGCAACATCGGCCACAACCAGAATTTCAATCCGTGGCGCGCCACGACAAAACCGCCGAGCAGTCCGCCGAGCAGCAATGCGATGATGCCAATCGTGCCATAAGCCAGACCGACTTGTTCGTTCATCAGTCCCAGCCCGCCTTTTTCGCGCGGGTCGAGCAAAAACAGTTGAACCATTTTTACGAGTTGCGCCTCGCCCAGCCGGTAAAGCAGCAAAAAGAGCAGGAGCACGATGATTTTTGGTTTCTGGAAAAACGTGCCGAAGGTTTTTAAAAATTCGCGGAGGAGATTGCCTGACGAACCAGCGCGCTTGGGTTGATCAATCGCCGGCTTGGGCAGGACAAAAAAATGATAAATGCCCAGACACAAAAAAAATCCGGCAGCAAACACAAACGCCATCAACCATGCGGTCGGATAATCGCCGGTGCGCTGGTAAAATTTCCCGGCCAGACTCACCAGCCCGCCTTGGGCGCAAATCATGGCCACGCGGTAAAACGTGCTGCGGATGCCGCTGAAAAACGCCTGCTCGTGTTCGGTTATCGCCAGCATGTAAAAACCGTCCGCCGCGATGTCGTGGGTCGCGGAACTGAATGCCAGCAACCAGAAAAATGCGAGCGTAAGCTGGAAAAAATGCGGTGCGGGAATGGTCAGCGCCACGCAGGCCAGACCCGCGCCGATGAGCAATTGGGTCAGCCAAATCCACTGCCGCCGGGTTTTGAGCAGATCCACCACCGGACTCCACAGCGGCTTGATGACCCACGGCAGATACAGCCAGCTGGTGTAGAACGCAATGTCCGTGTTCGACACGCCGAGGTTTTTATAAAGCACCAGCGACACCGACATCGCCAGCGCATAAGGCAGACCTTCAGCCACATAAAGCGTGGGAACCCAAAACCACGGACTGCGGGAACTGATTTTTGCGTCGGCCATCCGCGTTTGAGTAACAGGCCGCAGCCGTGCGGGCAAGCAGGTAGGAGCTTTCTCCATGATGCCGCATTTCGGCTGATTTGGAGTGCCAGCTCCCACCCCGCGCATTTTCCGGCTTGCACTTTGGCCCGCACCCTGCGTTGAGTCAGCGTGTGACCGGCGCATTTCTCAACGCAATGGGCATTTTAATCGGAGGGCTGTTCGGTTTGGCGCTGCCCAAACCGCTGTCCTTGCGCACGCAGATTTTCTTTCGATCGGCCCTCGGCGCATTCACCATTTTCTTTGGCCTGCGGCTTGTCTGGTTGAGTGTCAATGGAACTTTTTTGCCGGCGTCGAAGCAACTGTTCATTGCCGTGCTCGCCATAACGCTGGGATTTTGGATTGGCAAACTGCTGCACCTGCAAAAAATCTCGAATCGTCTTGGCCGCCACGCGGGCCATTTGGTCGCGTCCGCGTCAACCGGTGCGCCGCGCAAAAGCGACGATGGCTTCACCGCCTGCGCTATTTTATTTTGCGCCGCGCCGCTGGGCTGGCTGGGAGCCGTAACCGATGGTCTGCCGCCGATGGAAAGTCCGTCCGGTTATTACTGGCTGCTGGCGGTCAAAGCCGTGATGGATGGTCTGGCCATGACCGGTTTCGTGAAAATATTCGGCTGGCCGTCCGCTCTGTCGGCGTTTCCCGTCTATGCCTTTCTCGGCGGCATTACGTTCGCCTGCCAGTTTTACGCGAAACCATTTCTCACCGCGCACAGTCTGGTGGATCCGGTCAATGCCGCCGCCGGCCTGATCGCGTGCGCCATTGCGTTGATGATTTTTGAGGTCCGCCGGGTGGAACTGGCCAATTTTCTGCCGGGACTCGCCGTCGCGCCGCTGCTCGCTTGGTGGCTGAAATAAATCAATGGTCCCGCCCCAGGCATTTCACCGGCAAAAGTTGGTGGAATTCAACGAACAAATGTCGCCTTTACCCGTTTTGAAACCAGCATATAAGGTATCCAGATGGCGCATGCTATGTAGGATTGAGCCAGTTCACGGCTGACGGAGCTGCTGTTTTGCCCGACCACAGCAGGAATCATTTGTAATTCAAAATGGTCGAGCGTAATAGTTATAACGGCAAACAGCAGGTACATGACAAACAGCGGAGGGAAAGTTCTGCGTCGTTGGAAAAACAGAATGATCAAAAACACCGGGAAAGACATAAGCGTCAAATTTACCAGAAGTTCAAAGATCAGTAATGGTGCCCACAATCCATGGTAAGCACCGCCGGATGGATCAGTCAGGGAATGCCAAGATTCCGACGAGTACACGGTCCAATTGCTTCCCATGAAAAACAATACGCGGATCGGCCTTGCAAAGAGCCCGAAGGCGGGCAGGACCAACCAGCCACCCAAGCCGACGTGTCGTTGGTCCAAGACCGGTGGCTCTTCTCCATACCCAATCGGAAATGGAAGCCGGCGAATCCGGTAAAGGATGGCATAGCCTGCCGTCAGTAGAATCATGTAGATTCCTGCCAGGGAAACGATGGTCCAATTCAAGTGGGTGGTTCCAGCCGAAGCCGGGAGTTCCTCGTTTGCCCAAGTCAATGAATACCCGAGCAAATCCTTCATTTGATTGATGTTTTTGAGGTATGCAGGGACATTCGTGACCAAGATACAATTGGTCAGAGACTGGTACTCATACTTCAGCCAGAACACATTTGTTTGGATCGTCCGTTTAGTTGTCAGTTGTGCGGCGGTGGTGCTGACATGGTTGGTATTGCCCGTCACCGGCCACAGTTCCGGCAGGATCACCTCGGTTTGGAGGATTTCGTGCCGGGGATACCCGATAGCCAGAGGCATTGACCGCAACGTCGTAGTGGGTTCATCCAAGAGGTCGAGGACAATCCGGGGATAAAATTCGCATTCATACTTTCGGCGATCATCCGACAGCGTCCAGAACTCCTGAATTTGATAATGCTCGAAGGTTTCAAAAACGTTTTGTTCGGAGTAGTCTAAAACTTCCAGTGGTTTGGTGGTTTTGATTTTGGGATAGTCACGGGCGTAGAAGTTCAAATAACGCTTTTCCAATTCATTCCTGCCGACATCGGCGAATGCCGCGCGCAACCGGTCAGCGTCCAATCCTTCCGCCCGCGTATGCACGGTCATTTCGGCTGGTTCCTTCCGTCCGTGGACCATAAACATTTCCTGCACCGTGGTTATCGGCCAACCTGATTTCTGCTGCGGAATGACCGTCAGTTCGGTGGTTTCCGGGCGGATCAGCAGGCAACGGCCATAGTCGGGAAAATACCGGTCACCCACCGGTCCGCCTTGATGCGATTTCGTGGGATCGAGCCAGTAGGTTTTGCCGTTCAAGCGCACTTGCACGACGACATGGTCAAAAGCATACGGAGAAGGCAGCCAATCAGCGATGGTGGCGCGATATTCGGTATGCACCAACGCCACGGAAGCATCAATGTTCAACTGTTGTAAAATAGTGCAAAAAAGGTAGGCCTTGTCCTTGCAATCACCGAAACGGCGGGCAAACACCATGGAAGGATCGCTCGGTTGATGTGAGTTGGGACCAAACTCGATGCCCAGATAACGGATTTCATCCTGGATAAATTGCAAAACCGAGGCCAGTCGTGCTTCCGGCTGCAACAGCGAATGCTGCCACGTATTAATTTTCTCGACCAGTTCGGGTGCGAGTTGTGGCGGCCGGGGATAAAGACGCGCTGCCCATTCCGCCACCTCTTTCCAGCTGGCAAATTCACTAAGTTGCACACTGGGATAGGGATCGTACCAGGAAGGCAACGAATCTTCCTCGATCACGACCGGAAGATTGCGAAATTCCCAAAGATATTCCTTCACCTTGTCGCGTAGTTTTCAAAACAGGAATTTTTTGTAGTTAGCAAAACAGGAATGTTCATTTGGGGCGGTTGGTGAAAAGGAGGACGGGTTTTAGCTGGGGATCGGGCGGGGCGGCCAGCACGGAGTGG
>Ga0224557_1000146_pt1 | contig 81199 bp, 69 predicted proteins | sample 714S31014metaG_FD_180677 | JGI IMG/M metagenome (GOLD analysis project Ga0224557, IMG submission 180677) | Peat soil microbial communities from Stordalen Mire, Sweden - 717 S3 10-14 | ecosystem: Environmental > Terrestrial > Soil > Wetlands > Peat | place: Sweden: Norrbotten County, Stordalen...
CCGCGGCCGCGCGAGCGGCGGCGGCGGCCGCGGCCTGGGCCGCCGCCGCCAGCGCCGCCTGCCTGGCCCGCTGCAGGGCCGACTCGTGGGCCTGAGCGGCGGCGAGCTGGCCTGCCAGCGTGTTCCGGCTGTTCTTGGTCGCCGTCACGAAGGCGGCCTGCCTGGCCACCGCGGCCTGGATGGCGAGCTTGAGGTCGTTCGCCGCCCGCAGGTCGGCCTGCCGGGCGGTCAGCAGGTCATGGGCCTGGGTCCGGAACACCTTGGCCACCACGTCGTTGGCCTGGTTCGCGGCCAGCACGTCCGTCCCCGACTGGGCCAGCACCTGGCCCATCCCGACCTGGCTCAGGTAGGCCTGCGGGCCGTTGGCGTCGCCGAGCATGGCCGTCATCGGATCGAAACCGCCGCCGGACTCGAATTCCTCGGCGGCGAGGTCGGCCACCCCGCGGCGGCTGACGCCCTCCTGCCGCTGGGCCTGGGCCAGCCTGGCCTGGGTCACCTGGTAGGCCGACGCGGCCCGTTGCTCGTTCACCAGAGTCTCGTCGTAGCGTTCGGTCAGCACCTCGGCCTGAGTCTGGAGCTCGCCGAGCATCACGCTGGCGGCTGACAGCTTTCCCTGTTCCGCGCCAAGCGCCGCCTGATGCTGCCGGACCTGGTTTTCCGCGGCCTGGATCTGGGCGGGAGTTGGCGCGGGGTTACCCGCGAGCTGCCAGCGCGGCCAGGCGGCCGGCAGGCTCACCACCGCGAGCAGGACGCAGCCGAGCAGCACCCGCCAGCCCATGCGGCCGCTGCCGCGGCGAACGGCCTCAACTTTGGCCACCCCACAGCCCCTGCGGCTCCCCGGTTTCCGTGCACAGCGCAAGCTCCCAGCACCCCCCGAACTCGTGTGCTCTCACGCCCCCGCGCGCCTGCAATTACACACAGTAGTTAGAGCATCTCTAGGTGTGATGTTAGTCTCGTCGCTACCGGCAGCGAGGCAAGCTGGTGATGTGATCCCGAGCACATCGCACTCCCGAAGATGATCCACACTTATAGGGCACAATCAGAAACTATCGCTGGCCATCCAGACGGCCGAGGTGGCCGGTGACCCGCAGAGCCCGCAAGGAGGACTGGTGGAGGACGCCGAAGTAGTGCTGAGGCGGGCACCGCTTTTCGATGGGCTCGACGACGAAAGCGCGCGAACGCTCCGCCGCCAGACCTCAGAGGTCAAGTTGTCGCGCGGGGAGCACCTGTTCCTTGAGGGGCAAGACGGGGACCGCCTGTACGTCGTGCTCGACGGCAAGATCAAGCTCACCCGGGCGGCGCCCGACGGCAGGGAGAACCTGCTGAGTGTGCTGGGGCCTGGAGAAATGTTCGGCGAGCTTTCGCTGTTCGACCCGCGGCCGAGGACGTCGACGGCCAGTGCCGTCACCGACGCGACGGTCGCCGCCCTCGCCCACGACGCGCTGCGCCCGTGGCTGCTTGAACGGCCGGAAGTCTCGATGCACATGCTGCGGGCCCTGGCCCGGCGGCTGCGGCGGACCAACGACGTGATGGCCGACCTGGTCTTCACCGACGTCCCCGGCCGGGTCGCCAAAAACCTGCTGGACCTAGCCGACAGGTTCGGCGAGCAGGAACGTGACGGCCTGCACGTCCATCATGATTTGACCCAGGAGGAACTGGCCCAGCTGGTCGGGGCGTCCCGGGAGACGGTCAACAAGGCGCTGGCCGACTTCGCCGCCCGCGGCTGGCTGCAGATCTCGGCGCGTTCCGTGCTCATCCTGGACACCGAGCGCCTGCGCAAGCGCGCCAGGTAGACACTGCGCAAGCGCGCCAGGTAAGCGCTCCCGGCTAGCCCGCGGCGAGGTAGTCGAGCTGGGCGCGGACCGACCACTCGGCGGCCGGCCAGACCGCGGGGTCGACGTCGGTGTAGATCATGGCCACGATCTCGGCCGGCGTCCTGGCCCCGGCCGCCAGCGCCGACCTGACCTGATCGAGCCGTTCCGTCCGGTGCGAGAGGTAGTACTCGAGGGTCCCGAGCGGATCCGCGAGCACCGGGCCGTGTCCGGGAAGCAGCATGCCGACGCCTCTGGCCTCGGTCAGGTCGCGCAGCGCAGACAGCGTACGCAGGTAATCGCCGAGGTTCCCGTCCTGGGCGATGACCGTGGTCCCGCGGCCAAGCACGGTGTCTCCGGTGAACATCGCGTCGTCCGCGGTCAGCAGCAGGCACACCGAGTCCGCGGAGTGGCCAGGGGTGGCGACCACCCGCAGCTCACAGCCGGCCGCCGTGATCACGTCGCCGTCTGCGAGCCCTTCGGAACCCAGCCTGCGCGCCGGGTCGGCCGCCTGCACCGGGGCCCCGGTCAGCTCGGCCAGCCGGGCCGCCCCGGCGGAATGATCAAGGTGCCCGTGCGTAAGCACGATCCTGGCGACCCGCCGGTCACCGGCCACCGCCTCGGCCAGCACCCGGCGCAGATGGGCCTCCTCGCCGGGTCCGGGGTCGATGACGACGACAGACGGTGAGCTTGGCTCCGCGATCAGCCAGGTATTGGTGCCGTCCAGCGTCATCGGCGAGGGGTTGGGCGCGAGCAGGCAGGTTGCCCGCGGCGTGCGGAATCCGTCGATGCTCATAGCTCCGTCGCCGGCATGGCCAGCCACGCCTCGTGATCGTTGACCATCACCGTGGGCATCCGCGCTTTCATGGCCCGGCGCTGGGCCAAGACGCCGGTCACGTTCTCGTACCCGGCGAGTTCACCGAGGGTCACCGCGGTCGGCGGCACCAGGGTGATCTGCCCGCTCCGGGCCGACTCCAGCGCCTCGGCGGGCCGCCACCAGATCCCGGCGTCGGATTCCCCGGCACCCGTCGGGCCGGCCCGGTCCGCCCGCTCCGCGGGCGCCGTCAGCGAGGCCGTCTGACCGGGCGGCAGGGGCGCGGCGAAGAACCAGGTGTCGAACCGCCGGGGCGCGGCCTCGGGAGTGATCCAGCGGGCCCACGGGGTCAGCAGGTCGGCCCGCAGCATCAGGCCCAGGCGGCCGAGCAGGTCGCCGAAGGAGGTCGTCCCCTCGAGCAGCGCCTGCCGGTCCTCGGCCAGCGCGGCGCTGTCCCGCACCAGGACCGTCGGCGCGGAGCCGGCCAGCAGCACGCCCGACTCTTCGAACGTTTCCCTGACCGCCGCGCAGATCAGGGCCCGGGCCCGTGCCGGGGAGGTACCCAGCCGGTCCGCGACCTCGGCCGCCGAGGGCCCGGCCCACCCGATCGCCGGGTCGGCGTCCCCCTCGTCGACCGAACCGCCGGGGAACACGCAAGCGCCGGGCGCGAAATCCAGCACCCTGGTGCGGCGCAGCAGGTACACCTCGACGGCGGGAGCCTGCCGGAGCAGCATAATGGTCGCGGCGTCCCTGGCCACAGCGGGTGAGAGCCGCCCGGCCGCGATCTCGCGCGCGCGGTCCGCGAGCTTGGCCGGCACGGTCACGGTGGCGCCGACCATCCGCGGCTCGGTCACCGGTCCTCGTTCATAGCGGCTGGTCCAACGCGCGGCTCAGCTGCGGAGCTCGGCGATAAGCTCGACTTCCACCGGCGCGTTCAGCGGCAGCTCGGCGACCCCGACCGCGCTGCGGGCGTGCCGGCCGTCCTCACCGAACACCTCGAGCAGCAGCTCGCTCGCCCCGTTCACCACCTGCGGCTGGCCGCTGAACCCGGGCGCGCTCGCCACGAAGCCGGTGACCTTCACGATCCGGCCGATCGCGGCCAGGCCGCCGGCCGCGGACGCGGCGGCGGCGATCGCGTTCAGCGCGCAGGTACGGGCCAGCCCGGCCGCGTCCGCCGCGCTGACCTCGGCCCCCACCTTGCCCACCGCGGGAAGCTTCCCGTCCACCGTCGGCAGCTGGCCGGAGGTGTACACGAACCCGCCGGCACGCACGGCCGGCACGTAGGCGGCGACCGGGGCCGGCACCGGCGGCAGCGTCAGCCCGAGCACCGCCAGCCGTTCGGCCGGGCTGGTCAAGATTTTTCTCTTTTCATGTAGGCCACCAGCTGCTCAGAGTTAGGGCCTGGTACCACTGTGACCAATTCCCACCCGTCGTCACCCCAGTTGTCGAGGATCTGCTTGGTCGCGTGCACGAGCAACGGCACCGTGACGTACTCCCACTTTGGCATGGACTGACCTTACGCCTCGTCGTGCCGGGCCACGTCGGGGGCAGTGACCTCCCGCAGGCCGCCCGGGGCGGCGTCCTCGACCTGGGGCACCTCGGGTACCTCGGGCACCGGCGGGATGGACGATTCCTCAAGCTCGGGCACCTTCACGTTCGAGATGGCCGCCTCGGCCGCCGCCACCTCCGCCTCACCGAGGTCATCGAGCTCGTCGATCGGCTCGGGCGCGGGGGCGGCCGGACCGGGCGCCATCTTCTCGAAGAACCTGAGCAGCTCGACGGGGACCGGCATGACCAGCGTGCTGTTCTTCTCGCCCGCGACCTCGACCACGGTCTGCAGCAGCCGCAGCTGCAGCGCGGCGGGGTCGCGCGCCATCACGTTGGCGGCCGCGGCCAGCCGCTTGGACGCCTGGTACTCACCGTCCGCGGTGATGATCCTGGCGCGCCGTTCCCGCTCGGCCTCGGCCTGCCGCGACATGGAGCGCTTCATGCTCTCGGGCAGCGAGACGTCCTTGATCTCCACCCGCTCGACCCGGATGCCCCACGGGCCTTCTGTCGGCTCGTCGATGATCCGGCGGAGCTCCCGGTTGACCGTCTCGCGCTCGGCCAGCAGCTGGTCCATCTCGGACTGGCCGATGATCGACCGCAGCGAGGTCTGCGCCTGCTGGGAGATGGCGAACATGTAATTCTGCACGTTCACGGTGGCCTTGATCGGGTCCACCACCCGGAAGTACACCACCGCGTCCACCCGGACGGTCACGTTGTCCCGGGTGATGCCGTCCTGGGCCGGCACCGCCATGGCGACGATCTGCATGTTGACCTTCGCCATCCGGTCGCCGACCGGACGGATGATGGTCAGCCCGGGGCCGCGTATCTCGGGCAGGACCCGGCCGAACCGGTAGATGATGCCCTTCTCGTACTGCTGCACCACCTTGAATGTGCGCGCCGCCGTGATAATCCCGAGTATGACCAGGATCACGATGACAGCTACAACTGCGCCCACCGGGATCACCTCTCTTCCTAGACCACAGCGTAGTGATACCAGGATCACATTCCAGCCGCGGACATCGAACCATAAGGTATCCGCGCGGAGATAGCCTCCGTGGGAGGAACAAATCGGAGGCAGCACCGGGATGACCACGAGGGACACCGACTGGGACGGCGTGCGGCTGCACGTGGTCACCGGCAAAGGCGGCACCGGCAAGACCACGGTGGCGGCGGCCATGGCACTCGCCCTGGCCACGGCGGGCCGTAAGGTCCTGCTGATCGAAGTCGAAGGCAGGCAGGGCATCGCCAGGCTCTTCGACTGTCCTCCGCTGCCTTACGAGGAGCGCAAGGTCGCGATCGGCCTGGCCCCGATGCCGCCGCAGAGCGCCCAGGGGGGCGGGCAGGGCGGTGACGTGTACGCGCTCGCCGTTGACCCGGAAGGCGCCCTGCTCGACTACCTGGAGATGTTCTACAACCTGCGCCGTACGGGAAAGGCGCTGACCAGGCTCGGCGTGGTGGACTTCGCCACCACCATCGCTCCGGGCCTGTCCGACGTGCTGGTCACCGGCAAGGCCACCGAGGCGGCCCGGCGCCGGGCCGGCCGGCGCGACGACACGCACGTCTACCACGCGGTGGTGATGGATGCCCCGCCGACCGGCCGGATCAGCCGTTTCCTTAACGTCAGCACCGAGGTGTCCGGACTGGCCAAGATGGGCCCGATCAAGACGCACGCGGACACGGTGGGCCGGGTGATCCGGTCGCCGCAGACCGCTGTGCACTTCGTCACAACACTGGAGGAGATGCCGGTCCAGGAAACCCTGGACGGCCTCGCCGAGCTGCACAAGCTGACCGGCGACGCCATCCGGCCAGGCGGGGTCTTCATCAACATGGCCCGCCCGGCCATGCTCGACCGCACGGACCTGGCCGCGGCCGCCAGCGGGTCCCTCGACGTCACCGAGCTCTCCCTCGGCCTGAAGGCGGCCGGCATCAGCGACAACCACGGGCTGGCCGCCGACCTGGCCACCGAACTCAGGGAGCATGCGTTGCAGGTGGCGCTGCAGGACAGGGAGCGGGAGGAGCTGAAAGCAGCCAACCGCCCGACGTACGAGCTGCCGATGATCCCCGAGGGGATCGACCTGGCCAGCTTGTATCAGCTCGCCGCCACGCTCAGGGAGCAGGGAGCCGCGTGAGCATGACACCTGTACGTCTCGATATGGACCGGATCATCGATGACCGGCGGACCAGGATCATCGTCTGCTGCGGTTCCGGCGGTGTCGGCAAGACCACGGCGGCGGCGGCAATCGGCCTGCGCGCCGCCGAGCGCGGCCGGCAGGCATGCGTGCTCACCGTCGACCCGGCCCGGCGGCTGGCCCAGTCGATGGGCCTGACCTCGCTGGACAACACCCCGCGTCAGGTCGACGGGGTGCGCGGCGACAGCGGCGGCAGCCTGCACGCGATGATGCTCGACATGAAGCGGACCTTCGACGAGATCGTGGCGGCGCACGCCGACCCGGACCGGGCCGCGCAGATCCTGGCCAACCCCTTCTACCAGTCGCTGTCCTCCAGCTTCGCCGGGACGCAGGAGTACATGGCCATGGAGAAGCTCGGTCAGCTCAGGCACGCCGACGAGTGGGACCTGATCGTGGTCGACACCCCGCCGAGCCGGTCGGCCCTCGATTTCCTCGACGCGCCGCAGCGGCTCGGCCGGTTCCTGGACGGCAGGCTGATCCGGCTGCTGACCGTCCCGGCTAAGGCCGGCATGTCCTACATGAAGGTGCTGAACGCCGGGTTCTCCATGATGACGGGCGCGCTGACCAAGATCCTCGGGGCGCAGGTGCTCAAGGACGCGCAGACGTTCGTGACCGCACTTGACACCATGTTCGGCGGCTTTCGCGAGCGGGCCGAGGGGACATACCGACTGCTGCAGGCGCCGGGGACCGCGTTCCTCGTGGTCGCGGCGCCGGAACCGGACGCGCTGCGGGAGGCGTCCTACTTCGTCGAGCGCCTCGACGCCGAGCGCATGCCGCTGGCCGGTCTCGTCCTCAACCGCGTGCACACCTCGCCCGCCGGGCGGCTGAGCGCCGCCCGGAGCCTGGCCGCCGCCGAGACCCTCGACATGCAAGATCGCCCGAACGGGTCGGAGGTAACTACGCCGGGCTATGCCATCGCCGCCGCGGCGTTGCGGATGCACGCTGAGCGGATGCACCTCGGCAAGCGAGAGCGCCGGCTAGCCGAGCATTTCACCTCGGCGCACCCGGCGATCCCCGTCGCCGAGGTGGCCGCGCAGCCCGAGGACGTGCACGACCTCGACGGGCTGCGGGTCATCGGCGCACTACTGTCCCGGTCGGGCTCGTAAGCCCGACCGGGACAGTAGTGCTACCACTCTTTGACCGGTTTCGCTGGCTGACGTGCGGCTGGCTTCGTTGCCTGGCCGCTCGTGGCCATCGTGCCGCTGGGTCATGGTACTGAGCGACGGTGCTCAGCAGGCCGCGCTAGTGTGCCTAGCTGGCCACGAGCTCGTCGATGGACTGCCGCTCGTACTCGTCGCGCGCGCGCTCAAGCAGTTCGCGCCATGAGGTTACTTCGGGGCGCCTGCGCAGCAGCGCGCGCCGCTCCCGCTCGGTCATCCCGCCCCAGACGCCGAACTCGATACCGTTGTCGAGCGCGTCCGCAAGGCACTCTGTGCGCACCGGGCAGCCCCGGCAGATCAGCTTGGCGCGGTTTTGCGCTGCCCCCTGGACAAACAACTCGTCAGGGTCGGTTCCCTTGCATGCGGCGCGTGTGGTCCAGTCAGTGATCCACATGTGCCCACTCCTCTTGATCGTCGACGCGTTCACATCGACGGTCGTCTCGATGGGGTTGCGGTCCCCGGGGTCAGTGCGTGCGGCCGCCCTGCCACGGTTATCTGTTCGTGATCCAGCAACTTACGGAAGTCCGGCTGGTATGCCAAGACCCCGGCATGCTCATTTACCAAATAGTTCTCACGGACTATATGGAATCAGGAAAATAGTCACTCTCCGGGTGCAGTTCAGCGCCATCTTGTGACCTGACCGCTCGATGACCCACGCTGGCGACTTGGGATACGAATTCCGTTTGCTAACACTTTAGCGGGTCGATGCAACTCTACGTGTCCCCCGCCCGTTGTGTCCCGCACAAGCGCACTAGCTACTGGACAGGGCGGCGTACCCTAGGTCGCGTGCAGCTGGGAGAGATCGTTACCCGGACGAGCGTGCTAGGGCGCCTCGTTACCTTCGCCGCGATCGGCGGGGTCCTGGCCGCGGCCATGGTCCTCCCGATCGTAGCCACGACCGGAGTCCTGGTCAGGAACGAGGCGGACAAGTTCACCACCTTGTCGCTGACCGCCCAGGGCCTGCCTCAGCGGTCCGAAATCCTGGACAGGAACGGCAACCTGCTGGCGTACGTGTACGGCGTCGACGTGCCGTACTACAGCACCGCTACCAAGGCAGGCGTGGTCCAGTACTTCGGCTGGGACCGGCAGCCGGTGACCTACGGGCAGATCGCACCGAACATGGTGAATGCGCTGGTGGGCATCGAGGACTCCAGGTACTGGGCGCACGGTGCGATCGACCTGCGCGGCACCATCCGCGCGGCGGTGAACGACCTGCAGCACCAGCCGGTCCAGGGCGGTTCCACGATCGCGCAGCAGTACGTGAAGAACGTCCTGCTGCTTAGGGCCGAGATGGCTGACAACTCCCAGGGCGTGACGGCCGCCGCCGCGGACACGCTGAGCCGCAAGCTGAACGAGCTGCGGATGGCCGTGGCCTCCGAGCACCAGCAGTCCAAGCAGGACATCGTGGCCGGATATCTCAACGACGCCTTTTTCGACAACAACGCTTACGGGGTCGAGGCCGCCGCCGAGACCTACTTCGATACCAGCGCGGGCAAGCTGACCGTGACCCAGGCAGCCACCCTGGCCGGGATCGTGGAGAACCCGTCGGAGTACGACCCCATCGCCCATCCCGGGACGGCTCTCACCCGGCGCAACACCGTGCTGTACCGGATGGCGACGACTAATAACGGGCTCACCATGGCGCAGTTCAAGGTGGACGAGGCCAAGCCGCTCGGCCTGCACGTCGCGATCCCGCAGAGCGGCTGCCAGTCAAGCTCGGTGGGCACGGCGGGCTTCTTCTGCCAGTACGTGGAAGAGGTCTTCCTGAACGACCCGGCCTACGGCAAGACGCCGCTGGCCCGGGCCAAGCTGCTGGCCACCGGCGGCCTGAAGATCTACACCACGCTCAACCAGAAGGACCAGCAGGCCGCGAACAACGCGGTGAATTACGTCATGCCGGCCAACAGCGGTTATTACAACCCGAGCCACAACGCGGACACCGAGGCCGTCGTGCAGCCGGGCACCGGGCAGATCGAGGCGATGGCCGAGGACCGCTCGTACGGGACCGACCGTGGCCAGACCGAGATCAACTACGCGGTCAACACCGCCTACGGCGGCAGCACCGGCGTCCAGACCGGCTCCTCATCCAAGCTGTTCACGCTCATCACCGCGCTCAAGCAGGGCGTCCCCTTCGGCTTCCAGCTGACCGTACCTGGCAGCACCACCGTCACCGGCTACACCAACTGTGAGGGTGGGCCGGCCGGGACAACCACCTCGGGCGTGGTGGGCGGATACGACGTGTCGAACGCGGAAGGACCGGGAAAGTCAACCGACTCGCTCTACACAGGCACGACGAACTCGATCAACGTGTTCTACGCCGAGCTGGAGAAGAAGGTCGGCCTGTGCAACGTTGTCCACACCGCCGTCGACCTGGGAATGACCAGGGCCGACGGAACGCCGCTGCTCAGCTGGGACGGTAAGAACGTGCCGCCCGCGGACAATTTCCCGTCCTTCACGCTAGGCTCGGTCAACGTCTCACCGCTGTCCATGGCGTCCGCCTACGCCACCGTCGCGGCCCGGGGCACGTACTGCTCGCCGGTCGCCATGACCAAGGTCGTCGCGAGCAGCGGCCATACCCTGGCGGTGCCCTCGGCGAACTGTCACCGGGTGCTGTCCACCGACGTCGCCGACGCGGTGAACTACATCTTGCAGGGCGTGCTGACCACCGGCACCGCCGGAAACATCGGCGGCCTGACCGGCCGTGAGGCGGCCGGCAAGACCGGCACCTCGAACGTGGAGAGCAACAACGGAACGCCGTACGCCGCCTTCGCCGGCTACACGCCGAGCCTGGTGGGGTACGTCTCGGTGTTCAACCCCATCTCCCCGACCGGCGACACGATGGCCAACCAGAGCGCCTGCTACCGGCTGGAAAGCGGCATCCAGTCCTGTCCGGGTGAGATGTTCGGAGCGGACGCGCCCGGATCCACCTGGCACATGTCCTTCGATCACGCCGATCTCGGCCCGGTCACCTACTTCGTGCCTGTCTCGCCCGACAGCCCGTTCCTCAGCATGGGTGACGGCACGGTCGTGATCCAGCCGCCCACACCGAAGAAGGGCAAGGGCGGAGGGACCGGCGGAGGCACCGGCGGCGGAGGGACCGGCGGGACCGGCGGAAACCCAACCCCGACCCCCACGCACTGAACCCGGCCGGCGTGGCCGCCCAGGAGCCTGGCCGTTAGCCGGCCAGGCGGCGGCGGACCTCGGCGGCGACGCGTGCCCCGTCGGCCCGGCCCGCCACCCTGGGCGTCAGCGTCTTCATGACCTGACCCATGCCCGACATGTCGCTCGCTCCGGTGTCGTCGATCGCCGCGGTGACCAGAGCGGACAGTTCCTCGTCGGTCAGCTGGGCCGGCAGATAACCGGCCAGGACCTCTCCCTCGGCCCGCTCGGCCGCGGCCTGCTCGGCACGCCCGGCGGCGCCGAACGCCTCGGCGGCTTCCCTGCGCTTCCTGGCTTCCCTGGTGAGTACCTTCATGACCTCCTCGTCGCTGAGAGCACGAGCCGAGGTCCCGGCCACCTCCTCGTTCGTAATAGAGCTCAGCGCCATCCGCAGGGTTCGCATCCGCACCTTGTCCCGCGCCCGCATCGCGTCGTTCAGGTCCGCACGCAACCGCTCCTTGAGTTCAGCCACGTGACCCATCCTAGGAAGCGGGCGCCGGTCGCGGGCGGGCGGCAGCATACCTGGGGTCGTGGCACCATGTATGGGTGCGATTGCGAACCCTCATTCCAGCCACTGCTGGCCTCGGCGCCGCCGCTGTCGGCTACGCCACCGTGGTCGAGCGCAACTGGTTCGCCTTGCGCCGGTTCGAGATTCCCGTCTTGCCGCCAGGCTCGGAGCCGCTGCGTGTGCTGCATATCTCGGACGCGCACCTGACTCCCGGCCGGCACCGCCTGATGTCCTGGATCCGCGGTCTGGACGATCTCGATCCGCATCTGGTCGTCAACACCGGGGACAGCATCGCGCACCCCGAGGCGGTCCGGTGCTTTCTTGACTCCCTCGGACCACTGCTCGACCGGCCCGGCGTCTTCGTTTTCGGCTCCAACGACCTGCATGCGCCCAGCCTGCGGAATCCGCTGCTGTACCTGAAGCCAGAAGGCAGCCGCGGGCGGTCAGGCGAACGCGTCGGCCTGCCGTGGGAAAAGCTCCGCGACGGCATGCTCGCGGCCGGCTGGCTGGACCTGAACAACCAGCGCGGCCAGCTGACCGCCGGCGGACTCGACATCGCGTTCGGCGGCGTGCACGACGCGCACATCTACCGGGATCGCTACGAGAAAGTGGCGGGCCCGGCCGATCCGGCCGCTGCTCTCCGGGTCGCGGTCATGCACACGCCGGAACCGCGGATACTCGACCGGTTCACCGCCGACGGTTACGAGCTCCTGCTAGCCGGGCACACCCATGGCGGCCAGCTGTGCCTGCCGTTCTACGGGACCCTGGTGACCAACTGCGAGCTTGACCGGGAGCGGGCCCGCGGGCTGCACCGGCACCCCGTAGGCGGGGACGCCTGGCTGCATGTCTCGGCGGGCCTGGGCACCTCGCCGTGCGCTCCGGCCAGGTTCGCGTGCCGCCCGGAGGCCAGCCTGCTCACCCTGGTCCCGCGGGATTCAAGCTAATCGCTCAGAGCTTCGTCCCGTTCGGCCGGCCGCTGCCGCCAGCTGGTCCCCAGCGGGTCCTCCTTTCCGCTAGACTGTCCAAGTCTCGCGCGGCACCGCCAAGGTGCCGCGCGGGCGGGGTGTGGCGCAGCTTGGCAGCGCGCTTCGTTCGGGACGAAGAGGCCGCCGGTTCAAATCCGGCCACCCCGACCAGGTCACAGGCCATATCCGGTTCTCGGATATGGCCTCTTATATATAGGTGACTGAGTGACTACAGAATTTGAATGGCTGAGTTCTGTGCCGCAGGTTTCGCTGCGTTTCACTGAACCTGATGTTCCATCGGGCCGGTTGTGTAAGCATTCCTTGGGCTTTCTAATGTCGCGGCATGTGGGGCCGCTGAATATGGCTTGATGCTCCCGCACCCAGGCCGTGCCGTGCTCCCCGGGCAGGTTTTCTTGATCACGAAGACTTTTACCCCGCGGACGGGCACAAAGTCTTCGTGATCAAGAAAAGCAGCTATCGCCATCGGCGGAACCGCGGTCGGAGCATTCGCTGGCCTGATCGGAAGCGTTACCGGGGCGCGGAACCCGGCTGCCGCGCCTGATGCTGCCGCAAAGCTGCAGGCCGAGACGAACCTGCGACTAAAGCAGGCAGAGCTCGATGCCGCTCGTGAAAACCTGGTAGTGCAGGAGCAATTGAACTGGGCCAGGAAGGCACAGAATCCGCAAGATCGCCATTGACGCATTTCAGGGCTCTGCGAATAAATCGGCTTGATCGGGCAGTATCATCAGGGCGATGACCGATAGGCCCATCCGGTGATCCGGAGGTCGGATAGGTAATTTCCAAAGCGCCGGGCCACCAAGTATGATCCGCCTATGGCCGAGCTGTGGGATCCCTCAGCGCCAGGCATTTTGCGCCTGCCCTCGGACCGGCTTATCCGAGGCCGCAGCCTCAGACGCCCGTTGCCCGATGGGATCCCCCCCACGTTCGGCGTCTATCTGCTCGGCGAACCGCCACCTGCGGTCCCGTGGGAATCGCGATGGCTCCGATGGCCTGATTTCCGCCTTCCCGCCGACCGGGACGAGATCATGCCCACGCTGGCGGAGGCCTGGCGGCGCGCCCCGGCTGAGCGAGTTGAGATCGCCTGTACGGGCGGCCACGGGCGCACCGGAACCGCCTTGGCCTGCCTGGCCGTCATCGACGGCGTACCCAGCACGTCGGCCGTGGCGTTCGTACGCGCACACTACGATCAGCGCGCAGTCGAGACGTTCCGGCAACGCCGGTATGTCGCCCGGTGGCCCGGACCCCCCTCCGGCCACACCGGCGAATAACGCAGCCCGGCCCTAGCCCGCACTCCCAGCCGTCACGTCCCGCTCACGCTGATCTGCCCGCACTCCTGACCCACCCGCCTCTGCCCGGCAAAAATAAAGTGGATGATTCGGCTCCTGCGGACGGTTTGGTACCTCCCCGTTGCCCGGATCTACCACGACAGCCAAAACTTCCGCGCGAACTGGCCGTTCCCGACCGCATCATGCCCGGCTGGATCGGGCTCGGCATAAATCCCGCATCACCATACCCGCCAGCCGCCGCATCATCAGAAAGACCGCTAGCCGGCCGTGATCTGCTTCCGGGTGCTGCTGGCGCCGCCGAGGAGGCCGGAGCGCAGATTGGGGGCGGGGATAGCCATCGGGCCGGTGCGGGTGGGGCCGGGGGGAGAGTTGCTAAGGCGCAGCGCCAGCGCCGGACACATGTGCACCGCCTGCTCTGCGTCCTTCTCCAGCCAGCTTGGCACCGGGATGTTGAGGAGAACCGGATAACCCTGGGGGTCCACGTGAATGAGCTCAGGCACGAGGTGCCCGCACAGCCCGTGCCCGTGGCAACGGGTCCAGTCCACTTCGAGTCGCTGCTGTTGTTCCTGCTCGGGGCCGCTCGGCAGGGGCAAGATGCCGCGGACGGGCCGACCGCATGAGGAGTGGAAGACATGCGCGGCAAGATCCTCGGTGAACACGTCAAGCGCAGAAAGCACGAACCTGGTCACGCCGTCAGGGTGGGAGCAGGCGCCGCGCCCGGCCACAGCCGCGGCGGACCGCCTGGCCACATCGAGCGCCTCGATGCCGCCGGAACCATCGATCAGCGCCGCCAGGGCCCGCGCGATGGAAGGCAGCCCGAGCTTGCAGGGACCGCACTGGCCCGCCGACTCCCCGGCCAGGTAGCTCGCGATTCGCGACACCTCACCCAGCGGGCAGGTGCCGTCGCCGAGGGGGAGCACGATACCTGATCCGAGAGTGCCGCCCACGGCGGCGAGGCCTTCGCGGGAAACCGGCACCGCGTAAGCGGTGGCGGCGGGCAGCCACATGCCGTGATAGCCGCCGACGAGGACCCCGTCGCCCGCTGGGGCCTGGCAGACGTCCAGCACGGCGGCGAGCGGGACGCCTGTGGGTGCCTCAATCACCGCCGGGTGCGCCGCGGATCCGCCGACGCTCAACAGGATCGTACCTGGCTCCTCTGGCGTACCGACGGCGGCGAAGCGCTCAGGACCGAGCAAAGCGAGCACGGCCAGCTGGGCGAACGTGGACGCGTTGGACAGCAGCGTTGGCAGGTCATCCACGCCGAGGTCGCTGGCCAGGACCTTGCGACCCGGAGGGACCGGCCGTTTGCCGTTGATGCCGCGGACAAGGGCCCCTGATTCGCCTGAGATAAACCGATCAGGCAGCTGGGCTATCCGGGCCATCTTGCGCAGCCCAGGCTCGGCCGCGATAGCTGCTTCAATCGACCGGTTCGCGAGTTCGTCACCGGCGACGCCGACCACGATCTCATCCGCGCCGATCGCCTCGGCCACCAGCGCGGCTCCGCTGAGGATGAGGTACGGCGAGCGGATCATGAGCATTTTGTCCTTGATGCTGCCCGGTTCGCCCTCGGCGGCGTTGACGACCACGATCGTCGGGCAGTCCTTCGCCTCAGCGGCCTGGATCACCGCGTTGAGCTTGCGCGCGAAGGGGAACGCAGCGCCACCTTGGCCGCGCAGGTCAACCTGCTCAGCCATCGACATCAGCTCTTCTGCCGAGAGCCGGGGCAGCGGGCCGAAAATATCCCGGTGGGCTTCCAGGTCAAGCCTTGGCATCCGGTCAAGACCCGCCGTCAGCCGGGCCGCCCCGATCCTCATGATCGCGGGCGCGGCAAGGTCTTTTATCGGGCTCATCGCCACTCGTCGCCCCCCTGGGGCCCGGGTATCTCGCGATACCTCGGGTCAGCGGAATCCGTTCTGCGTGACATGCGACCAGCCTCTCCGGGGATCCGGTCGTCGCGCGATCCGAGCATAGGATCGGCGGGTGGTGGCAAGGGTGACCCGATGCGAGGTAGGGCACCTGGGCCCGCGGGTGGCATCGGACCAGCATCAGAACGCGGCGTCGCGCCGGGGCCCGGACGTGCGGCCGGGCCGGGTCCGACCCGTGGCAGCGGACCAGTAACCGGACGCGCGCCCGGGCCGCCCCCTGGAGCCGACCTGGGACCCGTACCCGGGCGCGGCCCCGTCCCGCGAGCAGCTCGCGGCATCGGACCGGTATCGGGGCGCGGCATCGGACCTGTCGTGGCGCGCGGCATGGGCCCGGAATCAGCCAGAAAGCTGGGGCCCCTCCCGGCCATAGGGAGCGGGCCCGTCCCCGCCTGCGGCGCCTGACCGGTACTGGCTCGAGGGGCCTGGCGGACGTCAGCGCGCGGCATCGGGCCGGTGTCGGGACGCGGCATCGACCCTGTCCCGCCCCTCGACGTCTGCCCCGAGCCCATCCGCGGCATCGGGCCGGTGCCGACCCGCGGCATCGGCCCCGAATCAGCCCGCGGCATCGGGCCCGTGCCGACGCGCGGCATCGAACCCGTATCCGCCCGCGGCATCGGCCCGGTACTCCGGTTGTCCTGGCGGCGCTGGTCTTCCTGGTGACGCGGGGCGGCCTGAGCTGATCCTGGCCGCAGAGGCTCGATGGCGCGGCCATGACGCGGGCGGTCCCGGCTGGCCGGTTCCTCGCGGCCGGGCTGATCGCCTGGGTACCCGGCGCCGAGCTGCTGCCGATGGCTTGGCTGGCCGTACGGGTACGAGGAAAGTTCGTCCTGGGTCAGGTTCCTCCTGGGCGCTCCGACAAACCGGGGCGGTCCGTCATACCCGGGCTCGTACCGTGGCTGCCGGGTCGCGGGACCCTGGCCGGTCATGGCGGCCGGGCGGCCCGGAGCGGACATGGGCGGAGCGGACATGGGCGGATCGGCGACCGGATAGGGCTGCCCCCCGCGGCCGGCCGCCACGTCGTCACCGTACGGCGGGGCCCCCAGCGGCCTGAACCCCAGCTCGCGGTAGGCCTCAGCTGAGCCGTAGGTCTGGAAGGAAGGGTCAGCGGGGTCGGCCGGGTAGGTCCCGGACGCGCCGGCGTAGGCCGGTGCGGCCCCCAGCGCCGGAGCAGGGCCTAGGGCAGGGAACGGACCGGAAGGGGAAGACCAGGCCGAGGCCGGTGCCGCGGGCAGGGGGGCCCACGAGCCGGAGCTCATGCCCGGGTTAACCCCACCCGCGGGCAGCCCCTGGATCGTTCCGCCGAGCTGAGCCTGGGCCAGGCTCAGCGCCGCGGCGTGCAGCGGCGACGAGCCAGCCGCCCGGGCGCGATCCTGGCCGGGGGCCGAGCTCAGGCTTTCTTTCGGCCGCAGCGAGATGGCCAGGAACCGGACCGCCAGGCCGAGCGCCGTTACCGCGATCGCGAACCCGTAGCTCCAGTCCACGTAGGGCTTAGCGTCCCGGCCGCCGAGCAGCCCGTGCAGGACCCCGAACACGAACGCCGCGTAGGCGGAATAGTGGATGGCGCGCCAGCGCCAGGCCTTGCCGTGCGCGGTGAACCGTTTTCGCACGATGCTCGTTACCACAATCAGCAAGATGAGATCTGACGCGATGGTGCCGAGCCCGATGTAGAACGTCCGGAATGGCGACAGGAAGGGGATGAACGCGTCGATGACGTGCACCCGCTGGGCCAAGATCTCGGTGACGATGTGGATGACAAGGAATGCCAGCGCGCCGAAGGAGACAGCCCGGTGCACGGCCTGGGCCATCACCCTATGTCCGGGTGTCATCACGGTCCGGTCGGTGGCCACCAGGCCGACCATGACCGAGGCGGTGAGGCCGATGAGGGCGAACACGCCTGCGTAGAACAGCATAAAATGCTGCGTGGCGGCGTCGATGTCATGCCCGGCCGTGGTCACGACCAGGACGAAGAGGATCACCACGGTGGCGGCGACCACGGTAGCCACGATCTTCCGCCGGTGGTCAGCCGTCGCCACGTGCCCTGAGTGCATGCCCTGACGACCGCGGGAACGGCTGCTCGTCGTTGGCATGCTTAACCTCCTCAGGATCGGATTGACGCGAGAAGAACAATGACGACGCCAGGCCCGCCGACTGTTATCTCTGGCCCTTAGCTGATGGACTAGTGACTATATCAGCGCCAATAACGCCAAGGCGGCGAAAAGGTATATGAACGATTTCGGTGCGAGCGAGGCGGGCTGACCTGGACCTTTGATGATCCGACGGGAACCCGGGCCCGCACCGCCGCGAACCGGCAGCGACCGCTGCGCACGTGGCCGGCCTGACGAGCCGGCTCTCCGTGTCACGACGGAGCAGGCACGACCGTGGGCTGGGGTCGACGGTGACCCGCGCCGGGCGAACGGCTCGCCGCCTGAGCATCAGCAGACCAGCAGGAGTACTGCGATATCCCAGCACATGCCTCCTTCGCGCTACCCTGCTCCACCACCTGTTATACAGGCCTTTACCGTGGCAGATCTGCCGAACCGGCAAGGTGGCTGCTTACGGAACTCTTCCGTCCACACAGGTTGACCCGCCCGCAGATGGCGATTCATAGCGTGCGCCGAAATACGACATTCGCGCCTATAAAGGCAGCAACATCACCGGCAACGGCCGCGGGAATGGCTAGGCGAGCACGCTCATGGGCAGGTATTCGACCGTCACAGGCAGATGATCGGAGGCGCTCCGCGCCCGCGAGGTGTCGAGCACGCTATGCCCGCACACCGCGTCCGCGAACGAGCCGGTCACCCGGATCCCGTCGATGCGCCGCCGCACTCCATGCGCGCCGTAGACGTCGTCCGGGTGGTGACCGGTCGTGGGGTGCCAGTCGGCGCCGATCAGCGCGGCGGCATCGTGCAGGCCGCCGGCCCACAGCACGTCCCCCGGCCACCGGTCCGCCCAGTGCCTGCGGCGCCCTTGCTCGTCGTAGTCCCACTGGCACTGGTAGATGAGGTCGGCGAACCAGGCCACGGCGGCGTACGGGTCCGCGGGCTCGTAGAGCTCCCAGCTTTCGCCGGACCAGACCCTATCCGCGCATTCGGTGTTCCAGTCTGCGCCGATCAGCGCGGGCGGTTCGCCCTCGGGCCGGGTGATCGCGGCCACCAGGCGCTCGTTCTGGTCGGCTCGCAGCGCCCGGCCGAAGGGGGTGGCATGGAAGGCTCCGTGCCGGACCAGGGTGCCGCCCACATCGAGGGTGGCTACGGCCAGTCCGTGCCAGAAGTAACCGGCCCCGCGGCAGCGCAGTGAGCCACGGAGCGGCTCGATGCCGTCCCGCCACATCAATCCCACGTGGTAGCCGTGACCGCCGACCGCGAGGGCGGCTTCGCGTCCCGCCTCGGCCCCGGGCACGTCGCAGTGCAGGCCCGCATCGTCCGCGAGCTGGCGCAGGCGCCGGGCCGCCGTCGGCCCGTCCGCCGCGATGATCTCCTGAACGGCCAGCACGTCGGTATCCAGGGAACGGATCACGCCGACGATCGTGTCGTAGTGCTCGCGGCCCGCCGGCGAATCGTCGGCGAACAGGTTCAGCAGGTTGTAGGTCGTGAACAGGACCGAACTCGGCGACCTCCGCTGCACATGTACCTCCCGCGACCCGCCCAGCTCGCAGATTAGGAGCGCGACCCGAATTCGGCCGCCAGCAGCTCCGCGATCTGTGCGGTGTTCAGCGCCGCACCCTTGCGCAGGTTGTCCCCGCAGACGAAAAGCTCGATCGTCCGGGGATCGTCGAGTGACTGGCGAACCCGGCCGACCCAGGACGGATCGGTACCGACCGCGTCGACCGGGGTGGGAAACTCACCAGCGGCGGGATCGTCGGCCACGACCACGCCCGGCGCCGCGCGCAGCACGGCCCAGGCCTGCTCGCGCCCGACCGGCTGGGAGAACGTGGCGTGCACCGCGACCGAGTGGGTGGTGACGACGGGCACCCGGACGCAGGTGGCGGAAACGCGCAGCGACGGCAGGCCCAAGATCTTGCGCGACTCGTTGCGTATCTTCAGTTCTTCTGACGACCATCCGTCCGCCTTGAGCGAGCCCGCCCACGGCACCACGTTCATGGCCAGCGGCGCGGGGAAGGGACCGGGATCGCCGACCGCGGCGCGCACGTCGCCCGGGCGCTGGCCGAGCGTGCGGGTCCCTGCCACCTTGTCCAGCTGCGTGTACAGGGCGTCGATGCCGGCCTGCCCGGCGCCCGAGGCGGCCTGGTAGGAGGCCACCACCATGTCGGTGAGGCCGAACGCCCGATGCAGGGCACCCACGGCCACGATCATCGACAGGGTGGTGCAGTTGGCGTTCGCGACGATCCCCTTGGGCCGGTTCGCGAGCTGTTCCGGGTTGATTTCCGGCACCACGAGCGGCACGTCGGGATCCATCCGGAACGCGCCGGAGTTGTCGACGGCGACCGCGCCGTGGCGGGCCGCAGCCGGGGCCCAGACCGCCGAGACCTCATCGGGCACGTCGAACATCGCCACGTCGATGCCGTCGAAGGCGTCCTCGCTCAGCGCGACCACCTCGGTCTCGCGGCCCCTGACCATCAGCCGGCGCCCGGCCGACCGCGGCGAGGCGATCAGCCGGATCTCGCCCCAGACGTCCGCCCGGGTCGACAGCAGGTCAAGCATCACCGTGCCCACCGCGCCGGTAGCGCCGACGACGGCCAGCGACGGGCGGTACACCGCAGCCCCCGTAGCCCCGGTACCCCCGCTCACCGGCCGGTCCCCCCGTACACGACGGCCTCGACCTGGTCCGAGTCGAGGTTGAACGCCCGGTGCGTCGCGTTCACGGCCAGGTCAAGCTCGTCCTGGTCCACCACGACCGAGATCCGGATTTCCGACGTCGAGATCATCCCGATGTTGACCCCGGCGTCCGCGAGCGCGCTGAAGAACCTCGCGCTGACCCCAGGGTGCGAGCGCATGCCCGCCCCGATCAGGGACACCTTACCGATCCGGTCGTCGTAGAGCAGCGACTCGAAGCCCACCGACTCCTGCAAGCGCAGCAGCGCGCTCATCCCGCTTTGCCCGTCGTCCCGGGGCAGCGTGAACGAGATGTCCGTCCGCCCGGTCGCCACCGCGGAGACGTTCTGCACGATCATGTCGATGTTGACGCCGGCCTCGGCGATGGCCTGGAATATCTTCGCCGCCTCGCCGACCCGGTCGGGCACCCCCACGACGGTGATCTTCGCTTCACTCGGGTCGTGCGCCACCCCGGAGATAATGGCCTGCTCCATCGGTGTTCCCTTCGACTTGTCAATCGCATGCCCGATGACCCAGGTCCCGTCCCGGTTGGTGAAGGACGACCGCACATGGATCGGCACATCGTAACGTCGTGCGTACTCCACGCAGCGGAGCATCAGGACCTTCGCGCCGCAGGCGGCCATCTCCAGCATTTCCTCGTAGCTGATCTGCGGGATTCGCTTCGCGGACCGGACGATGCGCGGGTCCGCGGTGAAGATGCCGTCCACATCGGTGTAGATCTCGCAGGCGTCGGCGTTCAGGGCCGCCGCGAGCGCGACCGCGGTGGTGTCCGACGCCCCCCGGCCCATCGTGGTGACATCCTTGGTGGTCTGAGATACACCCTGGAAGCCGGCCACGATCGGGATGGCCCCGTCGGCTAGGGCGCCTGAGATCCGCCCGGGCTTGATGTCGATGATCCTGGCTCGGCCGTGCTCGGCGTCGGTGATCACACCCGCCTGGGATCCGGTGAACGATCGCGCCTCCAGGCCCAGGGCGGCGATGGCCATCGCCAGCAGCGCCATCGAGATCCGCTCACCCGCGGTCAGCAGCATGTCGAGCTCGCGCGCGGGCGGCAGCGGACTCACCTGACCGGCCAGATCCATCAGCTCATCGGTCGAGTCACCCATCGCGGATACGACCACCACGACCTGGTCGCCAGCCTTGCGGGTGGCCACGATCCGCTGCGCGACCCGCTTGATGCCATCCGCGTCAGCGACCGACGAACCACCATATTTCTGCACCACGAGCGCCACGACCGCGCCGCCTCCCCGCACCTAGACAGACGCCTGAGTCTATCCACCCCCCATAGCCTGCCGAATTTCTTTCCGGCCGAACGGGCATCGGGGCTTGCCGCCATTAGGAGTTCGTGCTCTCCTCCGCGACATCGAGGCTGGCGTGGGCGACTACGGCGTGCAGCGCGCGCAGGGCGGCGCCGCCGTGGGTGCCCCAGTGGTTGAAGTAGGAGTACTGCCACCACCACAGCGCCTCAAGAGAACGGCCGGCCTGGTAATGCTTGAGGCCGTGGATCAGGTCGGCGGTCACCGCCGCGATGTCGTCGGAGATCCGGAACGGCAGGCACGACGTGTCCGCGTACGGGTCGAACACCTCGGCGTACTCGTCGACCGCGACCAGCCGCGCGGCCAGGCCGGTGCGCACCGCGTCCAGATCCGGGTCGGCGCTCACTTCAGGCTCCCAGTTACCCCGCAGGATCACGTCCCGGCTGGCGCCGAGCTGCGCCCCCGCGAGCAGGATCTGCGACACCTCAAGCAGCAGCATCGGCACGGTCTCGTCGCCGCCGCCGCTCGCGAGCGCCTCGACCCCGTCGATAAAGTTCTTGACGTTCACCGCGATCTGGTCCGCAATCGGCCGCCATTCGCCCCCCTGAGCTGGCGGTTCAGACATCAAGCAGTCTCCGTCCTTCGAATGCGCGGCCCAGCGTCACCTCGTCGGCGTACTCCAGGTCGCCCCCCACGGGCAAACCACTCGCAGGCCTGGTCACCCGCAACCCCATCGGCTTGATCAGCCTAGCGAGATAGGCGGCGGTCGCCTCGCCCTCGAGGTTGGGATCGGTGGCGAGGATGAGTTCGGTCACCGTCCCGTCCGCCAGCCGGGTCATCAGCTCCCTGATCCGCAACTCCTCGGGGCCGACCCCGTCGATAGGACTTATCGCGCCCCCGAGCACGTGGTACCGGCCGCGGAATTCGCGGATCTTCTCCACCGCCGCGACGTCCTTCGGCTCCTCCACGACACAGATGATCGCCGGATCACGCCGCGGATCGAGGCAGATCCGGCATTCCTCAGCTTCCGCCACGTTCCCGCAGGTACGGCAGAACTGCACCCTCTCGGTGACCTCGATCAGCGCGTCGGCCAGCCGCCTGACGTCCGCGGAGTCGACGGCAAGCAGGTGGAAAGCGATCCGCTGGGCACCCTTCGGCCCGACCCCGGGCAGCCGCCCGAGCTCGTCGATGAGGTTCTGGATCACCCCTTCGTACACGTCACGTCCTAGGTCTTCTCGTCATCACCGTCATCCGGCTCGTGCCCGCCAGCGCCGAGACCGAGGCCGGACAGGTCGAGCCCGCTGGGCAGGTCGAGCCCACCTGGCATGCCCGGCATGCCGGGCAGGCCACCGCCACCCATGGCCGCGGCGAACGGTCCCATCTGCTGCTGCTGGAGATCCTCGGCGGACCGGTAGGCGTCACGGACGGCCGCGAGCACGAGATCGGCGATCGTCCGCGCGGTCTCCTCGGCGTCGTCCGGGTCCACCGCGGCCGGTTCGATGGTGAGGTCCATCAGCTCGCCCTGGCCGTTCACAGTGGCCTTGACCAGGCCGCCGCCCGACGTGCCGGTTACTTCGGCGTCGGCCAGCGCCTGCTGGGCGCTCATGAGTTGTTCCTGCATCTGCTGCGCAGCGGCGAATAGCTGCTGCATGTCCATCTGGGGTTCCACATCGCCCTCCTAGGAAGAGCCTACGACCAGCCTGGGAAGAGCCTACGACCAGCCTGGCCCCGATAGACCGCAACGAAGCCAATCGCCGATCCGGTCAGCTCTCGATCTCGCCGATTACCTGGCCACCCAGCTCTCGCTGGATCAAATCCATTCCGGTAAGTTCCGGCTCGGCCGCAGGCGTGCGGTACGAGGACGGCTCGTCCGGTGTCATCTCATCGGTATCTGGCGGCAGCTCATCCGGGGGTTCGTCGTCGTACCCCGCGGCGTCCGGCGGAGCAGCTGCGGCCGGCTCACGGCCCCGGCCCGAGCTGACCGGACCCGGGCCTGAGCCAGGAAAATCTGGCGCCAGGTCGGCCCGGCCCGCGGGCGGATCCCCGCCGACCACCCCCTTGACCATCACGTTCAGGCCGAAGCGGGAGCTCAGCACCCGTTTGAGGTCAGCGTCGCAGCCGCTGGTGCTGAAGCCCTTCAGGTCCCCGTCCCTGACGAACCGCAAGGTCAGGATCCCGTCTTCGACGGAAAGCACGCTGGCGTTACTGAGCAGGATCCACGCCACCCGTCGTTCCCGCTTGACCGCGTCCAGGACCGCGGCCCAGTTCGCCCGCAGCGAATCCGCCGCGGACTGAGCGGCCGGGGCAGGAACAGCCGGGGCCGGGACGGTGGGTGCCGCGGCCGGCGGGGCCGGAGTCGCGGCCGGCGGGGCCGGAGTCGCGGCCGGCGGCGCCTGAGTCGCGGCCGGCGGCGCCTGAGTCGCGGCCGGGGCGGGCCGGGCGGATGGCTCCGGGGCACGCGGCTGACGGGGCGGAGTTACCACGGACCGTTCGGCGTCATCATGGTGACCGGAGTGCGGCGCGCGCGGGGGGGACTGCGGGCTGGGGATCGGCGCTCCCCGCTCGAGCCGCTCCAGGCGGGCCAGCAGTGATTTCTCGTCGGTCGCGGCGGCCGGTAGCAGGACCTGCGCGCACATCAGCTCGAGCAGCAGCCGGGGCGAGGTGGCGCCGCGCATCTGGTCCAGGCCGGTGCTGATGATCTCCGCCGCCCGGGTCAGCCCGGCCTGGCCGAACCTTTCCGCCTGCGCGGCCATCCGCTCGGCCCGGTCCGGCGCGAGGTCAAGCAGCCCGATCTGGGCCGCGTCGGGCACCGCGGCCAGCACGATCAGGTCGCGGAACCGGTCCAGCATGTCGGCCGCGAACCGGCGCGGCTCGTGGCCGCCCTCGATCACCCGGTTCACCACCCGGAACACCGCTGCGCCGTCGTAGGAGGCGAACCCGTCCGCGATCTCATCGAGCAGGCTGGCGTCGGTGAAGCCGAGCAGGGCCACCGCGCGCTCGTAGCGCAGGCCCGACTCATCGCTCCCGGCCAGCAGCTGGTCCAAGATGGACAGCGAGTCCCGGACCGAGCCCGCTCCGGCCCGCACCACCAGCGGCAGCACCGCGTCCTGCACCGCCACGCCTTCCGCGCGCAAGATGTCCTGCATCAGCTCCCGCAGCACGGACGGGGGCACCAGGCGGAACGGGTAGTGGTGCGTGCGCGACCGGATGGTCGGGATGACCTTCTCGGGTTCGGTGGTGGCGAAGATGAACTTCAGGTGCGGCGGCGGCTCTTCGACCAGCTTCAGCAGCGCGTTGAAGCCCTGCTGGGTGACCATGTGCGCCTCGTCGATGATGTAAATCTTGAAGCGCCCGGACACCGGCGTGTAGAACGCCCGCTCCCGCAGTTCCCTGGCGTCGTCGACGCCGCCGTGCGAGGCCGCGTCGATCTCGATCACGTCGATGCTGCCCGGCCCGGACGGCGCGAGCGCGAGGCAGGAATCGCAGACCCCGCAGGGATCGGGAGTCGGGCCCTTGACGCAGTTCAGCGAGCGGGCGAGGATCCGCGCGCTGGACGTCTTGCCGCATCCGCGCGGTCCGCTGAACAGGTACGCGTGGTTGATCCGCCCGGTGCGGAGCGCCTGGGTGAGCGGGCCGGTGACGTGCTCCTGCCCCTTCACCTCGGCGAACGTCGCTGGCCGGTACTTGCGGTACAGCGCCAGTCCGGATTGGGCCAGTCCGGATTGGGCCAGTCCGGATTGGGCAACCCCGGATTGGGCCAGGCTCGCCGGGGTGGGTCCCTCGCCTTCCGACGCGGCTGCTGCCATCAGCTCATCCTCACCGGTAAATGGGGGGACCCCCCGCACACCCGTCAGAGCCCGCGTACCCTTGCTGCCTTCCGGCCCTGGGGGGGTTGGCGGGATAGCGCCGTGCGGGGGGTCGGGAGCCAGTGTAGTCAGCCGCGGGACCTGATGCTGCGTTTGCCTCCGTCTGAGCCAATCAGGTGGCCCCCGCAGCCCCTATCCGGCCGTTGGGCAACCGGCACGCCTGCGGATTCGGGTAAGCTCTGCCGCGGAGGATTCGCCTAGTGGCCTAGGGCGCACGCTTGGAAAGCGTGTTGGGGGCAACCCCTCAAGAGTTCGAATCTCTTATCCTCCGCCGACCCGGCCAGAACGAACGCGAGCTGGTTCCGGCCGCGGACAGCTCAGCTGGCGTCCGTGCCCCGGTTTCGGTCTCGCCGGACTCCTGGTCCAGCGATCCGATGTCCTCGTACATCCGCATGTCGTACGCCCGCATGCTGTAGGCCTCAAACGCCGGAGCCAGGCGTTCGCTCAGGCTTGAGTCGGCGCGAATCTCCTCCTCGTTGGGCGACATGGCGATGATCAGCGCCAGCAGGAAGGTGAGCACACTCGCCCCGAGCAGCAGCGGGAACAGGAAGCTGTCCGGAGGGCTCCCGGTGAGGGTCATCCCGCCGCGTCCCGCGTACACGTGCATCGCGGCCATCCCGGTGTAGTGCATGCCGGTGACGGCGATACCCATCACCAGCGACACGGCGAGGCTGGACCACACGCCGCCGACGTGCAGCCCGGCCAGCAGGGCCGCCGTGCCCGCCACGATCGCGATGAGTACGGATACGCCGACCAGGCCCAGGTTGTACCGGACGGTACCTTGCATGCTCATCGCCGACATTCCGACGTAGTGCATGGTCGAGACGCCGATACCGATGATCACGCCGCCGGCCACCACCGGTAGCACGCCGCTGCCGCCGTAACCGACGATGAACAGGCCGATGGCGACGACGACGACGGCGACCAGCAGGCTGGCCAGGGTGACCGGCACGTTGTACATGATCTGCTGCCCGGGGATGGTGAAGCCGAGCATGGCGATGAAGTGCATGGTCCAGATGCCGGTGGCTCCGATGGCCACGGACGCGAGCAGCAGCCAGATGGCGCGCGTCCGGCCGGCGTAAGCGCGGGCTCTGGTGATGCATCGCAGGCCGAGGAACGAGCCCAGGCAGGACATTAAGTAGCCGAGGCCAGGATTCAGCAGGCCGTTCGAGAAGTTATGGACTGGCACCTGTGCCATTTTTTCCCCTTACGAGTGCCTTCATACCTATAGCTCCGTATGTGGACGCGTGTCCGTCCCAGGCAAATACTGAAAGTAGCAGACTGATCACACAAATACATGGAGACGTCGGAATGAAGTTGCGCACAGGCCGGCGCGCCGGCCGGGAGGCCGCGTTCGGCGAGGTCAGCGAGCGGGCTCGAGCAGAACCTTGACGGCACCTGTGCGCCGCGCGTCCTTGACCGTCAGCACCGCCTCGTCCCAGCGCCCGAGAGGGAAGCGGTGGGTAATGACCGGCGTCAGGTCCAGGCCGTGGGCCACAAAGTCGAAGTAGTGCTCCATGGCATGCTTGGCCACGCCGCCCACCTCTTCGATGCCGAAGCCGTTCGAGCCGATGACCCGCAGCTCCTTGAAGTACAGCGGGGTCCACTCGAAGCGCTTCGGCGGCTCGACGCCGGAGATGACGAGCGTGCCGCCGGTGCCGAGCAGCCGGAGCGAGGTCTCGACCGTCTCGACCGAGCCGATCGTGTCGTAGACGACGGCCGGACCGTCCTGCAGCCAGTCGTGCTTGCTCCACGGCGTGAGCGGCGTCGTGCCGGCCCGGCGCGCGACCTGCGCGACGAGCTCGTCCGGCGAGCAGGAGAGCACCGCATGAGCACCGAACCGGGTCGCGAGCGCGGCCCGGGCCCCAGGTCGCGCCACCGCCCACACCTCGGTAGCCGGATACAGGTGGCGCAGCAGCGCGATCGCCGCGAACGCGAGCGTGCCCGAGCCGTAGACCAGGACAGCCTGGCCGTCGCCGGGCGGCGCGAGCAGGATCGAGCGCAACGATACGCTGACCGGATCGGCCAGCACGGCCGACTCGTCGGAGATATCCGCCGGGATGGCGAACAGCTGCGAGACGTGCGCGGCGAAGCGCTCGGCGTGCGCGCCCACGGCGGCAGCGCAGTTCCCGAGGTGGATCGAGACGGGCAGGTCGCCCGAGCGGAAGTTGCGGCACCACGGGTAGCGGCCCGCCTGGCAGGGCGGGCATGGCGGGTCGATACCGCGAGGCCCGCACGAGAGCCACGGGTTGAGCACCACGCGTTCGCCGGTGTCGGCCCGGCGTCCGACCACCTCATGGCCGAGCACGTGCGGAAAGGACACCAGCGCGGTGAGCGGGTTGTCTCGGGCGCCGTTCAGCAAGATCTGCTTGATGTCGGAGCCGCACAGGGCCGAGATGATCGTCTCAACGCGCACCCAGTCCCCGGCCGGAAGCGGCAGCTCCTCGACGTCCTCGACGCGGACCGGCGCGAAGCGGGAGACGAAGGCCCTCGGGTCGACCCGCCCGCCGATGGCCGAGGCTGCCTCCCGGGCCAGGTTGTGCCGGAACACCAGCGCCTTCACATCCACGCTCCTTCGGCCTGGGCAGCCCAAACCTACCAAGGCGGCGGCTAGGCCGCGAGGTCGCTCAGCGGCCGCCCTTGCTCCAGGCGTCGGTGGCCTTGCTGCACGCGGCGAACCGCACCGTGCCGCTGGCGGTGACCTGATCCGAGGACAGGCCAGGGCACGCCCGGCTGGTGGCCACCATAAAGACCGTGACCAGGCTGAGCACGCTGAGCAGGACGACGGAGACCAGCACCATCCGCTGCCGCGCCGACCGGCGGGTGATGGCCTCGGTGGCGGGCGCCGCCTCGGCGGGCGCTAGCCGGGCGAAGGCGGCGAACATCGATTTCAGCTGAGGATCGGCCGCCTGGAGCACCCGCTCAATCTGGTCAAGCACCGCTTGCTGGCGGGGGGGCAGGCTCATCTGTTTCTCCGGTGCGTCCATAGCCATCGCTGCCGTGCCGGTCTCTGCACCTGTGCAGGCCAGAGCAGACTCAGGCAAGATCCGGACAGCAGTCGATCAACTATTACCCGCATCACGGCAGCAAAACATGGTATGTCCGGCGAAGAATACGCGGCACGGTGCGGCTTGTTACGGCTGAGCTAACCAGATGTCACAGCGACTGGCGATATTCGGGTGCCGGTCAGAGTGATTATCAAGTAACCGAACGTGACTGACCATGAAACGCCGAGGCTGCTAGGTTTTCCCGGCCGGCGTGTGGCTGGGTGAGGGCGGGTGCGCCTTGCGGGCGGCCGCGGCCCGGGCGGCGGCGGCTCGAGCGGCCGCCGCCTGGGCCGCGGCGGCGTCGGCCCCGGCGGCCTGTGCGGCCAGCTGCGGGGTCATCCAGTTGAGCATCGGGACTAGTGCCGCGCGCCAGACGTTGCCCTGGTGGCCGCCGCCGGGGACAAGAAAGAGCGGCACGTTCGCCAGCCGGGTCAACAGGAGCTGCCTGAAGTTCAGCGCGGCGGCGACGTCCCCCCCGTCCTGTCCTCCCGCCGCGAGCCAGAAGGCCGGAAGCTCATTGTTGATAGGCATCCTGGTGATGTACTGCTTCGGCGTGTTCAGCAGCTGCAGCGCGGGGTGGCCGAGGAACACATCGACCTGGCGCGGCTTGGCGCCCGGCTTGTTGCCGGTCGGCACCTGGCTGGCGACGGGGTAGAAGTAACCCGACATAACGCCTGCGGCCCCCCAGCCTTGCGGGTCCTGCAAGGCGATGTTGGCGGTGCAGTAGCCGCCTTCTGAGTAACCGGCCAGGCCCCACGCCCGGCCGGGCGGCTGCACCCGGGCGATTCGGGCGATGGCGTTGGGCACATCCCGCGCGACGAACGTCATGTCCTGGATGCCGCCGGGATTGTTGAGGCATTGCAGGGCGTACTGCATGCCGCCATCGGTGTCGGGCATGACCAGCACGGCGGCGTCCGTGGGATGGTCCACGAGCAGGCCAAGGAAAGTGGGGATCACGTCCATCACGTCGACCCAGGCCGCCGGGTTGCCGGGCGAGCCATGCAACAGCTCGATAACGGGAAACTTGTATTGATGATAAGTCTTCTGGAAGTACTGCGGCGGCAGGTAGACGTAGACATTACGGGTAATGTGGGTTTGAATTCCTGTCACTGATGTCTGGAAGAGATATCCGAACTGGGCATCTTCCGCAAGATTAGTGACCCGCCCGATACTCTTATCGAATTGCTTGTTCGTGCCCAGTCCCGGGGCTGCGTACTTAGGAATGCTGCTCGCGCCCTGGCCGGTAAGGTCGTTGATCATCCCGCCCCAGGTCTGGTAATAGTCATAGAACTTGTTGACCGCGGCGATTCCGAAGCACATGGCGGGAAGAAACGCCAGGCAGGCGGCGAGCACACGGAATACGACCTGTTTAGCCACGGCTACCCAGACCAGCAAAGCCCCGAATACCACCATGAGAAGCAGGAAGAATCCGGTTCCCTGAGGTCCAAACACTCGGTTCTCCTCGCCGGAGTCTGTTCTGACAGGTGACGGGCCTCACCGAGGGCAGCCTGCAGTACCGCGCAACCGCTGATCACATGTGCGAACGTCCGAGATGTGAGGTTGAGTTCCCGGCAGGTCAGTACCCGTGGGCCTACCTCAGGTGCAGGCGGCCCCGGCTCGGCGGTGGAGGTGGGATTTGAACCCACGGAGGGGTTGCCCCCTCACACGCTTTCGAGGCGTGCGCCCTCGGCCACTAGGCGACTCCACCGCTGGCGAGCTTACCCGAATCAGCGGGTGGCCGCCCGCACGAACTAGCCGCCCGGCCGCTGCTGTCTGCGGGCGGCGAAGAAGTCACGCAGCACCGCGCCGCAGTCGGCGGCCAGGATCCCGCCGATGACCTCAGGACGGTGGTTCAGCCGGGTATCCCTCAGCACGTCCCAGAGCGACCCGACGGCTCCCGCCTTGGGGTCTTCTGCTCCGTAGACCAGCCGGCCGAGCTGGGCGGCGGTGACCGCACCCGCGCACATCGTGCACGGCTCCAGCGTCACCACCAGCGTCAGCCCGGTCAGCCGCCAGCCGCCCATCCACTGCGCGGCCTGCCTGATCGCGACGATTTCCGCATGCGCGGTAGGATCGCGGTCCGCTTCCCTGCGGTTACCCGCCCGGGTGATGACCGCACCGGCCGGATCGAGGACGACAGCACCCACCGGAACGTCATCCGGGTCGGCCCGTCGTGCCTCGGCCAGGGCGAGCCGCATGGCGGGCTCGAAGGCAGCGGTATATCCGGTCACGGGCCAAGTGCGATGTCGAGCGCGCGCTCGACCGCATCCCCGAAGTGCAGCCGCTCCGCGATGCGGATGACCGCATCCTCCGGATACAGGTCGAGGTCGGCTGAGATCGCGCCCAGCTCCATCTCGTCGAGGCCGAGGTCCGCGAAGATGGACAAGTCCCCGGCCGGAAGAACCTGATCGAGCTCGTCATCGGACGGCACAGGAATCTCCAGGGCATCGAGCACCTGGCGGGCCAGCGGGTAGTCAACGGCCGCGGTGAGGTCGGACAAGAACAGCGACACGTCCTCGCCGAAGGTCATGATCGCCACGAAGAAGTCGTCGCCGACACCCGCGAAGCCGATGGTCCCGCCGATGCTGGGCTGACGGCGCAGCGCCTGCACCAGGTCGTCCAGGTCGGCGGTGACCGCCGGGGGCAGCACGTCGGCCTCCCACTGGTCTTCTTCCCGGTAGACGATGACCGCGAAGTCTGTCTCGCCCACGTCTGTCACGTCATTTCCCCAGCATGCTCTGCACGGAGGAATGCTGTCAGATGGCCGCCCGCCGTGACGGCAGAATCGCCGATCAAGGCGGCGACGGGAGGATTTTGCGGGCTTTTGCGCGCCAGGTCTACGCGATCCGCACGCTTGGTTACGCATTGCTTCCAACGATGAGGCATACTGGTGAGCGACACGGGGCATACTTAAGCCGACACGGACAGCTTCATTCCGTTAGTCTTGGCCGGCAAATCGGGTGAGAGCTAACATAGGATCTCTGGCACGTAGCGCTAGTCTTCGCGCTCTTAGGAGGCGACGTGAGTCTGAAAACCATCCTTGGGTGGCTAGCTGTTGCCTTCATAGTCTGGTGGGTGATCGAGCAGCCCACCGGCGCAGCCCACATCGTGCACAACATCGGCACCTTCCTGACCACAGTGGCAAGCGGGCTGTCCCACTTCTTCGCGTCCGTCTAAGGCTGGGGTTTCGGCATGAGGCTGGTTCCAAATACTGACACGGTACCGGCCAAGGTTAATCGATACCTGCTGCCTCATGAACGTCAGGTCATCACCGTTCACCAGCATCCGGCTGTCCTGATCAGGCCGATCTTCGAGCTCCTCGTCGGCCTGGCCATCGCCGGCTGGCTGAGCAACTCGGTCGCTCACGGTAACGACACTTTCATCCTGGTGATCTGGATCGCATGGCTCATCCTCTTGCTGCGGCTGGCCGTCAAGGTCTTCGAGTGGAACGAGAACTACTTCGTGGTCACCTCGCAGCGGATGCTGTTGTCGAAGGGCCTGGTCACCAGGAAGGTGAACATGATGCCGCTGTCGAAGGTGACGGACATGAGCTTCCAACGGTCCACGATGGGCCGGATCCTCGGCTACGGCGAGTTCATCCTGGAGTCCGCCGGGCAAGATCAGGCGCTGCGCATCGTCGACCATCTGCCCTACCCGGAACAGCTCTACCTGGAGGTATGCGGGCTGATCTTCAAGGACAAGGACGCGGATTCGGACTAGGACATAGGACCGGTCAAGCAACGTCACCCGAGCCAGCTCAGGCGGCCCGCCTGAGCTGGCTCGGTGATTTACCAGCCGCCCGGCAGCGCCCCGGGTTCCCCTAGTGCCCCTAGTCCCCCGTGCATGATCCAGTCGCGGGCGGCGAACGCTGAGCCGCGGGCGCCCGCCATGTCCAGGTCGGGGACCAGGGTGATCTCGGCCGCCCGGGCCTGCTCCTCGCGCAGCGCGGTGTTGGCGCGCACTTCGGCGAAGTACCAGTCGCGGAAGTGCGAAGCGGCCTCGACCACGCCGCCGCCGAGAAAGTAGGCATCCGGATCGAGGAAGTTCGCGGCGATGGTGAACAGTCGTCCGATCGCCGCCGCCTGCTGCCGGAAGATCGCCAGCGCCATCTCATCACCGTCTTCGGCGTACTTGCGGACCAGCTTGGCGGCCTTGATCATCGGCAAGCCGCCGAGCTCGTGCCCCGGGTACCTGGTGAGCCAGTACGGCAGCAAGTTGTTCTGGATGCCGGTGAGCGAGGCAACGCTCTCCGCATCGCCGGACTGGCCGCAGTTGCAGGCCGGCATCGGCTGTCCCGGGCCCAGTAGGCCCTCCAGCGGAATCGGGACGTGCCCAAGTTCCCCGGCCATCCCGGCCGCGCCCTTGACCACCTGGCCGCCTACGACGATCCCGCCGCCGAGCCCGGTGCCCACAATGGCGGCCACCGAGCTGCGCTGCTCGGATTCCTCGCCGAACCGGACGTGATGGGCGTACAGGGCCGCCGAGTTGCCGTCGTTGTTGTAGATCACCGGGAGCCCGAGGCGGTCGGCCAGCGCTCCCCTGATGTCAAAACCGCGCCAGCCTGCGTGGCCGAAGTTCGTCGCGCCCTTGGACGATATGACGCCATCGCCGCTGGCCGGGCCGGGGGTATCCAGGCCCACGGCGCGGACCGAGGTGATCGGCACGCCGGTCAGTTTGAGCACCTGCTGGACGGAGTCGACCAGCGAACCGATGGCCTTGTCCGGGCCCTCCCTGACGTCGCTGGGAAGCTCCGCCATCTGGTCAAGGAGAAACCGGCCGGCGGAATCCAGGATCGTCCCGTTGTTCATAGTGCCGCCGTTATCCAGGCCCACGACAACCCAGTCCACTGGCATGCCTCCTCCTCGTCCGGCCGCTGAGCCACGCTAAGTCTATGGATATGACTTAGCGGCGAGCAATATCTCCGCAGACGGGATCTGGGCTCGCGAACCCAGCCGCCTGACCGGGAGCCTTTACGACCCGCGCGGGTCCGTCGCCTGCGCCCCGGCGCCCCCGGCGACCCGTTGCCACGCCTGCACGTCCTGAGGGCTGTCACCGGCCAGCGCGGTCGCCGCCGCGAGCGCGAGCGTCGCGTGCACCAGGGCCGCGGCGATGGTCTCGCCACGGCCGATCCCTTTTGGCTCCCCGTAATTCGGGTCGGCCAGCAGCAGCTGCGCCTCGTGGTAGTGCTCAGGCCCCGTCATGGTCAGGCCTCCCCTGTCTTCAGTGCCTGGCCGTTCGCGGAGGATCGGGGATTTGAACCCCGGATGGTGTTGCCACCAAACCGCATTAGCAGTGCGGCGCCATAGACCGGACTAGGCGAATCCTCCACCCGCACCAGGAGTGCGGTGGGCCATAGCGTACCGGCACTGACCGGGCCTGGGCAAAGCGTCCGCCGTGTTTGGTCAGTGCACCTCGATGACCTCGTAGTCGCCGCGCTGGTAGGCCTCGCGCATCTGCCGCTTGGAAAACTTGCCCACGCTGGTCTTAGGCACTTCGGCGATGAAGCACCAGCGCTCGGGCAGCTGCCAGCGCGGGATCTGCCCGGTCATGAAGGCCCGTAGTTTGTCCGCCGTCACCTCGGCGCCGGATCGCAGCACCACTGCCGCGAGCGGACGCTCTCCCCACTTGTCGTCGGCGACCCCGATGACCGCGGCCTCAGCTACGTCAGGGTGCGCCATCAGGACGTTCTCCAGTTCCATCGAGGAGATCCACTCACCGCCGGACTTGATGACGTCCTTGGCCCGGTCGGTCAGCCGGATGAAGCCGCGCTCATCCAGCGTCCCCACATCCCCGGTCCTCAGCCAGCCGTCGTGGAACTTGGCCGGGTCGTCGTCCTGGTAGTACGAGCCGGTGATCCAGGGGCCACGGACCTCGATTTCGCCGACCGCCTCGCCGTCGTCCGGCAGGATCTCACCGCCATCCCCGGCCAGCCGCGCCTCCACGGCGCAGAACACCCGACCCTGGCTGTCCCGGTACTGCCAGGCCTCTTCCTCGCTCACGCCAGGTGGCGGGTTGGCCACGCTGGCCAGCGGTGAGGTCTCCGTCATGCCCCACGCTTGCAGGAGGCGCACGCCGAGCTCTGAGGCGTACCTGACCTGCATGGCGCGCGGGACCGCCGAACCGCCGGCGATCACCAGGCGGAGCGAGGACAGGTCCCCGCCCTCGGCCCGCATATGCGCCAGCACGCCAGCCCAGATCGTCGGCACGCCGCCGGCCACGGTGACGCGTTCGTCGGCGATCAGCCGGACCAGCGTGGCCGGCTGCAGGTGCCGGTCCGGCATGATCAGGTCAGCACCGGACATCAGGCCCGCATAGGCCAGCCCCCACGCGTTGGCGTGGAACATGGGCACCACCGGCAGCACCCGGTCTTGCTGGGAAAGGGCGAAGCCGTTTCCCAGGCAGGCGCCCATCGAATGCAGGTAGCTGGACCGGTGGCTGTAGACGACGCCCTTCGGGTGCCCGGTGGTCCCGCTGGTGTAGCACATCGCGGCGGCCGAGCGCTCATCGAGCACCGGCCACGCAAACGAGTCAGCCTCCGCGGCGAGCAGCTCCTCGTAGTCGTAGACGCTCACGCCGGTGAGCTCGTCGGCGCCTGGCGCCTGGCCGAGGGGCCCTCCGCTGACGATCACGTTCTTGACCGATGGCGCGTGCGGCAAGATCTCGGCGAACCTGGCTACCAGCGACGCGTCCACGATGACGGTGTGGTCGGCGGCGTGGGTGGCGATATAGCCGACCTCGGCCGTGGCCAGCCGGATATTCAGCGTGTGCAGCACCGCGCCCATGGACGGGACGGCCAGGTAGGCCTCGAGGTGTTCGGCGTTGTTCCACATGAACGTGCCGACGCGCTGGTCGCCATCGATGCCCAGCCGCCGCAGTGCGTTCGCGAGCTGCGCGGCCCGGCGGCCCGCCTCGGCGTAGCTGCGCCGCCTGGTCGCCTCGCCGGTCCAGGTGACCACCTCGCGATCGCCGAATACCGACGTTCCGTAACGCATGATCGAGCCGGTCGTCAGCGGGACGTCCATCATCGTGCTGCGCACAGAGCGACCTCCTCAGGGTGCCTGACCTGGATAATACCGGCGTTGGCCGCGAAGGCACGACAGGTCGTGATTCATGGCATCCGGGTTACGGGTCGGCATTAGCGCCCAGCTCCGCGTCGATCCGCAGCCTGGCTACCGCCCGTGACACCGTGCTTTTCACGGTGCCCAGGCTGATACCGAGCACCGCGGCGATTTCCGGCTCGGTCATGTCTTCGAAATACCTGAGCATGACGGCGGCGCGCATCCGCTGGGGCAACCGGTCCAGGGCCCGGCGCACCACCTCGGCCGTGTCGCTTTCCCTGGCATGATCCGCAACAACCTGATCAGGCAGCTCATCGGTCGGGAATTCCTCGACCTTGCGGCGGCGCCACCACGATATGTGCGTATTGACCATCGCGCGCCGGACATAAGCGTCAAGTGCGGCACGATCATTGATCTTGTCCCACGCTAGATAGGTTTTGGCCAGCGCGGCCTGGACCAGGTCTTCGGCATCGGCCCGGTTGCCGGTAAGCATGATCGCCATCCGGAGCAGGGCGGCTCCGCGGGCCACAACGTAATCGCGGAAAGCCGCGTTGTGATCGCTAGGTCGCGATTCCTCGTGGTTGCCGACGCAGCTCATGCGGACTACCTTACTTAAGGTAGTCACAAAACTACATTCCGTGCTTAAGATGAAGGCTCGCGGCCTACGGCGGCTCTATCCGTCAGGGATGTATCTGTGTGGCGTCGCAGACAAAGGTGTCCGAAGAGCTTGACGTAACTATCCGCACCAAGCAGGGTCAATATTGTGCCCTATGCAATCCCACGGAAGGCAAGTGCGGCATTTGGCTGACATGCCCCGTAGGGGTGACGATGTCACGGGCTCCGCCAGCCCGGCCCGTTTCGCGCGTCGGCCATTGCTCAAGGCCGCCGTGCTCGGACGACCGGACGAATCGGATCTTTCTCCTATAACGGCGTTTAATGGCGGCCTGGGACCGGCAGAAAGATCCCTGGTGTACGCGGTCATCGGAACGATCCTGGACGTCAGCCCGCACATTCTGGTCCTGCAGACGGCACGGGGGGAACAGCGGTTTCCGCTGGCTGCCTCGGCGGAGGCCTGGCGAGGCGGGGCTATTTCGCCTGCGGCGCTGCGGCAAGGCGATCATGCCATTGTCCGGCGCAGCCTCCCCGGCGGTCCCGTGGTGGACCGTATCTGGGCCGAAATCGGCCGGGTCACCGGGACGATCATCGAGCGGGCCGGACCGGCCCGGCTACTGGTCGACGAGGGTCCCGCCAAGGGGCGCCGGATCGTGATGATCGCCCCGGAGGCCACCAGGCGGATCCAGGTCCGCTTCCCCCGGCTCGAGCCTGGCTACCTCCTCGACGTCATCGGCCTGAAGCATGACGGCTTCCTGAAGGCCCTGATACCCGCCACGTCACAGCCTCCCTACCGGGCCGGGCACGCGCCCGCACCGCCACTGGTCAGCGGGCACATTCCTGATCCGGTCAGCGGAACGGCGGTCTGGCATGAGCCAGGCGAAGAACCGGAAAGCCTGCTCGGACTCGCCTACCCGGCCCTGGATCCCGAAACGAGCTGCGAGCATGGCGCCTTCATGCCACCCTCGCAGGCCGGCGACCAGTACGCGGTCGACCCGCACGCGACGGGCCCGGGCTGCGTGCGGCTGCCCTACCTGTCGCTGGGAAGCCTGCTCCGGCTGCGCAACGACTGCGCCGGACGCACCAGGCTGGTCCCGGTGACCAGTTGCGGGGCGACGGCCCGGCTGTTCTGCGATCGCTGCGTCACCTGCGGGACCTCGCGGAAGGGCCGGATCGCTGATCTCACCATGGCGACGTTCGTGGAACTCGGCGGAGCCCTGGAAGTGGGCTGCTTCAACGCGACGATGATGATCGGGGGCTAGGGATGCTCACCACGCTGCGAGAGGTTCAGATTCCGCTGCTGGCCGTGCTGCTGCTCGGCAGCTGCGCGGTCAGGGCGTGGCGGACGCTCAGCCCGCGTCCCGGCACCGCCGCGGGCATGGGTCCGACCGGGCTGTTCCCGCTCCGCCTGCGCCGCCCCGTCATGATCATCATGTACGCCACCGAGCTGAGCCTGGGCCTCGGGCTGGCCGTTACGGCCGGCCGGGTCGGCGACGTCTGGCTCCGGGTGCCCGCCACTATCGTGCGGATGACGACCGCGCTGTTCTTCCTCATCGCCGTGGGCGTGCTGAACGAAATGAGGCAGCGGCGCCCCGATTCAGGCTGCGGATGCTTCGGCGAACTCAGCGACACGCCGATCGGCCTGCGCACGATCGCGCGGGCCGCTCTGCTGGCCGCCTCGGCCGCGGCCACGATCGGCGTGCCTGCGCTACGCATGCCGTCCTCTTTCGCCGCGGCTGAGCTGTGGCTGGCCGTGCTGGCTTTCGAGCTGGTCCTGATCGCCTGCTTGTCGCCGGAACTCGGCGAGATCTTGGTCCGGCTCGGCTATTCGGAGCCCTGTGAGCTCCGCAGGCTCCCGGTCGGCCGGACCATGTCCGCCTTGTACTCAAGCTCTCAGTGGCGCAAGTACGCAGCGCAGCTCTGCACCGCAGAGCCAGCCGACCTCTGGCGAGAAGGATGCTGGCGGTTCGTGGTCTATCCAGGGATCGTGCGCGGCCGGCGGGTCGACATCGTCTTCGCCGTCTACCTGCAAGCTCACCGGCCCGCCATCCGCGCGGCGGTTCTCGACGCGGCCACCGACGAGATCCTCGGTCGGGCTGAGGCGCGCGAGTCTGCCGTTATCTAGGTGACTCTAGGAATTCCGCTAGAGTCACCGATAACCGGATAGACCTGTGTCTTAGGTAGTCGCGTCGTGCCAAGAAAGCGCCCCTAGATCGGCTGGGAGCGGAGGAACTTGCCGAAATGGGGGACCGTGAACGCAATCAGGCCTCGTTCTGAACTGTAGATCAGGCCCTTCTTGATCAGCCCGTCGCGCGCGGGCGACAAGCTCGACGGCTTGCGGCCAAGCTCGTCGGCCACGATCGAGGTGGGGACCGGATCATCCCCGGTGGCCGCCATGGCCCGCATGTACTCACGTTCCGCGGGGGTGGCCCGCTCGTACCTGCTGCCGAAGAATCCCACCGCCAGCTCGCCCTCGGCCTCGGGCGCCGCCACGCTCACATCGGCCGCCGTCACCGGACTCGACGCGGCCACATCCCAGGTCACCTTGCCGTAGGCCTGGACGAAGTAGGGATAGCCGTCGGCGGCGGCGTACAGCGCGTCGAGCGCGCCGGGTGTGAAGGTCACGTCCTCGCGTTGCGCCGGAGCGAGCAGCGCCAGGTCGGCGGCCTCCCGTTCGAGTCGGTCGATGCGCGCGTACCTGAACAGCCGCTCCGAGTAGCTCTTGCTGGCCGACAGGACCGACGGCAGGTGCGGCAGGCCCGCACCGACCACGATGAGCGGGCCGCCGGTCTGGGAAAGCTCATGGCAGGCGGCGCACAGCGCGGATACGTCAGCCGAAGGCACGTCTTGCATCTCGTCGACGAACAAGGCGATGCCGACGCCGAGGTCGGCCGCCACCGAGGCGGCTTCGGCGAAGAGCTCGGTGAGGTCGACCTCCAGGTCACCTGAGTCCGCGCGGCCGCGCTGGGCGGGCACGTCGATGCCGAGCGCGATCGTAACCGAAGATCCCTTGGGCGCCGTTGGGTCGCGGAGGGCGAACGCCTTGAGCACGCCGAGGAAGTATTCAACCCGGTCCGGGGCGCGGTGCCGGGGTGCGAGTTCCCGCACCGCCATGTGCAGCGCGCCGGCCACCGGGCGCCTGATCGACTGATCCGGCCTGGCTTCGATCTTGCCGGTCCCCCACAGCCGTTGCAGGGCCATCGACCTGAAGGTGTTCAGCAAGACGGTCTTGCCGACGCCGCGGAGGCCGGTGAGTACCATGCTCCGCTCCGGGCGGCCGCGGGCTATCCGCTCGAGCACCACCTCGAACTGCCGGATCTCCCGGTCGCGCCCGGTGAGCTCTGGCGGTCGTTGCCCCGCCCCTGGGGCGTAAGGATTGCGCACCGGATCCATACATCGGACTCTATGGCTTGATCTAGTCTCAACCCTAGATGTGCCTAGAAAGCCCTACCGGCGTGTCGCGAGCCGGGACGTCTCAAGGCTCGCGGGGTTTGTTGATGCGGGTCAGGAAGTCGTTGTAGGCGGCCAGCTGACCGTCATCGTCGTCGACGCTTTCCCTGCCACTGACCGGGCTGGCCTGCTGGGGCGCGCCGTTGGCGTTCGCAGCCCGGTGCGAGCTGACCAGCGTGGCGAAGTTCGCCCGGCGGGCCGACTCCAGCCACCCGAGTCCGCCGTCGCCGCGCGTTTCCCGGCTCCAGGCGAAGAAGACCGCTAGGACCAGCACGAACATGATTCCCGCTCCGCCCACCCACATCACCGCGCCGCCGGTATGCACGTCGTTGATCGCGCTGGGCGCCCAGCGCGGCCGCTGCTGCGCCAGGGCAGGGAACGGGTTGCTGCTCTCCGAGCCCAGGATCAGGCCGGTGAACGCGTCCACCGGCATGGCGATGAAGAGCAGGAAGATCCGGGACGGGTAGGAAACCCGCCACCTGATCGGTTCCCGGCCGATCAGGGGCAGGAAGTACAGGTATCCGGCCGCCAGGTACAGGGCATGCTCGCCGTCGTGGACCGCCGGGTGGGTCAGCACCAGGTTCATGAAGCCGGTGAGGTGCGTCCCGACAATGGTGGTGAGGTAAAGCACAGCGCCGAACGGAGGCCAGGTGACAGCGGCCATCACCCGCGAGCGCAGCACCTTCTTGGTCCAGGTGTGCAGCGGATTACGGCTCGCGTGCAGCAGCAGCGTGGCCGGCTGGCCGACGACGAGCAAGGGCGGCGCCACCATGATCAACAGCAGGTGCTGGATCATGTGATCGGAGAAGAGCACGTCGTCGTAGCTGCCGATGCCGCTCTGCGTCGCGATCACGACCACCGCCAGGCCGCCGAGGAACAGCGCGGTCCGCGGCAGCGGCCACGGACGGGCCGGATGACGCCGCCGCACCCGTAGCACGCCGTACAGGTACAAGCCTGCCGCCAGCACGACCAAGCCCGTCACCACCGGGGCGAACTGCCACCGGCTGACGACCTCCGTCACCCCGAAGGGCGGCAGTGCCTGGCTATCCATGCCGCCGAGACTACTAGGCGAGGCCCAAGCTGGAATCGGGCCGGGTGCAGCCGCTGCACCCGCCGCGCCGTTGGCGGTCAGGCCGGCTGTGACGCTCCCTGGCCTCCATGTGACGCTCGCTGGCCTCCATGTGACGCTCCCTGGCGTTAATGTGACACTCCCCGGCGTCCCGCTGGCCGCTGTGGTCCCGGCTGCCCCGCCCGCCGCCCGTTCCCGGCGCCCTAGCCGGGATTTCAGTGGTGGATCCGGGTTTCGTGGTGGATCCGGTGCACGGGGATGCACCAAATACTCCATGGAGCCCGGATCCACCACAATCTAATGAGGGCCGTCGCACCACGGGCCCGGCAGGTGCTGTCCCGTCACACGGGGACTGCGGGTCCCGGCGGAGCTGGCCCGGGGCGGGGCCGGGGGGCAGGGCTGGGGCAGCTCCGCCGCCGCGCTGCCCCCTTGCCATCCCCGCTCCCGCGCGGGCACAGACCTCAGCCATTCAATTTCTGTAGTTCCGTGCTTTTCGGCATCCAGCCGGGGATCATGGCCATTTCCGCACCCGGTTCGGGGTTCCGGAGGAATGGACGCCGATCGGTGCTATCGCTATCGCCCACGGTGATCCGGCCGCCGGCCCGGTGTGCCCGAACGCCAGCTGCAGCACGGTCATCACCTTTTTCGCCAGCCGCCCAGCCGCCCAGCCGCCCTCTAAGCCATAAAAGCCCCAAACGCTGTCGGACCTGGTTGAGCGGAGGGCGTGGGATTCGAACCCACGGTGACGTTGCCGCCACAATGGTTTTCAAGACCATCGCCATCGGCCACTAGGCGAGCCCTCCTGTGCGTCATAGCCTACGGTAATGACGACCGGGACGTCAGCCGCCGCGGCCAGGTCAGCCCGTCGCCGACGAGCGCGGCCAGCGCGAGGTACGCTTCGGCCGTATCACCGCTGAGCAATTCCAGCTCGACTTCTGCCCCCTCTTCCAGGTGCGGATCGTAGGGAATCCGGGTCACCGCCCGGCAGCGGGCGGCAAAGTGATGCTCGAGCCGGTCCAGGTCGACGGTGCTCTTGCTCCTCGGCCGTATCGCCGAAAGCACGACGACCCCGTTCCGGACCAGGTCACCGCAGTTGTGTGCCTCCAGCCAGTCCAAGGTGGCGCTCGCGCTGCGGGCGCCGTCCACCGACGGCGAGCTGACCAGGACGATCTGATCGGCCAGCCGGAGCACCCCGGACATGGCCGAATGCAGCAGGCCGGTCCCGCAGTCGGTGATGCAGATCGAGTAGAAGTGCTCGAGCACGCGGGCGGCGTCACAGTAGTCGTCGGCGCCGAAGGCGACTGACACTCCCGGGTCACGGTCGGAGGCGAGCACCTCGAGCCGGCTCGATGCCTGTGAGGTGAAGGCGCGTACGTCGGCGTAGCGCCGGACCAGGTCCCGCTCGTTGAGCAGGTCCCTGATCGTCGCGGCGGTTTCCAGGCGCACCTTGTCCGAGAGCGTGCCGCGGTCGGGGTTGGCGTCGATGGCTATCACCCGGTCGCCACGAAGCGTCGCCAGCGTCGCGCCGAGCCCCACCGCCGTGGTCGTCTTGCCCACGCCGCCCTTCAGGCTCAGCACCGCGACCCGGTGGTGACCGCCCGCGACCGGGGTCCGCACCCGGTTGATGAGATCGCGGCGCCGCATCTCGGCCGCCGACTCGCCGAACCGGAGCAGGCCGCCGGTCGCCCGGTACACGGTGCGGCGCCAGCCCGATCCGGGGGCTGCCCGCTTTCCGTGCAAGAGGGACTCGGTGGTCAGGCTGTCCGAGGTCTCGCGCACGGGCTCGGGCGCGGGCTCCGGCGGCAGTGGTGGACGCAGGTCAGGCCGGATCGCGCCGCGGGCGCCGTCCATTCCTGGCGGCCCCATCGCGGGGGCGGGGGAACGTGCGGCGAGCTCAGCTGCCGGCGGGAGCTCGGGGCCGGGCAGCGGCTCCATCGGCGGCACGGGACCCACGTCCGCGACGAAGCCCAGGTCCGGCAGGTAGCGCCCGTCCTCCGGGTAGTCCCCGCCCTCCGCGTAGCCCCCGCCCTCCGGGTAGCCGCCGCCTTCCGGCCCGTAGCCCGGGTCCTGCGGGTAGCCCCCGCCTTCCGGGTAGCCCCCGCCTTCCGGCCCGTAGCCCGGGTCCTGCGGGTAGCCCAGCGGCCGCGGATAATCCGCGTCAGCCGCATAGCCGGCCTCCACCGCATGGCCAGGTTCCTGCGGGTAGCCGGGTTGCCCCGGAGCCGGCTGATAATTCCACCCGGGCGGCCGCTCCCGCGGGATCGGCAGGTAGCCGGGGCCGGACGGATACTCCTCCTGGCGGGGATGCCAGGGCGGGTGCGGATAGCCGGGACCGGCCATCTCGGGACTGCCGGGCTCGCCCCAGCCGGCCCATCCGTCCGCCGCCGGGTTCGCCTGGTCCTGCTGCGAGCCGCTCGGATCGTCCTCCTCGTCGGGGTCGGCAGCGGGCCGGCCCGCCAGGATGTCACGCCAGTCGCCGGAGAAGCCGGCCCCGGTGCCGACTCCAGTGCCGGCGCTTGGGCCGAAGATTTGCGGCGTATCGTTGTCAGTGGTCACAGGTCGTCCCCCTTGGTCCTCAGGGGTGGGCGCGCATGCGGGCAGGGTTCGTACATCTATCCGAGCCTAGGCCAAGCGCACGCACTTTAGATACCCAGAGCGCTGGTTCGGTGGCACTCAGTTGCAACATGGAGGCTCACGGTCACCCGGATAGCCCCGTGGTGGCACAGTGGGCAGCCTCGGCCATCGAACGGCAAACCGGCGATGGGGCGGAGAACAAACGAAGGAGAGAACCCGTGCGTGCCGTCGTCATCACCGAACCCGGCGGACCAGAAGTCCTGCGCTGGCTCGATGTTCCTGACCCGGTTCCAGGTCCAGGGGATGTGCTCATCGAGGTCGTGGCCAGCGGGGTGAACCGGGCCGACCTGATGCAGCGGGAAGGGCACTACCCGCCGCCGGAAGGCGCGCCGCCCTATCTGGGCCTGGAGTGCTCCGGCCGGGTCATCGCCGTCGGCCACGAGGTCACGGCCTGGCGGCCAGGCGACGAGGTGTGCGCGCTGCTGTCCGGCGGCGGGTACGCCGAGCAAGTCGTGGTGCCTGCCGGACAGCTGCTCCCGATCCCCGCCAACGTGGGCCTGGCCCAGGCGGCCGCGTTCCCCGAGGCCGCCTGCACGGCGTACTCCAACCTGTTCCAGGTGGCCGGGCTGGCCAGCGGCGAGACGCTCCTTGTGCACGGCGGCAGCAGCGGGATCGGCACGATGGCGATCCAGCTGGCCAAGGCCTTCGGGGCCCAGGTGGCCTGCACCGCCGGGTCGGCGCGGAAGCTGGCCAGGTGCCGTGAGCTCGGCGCCGACGTGACCATCAACTACCGCGACGAGGACTTCGTCGCCGCGCTGCGGAAGGCCACCGGCGGGGGCGCGGACGTCATCCTCGACATCATGGGCGCGAGCTACCTGGAACGGAACCTGGCCGCGCTGGCTACCGACGGCCGCCTGGTCATCATCGGCCGGCAGGGCGGCAGCAAGGCCGAGATCAACCTGGGGGTCCTGCAGGGCAAGCGGGCGAGCGTGCACGCCACCACGTTGCGAGCGCGGCCGGTGCAGGAAAAGGCGGCGGTCGTGGCGGCGGTCCAGGACCAGGTGTGGCCGCTCATCGACGCCGGGAAAGTGGCCGCCATCATCGACAGGGAGCTGCCGATGTCCCAGGCGGCGCAGGCGCACCGGGCGATATCGGCCAGCGAGCATATCGGCAAGATCTTGCTCTTGCCGATATGACCGCAAACGCCATCGGTGGACGCGGCAGTGAGTGTGATCGGACAAACTAGGGGAATGAGCGACGGGATGAATCCTCAACCACAAGAGCACCCGCAGGTCCTCGTGTTGGGCCCGGACGGCATCACGACGACGGACGGCGAACAGGACGAGAACGCCAGTCGCGAGCGTCCGGTCACTGAGATGGTCGAGCAGCCGGCCAAGGTCATGCGGATCGGCAACATGATCAGGCAGCTGCTCGAGGAGGTCAGGGCGGCTCCGCTGGACGAGAAGAGCCGCGCCCGGCTGAAGGAGATCCACGAGAGCTCCATCAAGGAACTCGAGGACGGGCTTGCGCCGGAACTCGTCGATGAGCTTGAGCGGCTGTCGCTGCCGTTCGCCGAGGACGGGATACCCAGCGAGGCCGAGCTGCGGATTGCCCAGGCGCAGCTGGTGGGCTGGCTGGAAGGTCTGTTCCACGGCATCCAGACCACGCTGTTCGCCCAGCAGATGGCCGCCCGGGCCCAGCTCGAACAGATGCGCCGCGCGCTGCCGCCCGGGATGATGCCCCCCGAGCAGGAGACGCAGCAACAGCGTCCGGGCTCAGGACCGTACCTGTAAAAGACCATTTCCAGGCCGAACGGACCCGGCTGCGTCAGGCCGCCGCCACGCCTCGAGCCGTCCCGGGGCGTCGTGCCCGGTGAACCGCGGCCTTGGTCAGGGGCGGCCGAAGCGCAGCCGCCCGAGCCAGGCGGCGGCTGCGGCGAACTCGGAGTCTGAGGTCCCCGGGCGGACCTGGGTGGCGGCGCCGTCGCACCGGGCGTAGCTGCCGAGGAAGCGGACCTCCTGGCACACCCGGCGCAGCCCCATCAGCGCTTCGCCCACCCGGGCGTCGTCCACGTGCCCTTCGCAGTCGATGAAGAAGTAGTACTGGCCGAGCCGGTCGCCGGTCGGCCGCGACTGGATCGTGGTCAGGTTGATGCCGCGGACGGCGAATTCGGTCAGGATCTCGAGCAGGGCGCCGGGGTGATCCTCGGCGAGGAAAGCGGCCAGCGAGGTCCGGTCCGCGCCGGTACGCGCGGGCAGCGGCCTGGGCGGCGACACCACGACGAACCGGGTTACCGCGTTGGCCCGGTCGTGCACGTCGGGGACGAGCACCTCAAGACCGTACCGGCCCGCGGCGAAAGCGCCCGCCAGCGCGGCGTCCACCTGGGCGTCCGCCGCCTGGCGAGCCGCCTCGGCGTTGGAGGCCAGCGGCACCCACTCGCAGTCGGGCAGATGGCCGGCCAGCCAGCCACGGCACTGGGGCATGGACTGCGGGTGACCGCCGACCCTCTTGATGTCCGCCAGCGCGGTACCCGGCCGGGCCAGCAGCGCGAACGCGATGGGAACCTGCAGCTCGGCCACGATCACCAGGTCGGTCCCTCCTGCCAGGTCATCGAGGGTCGCGGTGACCACGCCCTCGACCGAACTCTCGATCGGGACCACGGCGCGCTCCGCCGTGCCTTCCCGCACGCTGGTCAGGGCAGCCTGGATAGTCGGGCAGGACAGTGGTTCGGCGTCAGGGTCGACGGCGCGCAGCGCCGCCTCGGAGAAGGTGCCCTCCGGGCCCAGGTAGGCATACGGCATAGCCCACATAATGCCAGTCCCGGCGAGGTGCGCGGGCCTCCCGGATCTTCCTCACCTGGGACCCGTCTCGGCTGGGCCGCAGCGGGCAACCAGGCGATGACCACAAGCAGCGCCAGGGCGGCGAGGCCGAAGGCGTCCTGCACGACCCGGGCCGCCTGCACCGGCACGCCATGGGTGCCCAGCAGGTCCTGGCCTGCCCACGGGACGGTCAGCGCGAAGAACACCGCGGTTCCGGCCGCGATGGCCGTCCGCCGCGGTGACCGTCCGTCCGCCAGGATCGCGCCGATGACCACCACCACGACCAGGAAATGGTGGATCCAGGAGACCGGTGAGAGCAGTACCCCGAGCAGTGCGGTGACCGCGATGGCCTCCATCGGCCTGGATTCGCGGGCCAGCCGGCTGACCACCGCGAAGCCCGCTACCGCCACGGCCAGAGCCAGCCCGGCCCACACCAAGCCGGGGGCCGGACCGGGCAGGAACTCCCTGAGCAGGATCCCGCGCAGCGACTGGTTCGAGGTCCCCGCGTTGGACCCGAGCCGCCCGGATTGGAAGATCACGCTGGTCCAGTACGTCATGGAGTCCTGCGGCAGCACCAGCCAGGCGCCCAGGGTCCAGGCCAGGGCCACGATGGCCGCGGTCACCGCGGCGCGCCGCCGACCGGATAGCCACAGGTACACGATGAACACCCCGGGCACCAGCTTGATCGCGGTGGCCAGCCCCACCAGCGCACCGCGGGGCCACCGCGGGGCCCGCCCCGCAGTGCCCGCGCAGTCCGCCATGGCCATCGCGAGCAGCACCATGTCCACCTGGCCGAACCGCATTTCGTCCCGCAGCGGGAACAGGTAAGCGCAGGCCGCGAACAGGACCGCGAACACGACAGCCTGCATCCGCCGGCGCCCCGCCCGGCGCAGCAGCGGCGCGAACGCGAACCAGATCACCGCGGCGAGCGGTCCGTAGATGACCGGCACCCAGGCCAGCTGCGCCACCGGCCAGGGCAGCAGCGCGAGCGGCACCGCGAACAGGGCCGCGGTCGGCGGATAGGTGAACGGGAGCAACTGCGGCGGCTGGGTGAACACGCTGTACAACGGCTGTCCCTGCAGCACGCTGAGGCCGCCGGTGCGGTACACGTTGAGGTCTACCATCCGCTGGTCGGGCGGGCTGGTCAGGTAGCCCCGCACGAGCGGCTCGACGGCGGCCAGCGCGGCGGCCCAGGCGAGCACGCCGAGCAGCGTGACCGCCCAGGGCGGCCAGCCAGCCACCCGCCCGGCCGCCCGGCCCGGCCAGCTCGCGGGGCCGCCTCGTCCCGCCCGCGCCTGCTCTGGGGCCCCGGTAGCGGTGCTCATCGTCGTCCCGAACGCACCATCAGGATTACCAGCGTCACCGTCGTCCCAGCCAGGATCACTGGGGTCACCCCGTGCCTGATCACCGGCTGCAGCCAGGTCAGGCCGGCCGGCATCGTCACGTCGCTGGCCCGGGCAGGCAGGTAGCCGAAGCCGAGCGCTGCCGTCCGGGCCAGCAGCAGCCAGCCGATCCTGTCGACTACCGGGGCGGACACCATGGGGACCAGGGGCAGCAGCGCCCACCCCAGCGCGTCGTACCAGGGCAGCACATAGGGCCAGGCGAAGAGCCACGCGAGCACCAGCGCGAACGCGACACCGGCGGCCGCGGGCCCAGCGGCGGCCCCGGCGGGATCATCCAGGATCCCGGGTATCCCTCGGATGAGCAGCACCGCGAGCACCACGGTCAGCGCGATGGCCCCGGCCTTGACGATGTCGGTCGCGGCCGTCCCGCTGATGACGAGGTGAATGATGGTCCGGATCACCCGCCACGGCGATCCGATCGACACCATGTTGCTGGCCTGCTCCGATTGCCGGAGCATGGCGGACCCGCCGATGGCGATCGCCGCCGCCGCGGTGACCGCGAACCCGGCGCCGAGCGCGGCCAGCGGCGCGACCAGCCGCTGCTGCCGTCCGAGCCGCAGCACCAGGGCGATGGCCAACCCCAGCCCGACCAGGGCGGCCGTGACCTTGACGCCGAACCCGAGGCCGACCAGGATCCCCGCCGCCGCCGCCCGCGGCCAGCTAGGCCCGACAGTGCCGGAAGAGCCGCCCGCCCCCCCTGGCCAGCACATCCGTACCGCGGCGACGCCGAACACCACGGCCTGGGTGTCCACGTGCGCGCCCGCGACGAGCACCTGGAGCAGCAGCGGGTTGCCTGCCCACAGCAAGGCGGCCCGCAGCTGGCGGGCCGGCTGACCGCGCGTCATGCGGTGCAGGAGCAGCGCGGTCACGCCGAAGGCGGCCAGGTTGGCCAGGCCGAGACCGAACACGGTGAGCCGCACCGAGGTACCGCCGAACAGCGAGGCCAGTGCCTGGATCGCGGTGGCCAGCGGCCCGTACACAGACGGCGACGCCGACCAGTCCTGGACCGCCCGCGCGACGGGATCCCCGAGGGCGGCCAGCTGCGCGGGAGTCGTGGTGTAGGGGTTGTGGCCGGTGACGAGCATCCGCCCGTAGGCGGCGTAGCTGAGATGATCCGAGGAGCCGAACGGGGGCACCAGCGTGAGCGCGGTGGCCGCCAGCAGCCCGGCGGCCACGATGGCCCATGCCGGGACCGCCCAGCCGGCCCGCAGTGCGCGTAGCACGAGCACCAGCCCGAGCGTTCCCGCCGCCAGCCCGGCCGCGGTCAGCGCGACCACAAGGTACGCCGACGGGTGCCAGCCGAGCGACCACGGCGGCTGCCCTGGCCGGCCAGGCAGCACCGGCTCCATGACCGAGGGGCCGGCCACCGCGACAGCGAAGGTGCACGCAATGCTGGCGCCGATGGCAATGAGCCCCGTCCGGCCCGCATCCATTCCCTCAGACCTCACGCGCCCCATCGGCCCCGCGCGCCCTGGCCGTCTGGTCATCGGCGTACGGCGAGCGCCCTGGCCACGTCGGTGAGCTGGTGCGCACGGTGCAGCTGGGCCCGCAGGCCGGTCCCGGTGGCCCGGTGCGCGAGCTCCACCTCCACCTCGGTGATCCGCAGCCCCTGGCGCAGCAGGTCGATGGTCAGCGCGGTCTCCACCCCCCAGCCGGGGGCCAGCGGGCGGGCGGCTTCGAACGCCGCCCGGGTCAGGCACCGCTGTCCGTTCAGCGGTTGCTGCGGCTGCCAGCCGGTGGCCCGGCGGATGCCTGCTCCGGAGAGCCCGACCACCAGGCCGTGTCCGCCGAGCTTGACGGTGGCGGCGAAGACCGCGATCGTCATGTCCGCGGTGCCGGCCAGCACGGGATCCACCAGCGGCCCGGCTTGGGTGGCGGTATGACCCAAGTCCGCGTCGAGAAACAGCAGGTGCCGCGGGTGATCACGGTGCTCGGTCTGGTCGACGAGCCGGACCGCCTCCGCGCCGGTCTCCATGGCCGCGCCCTTGCCCCGGTTCCGGCCGTGCCGCATCACGACGGCGCCGGCCTGCTGGGCCAGCGCCCCGGTCGCGTCCCGGGATCCGTCGTCCACCACGACGACGAGCCCGGCCAGCCCAGTGGCGGCGGCCACGGTCGCGGTGATCCGGTCCGCCTCGTCCCGCGCCGCGATGACCACCGCGACATCGCCGCGAGGGGACCGTGCTGACATGGGGCCGATCCTAGGCCAACGGAGAACCTAGTTACGCGGAACCGCGGGCTTGGGCCTGCTCATGTTCGCGTCGTCGACGAGCGTGAACACCGAGTCGAGGCCGGTCACCTGGAGGATCTTGCGGACTGCGGGCTTGGGAGAGGCGATCTCCAGCTCGCCGCCCCGCTCGCGCACCCGGCGCAGGCACGACAGCAGCACGTTCATGCCGGTCGAGTCGCAGAATTCCACGCCGGCCATATCGATCACAACCCGGGCGGGCATGCCTTCGACTAGGACCGCGGCCAGCTCGCTATGCAGCCGCGGAGCGGTGTAGAGATCGATCTCACCGCAAATGGTCACGATTGTGTGATCATCGTGATATCGACTCGAGACATTTAGCTCCACGAGCCGAACCCTATCGTGCCGCGCGCCGAGAAGCCAGGTAACTACGCTAAGCGCATGCTGAGAGGTTCCTGAAGGGTGCGCCGCCGCTATCGGCTCTCCCGCGCCGCGACGGGCAGGCCGACCTGCGTCCGGTCCGGCGTCAGCCGGCTGACAGGAACCCGCGCCCACACCGTGGTGCCCTCGTCGTCACGGCTGGTTCCCCAGCCCTGGGATAGCTTCTCCACGATCCGCAGGCCGCGGCCACCCGTCGCGGCCTGCGTCGGCTGGCCCAGCTCGGGCTGGGTCTGACCGCCGCCGTCGCGGACCGATACCCGGACGCTGCCCGGGTCCAGCTGCCAGCCGACCCGGAGCTGCGCACCCGGCAGCGGGCCGGCGTGACGCAGGGCGTTGCTGAGCAGTTCGCTGAACACGAGCGCTACGTCGCAGATGCCGGATTCGCCGATGCCGTCGGCGATGAGGTCCGAGACCAGCCGCCGACGGGCCAGGCCGACGCTTGAAGCAGCGAAAGGGAGCATAAGGACGCTCGCCTCAGTCACCTCCATGTCAGCCCCAGCCCGTCTGTCCAGAACGTGAGCGAACCCGGTACGAGCGGAAATGCCCCGTCGGGACGTTCGGGAAACACGGCAGCACCCTGGGATATCCGAACGGTAACGGCGTCCCAGCAGAAACCCCCGGTGGCCACCGCACCTGGGGCCGGCAGGGTAACGTCTCACCGTGAAGGTTGTCATGTGTCAACGTCTCACCGGCGCGCGGCCGGCCCGGTGCCCCGTAGGCTCGCGTCCATGAAGGAACGCGTGCGTGAGGCGGGCGGTCCGGGCACGCTGACCGACGATCCGGTGGCTCCCGACGCCAGCGGCACGCTGCCGGACGAGCCGCTGGCCGAGCTGGCGGCCCGGTACAAGCTCAGGCCGAGCGCCGCGCGTCCCGGCGTCTTGGGCTACGCCGGGCAGCTGTGGGCCAGGCGCCACTTCATCGTGGGCTTCGCCACCGCACGCAACGTCGCGATGTACACCGAGGCCAGGCTCGGCCAGCTGTGGCAGGTGCTCACCCCGCTGCTGAACGCGGCGGTCTACTACCTGATCTTCGGCATCATCATCGACACCAGCCGCGGGGTGCCGAAGTTCCTCGCCTTCCTGATCACCGGCATCTTCGTCTTCAACTTCACCCAGCGGGCGTTCATCACAAGCTCCCGGGTCATCACCGACAGCCTCCCGCTGATCAGGGCGCTGCCGTTCCCGCGGGCCTGCCTGCCCATCGGGTACGTGCTGATCGAACTCCAGCAGCTGGTCATGTCCATGATCGTGCTCGCCGCGATCGTGCTTGGCACTGGCGAACCGCTGACCTGGTACTGGCTGCTGGCCATCCCGGCCCTGCTGCTGCAGGCGGTGTTCAACGTCGGGATGGGCCTGTTCCTGGCCCGCCTCGGCGCCGGCGCCGACGACTTCGGCCAGCTGATGCCGTTCCTGGTCCGGACCTGGATGTACACCTCCGGGGTCATGTTCAGCATCTCCACCATCAGCTTCCTCAAGGCCCGCCCGACGCTCACCTATCTCTTCCAGATCAACCCGGCCGCGGTCTACATCAACTTGATGCGCAACGCGATCCTCAAAACGCAGCGGGACGCCTGGCCGGGCAGCCAGCCCTACAACACCGCGAAATGCGCGCTTTACGACGTCAAGGGCATGAACCTGGAAAATAGCGCCTACTGCCACGGGACGGTCACGATGAACCAGCTGTGGCTGTACGGGGCCGGCTGGGCCGTCTTCGCGCTGGTCGTCGGGTTCGTGTTCTTCTGGCAGGCGGAAACGAGGTACGGCCGTGGCTGAGCTGGCCCCAGGCACGACGATCACCCGCGGGAGCCGGGGTGAGCCGACCGTCATCGTCGATGACCTGCACGTGGTCTACCGGGTGTACGGGGCCGGCGGCGACAAGGGCACCGCGGCGACCGCGCTGATGCGGGTGTTCAGGCGCCAGCGCCGCCCCGGAGTCCGCGAGGTGGAGGCGATCAGGGGCGTCTCCTTCGTGGTCAACCACGGCGACGCGATCGGGATCATCGGCCGGAACGGCTCGGGCAAGTCGACGCTGCTGCAGGCGATCGCCGGCCTGCTGCCGCCCGAGCAGGGCTGCGTCTACACCAGCGGGCAGGCGGCTCTGCTCGGGGTCAACGCCGCCCTGCTCGATGACCTGACCGGAGAGCGGAACGTGGTGCTCGGCTGCCTGGCCATGGGCATGACGCCGCAGGAGGCCAAGGACAGCTACCAGTCCATCGTGGACTTCTCCGGCGTCGGCGACTTCATCGAGTACCCGATGCGTACCTACTCCACCGGCATGGCGCAGCGGCTGCGGTTCTCCATCGCGTCCGCCAAGAGCCACGAGATCTTGATGATCGACGAGGCACTGGCCACCGGCGACGCCAACTTCCGGGCCAAGAGCCACGAGAAGATCGTGTCACTGCGCGGGGAGGCGGGGACCGTCTTCCTGGTCGCGCACAACCTGGCCGAGATCGAGTCGACCTGCAACCGGGTGATCTGGCTGGAAAAGGGCAAGATCATCCGGCAGGGCTACGACGTCCCCGCGATCGTCGACGCCTACCTGGAGGCCACCGGCGGCGAGCCGCGCAGACGCGACACGCCCCAGGACGCCGAGCACAGCGCCACCCCGTGAGACCCGGTGAGGGTTAATGGGACGCTGGGGTGGCACGGCGGAGGCGGAGGCACATGGATGTGCCGCCGGAGGGGCGCGAGCTCGCGGTGATCTCGCCGTCCTGAGCCTGGGCCAGCCGCCGGACGATGAACAGGCCGATGCCGACGCCGCCGAACCTGCGCCGGTCACCGGCCTCGCCCTGGAAGAACCGGTCGAAGATGCGCTCGTGATCGCCATCGGCGATGCCGATGCCCTCGTCTTCCACCGTCACCTCGATCCAGCCCCCAGCGGTCTCAGCTTCCCCCGTCACCTCGGCCCGGACCTGGACGGTGCCGCCGTCGGGTGAGTACTTGATGGCGTTCTCGAGCAGCTGGCCGACGATGACGTCGGCGGCCACGGTGTCCCCGCTGGCCAGCGGCAAGTCGTCAGGGACGTCCGCCACGATGGCGTGCTTGTCCGACAGCGGCCGGAAGGCGGTGACGGCCCCGCGGAGCACCGCGGCGAGGTCGAACGGGCCGTTGCGTACCGGCAGCTGGCCGGCACCGGCCCGGGAGCCGAGCAGCAGCTGTTCCACCAGCCGGCCAAGCGAGCCGGCCCGCTCGGCGATGATCTGCACCGCGGCCAGCCGCTCGGCGTCCGCGAGCTGGTCCCAGCGGCTGGCCAGCGTGCTGGCGAAGCCCTGCACCACCGTGATCGGCGTGCGCAGCTCGTGGCTGGTGGTGGCCAGGAACAGGTCCTTGGCCTCCTCAAGCGCCTTAGCCGCGGTGACGTCACGGAAGTCGATGACCAGCTCGCCGCCATCGGCGAGCGCGGTGCACAGCACGTCGAGCCACCGGCCGTTCGGCAGCTTATGGGTGAGGGTGGCCCCCGGAGCGGGCAGCGGGAACTCCGGCGCCCGGCCGATCGCGTCCGGCCCGGCCATCCCGGTGATCCGGTGCGCGGCGGGGTTCCACTGCCGCACCAGGCCGGCCGCATCAAGCACGGCGATGCCGTCCGCGCTGCCGTCGATGACCGCCCGCTCGTGGGCTCGCTGCCTCACCACCTCCTCGAACGCCATCGCGTTGGTGAGCGCCACGCCGGCGTGCCCGGCCAGCAGCTCGAGCAGCTCGAGCTCGACGTGGCTGAGCGTGCGCCGGCTGTACAGCGCGTACAGCGCCCCGTACGGCCTACCCGCCACGTGCGACAGGCTGAGCGCGATAGTGTGCAGGCCGGGCAGCGCGGACCAGATCAGCTCGTCGAAGCCGCCAGATTCGCCGGTCGCCATCATGACCGTCTTGCCCGACTCCATCAGCTCACCGACCAGGCTCCGGGCCAGGGCCGCGGTCCGGCCGCGCAGCGAGTGCGGCAGTCCGGCCGTGCTCACCAGCCTGAGCGTGTCCTCCTCGATGAGCACGAAGCCGCCGGCGTCGGCACTGGTCAGCTCGCGCAGGCTGGCGGCGATGCGGTCGAGGACCGATCCCAGGTCGCGCTGGGCGTTCATGTCCGCGACCACGTCACCGAGCCTGCGCACCACCCGGGCCCGCTCGGCCATGTAATGCCGGACGGCGTCGTCTTCGCCGCTGAAGTGGCAGACGTTGACCCAGCCGGTCACCTGGCCGCCGGAGTCGATGAGCACGCTGGTGTCGATGCGCAGGTCGATGATCGTGCCGTCCTGGCGGATCCGGCGGGTGGCGAAGGAAACCTGACCGCCGCTCCTGACCCGCTCCAGCACCGCGTTGTGCTCGGCCTTCAGCTCCTCGGGGATTATCTGCGGCTCGCGGCCGACGACCTCGGCGGCGGCCCAGCCGAACATCCGCTCGGCGGCCGGATTCCACAGCATCACCGTCTGATCGGTACCGAAGGCCACGATCGCATCGGCCGCGCACTCGATCACGGTGCGCGCCATCGCGTCCGCCTCGTTGCTGATCGTCCCCGCCTGCTCTGCGAACACAGCAACATCGTGCCACGTCACATTCCCCAGGACAGCCAGAGTGCGCAGCGCGTCCAGGAGCACTCACCATAAGGTCCCGCGCTGATCTATAGTGCTTTTCAAATAATCGAGTAAGGCCGCTCATCCGGGGCATCCATAACGGTATGGCTGTCCAGGAAACGGTCACCCGCTAGGACGCGGATAATGGATCAGGCAGAGTCAAGCTCATCACCGACCCCGGACGCGCCCGGCCCGGCGCCGCAAGCTGAGCCCATGGCGGCAGCGCTCCGGCTCGATCATCCGGTCATCGCCGGATACGACGGTTCGGCGTCAAGCCGCAACGCCCTGGCCTACGCGGCCGGGGTATCCAGGCGGCTCGGCCGGCCGTTGCTCGTCGTGTTCGTGTGCCCCTCCGGGGTTTACTGCGAGCCGCTCACCGGGCAGGTCGTGGGGGCGCCGCGGGACAGCGAGGCGCTGGAGCGATGGCTGCTCACCGAGCTCGACCAGGTAACCGGGCAGGCCGGGGTGGAGGTACACGTCCGCACCCGCCGGGGCAGCCCGGCCCGGGAGCTGGCCGCGGCCGCGGACGAATTCAGCGCCGACGCGCTGGTGATCGGGGCGCCCAGGCACTGCTGGCATCGAGTGGCTGGCTCGGTGTCCGGCTGGCTGGCCCGCCACGCCAGGTGCCCCGTCATCGTCGTGCCCTGACCGTGGGCGGGCCGTTGAAGGACCACGATGTAAATGACCGCTGTCAGTGGGCGAGGAGGGATTTGAACCCTCACGTCCTTTCGGACACACGGACCTGAACCGTGCGCGTCTGCCGTTCCGCCACCCGCCCTGGGCAACGAGTAGGTTAGCACGACCGCGAGCGCTCCCGCGCCCCGGATACGATCGGGGGCAGGTGACGCGAAGGGAGGTGGCACGTTGGGAGTTCTGCAGCGCTTCGAGCGCCGGCTTGAAGGCATGGTCGAGGGTGCTTTCGCTCGCGCCTTCAGGTCCGAACTGCAGCCAGTCGAAGTGGCCAGCGCGGTGCAGCGCGAAATGGACGACCGGGCCGCCATCGTGGCTAAGGGCCGCACCCTGGTGCCGAACGACTTCGTGGTCGAGCTGGCCGAGAGTGACCACGAGCGCCTCGACGTGTACGCCGAGAGCCTGGGCGTCGAACTGGCCAACCTGGCCAGGGACTACGCCAAGGAGCAGGGCTACTCGTTCGTGGGCCCGGTGCGGATGCGGTTCGAGGGAGTGCCGGACATGACCACGGGCACGTTCCGGATCCGGTCCGGTGTCATCCGGGGCTCGACCATCGAAGGCGGCGAGATCCGGCTGCCGGCCAGCGACCTGCCGCGACCGCAAGGACGGGGATTTCCCGGTCACCCCAGGCTGCTGGTCTCCGGCCCGGGCGCGCCCGGGGGCTCTGGGGGCGGCGATCAGCACACCTATGATCTGGTCACGCCGGTGACGCTGCTCGGCCGGGGTACGGACTGCGACCTGCGACTGGTGGATCCGGGCGTATCCCGGCACCACGCCGAACTGCGAGTGGAGAACGATCAGGTGGTTCTGGTCGACCTGAGCTCGACGAACGGTACCTTTGTCAACGGCCAGCCAGTCAGGCGGGTGGCGCTGACCGACGGCACCCAGGTCTCGCTGGGCCGCACCACGCTGGTCTTCCGCCAAGACCGCCAGGATGGTCAGGGCAGTGGTTACTCAGGCAGCAGCTACTAGGGTCCAAGGGCGTGGCCACAAATGAACGAGCTGTCCCTCACCATCATCAGGGTGGCGTTCCTGGCCGTGCTTTGGCTATTCGTCATCGCGGCCATCGGAGTCGTCCGCACGGACCTGCTCGGCGGACCGGCCACCAGCAAGCGGGGCAAGGTGCGCCAGCCCCAGCCGCCGCGCCAGGCCCGTCCGGCCAAGCCGGCCCGGGCCGGCCGCGGCTCACCGCGCCTGCTGGTGGTGACGGCCGGAGCGCTTAAGGGCACCACCCTGGACCTCGCTCAGCAGCAGATCACGCTGGGCCGGGCCAATGATGCCACGCTAGTGCTGAACGACGACTACGCTTCAAGCCGACATGCCCGGATTTTCCCGCAGGACGGTCAGTGGATCGTCGAGGATCTTGGCTCGACCAACGGCACCTACCTGGACCGGCAGAAGGTGACGCGACCGATGCCAGTACCTGCGGGCGTGCCGATTCGCATCGGCAAGACCGTTCTGGAACTGCGCAGATGACACTTGTACTCCGCTACGCGGTACGTTCCGACGTCGGCCTCCTCCGCGAAGGAAACGAGGACTCGGCGTACGCGGGACCACGCCTGCTCGCGGTCGCGGACGGCATGGGCGGCCACGCCGCCGGCGAGGTGGCCAGCTCGGTGACCATTGCCTCGATGGCGGAGCTTGGCACCGAGGCAATGGTCACCGAGCAGCCCGGCGGTGACATGCTGGCCGAACTTGCCTCGGCGGTGGCGGCGGCCAACACGCGGTTGCAGGAAATGATCATCGCCAACCCGGCGGTCGAGGGCATGGGCACCACGCTGACCGCGCTGTTCTGGTCGGACGGGCATGCGGCCGTGTGCCACATCGGCGATTCGCGCGGATACCTGCTGCGCGAGCACGAGCTCTACCAGATCACCCACGATCACACGCTGGTGCAGTCGCTGGTGGACGAAGGCCGGATCAGCGCCGACGACGTCTCCACCCACCCGCAGCGCTCGCTGCTGCTACGGGCGCTTGACGGCCGGTCCGTCGCCGAGCCCGACCTCTCGGTGCACGAAGGCCAGCCAGGCGACCGCTACCTGCTCTGCTCGGACGGCTTGTCCGGGGTGGTCAGCGACGAGACACTGCGCGAGACGCTGGCCACGATCGCCGATCCCGAGGCCGTCACCCGCCAGCTCATCGACCTCGCCCTGCACGGCGGCGGCCCGGACAACATCACCTGCATCGTGGCGGACGTGGTGGACTCCGGCACCACGAGGCTGCCGGCCACGAAGACCCCGGTGCTGGCCGGGGCCGCGGCCAGCACCGGCGACCCCCGGCTGCCGCCCGGCGGCACCGGCCCGTTCGACGTTATCGACGACCACTTCGACAATCACTTCAGCGAGCACGGGGCGGCCCCGCTGACCGCTCCGACGGTCCTGGGCGCCGACGGCCTGGACCTGGGGTCCATGCCGCCGGCCAGCGAAAACGGCACCGGCCCGAACGCTGTGCCGCGCGGCAGCCACCGGGCCAAGCCGAAACGCGCGGCCAGGACAAGCCGCCGCCGCTGGCCGATCGTCACCACCTCGCTCGTGGTGCTGCTCGCCGTCATCATCGGCGGCGGTTACATAGCCTGGCGGTGGAGCCAGGACCAGTACTACGTCGGGGCCGACAGCAAGGGCGAGGTCGTCATCTACCGCGGAGTCAACCAGCGCATCGCCGGGCTCAACTTGTCCAAGCCCTACCGGCAGACCGGGATCATGCTGGACCAGGTGCCGCTGCCCGATCAGCAGACGCTCAGGTCCACCGACGCCGCCAGCAGCCTCAGTAATGCCCAGGCCATCGTCTTGACCGTCAGCCAGGGCGTCCACACGTGCAAGGCACAGTACGCCGCGCTGCAGTCGTGGGTCACGCAGGAAAACAACTACCAGGCGGCCGTGGCCTTGGCCAGGAAAAACCACAAGCCGGCGAACAAGATCCCCAAACCAGGCCCGCCGCCGCCAAAAGCCGGCCCCACCTGCCCGGCCGCGCCGGCGTTCGGTATCGCCGCCAGTGCCGTCCTCGTCCCGCCGAACGCGGGACACTCGTGAGTAGCATGACCGCGCCGTCACCGGTGGTTGATCCGGACGGCCCGGGGGTCGTCCCGAGCAGGCGGCGAACCGAGCTGATCATGCTCGTCTTCGCCGTCGCGCTCACCGCGTTCGCCTTCGCGAACGTGGGTTTCAGCCTCAAGGGCAAGCTGCCGTCCGGGATCGTCGAGTACATGGCGCCGTACGTCGTCATGGTGGTGATCGCCCACCTGGCCATGCGAAGGTTCGCCCCGTGGGCGGATCCCTTGCTGCTGCCGCTCGCGGCCCTGCTCAACGGCTTGGGCGTGGTGATGACCTACCGGCTGGCGGCGCAAGGGAACCTGCTCACCGCCCCGCTGACCTCATCGGCGACCCTGATCCAGGTCATCTATACGGCCATCGGCATCGGATGCTTCGTCGCGGTGCTCACCTTCATCCGCGAGTCGCGGGTGCTGCAGCGCTATACCTACACGCTCGGCGCCATCGGGATCATGCTGGTGGCGCTGCCCGCGCTGCTGCCCGCCTCGATCAGCGAGGTGGCAGGCGCCAAGATCCAGATCCGGCTCGGCTCGTTCACCCTCCAGCCGGAGGAGTTCGCCAAGATCGCGCTGGCGATCTCCTTCGCCGGCTACCTGGTGGCCAAGCGGGACGTGCTGGCGCTGGCCGGCCGGCGGGTGCTCGGCATCGACCTGCCTCGGGCCCGCGATCTCGGCCCGATCCTGGTGGCCTGGGCGGCCAGCCTGCTGTTGCTCGTCTTCGAGAGCGACGTGGGCACCAGCGCGGTGTTCATGGGCTTGTTCGTGGCGATGCTGTACATCGCCACCTCGCGGGGTTCCTGGCTGCTGCTCGGCTTCATCATGTTCGTGGCAGGTGCGTTCGCGGCGAGCAAGCTGTTCGCCCATGTCGGCGAGCGGTTCGACATCTGGCTGCACCCGTTCGCCGGCAGTAACCCGGAGGGCAACGCCTACCAGCCGGTCCAGGGCCTGTACGGGATGGCGAGCGGCGGCCTGCTCGGCAAGGGACTGGGCGGCGGCCAGCCGTACATCACTCCGCTGGTCCAAAGCGACATGGTGGTCAGCGCGTTCGGCGAGGAACTCGGGCTGGCCGGGGTGATGGCCATCTTGCTGATCTACGGCCTGATCGTGCAGCGCGGGCTGCGGACTGCGATGCTGGTCAAGGACCCGTTCTCCAAGCTGCTGGCGGGCGGGCTTTCGTTCATGCTGGCCCTGCAGGTGTTCGTCATCGTCGGCGGCGTGACCCGGCTCATCCCGCTGACCGGCATCACCACGCCGTTCCTGTCCCAGGGGGGGTCCTCGCTGGTCGCCAGCTGGATCCTGATCGCCTTGCTAGCCCGGCTCAGTGACACCGCGCGGCGTCCGCCGCCACGGCCGATCCAGGAAGAGGGGCTGACCCAGGTGGTGACGCTCAAGTGAACCGGGCGTTGCGCCGGATCTCGATCGCGGTCCTGGTGATGTTCCTGCTCCTGCTCATCAACGTCAACTACCTGCAGGGCTTCGAGCCCGCCAGCCTGGCCGGAGAACCGGGCAACTCCCGTGCGTTCTACGCGGCGCAGAACCAGTACGAGCGCGGCAGCATCGTCACCTCCGACAGCGTGACGATCGCGGCCTCCAAACCGAGCACCGGCGCTGATGACTCCATCAAGTACCAGCGCTACTACCCGTCGGGCCCGGAGTACGCGCCCGTCACCGGCTACGAGACGCTCTACAGCCAGACCGGCATCGAGGGAGCGGAGAACTCGCTGCTGTCAGGGAACGACTCCGCGCTTGACGTCAGGAAGATCGTCGACCTGATCACCGGCAAGACGACCAAGGGCGCTACCGTCACGGTGACGATCAACTCCAAGGCGCAGAACGCGGCCTACAGCGCGCTCGCGGCGGGCGGCAAGCCGGGGGGCGTGGTCGCGATCGATCCGTCGACCGGGAAGATCCTGGCCCTGGCCAGCTACCCGAGCTACAACCCGGACCTGCTGGCCACCCACGACGGCAAGCAGCTCATCAAGAACGACAACCAGTTGCTGGCCGACAAGACGCAGCCGCTGCTCAACCGGGCCCTGGAAGGGACGTACCCGCCAGGGTCGACCTTCAAGATCGTGACGAGCTCCGCGCAGCTGACCCAGAATCCCAGCACCACGATCAACACCAACGTCGACTCGCCGACCACGCTCACCCTGCCGCAGACCACCCACGCGCTCACCAACGACCTGGGCGAGGTATGCAGCCCCACCGGTCAGGCCCCGCTGATCTACGCGTTCGCCAAGTCCTGCGACACCACCTTCGGCAAGATCGGTGAGACCCTGGGCCCCGCCGCGCTCAACACCATGGCCACCAGGTTCGGCATGAACAACCCGAACCTGGCCATCCCGCTGCCCGTGGCGCAGAGCAACTACGTGATCCCGCCGAGCCTGGCGCTGACGGCCTACTCGGCCATCGGCCAGTACAGCGATACCGTCACGCCGTTGCAGGAAGCCATGTTCGCCGCGGCCATCGCCAACGGCGGCACGCTGATGAAGCCCTACCTGGTCCAGCAGGTCACCGCCAGCGACCTGTCCACGGTGCAGACGACGCCGGCCACGGTGCTGAGCCAGCCGGTCTCCTCCACCGTGGCCACTGAGGTGGGGAAGATGATGCTCGCGGTGGTGCAGCAGCCCGAGGGCACTGCGTTCGGTTTCAGCTCCGCCGCAGAGGGCGGCCTGGTCATCGCGGGCAAGACCGGGACCGCCGAGACCGGCACGGTCACCGGGCTGGACGACGCGGCCTTCACCTGCTTCGCGCCGTATGCCAACCCGAAGATAGCCGTCGGCGTCATAATCCAGGGGGGCGGTTACGGAGCCACCGCGGCCGCACCGATCGCCGTGCAGGTCATCAAGGCATACCTGGCATCCCTGGGGAATCAGTGAGCGATTATCTGCTGGCCGGCCGGTACCGGCTGACCGGCCTTATCGCGGCCGGCGGCATGGGTGAGGTGTGGCGCGGCGAGGATCAGCTGCTCAACCGGGCGGTGGCGGTCAAGCTGCTGCCCACCGGGCGGGCCGGTGACGAGGCGTTCCTGGCCAGGTTCCGGGCCGAGGCCAGGTACGCGGCCAGCCTGTCCCATCCGGGCATCGCGCGGGTCTACGACTACGGTGAGTCCTCGGAGTTCGGCGGCGCCTACCTGATCATGGAGCTGGTCGAGGGCGAGCCGCTGTCCGCGATCTTGGCCCGGGCCGGCCGGCTGTCCCCCGACGCCACCCTGGACATCGTCAGCCAGGCGGCGCGCGCGCTCGACGCGGCGCATCAGGCCGGCATCGTGCACCGCGACATCAAGCCAGGCAACCTGCTCGTGGCCGCGGGCGGTACCACGAAGATCACTGATTTCGGCATCGCGACCGCGGTGCGGGCCGCGCAGGCGTCGCACCTGACCGAGACCGGCATGGTGATGGGCACGGCCATGTACGTCTCGCCCGAGCAGGCCACCGGAGCGCCGGTGGACAGCGCCTCGGACATCTACTCGCTCGGCGTGGTCGCCTACGAGTGCCTGGCCGGCCGGCCGCCGTTCACCGCTCGTGAGCCGCTGGCCATCGCGTTCGCGCATAAGCACGAGCCGGTTCCCGCGCTGCCGCCCGACGTGCCGCCGCCGGTCAGCGACTTGGTGTACCACATGCTGGCCAAGACCCCGGAAGAGCGTCCGGCCAACGTCCAGGTGGTCGCCGACCGGGCCGACATGCTGCGCGATGCCCTGGCCCTGGGTGACTCCGCCCCGCCGGGAGGCGACCCGGACAGCTATCCGGGTGCGACCCGGGCGGACCTGCCCGCCGCGGCGACCGGCGCCTTGCTTGGCCCGGGAGACCCGCGGGCCGGCTGGGTTCAGACCGGTGCGTCCGGCCGGGCGGCTAGCGGCGGCGCGCGCGCCCGCCGTCGGCGCCGGCGGCTGACCGCCAGCGCGACGGCGGCCCTCTGCGCGATGGCCGTCGGGATCGGCCTGTATCTCAGCAGTCACATCACCGGCCAGGCCAGCGGGCAAACCGGCAATAGTACAGCACAGCACCTCAACTCGCCGAGCGCCCGGCCGTCGCCGATCGCGAGCCAGCAGCCCCGGTCCTCTCCGAGTCCTAGGGTGGTAGCTGTACAACCGACACCGTCCCCCAGTCCCAGCTACAGCCCCCAGCCCGTGAAATCCCCGAAACCGACACCGACCAAGAAGGCGTCGCCGACGGCGAGCGCGTCGGCGTCGGCGAGCACATCGCCGACGGCCACGAGTTCACCGACGGCGAGCACATCGCCGACGGCGACACCGTCCACGACGGCTCCCTAGAGAACTAGAAATAGCGCAGGGTGGTTTGGCACAGTGCGAGATATGACACAGCCCCGTCTCCTCGGCGGCCGCTACGAGCTCGACGGCGTCGTAGGCCGCGGCGGGATGGCGGAGGTCTACCGGGCGCGCGATATCCGGCTCGACCGGATCGTCGCGATCAAGACTCTCCGTGCCGACCTGGCCAGGGACCAGATATTCCAGGCCAGGTTCCACCGCGAGTCCCAGTCGGCGGCCTCGCTGAACCACCCGTCCATCGTCGCGGTCTACGACACCGGCGAGGACATGGCCACCGGCGTTCCCGTGCCGTACATCGTGATGGAGTACGTGGACGGCCGCACGGTCCGGGACCTGCTGCAAGAAGGGGGCCACCGGCTGCTGCCCGAGCGGTCGCTTGAGATCATCGACGGCGTGCTGCGCGCGCTGGACTACAGCCATCAGGCCGGCATCGTGCACCGCGACATCAAGCCAGGCAACGTCATGGTGACCCGCAACGGTGACATCAAGGTCATGGACTTCGGCATCGCCCGGGCGATGAGCGATGCCCAGGCCACGATGACCCAGACCGCCCAGGTGATAGGCACCGCGCAGTACCTGTCGCCCGAGCAGGCGCGAGGCGAGCGGGTGGACGCGCGCAGCGACCTGTACTCGGCCGGCTGCCTGCTGTACGAGCTGCTGACCGGCAGGCCCCCGTTCACCGGTGACTCACCGGTCGCGATCGCCTACCAGCACGTCAGGGAGAACCCGGTGCCGCCGTCGCGGGTCGACCCCGACGTGCCGCCCTGGGCCGACGCGATCGTGCTGAAGGCCATGGCCAAGTCGCCAGACGACAGGTACCAGACGGCCGCCGACATGCGGGCCGACCTGCAGCGGGCTGCCTCTGGCATGCCGGTGTCGGCCGCGCCGCCGACCCGCCTCGACAACTACCCGCACACCCAGCGGATGGGTAACAGCGCGATGATGGCGGGGACCTCGCAGATCCCCGCCGTCGGCGACTACGACTACGCGGGCGGCGATTACGGCCGGCGGGAGCGGGGAGGCGGCGGCCGCCGCTGGATCCCGTGGGTCCTCGGCCTGGTCCTGGTGATCGGCGTGGTCGCGGGGGTGGCGTACTACCTGCTCGCCGCCGGCGGCAAGACGTACGCCGTGCCACTGGTGAACGGCGAGCCGCTGGCTCAGGCGCAGGCGCAGATCAAGGCCGTGCATCTGCGGTCCACGCCGGTCAACCAGGCCAGTGCCACCGTCCGGAAGGGCTATGTGATCAGCTCCAATCCGCCGGAGGGCAACAACGAGCCTGCTAACACCGTGGTGACGCTGTACGTCTCAAACGGCGCGGCGCCTATCCCGGTGCCCAACGTGGTCAACGAGCCGGAGACGCAGGCCGAGACCCAGCTGCAGAACGCGGGCTTCAAGGTCAGCGTCAATCCTGATCCCACCTCCACCCAGACGGCCGGGACGGTGCTCAGCCAGAACCCCCCAAGCGGCGGCACGGCCCGGCCGGGCTCCACGGTCACCATCACCGTCTCGGGCGGAGCGGTCGCGGTGCCTCCGGTCGTCGGTGATTCCCAGGCGACGGCGAGCAATATCCTGACCGCCGCCGGATTCCAGGTCGTGGCCCAGCAAGGGTCGGGCCCGGCGCAGTACGCGGCCGGTACGGTCTTTGCCCAGCAGCCTTCCAGCGGCAACGCGACGAAGGGATCCAAGGTCACCATCTTCGTGCAGCAGACCGCGGCCACGCCCTCCGCCACACCCACCCAGACGCCCACCCCGACCGGCAGCGGCGGACCGGGGCTTTGAGCCGGGCGGGCTAGCCCGCCTGGCTAGCCCGTCCGTAGCCTTCCCGCCCCGGAGACCGGCTACGCTTAGGTCCGCATCACCGGGTCAACCACAGATTTTGCGCCACAGATTTGCTACGCAGGAGGCCGTTGTGCCCAAGTCGCGGGTCCGGAAGAAGACCGTCTACACGCCTCCGCCGTCGAAGACGGCGCGGCGGAAGGTCAGTGCGCCCTGGGTCGGCCCGACCATCGTGGCCTGCCTGATCATCGGCCTCGCCTGGATCGTGGCTTATTACTTCACCCAGGGTTCGATCCCCGGCATGAGCGCACTGGGCTCGTGGAACCTCGTCATAGGCTTCGCGTTCATCATCGCAGGCGTCACCCTGTCGACCAGGTGGCGCTGACTACAGGCCGCCGCTGGTCAGCTGGCCGTCCCTGACCGCGACGGCGACCACGATCAAGGCCACGATGACCACGGTGGCGAGCACTTGGAGCGCGGTGCGGTTCTTGCGCGGCGCGTACGCGTAAGCCGCCGTGATCAGCCCCCCGGTGAGCAGGCCGCCGATGTGGTCCTGCCAGGCGATGATGTTGTGCAAGAAGAAGCTGAGGGCCAGGTTGATGGCGATCAGGATGACGATCCCGCGGGTGTCGAGACGCAGTCGCCTCGACACGACGAACCAGGCCCCGAACAACCCGAAGATGGCGCCGGAGGCACCCACCGCCGCGTCGCTCGGCGGTGCCAGGAAGTAGTACATCACCCCGCCGCCGACGGCGCTGAGCAGGTACAAGGCAAGGAAGCGAACCCGCCCGAGCAGGCCCTCAAGCGAGGGTCCCACGAACACAAGCGCCCACATATTGAACAAGATGTCCATGAACCCGAGGCCGCTCAGGCCGGTCGCCGGGGCCAGGAACGCGGACGTGATCAGCCGGTACCACTCACCTGCGGCGACTCCGTGCGCAGCACCGCCGTAGGTGTACGACGCGGATCCGAACAGCTCCAGGTTGGTGACGATGCTCGGCCGGACCCACGTCACCAGGAAGATCGCGACGTTGATCGCCACCAGCGTCCACGTGACAATCGCAGTCCCGGCCGGACGTCCGCCGAACGTGGTCTTGGCCTGGCGGGTACTGCGCGCGCCCTCGCCTACGCATTCCACGCACTGCTGGCCCACCGAGGCTGAGCGCATGCAGTCAGGGCACGCGTAACGCCCGCACCGGACGCAGGAAACGTAGGTTTCCCGGCCCGGATGGCGATAACAGGTAGGAACGTCCGGGTTGCCGGGCACGTCTGCGCCCGGTCGGACCGGCCCGCCTGGTCCGGAATCGCTGGGCGTGCTCACGGCTTCGTCCAATCAGTTGACAGGGCCGCTCAAATAGGCCGCTCAGTTGGCCTGGCCGCGCTCTACGGTGACCGACTCGATGGTCACGTCGTCGACCGGCCGGTCCTGGCTGGCGGTCTTCACCCGGCTGATCAGGTCAACCACGTCGGCGCCCTCGATGACTTCACCGAAGATGGTGTGCTTGCCGCTGAGCCATGGCGTGGGGGCGACGGTGACGAAGAACTGCGAGCCGTTGGTGCCTGGCCCGGAGTTCGCCATCGCCAGCAGGTACGGCCGGTCGAACCTGAGGTCCGGGTGGATCTCGTCGGCGAACTTGTAGCCAGGTCCGCCCCGGCCCGACCCGAGCGGGTCTCCGCCCTGAATCATGAAGTCGGGGATGACCCGGTGAAACACGGTTCCGTCGTACAGCTTGTCGGTGGTCGCCCGCCCGGTACGCGGGTCAGTCCACTGCTTGCCGCCCTCAGCCAGTTCCAGAAAGTTGCGCACGGTCTTCGGCGCGTGATCAGGGAAGAGCCGGATAACAACGGGTCCGTGGTTCGTGTGCAGCGTCGCGGTCAGCGTGTCTGTCATACTCTTGACTCCTCGTCCCGCCATCTAACTGGCCAGACATTTCGTCGTTGTTAATTTCGTCCAGTCCCCACCGTACCGGCAGCGCGCCATGATTGAACCCAGCAAAGCCGGGAAGCCTGTGAGGACGGGATTACGCTCGGGAGGTTTACTGTGTCCCTTATGAAGACCAAAGGCACAACCGACGGCGCGGCCGTGATCAGCGAGCGCGCGAAGAGCGTCGCCGCGCAGGCCGTCCCGATCGGAAAGCGCGCGGGAGCGACAGCGGCTCAGGGAGCCCGCCAGGGCGTTCAAGGTGCGCGGGAATGGGCCGCGCCGCGGCTCGAAGACGCCACGGACGTGGTCACCGATGTGGTCACTACCGCGGGCACCACGGCCGTTCAGGGCGTCCGCCAGGGCGTCCAGACCGCACGGGACTGGGCCGCGCCGCGCATCGAAGACGCTGTTCAGGGAGCGCGGGAATGGGCCGCGCCGCGACTGGAGGACGCCGCCGAGGCGGTCACCACCATGGTCGCGCCCAAGGTGTCGTCCGCCCTTCGTTCCACCGCGCAGCAGGTCAGGCCGACGTCGAGCAAGACCGGCCTGCGTCGGCTACTGAACTGGCGCTGGCTGCTCGGCATCGGCGTAGCCGCCGCCGGGGCCGGGGCGGCGGCCGCCGTCACTATGCGCCGACGTTACGCCAGCGCTACCGCGGAGGCCACCGAAGCCACCGAAGCCACGGAAGCCACCGACGGCGAGCCTGGACCGGACACCGTCGCGGGTTCTGAGGTGAACGGGCGAGTCAGCACGCCGGGTAAGTAACGCCCCGATTGGTCACCCGCCCGGGCAGAACCAGACGGGTCACCGCCCGGAGCGCAACAGGCCAGGCAGACACCCGCGGCATCGCGTGCCGCGCTGATCGAAGGAAACGACAGCGCGGACGTCGCCGCGGGTGTCTGAGCATGCGCGGGCATCTCAGCTGCCTCGCTGCCACCACGCACTGTGGATAACCCTTCACGCGATTGACCAGGATATATACCACGGTTGGCCTGTCAATGCACAGTTCTGTGGATTCCATTGTGGACAACTATGCGCGGAGTGCGACCGACTTCTCCACCAGCGAACGCCCCCGCCATAGGCTTTACCGCGGTTCCGGGGGGTCTCCGAGCGGGTCAGCGGTCAGGTACAGCCGGGGCCAGCGGCAGTCGACGAACTGGTCGAGGTAGCCGGTCAGCCGATCCTCGAAGTCGTCGTCCTCCGCGCTGGCGCCGACGGCCCCTTCAATATGCGACGGGGTGTCCACGCCGAACGCCACCGCCCTGACTTCCCAGTCATCGCGTTGCGCAGCGTCGTACCATCGCTGCACGGTACCGACCTGCCGGGCCAGGGTGTCACCGGTGATCACCTGCCCGTAGGTCCGCTCCCACTCCGCGCTCCGCGGGTGCGGCGCGGCGCCTGGACTCTTCCGGTCGGCCGATCTGAGCGCGTCGAGGACGAGCGTCCACTGGTAGGCGGGCGCCAGCCACTGCGGCTCTTCCCGCTGGCACAGCCAGCTTCCCCGGGACAACCTGGACCTGATCGCGGTGCTGACATGGGAGGCGAGACCGACCGGGCTGACCCGGCCGGCGATGACAGGTACCCGCACGGCCAGGGCCGCGTCGACGCCGTGGGAGATCGCGCAGTCGCGCAACCGGGACGGCATCACCTGCAGCAGCGAAAGCAGCGCGGTACGCGGTATCGGCATGGGCCAGCCGACCAGGTGGGCCAGGACCGATAGCTCGGCCCATAGCCTGATGGCCGGGTACTCGCCCAGCGCGCGCTGGGCAATCCGCATGTCCCGTAGCGTGCACGGCCGTCCGGTGCAGTCGGCGCCGCAGGTGACGCTGCGCGGCCGGACCACGCCGGCCGGGGTCGCGGTGGGCGCCTCGACCGCTTCCCTGCCGGTGCCGTCGGGCATCCTGGCCAGCAGCGGATAGTCCATGCCGTCGGTGAACACGGCGGCCTCACCCGGCTTGAGCGTCACCAGAAACCTGTTCTGGGCTTTGGTCATGTTCATCGTCGCGCCCACCGCGTCGCGGTCGTCAGCGGCCGGGAGACGGTGGGTTATCTTCACCGCGGTGTTCTTGATGACGTCCGCGACCAGGCGATCCGGGATCTGCTCGGCGATGATGAGCCCCTCGCCGTAGGCCCGGATCTCGGCGAGCAGCCCGGCGAACATCTCCACCGCGTGCGCCGCCGCGCCACCCTCGCCGCCGGGACCCTGGAGACGGCGAAGCAGCCGGTGCGCCTCCTCGATGACCGTCAGGTGGCGGAGCCCGGCCTGGACCCGTTGCCCGGCCGGCTTGGCCCGGTGCGCCATCCGGAGGTGCTCGGCCAGCCTGATCAGCACGGTTCCCATCAAGAACGCCTTGTCGCTGTCGTCGCCCACGTCCTCGATCTCGAACACGGCGTTGACCCGCAGCAGCCGGCCGAAGTCGAGCTGGTGGCCACCCTCGAGGAAACGGCCGGTCGTGCCCAGCCGCAGGCTGGACAGCCGGACCTTGATGAAGCCGAGCACGTCGTCGGTGATCCGCTGGCTGTAGCCGACTTCTTGCACGATCCTGACCGCGGCCCGCTGCAGGTCGGTGAGGGTGGGGTAGCTGGGGTTCGGGTCGGGCGTGATTGTCTCACCCAGCGCCAGGTCCCAGCCGGCGTTCTCGTAGACCCTGGTCAAGGCCGCACTGAGAACCTGCGGGAACGGCTCCTCCGAACGGAAGGACGCGATGAACAGCGCCTTGACGAGGTCCGCGTGGGTTTGCAGTGGGAAACGGCGGCCATCGGCGTCCGGCGCCGGTTCCAGCGGGTTGAGCCCGGCCGCGATCCCGTCGGATTCACCCGGCCTGATCCGCACCACCTCCACCGCCCCGGTACCCGGGCGGCCCGCGCCCGGGTCGGCCAGGCGCGCGGCCATCAGCCGGTATTCCGCCTTGGCCGGTTCCACCACCAGCCACGGGATCCCCGCGCGGGTGGCGTTCTCGAGCAGGTTCCGCACCGTTTGCGACTTCCCGGAACCAGTGGCGCCGCAGACGAACACGTGCCGGTTCAGCGAGTCGAGCGGCAGCACGAGCGGACCGGCCGGCCGCTGGCCGGAGTCCAGGATCTCGCCCGCTGTGATCGTCTCGCGGCCGGCCTCGATCTCCTGGGTGACGTCGAAATCCGGCCGCAGCGCCAGCCGGATCCCAGGGACCTCGCGCTCGGGCGGCCTGGACAGCGTGGCGATCAGTTCGGTGCTGGCATGAAAGGGATAGCTGAGGACCGCGTCCTCGCCCGCCGAGGCCTGACCCGGATCCTGACCCGGATCCTGACCCGGGTCGGGCAGGAGTTCGGGCAGGCTGCGGGCGGCTTGGCTGACCGGGGCGATCGCATACGGGAGTTCGGCTAGGTCGGCCGACGCACATACCAGCCCGGCCACTCGGGCGGCCGCGTCCGGATCGCTGCCACCCGCGAGCAGCCGCACCCGCCACAGCCCGGTTGAGGTGCCTTTCCGCAGCTCCGCGTGCCGCAGGTGAAGCCGGCGGTTGGCCATGGCCCGGTCCGGAAACCGGTCAGAGTTACCTATGGACATGCGCTCCAGGTGAGCCATCTCGTCCGCCAGCCGGAGGATCTGAGCCGCGCCCAGGGGTTCGGCCACAAGCAGCATGCCGAACGGCCCCGGCCACACGGCCAGCAAGCACTCCTCCATCGAGGGTGGCGGCCGGCCGGCCGCACGGCGCTCGGCCTCGGGCAGCAGCCCATCGCTGATCCCGCCGATGGTGCGCCACGACGGCAACTGAGCCATCAGCGCGGCCAGCGCGCCGGCCGGCAGCGGCCGGGCTCGCGCGCCGCCGGGGAGCGTCAGGAAGACATCGTGGTCCGCTCGCTGGTCTAGCCGATCGGCGCCGCTGCCGACCAGGCCCGCCCCGGCCACCAGGAACTGGACCGGGCCGCCGGATCGGTGCCTGATCCAGCCCATGGCCAGCGCGCCCGCGTCACTGTTCGTGGACTCTGCCCCGGCGTGATACGCCGCGGCCAGTGCGGCTGCCCGCTGGGTCCGGCCAGCGTCGTTCGGCGGCTGCTGGGGCGCCTCCGCCGACCCGGTGTCCGGTCGCCGCGGGATTTCGGTGACCCGGTACCCGGCCAGCTCACTCAGCCCGTCCCACGCTAACGTCACGACGTTCCTTCCCGCCAGGACCGTCAACCGTCGTCAGTTACTGATATGCACACCTTAAACACGCTAGGTCGTATTTAGGAAGGGTTGTCGTCACGTCCGTAACCCCGGGGTTCGCGTCGTTAGCTACGTGACCGGTGCCCGCGGCCGCCGTCAGGAACGAAGGCGGGTGACCACTGACCTGACGATCATGGGGAACTCATGACCGGCCGGCGGTGATCTTCCTGGCGGCCGCGTGCACTGGCCACTAACCCTGACTACGGACGGCCCGGATGTCCCGGTTCAGCCCGGTGTTATACGTCATGAGCCGGTAATAAGCGGGTTCGGGCTTACCCCTCGGCCGGCCTGGCCTCGCTCGCGGCCGCCGCGGCAATGACCCGGGTCCGTTCGGTCCGCTGACCGCCGTCACAGGTCCCGGCCGTGATATTTATGCGGAACGGCCCGTGGTTTAACCCCCGCGCACAGCTGGTTCCAACCACCGTGCCACGACGGACGTCGTAGAGGTGACATGGCTCGCTGAGCCGCTATGGAAGCTAAAGGGGTTGGGAATTTCATGTTGACCGCGAATTCGCGCAGAGCCCGGCGGGTGGTGGCCGGAGCCATGCTCGCCGGCACCGCCGTGCTTGTGTCGGCCTGTCAGTCATCGAGTAGCGCCCCGGCGGTGAGTTCCGCCAGCACACCGGCGGGATCACCCACGTCGGCGGGATCGGCTGCCGCGGGATCAGCGGGCACTCCGGTGTCCGCGACCCCGGCCGCCCCGTCGGTTGCACCGAGCGTGACCGCTTCAGCGACCGGCACAAGCACCTTCCTGGCTCAGGGGCCAGGACATTAACTCCACCGCGCTGCACGAGCCCGGCTGCCTTTCCGGTTGCCCGATTTCCGGGGATTCCACCGCGATTCTTTCCGCCATGAAGTGGTCCGTGTGGTCGGCGACCGAGGCGGTCGGGACGGGCACCTATAAGCTCGACGATTGCAATCCCAATTGCGCGGCCGGCGTCGTGTCGGATGTGGCCACGGTGGTGACGCTCAGCCAGCCGGTCAAGGTCTGCTCGCCGGCCGGCACCCGCTGGTTCTGGTCCAAGGCGTCCTTCGCGTTCCCGAACGGCCTGCCGAAGTCACTCCAGGGCGCCGCCGCCCCGCAGAACCCCTGGGTTTTCTCCACGGTGGTCACCGCGGCCAGCCAAACCTGCAACGGCTAAGCCGCCGCTCGGCCGACGTTAGGCCGACTCGGGGTGAGGGGCCCGGGTCTCGATGACGGCGAAGGCGGCCGGGGGGATGGTCGCGGTGCCCTGGTGAATCGCCACCCCCGGGTGGGACGCGGCCAGCACCCCGGTGCCGCGCTGGCCGAGCGGCAGCCGGGCCGGCTGGCTGCCGAGGTTCGCCGCGATCCGCAGCCGCCCCCGGCTGACCATGATCCACCGCGCGTCCTCGTCGAAGTCGGTCCGCACCCGTTCCAGCCGCGGGTCGGTCAGCTCGGGCCGGGCCCGGCGCAGCGCGATCAGCTCCTGGTACCAGGCCAGGATGCCGAGGTACGGGTCGCGGTCCAGCTGGGTCCAGTCCAGCTTGGAGCGCAGGAAACTCTGCTTGTCCTGCGGGTCGGGCACGTCGATTTCTTCGCCCCAGCCGTGCGAGTCGAACTCGGCCTTGCGTCCCTCGGCGACCGCCTCCGCCAGCCAGGGCTCTATGTGGTCGGTGAAGTACTGCCACGGGGTGTCGGCGCCCCACTCCTCGCCCATGAACAGCATCGGGGTGTAGGGCGAGGTCAGCACCAGGCCGGCCGCGACCTTGACCAGGTCGGCCGGGAGCGTGACCGCGATCCGGTCACCGGTAGCCCGGTTGCCGATCTGGTCGTGATTTTGCAGGTAGCCGAGGAACCGGTGGGCCGGGAGGCGGAACACGTCGACCTGCCGTCCGTGCGTCCGGCCGCGGAACTCGGACCAGCTGCCGTCGTGGAAGAACACCCTGGTGTAGGTCTTGGCCAGCGTGGCCAGCGACCCGAAGTCGCAGTAGTAGCCTTGCCGTTCGCCGGTGATGGCCGCGTGCACCGCGTGGTGAAAGTCGTCGCTCCACTGCGCGGTGAGCCCGTAGCCGCCCGCCTCCCGGGAGGTGACCAGCCGGGGATCGTTGGTGTCAGACTCGGCCACAAGCACAAGCTCGCGGCTCAGCCGGGCCGCCAGCGCCTGCACCTCGGTGGCGATCTCCTCCAGGAAGTGCTGGGCCCGGTGGTCCTCGAGCGCGTGCACCGCGTCCAGCCGCAGCCCGTCGAAGTGGTACTCCCGCAGCCACATCAGCGCGTTGCCGATCAGGAAGGACCGGACCTCATCCGAGCCGGGCTGGTCCAGGTTCACCGCGGGACCCCAGGGCGTCTGGTGCACCGCGGTGAAGTACGGCCCGAAGTCGCCGAGCCGGTTGCCGATGCCCACGTGGTTGTACACCACGTCGAGCATGACGGCCAGGCCGCGCGCGTGACAGGCGTCCACGAACCGCTTCAGCCCGTCCGGGCCGCCGTACGTCTCGTGCACCGCCCACAGGTTGATGCCGTCGTAGCCCCAGCCGTGCTCGCCGGGGAACGCCGCCACCGGCATCAGCTCCACCGCGTGCACGCCGAGAGCGCGCAGGTGATCCAGCCGGCCGATGGCCGCGTCGAACGTGCCTTCCACAGTGAACGTGCCGATGTGCAGCTCGTAGATCACCGACCCGTGCAGCGGGCCGCCACGCCAGCTCCGGTCCGTCCAGCGGAAGGCGGAATGATCATAACTGCGGCTCAGGCCGTTGATCCCGAACGGCTGCCTGAGCGACCGGGGATCGGGCAGGATCTCGCCGCCGTCAAGCCGGAATCCGTAGTCGATGCCGGCCACCACGTCGGGCACGTCCGCGCTCCACCAGCCTGAGTCGGCGTCTTCGGCGCTCATCGGGTAGCGCTGCCCGGCCACTTCGACCTCGACCCGGTGCGCCGCCGGCGCCCAGACGCTGAACGTGGTCACCGGCCGCTTCCGTGGCCGAGCCGGTCTGGCTCCTCGGTGTGGACCCGGTACTCGGTGTCGTAGAGCCGGTCCGGGATGAGCAGCGCCACCGGCAGCCGCCGGGTCAGCTCGTCCAGCGGCGGCCGGGTCCCGGCGTGCCTGACCCCGGTCAGCACGTCCCGCCAGTGCACGCCGGGGAGCGGCAGGACGGTGTCCCCCCAGCCGCCGCGCCGCCGCAGCCCGGCGGGCAGCCGGGTGACCACGGTCACCGCGTACTCGCCGCGGCTGAAGGCGACCGCGTGCCCGGCGGCCGGCCCCTCGCAGGCGAGCGGGACGTAGCGGCCGGCGAACCAGTCCGGGTGGTCCCGTCGCAGCCGCAGCGCCCGGGAGGTGACAAGCAGCTTCTCCGCGTCCAGCCCGACCGCGGCGTCCGGGCCGGCCGCCAGCGCGGCCAGCAGCCGCCTGCGCCGCTGGTAGTCCACGGGGCGCCGGTTGTCCGGGTCCACCAGCGACAGGCCGGTGAGCTCACAGCCCTGGTAGACGTCGGCCACCCCCGGCATGGTGAGCTGCACCAGCTTGGCGCCCAGGGAGTTCACCCGGGCGTCCGGCGCGATCCTGGCCACGAAGCCGGCCACGGCGGCGGTCAGCTCCGGGTCGCTGGTCACCGCCTCGGCCAGCCCGAGCACCGCTGACTCGTACCCGGGTCGCGGCACCGTCCAGGACGTTCGCGTCTTGGCCTCGTGCATCGCCTTCGCCAGGTACTCACCCATCCGCTCGCTGCCGATCAGCCACGCGCCGACCAGGGTCTGCCACATCAGGTACTCCAGGTCGGGCTCGGGTGCCCGCTCGGTAGCCTGCGCGGCGGCACCGTCGGTCAGCCACCGGGCCAGGCCGTGCCACTCGGCCACCTGATGCGCCCATTCGGCCGGCCATTCGGCCAGCACGGCCAGCCGGGCCCGGACATCCTCCTGGCGCTTGGTGTCGTGCGTGGACAACGTGGTCAAGGTAGCCGGCCAGCGGGTCGCCAGGCGGCCGGCCTGAGCGTGGAATTCGGCCGGGCTGACACCGAAAACATCCGGGTTGCCGCCGACCTCGTTCAGCGCGGCCAGCCGCGACCAGCGGTAGAACGCGGTGTCCTCGACCCCCTTGGCCAGCACCGGGCCGGTGGTCTGGCCGAAGCGGACGACCAGTTCGTCCCTGGCCGCCTGCCGGGCCGGGTCGGCGGCCGTGCCCTCCAGGCCGAGCACCGCCGCGGATACGGCGTCCAGGACCGGATGCAGGCTCGCCTCCAGGTGGTCGCGAGCCGACGAGACGGCCGCCCTGACCACGGCCACCGACGCCTCGGGCGGCGGCTGGCCCGCGGTTACGTAGGCCCGGTACACGCCGAACTCGGCCAGCAGCGCGACCAGCGTGTCGTGCAGGTCAGCGGGGCTGACCCCGGCCAGCGCCGGGTAGTCCGCGCGGGCGAACAGCCGGGTGAGCCGGGCCAGCTCGGCGGTGAAGGTGCTGTCGGCGATGGAGTGCTTGGCGTCCCGCTCCACCTCGGCGAAACTCTGCCTGCTGCCGGTGAAGCGGGCGTACTCCTGGGTCAGCGGCTCCTCCCCGGCGGGATCCACGAACAAGCCGCCGACCAGGCCGAGAGCGTCGTATCCCGTGGTGCCCGCGCAGGCCCAGTCCGGCAGCTCCTCGTGGTGCGCCAGGATTTTCTCCACCACCACCCAGGCGTGGCCGGTCGCCGACGCCAGCCGGTCCAGGTACCCCGCCGGGTCGGCCAGCCCGTCCGGGTGGTCTACCCGCAGTCCGTCGATCAGCCCCTCGTCGACCAGGCGGAGCAGCACCTGGTGGGTGGCGGTGAACACGTCGGGATCTTCGACCCGGACCGCGATGAGCGTGTCGATGTCGAAGAACCGCCGCCAGTTCAGCTGGGTCGCCGCGTCGTGCCAGTCGGTGAGCCGGTAGTGCTGCTGGGCCAGCAGCACCCCGAGCGGCAGGTCGGCGACGCCGTCCCGCAGCGGCAGCACGTGGTCGAAGTAGCGGAGCACCGCCCCGGAGTGCCCGGGATAACCGGGGTCCCGCAGGCCCGTGTCGATGATGAGGTCGTCCAGGCATTTCTCCATCGGCCCGGCCAGGATCGGCATCAGCAGCTTGCCGTCCTGCGCGTCCCAGTCCACGTCGAACCAGTGCGCGTACGGCGATTTCCGTCCCTGGTACAGCACCGACCACAGCTGCTGGTTGAGTGATTCCGGGGTCGGCCGGGCCATGTGGTTGGGCACCACGTCGACCACCACGCCGAGGCGGTGCCGGCGGAACGTGTCCACCATCGCGCGGAACGCGTTTTCCCCGCCGAGGTCGGTGGAGACACGCGAATGGTCGATCACGTCGTATCCGTGCGCCGAGCCCGGATTGGCCTGCAGGATCGGGGACAGGTAGACGTGCGTGACACCGAGCGAGGCCAGGTAGTCGGCCTGGGCGGCCGCCTGCTCGAAGCCGAACCCGCTGTGCAGCTGCAGCCGGTAGGTGGAGACGGGGACCCGGGAAGCGCTGGGTCCGCCGGAGGGCTCAGCCACGGCGCAGCAACTGCAGCGAGTAGTTCAGCACGCTGATCACGTCTCCCGGCTTGACCGGACTCTCATCGAATTCCGCCACCGGGTACGCCGTGTCCAGGATCTTGGACCAGCGCGGGCCGTAGCGGCGCGGCGGGATGACGAACTGAAGGTCGTTCTCGCTGGCGTTGAACAGCAGCAGGAAGGAATCGTCGATGATCTTCTCGCCCCGCCGGTCAGGCTCGCTGATGGCCCGGCCGTTCAGGAACACCGTCAGCGACTTGGCGAACCCCGCGTCCCAGTCGCCGTCGGTCATCTCCTCCCCGGTCAGGGTGAACCAGGCGATATCGCCGAGCCGGTTCCGGCCGCCGCGCAGCGCCTGGCCGCGAAAGAACCGGCGGCGGCAGAAGACCGCGTGCTCGGCTCGCAGCCGGATGAGGAAGCGGACGTAGTCCAGCAGTGCCTGGTCATCTTCGGCGCGGACCGCCCAGTCCATCCAGGAAATCTCGTTGTCCTGGCAGTAGGCGTTGTTGTTGCCCCCCTGGCTGCGGCCCATCTCATCGCCGGCGAGCAGCATCGGGACGCCCTGCGATAGCAGCAGCGTGGTGAGGAAGTTGCGTTTTTGCCTGGCCCGCAGCGCGAGCACGCCCTTGTCTTCGGCCGGGCCTTCGGCCCCGCAGTTCCAGGACCGGTTGTCGTCGCTGCCGTCCCGGCCGTCCTCGCCGTTGGCGTCGTTGTGCTTGTGGTTGTAGGAGACCAGGTCGGCCAGGGTGAAGCCGTCGTGGCAGGTGACGAAGTTCACCGAGGCCACCGGGCGCCTGCTGTCCTGCTGGTACAGGTCACTGGAGCCGGTCAGCCGGGAGGCGAACTCGGGGACGGTCGACGGCTCGCCACGCCAGAAGCCGCGGATCGTGTCCCGGTACTTCCCGTTCCACTCGCTCCACAGCGGCGGGAAGTTGCCGACCTGGTAGCCGCCGTCGCCCACATCCCACGGCTCGGCGATCAGCTTGACCTGGGAGACCACCGGGTCCTGCTGGACCAGGTCGAAGAACGCGGACAGCCGGTCCACCTCGTAGAACTGACGGGCCAAGGTGGCGGCGAGGTCGAACCTGAAGCCGTCCACGTGCATGTCGAGCACCCAGTACCGCAGCGAGTCCATGATCATCTGGAGCACGTGCGGATGCCGCATCAGCAGGCTGTTCCCGGTGCCGGTGGTGTCCATGTAGTAGCGCCGGTCGTCGTCGACCAGCCGGTAGTAGGCGGCGTTGTCGATGCCGCGGAAGGACAGTGTCGGTCCCATGTGGTTGCCCTCGGCGGTGTGGTTGTAGACCACGTCGAGGATCACCTCGATCCCGGCCGCGTGCAGCGCCCGGACCATGGTCTTGAACTCCTGCACCTGCTGGCCGCGGCTGCCGCCGGACGCGTAGGCGTTGTGCGGGGCGAAAAAGCCGATGGTGTTGTAGCCCCAGTAGTTGCCGAGCCCCTTCTCCTTGAGGTGGCTGTCGTTGACGAACTGGTGCACGGGGAGCAACTCCACCGCCGTGACGCCCAGCCCCTGCAGGTGCGAGATGACCGCGGGGTGCGCCAGGCCCAGGTAGGTGCCGCGCTGCTCGTCCGGGATGACCGGGTGTTCCTTGGTCAGCCCGCGGACGTGCGCCTCGTAGATGATCGTCTCGTGGTAGGACGTCCGCGGCGGCCGGTCCAGGTTCCAGTCGAAATACGGGTTCACCACCACCGAGCGCGGCACGTGCGGCGCGGAATCGCTGTTGTTACGCCGGTCCGGGTGCCCGAACGGATAGGAGAACACCGGCTGGCCCCAGTCGACGCCGCCTTCGATCGCCTTCGCGTACGGGTCGAGCAGCAGCTTGTGCGGGTTGCAGCGCTGCCCGGCCGCCGGATCGTAAGGCCCGTGCACCCGGTATCCGTAGCGTTGCCCCGGGCCGACCCCGGGCAGGTACCCATGCCAGACGAACCCGTCCACCTCGTGCAGGTCGACCTTGGTTTCCTTACCGTCCTCGTCGAACAGGCACAGCTCGACCCGGTCCGCCACCTCGGAGAACAGGCCGAAGTTAGTCCCGGCCCCGTCATAGGTGGCACCTAGTGGGTAGCTGTCACCCGGCCACACGGCAGTTGCCGCCAAAGGTTTCTTTCCCTCCCGCTGAACACGCGTTCCGACCATCACTCACTTTCCCATCCTCGCGACGACCATGCGCAGCAGTCACATGGTCCCGACGTCAGGACAGACTCGCCAGCATATGTTTGAGTTCGCGGAGATCGATCCATTGCAAGAATAAGACCAGGTCAGCTCCGGTAAAGTGACGGCCGCCTGCGGCCAAGACTGGGGTGCCCCGCGCCCGCCCGAAACGTGTGGTTGTGGCAACCTACACATTCTTTTGTGTAGGTTGCCACAACCATAGCAATGCTCTAGCGCATACGTGGGGCATGTGGTGCGCTAGTGGCTTGAGGGGCTCATCTTTTGACCGCATCGGTGACGATAGGGCTCAATGTCAGCGGGCGCGGAGGGCGGCGACCAGGGCCGGGATGACCTGATGCAGGTCGCCGATGATGGCGTAGTCGGCGTGGGCCAAGATGGGGGCGCCCGGGTCGGTGTTGATCGCGATGATGTGCCTGGCGCCCGCGCAGCCCGCGATGTGCTGGATGGCACCGCTGATGCCGCAGGCCAGGTAGAGCTCCGGGGTGATCTTGGTGCCGGTCTGGCCCACCTGCTGCCGGTGCGGCCGCCAGCCCTCCGAGGTGACCACCCGGGACACCCCGACCACCCCGCCGAGCAGCCCGGCCAGCTCCTCAAGCGGCGCGAAGCCGTCCGGGCCGCCCACGCCTCGGCCGCCGCCGACCACCACCCGCGCGGTGGCCAGCGACACGCCGCCGGTCCGCCCGGCCGATTCGGCGGCCCGCACCACCAGGTCCGCCTCGGCCAGCTCCGGCTTGTGCACGTGCACCTTGATAGCAGCCGGCGTCTCCGCGGAAACGCCCACGGGCACCGGGGCCACCGCGTCGGTGGCCACGGTGAACAGGGCGACCGGCGCCTCCATCACCGCGTCTTCGAGCAGCAGCCCGGCCCACCGGTGCCTGACGATCCGGTGCGTGCGCCCGCCGTCGGGGGTGACCACCGTGCAGTTCGCGGCCATCGGCAGCCCGGTGATCGCACCGACGTGCGCCAGCACCTCGTGGCCGCGGTCGGTGCCGGCCGCCAGCACGGCGGTCGCGCCGGTCTCCGCCGCCAGCCCGGCCAAGACCCGGCCCCAGGCCTGCGGCGCGTACCCCTCGAGGGCGGCGGGCTCGATCACGTACACGTCGGTGACGCCGTAACCGGCGAGCGCGGCCGCGGGCACGCCGCCTGAATCGCCGAACACCACGGCACCGAGAGCCGGGTCACCCAGGGTCCGGGCCAGGGTCAGCGCCCGCAGCGAGGCGTCCGCGGGCTCGGTGCCGTCAAGATCGGTGCCGTCGAGTTCGACCAGGCAGAGCACGGTCATGAGAGGATCCCCAGTTCGTCAAGGACGCGGACCAGTTCGGGTACCGCGTCGGCGCCGGTACCGAGCACGGCGGCTTGGTGCCTGGCCGTGGCGGGTACGCGGAGCGTTTCCTTGCGCAGCCCCTCGTCGCCCTTTGGGGTCCAGGCCGGCGCGGACCGCTCGACCGCCGCGCGCTTGGCCCGCAGCCGCCCCGGCAGCGACGGGTACCGCGGCAGGTTGATGCCCTCCTTGACCGTGATCACCGCGGGCAGCGGCAGCTCGTAGGCCTCCTGCCCGCCGCGGTACTCCCGGCGGGCCACCAGCCCGCCGTCCGTCACGGACAGGTTCTTGATGCCGGTGGCCACCGGCCAGCCGAGCTCGTGCGCCAGCCGGATGCCGACCTGGTAGTCGCCGGTGTCAGCCGCCTCGTGGCCGAGCAGCACCAGCTCATACCCGTGCGCCCGGACCTCGGCGGCGATGGCGGACGCGGTGGCGATCGGGCCGAACTCGCGGCCGTCGGTTTCCAGCAGCACCGCCCGCCCGGCGCCGAGCGCGAGCGCGCCGCGGAGCTGCTCGATCGCCGCCTCGGGTCCCAGCGTCAGCACCGACACCGTGCCGCCCATCCGCTCGGTGAGCTGCACCGCCTCCTCGACCGCGCATTCCTCGTGCGGGCTGATGGAGAACCCGGACATCCGGCTGTCGACGTCCTGGCCGTCCGGGGTCACCGCGATCTTGCCGCCCACGGTGGGGACGCGCTTGACGCAGACAAGAACCTGCACAACTAGCTCCTGATCCGGGAGTTCGCGGGGTCGAACAGCGGGGTGGCGCCGGCCACCGCCACCGTGACCGGGTACGGCTCGCCCATGTACTCCACCCGCAGCGAGCTGCCCTCGACGGCGAACTCGGCCGGCAGGTAGGCCATCAGCAGGTGCCGGCCGACCGACGGGCCTGAGCCGGCGCTGGTCACGTACGACGGCCGCCCCTTGGCGTCGACCAGGCGCTCGCCCGCCAGCGACAAGATGGGCTCTCCGCCCAGCATGTAGCGCAAAGAACCGTCGGCCGCTACGTGCGAGTCCACGGTGAGCGTGCACAGCACCGCGCACGGCGGCTCGGCCCGCTGCCGCAGGTACGCGTCCTTGCCGACGAACGGCTGCGGCTTGACCTTGGGCCTGGCCATGCCCGCTTCGGTCAGCGTGTAGTCGGGGGTGAGCTCGGCGCCGAACGCGCGGTACCCCTTCTCCAGCCGCCCGGTCGTGCCGTACACGCCGATGCCGGCCGGCACGAGCCCGTGCGGCCGGCCCGCCTGCCAGACGGTGTCCCACAGCCGGGCGCCCTGCTCGGCCGGCGCGTGCAGTTCCCAGCCGAGCTCGCCGACGTAGGAGATGCGCGAGGCGAGCACCACGATCCCGCCGACCTCGATCTCGCGGCAGGTGCCGAACCCGAACCCGGCGTGCGACACGTCATCGGCGGTGACCGCGGCCAGCACGTCCCTGGCCCGCGGGCCCCACAGCCCGATCGTCGTGACGGCCGAGGTGAGGTCGGCCAGGAACGCGCCGGACGGCAGGTGGTCGCTGATCCACTTGGCGTCGGACCGCCCGGTCGCGCCGCCGGTCACCACCCGGAACCGGTCCTCGGCCAGCCGCATGACGGTCAGGTCGGCCCGGAACCCGCCGGTGGCGTCGAGCCACGAGGTGTAGATCACCCGCCCGATGGCCACGTCGAGCTGCGCGACCGACAGGGTCTGCACCGCCTCGAGCGCGGCGGGCCCGGAGATCTCGAAGATGGCGAAGGCGGACAGGTCGACCAGCGCGCAGGCATCCCGCATGGCCAGGTGCTCGGCGTTGATG
>Ga0224557_1000148_pt1 | contig 80116 bp, 85 predicted proteins | sample 714S31014metaG_FD_180677 | JGI IMG/M metagenome (GOLD analysis project Ga0224557, IMG submission 180677) | Peat soil microbial communities from Stordalen Mire, Sweden - 717 S3 10-14 | ecosystem: Environmental > Terrestrial > Soil > Wetlands > Peat | place: Sweden: Norrbotten County, Stordalen...
GGAAAGTGGTGCTGCTGGATTTCTGGGCGACGTGGTGCGGGCCGTGTCGGATGGAAATCCCGAATGTCGTGGCCGCCTATAACAAGTTGCACAGCCAGGGGTTTGAGATTGTCGGCATCTCGCTCGACCAAAACAAGGAGCAGATGGTGAGATTCACGAAAGCGGCCGGCATGACGTGGGCGGAGTATTTCGACGGCAAGAGTTGGGGGAACGAAATCAGCAGGCGCTACGGGATCGACGCCATTCCCGCCGCGTGGTTGCTGGACAAGAAAGGCATTGTCCGTTCCACCGAAGCTCGCGGCGGCAACCTCGGGGAACAGGTGAAGAAGCTGCTGGCAGAGTAGGCGGGGCGCAAGTTTCTTGACAGGTGAATGGCATGACAAATAGAGTGGACAACATGAAGACGATCTTACGTTCTCTTTGGATTTCGGCGGTTATTCTCCTACTCACCAGCGTGGGCGCCCAGGCCCATATCCTGCCCAATGATGTGCATGGATTTGGCAGCGGTTTCGCGCACCCATTGCACGGGCTCGATCACATCCTGGTGATGGTGGCGGTCGGCTTGTGGGCGGCGCAACTTGGCGGTCGGGCGCGCTGGCTGGTCCCGGCGAGTTTCGTCGGCGTGATGGTGCTCGGCGGAGCGCTGGCGATGGCCGGGTTGCATATGCCATTTACCGAAGAGGGGATTTTGCTTTCGGTGTTGGTGCTCGGAATTTTGGTTGCCGTCGCGGCGCGGTTTCCGTTGCTGGCGAGCATGGCGATTGTGGGGATCTTTGCATTTTTTCACGGGCACTCGCACGGCACCGAGATGCCGGCCAACGCTATTGGCTACGCGTATGGCGCGGGTTTCGCATTGGCGACCGTGCTCCTGCATGCGAGCGGCATCGGGCTGGCGAACGTCGTGCATTCGGTGAAACTGCCGGTCGTGCGCTGGGCCGGCGCGGCGATTGCGGTGGCGGGAATTTGTCTTTGGGCGTTCTAAATTGACCCCGGAACGCGAAACAACTGATTACTTTTTAAGGAAACCACCATGCAAACATTGTTACGAGGCAAGGACTACATTGAGACGCCGGACTGGACGAAGGAAGAACTGGAGACCGTGCTCAATGTCGCGGACGACCTGAAAAAGCGCTTTGCGCTCGGGGAAGCGCATCGGCTGTTGCAGGACAAGACGCTGTTCATGATGTTCTTCGAGCAGAGCACGCGCACGCGCAATTCGACCGAAGCGGCCATGACACAACTCGGTGGTCACGCGCACGATTTGACGCCCGACAAGATGCAGATTTCCCACGGCGAAACGCCGAAGGACACGGGCAAGGTGCTGTCGCGTTACGGCCACGGCATCGCGATCCGCAACTGTTTCTATGGTGTCGGGAACAAGTATCTTCGCGAAGTGGCCGAGCACGCTTCCGTTCCGGTGGTGAGTTTGCAGGATGACGTTGATCATCCATTGCAGGCCATCGCTGATTTGATGACGATGCGCGAGAAGTATGGCAACAACTTGCGCGGGGTGAAATGCCTCGTTTCGTGGACCTATGCGCCCGCGTATGCGCGACCGCTCAGCGTGCCGCAGGGATTGATCTGGCTGCTGCCGCGATTTGGCATGGACGTGACGCTCTCGCATCCGAAGGAATTCAATTTGATGCCGCGCACCGTCGAGGCGGCGAAGAAGTTCGCCAAGGAAAACAAGACGAAATTCGAGATCATCCACGACATGGACGACGGGTTCAAGGACGCCATTGTTTGCTATCCGAAGTCGTGGGGCTGTCACCAATATCTCAACGATCAGGGCGTGCCCGAAGCCGAGCGCAAGGAAGCGGGCATGAAGATCCTCAACAAGTACAAGAGCTGGGTCTGCACCGAGAAGCGGATGAAGATGGCGAAGAAGGAAGCGTGTTACATGCACCCGCTACCGGCAGACCGCGGCGCGGAAGTTGAGGACGCTGTTATTGATGGTCCGCAATCCGTCGTGTTTGATCAGGCAGAGAATCGGTTGCACACGGTCAAGGCGATCCTGTCGTTGGTGATGGGCGGAAGACCGTAAAGTAATTTTGGATTGCCGATTTTAGATTTTGGATTGGCGCGTTAGAAATGAAACAGGCCGATGTTCTCGATGTTGACGCGGCGGGGTAGTTTCAGAAGGAATAGAGCGGTCGAAGCGAGGTCTTCGACTTGCAGCACGCCCTGGCGGACCTCGCCTTCATTTTGGGGTGGGGGAACCTGAACGAGTCCCGGGCAGAGACAGTGGACGTGAATACCGTGTTCCCGCACTTCGTGTTGCAGCGCTTCGGACAAACCGATGATGCCGAATTTTGAAGCGCAGTATGGACCAGCTTGCGGGTAGCCGTGTTTGGCAGCTTGCGACGCGATGTTGATGATGTAGCCGGAGCGCTGCGCGATCATTGTCGGCAACACGGCTTGCGTCATCAGAAACGTGCCGGTCAAATTGGTATCGAGCACCTTGTGCCAATCTTCCTCGGAGCAGTCGACGATGTTGCTGCCCACGCCAAGGCCGGTGTTGTTGACGAGAATATCGATACTGCCGAAGCGTTGCTTCGCGGCCTCCGCAACCTTCACGACATCCACTTTCTTGCGGACATCGCAGGCGACACTCACGACATTCTCGACAGACAGCGCGCGGCGCGAAGCGACCACGACGTTGGCGCCTTCGCGTACCAGCGCGGTGGCAATGGCCCGGCCGATGCCGCTTCCGCCGCCAGTGATGATGGCCGTTTTGCCCTGGAGTGTTTCCATAAGAGTTGCCAGCGTAGTCATCCGGCTCGACGTTCACAAGAATTATTGCGATAGTCACGGATTCCCATGGGTAAGCAAGAACGTCACGACGTCGGCGTTATCATTATTGGAGTTTTCAAATTGGTGAAGGGAGCGTTGTTGCTCGCCCTGGCCTTGTCGCTGATTCACAGGGACACGGCGGAAGTCATCCGTTACTGGGCGCACGTGTTCCAGGTTGATACCGACAGCAAGTTTGTTCAATACTGGCTGGTTGAAGTGGGGCTGGTACAGCAGCGCGATCTGGCGCTGGTCGTCACGACCTCGCTTGTTTACTCGGCGCTCCTATCCACGGAAGGCGTCGGCTTGTTGATGCAAAAAGTCTGGGCGGAATACCTCACCTCGATTATCACCGCGTCCTTTATCCCGATCGAAATCTATGCGCTGGCGAGACACACGAGCATCGCGCGCATTAGTCTGCTACTGGTCAACATTCTGGTGGTGGCTTATCTGGTGTTCCACGTGGGTCAGCGAAACCGTCCCCGTGTATCGCCGGCAAGCTGATTTTCGGCGATCTTATTTTGAACCCGTTTCGAGATGGAATTTGTGTAGGAACCGATGTACCACCGGTGCGAACATCACGCCCACGCTGGTAATGAAAGCCACACCGCTGAACAGTGCGTAGAATGAAGCGAACCACTTGCCGGCGTCGTGATGAAGTTCGTTGACGGGCCCCATGCCGGATAAAATCATGGAGGCGTTGACCAGAGCATCCAGCCAGCCGAGTCCTTCGCTGAGATGATACCCGAGGATTCCTATCGCGAGGCTCACGCCCACCAGCCCCAGGCCGATTCCCAGGTGACGCAATAGGCGGCGGTGGTATCGTGGCCGCGACGCCAGCGGCTGTTGTCGACGCTCGAACATGCGCCGAGCTATACCGTTTTCCGCCGCTCGCGGCCAGAGGAATTTCCGGAGGTCTTCTTCGCTGGCTTTGGAGGCGGCGCAACCGGTCAAAACTGGAACATGGCCCTGGCCTCTAGCGACTCGAAAATATTGGCATTACGCTGTCCAACGAACTCGTGCGCGCGGGTCACGCGTGTATAGCTCAACTCGATATGCCGGAACAGGCTCACCGCACAATTCGCTGGGCAAACTTTATGTCGAGGGATATTCTGGCTGCATTCGAATCCTGGACCATGAAAACCATCGTCATCGCCATCGGCGGCAACTCCCTCATCAAAGACGACAACCACAGGAGCGTACCCGATCAATACGCGGCAGTCGTCGAGACCGCGCGCCACATCGTTGATCTCGTCGAAAGCGGTTGCCGCGTTGTGATCACCCACGGGAACGGACCGCAAGTCGGGTTTATCCTCCTGCGCAGCGAGTATTCACGCGGTATCTTGCATGAAGTTCCGCTGGATTCCATCGGCGCGGACACGCAAGGAGCCATTGGCTATCAAATCCAGCAGGCGATGCAGAATGAATTTCGCCGGCGCAACCGAAAAGAGTCGGTCGCCACGATCGTGACGCAGACGCTGGTAGACAAGAATGACGCCGCCTTCCATGCGCCCAGCAAACCCATCGGCCAGTTTTATAAAAGGGAAGAAGCCGAAGACCGCATGCGCATCGAGAAATGGACGATGGTCGAGGATGCCGGTCGCGGTTGGCGGCGCGTGGTACCGTCACCAAAACCTGTCCGGATCATCGAGGCGGACGTTATCCGTCACCTGGTCGACACCGGCTATGTCGTCATCGCGGCGGGCGGGGGCGGAATTCCCGTGGTGCAGGATGAACAAGGGAATCTTCATGGTACCGCAGCCGTCATCGACAAAGATCTTGCGTCCGCCGTGCTCGCGAAGGAAATCGCCGCCGACCTGCTCGTGATTTCAACCGCAGTCGAGAAGGTCTGCCTCAATTTCGGCAAACCCGACCAGAAGACGCTTGATCGTGTGACAATTGCGGAAGCCAAGCAGTATTCTGCCGAGGGTCACTTCAAACCTGGCTCGATGTTGCCGAAAGTCCGGGCCTGCATCCGGTTCATCGAGGAAGGCGGCACCGAAGCGCTCATCACCTGTCCCGAAGTTCTCTCTGCAGCCCTCGCTGGCAGGACCGGTACACGCGTTGTGCGCTGATTTCGCGGGGCAGATGATGAGGATTGCGCACTGCCTGGCGGTTTGCTAGCATAAACCTTGACAGTCCGACGGCGGTAATGCGTGTGATAAGGAGATTGCCATGAAACGTTTTTCGCTCGGTAGTCTGCGTGTCCGTCTTTGCTTGGTTGTGCTGTTGGCCGTCATTCCATCCCTTGGATTGATTTACTACAGTGCCCGCGAACAGCGCGCTGCCGCCAATGCACTGGCCTGGCAGGATATCGCGCGCATCGCCCGGTTGACGGCGGAGTACCAACGGGCTGTCATTGAAGATACACACCAATTGCTTGTTGTGCTTGCGCAGTTGCCTGTGATTCGGGATGTTGATCCGTCTCGGGGTGGTCCAATGTTGGGGAAACTACTTGGAGAGTATCCGCTTTACTCCAACCTCGGCGTGGTCGCGTCCGACGGTAACGTATTGTGTAGCGCCATTCCATTGAAGGAACCGGTGTCCGTTGCTGACAGCCCGTGGTTTCAGCAAGCGATGAAGACACGCGATTTCGCTGTCGGAGAATATCAGATGAGCGCCTTTAGTAGTTACCCGTTACTGAATTTCGGTTACCCAATCGTTGGTTCCGATGATCGGGCGTCACGGGTCGTATTCGCTTCTCTCGATATTGCTTATCTTATTAGGCAAATGAGTTTCGTCTTGCCGGCCGAAGGTGCGGAATTGGCCGTGGTGAACCGCAACGGCGTCATCCTCGGCCAAACGGGCGGCCGAGAGGATCGTGTCGGGCGCACAACTCCTGAAGCTGCCGTCATCAAAGAGGCCTCGGCGCAACGCGGTGGAGGAGCAGGTCGGTTTTTCGATTCCACGGGCATAGAACGCATTTATGCATTTCATCCGATCGGCGGCAGGCGGGCTGGTGTTGACCTCTACGTGACCACGAGCATGCCCACAGCCATCGCCTTTGCCGACGCCAACCGGCAGTTGAAGAAGAACTTGATTGCACTGGCGGTGGTCGCGCTGCTGGCGTTGGTGGGGGCGTGGTATGGTGGCGAAGCGATCGTCTTGCGCCGCGCGAACGATGACCTTGAGCGGCGCGTTCAAGAGCGCACCAAGGAACTGGCGCACGAGCAATTCCTACTGCGGACACTGCTGGACAACGTTCCAGATAGCATCTATTTCAAAGACTTGCAGGGGCGCTTTCTGCGATCCAGTCGGGCGCAGTCCAAACGATTCGGTCTCAGCGATCCTGCGCAAGCGATTGGGAAGACGGACTTCGATTTCTTCAGCCCAGAGCATGCCAAGGAGGCGGCTACTGACGAGCAACAGATCATCCAGACAGGCCAACCTCTGATCAGCGTGGAGGAGAACTCTCCGTTGGCCGACGGCACGGAAAGATGGGTTTCCACCTCGAAACTGCCATTGCGAGACGCGCGGGGGGATATCGTCGGGACATTCGGCATCTCGCGTGAGATCACCGAGCGCAAGCAAGCCGAGCAAGCGCTGGCCAAAGAACGCAATATGCTGCTCACACTGATCGACAATCTCCCCGATGTCGTGTTCATCAAGGACTCGAAAGGCCGCTACGTATTTGACAACGCCGCTCACCGGGCATTTCTGGCGGTCGGTACCCTCGACGACATCGTAGGCAAGACGGTGTTCGACTTCTATACAAAGGAACAGGCAGCGCCCCTGCACGCCGATGATCAGGCGGTGCTGGCGGGCGGTGTGCCGGTGCTCAACCGTGACGAGTACCTGACCGACCGCAAGGGGCGGAAGATTCGGGTGGCGACCAGTAAGGTCCCATACCGGGACGAGCAACGCAGAATTGTTGGTCTTGTCTGCATCTCCCACGTGCTCGGCGAGCTGAAATAAGCTTTAACCCCGTCTTGGTCGGGGGTAAGATTAGCTTGTGCCGGTCGCAACCGCTAACAAGATCGAGTTCACGCTCAATGGCAGGCTTGTTTCGTCGGAGGTCGATGATGAGCTGATGCTGTTGAACCTCCTCCGTGAGCAATTCGACATCGTTTCCCCCAAGAACGGCTGTCAACCGATGGGCCAATGCGGTTGTTGCGCGGTGATGGTTGACAGCAAGGTGGTGCTCTCGTGTGTTGTCAAAGCCAAAACCGCCGCGGGGAAAAAGGTCACCACGCTCGAAGGCCTGGCACCCGAGGAGCGCGACCTCCTCGCGCGCGCCTTTGTCACGACGGGCGGTCTGCAATGCGGTTTCTGTATTCCCGGTATTGCCATGCGTGCCAAATGGATGCTCGATCAGAATTCCGCGATGCCCCGAGAGGAAATCGCGCGCTGGCTCGGTCCGCACCTCTGTCGTTGCACCGGCTACACGAAGATTTTGGACGCGGTCGAACTCGCCGGAAAGGTTCGTCAGGGAGGGAAATTCCCGGAACTGGATCGATCGGGTCGCGTAGGTACATCTTTCGCCCTGCTCGAAGGCGCTGACAAGGCCCTCGGTGACAAAAACTACGTTGACGATCTGAAGGTGCCGGGCTTGTGGCACGGTGCGTTCGTCTTCACGGCCCATCCACGTGCAAGAATCCTGAAGATCGACACGAGCGAAGCCGCGAGTCTACCGGGCGTCACGAAAATCATCACCGCGAAAGATGTGCCGGGTGAAAAATGCGTCGGTCTCATTTACAAGGACTGGCCCGTGTTCATCGGCGAAGGCGAGAAGACGCATTGCGTTGGCGACATCATCGCAATGGTCGCCGCTGTGGATGAGCGCTCGGCCCGCAAGGCAGCAAAACTTGTCAAAGTCGATTACGAAGTCCTCAAGCCCGTCCTCACGCCCGAGGACGCGATGGCCCCGGACGCGCCGCTGGTGCATCCGCCGAAGCCGAACAAGCTCTGCCAGACCGGCATCGCCCGCGGAGACTTCGACAGCGCGTGGCAGTCGTCGGCGCACCAGGTCCATACCCACGTGCAGACGCAGCACATCGAACATGCCTTCCTCGAGCCGGAATCCTGTCTCGCGATCCCCTTGACCAACAGTGCGACCAGTGCGCGTCTGGGCAATCTGTCGAAGGAGCAGCAGACGGCGGCTCTCACGGCCCTCGCGAACGGCGCGGAACTCATCGTGTATTCGCAGGGGCAGGGCGTGTATGACGATCGCGACCAGATTGCCGACGTCCTTGGCCTTCCGCACGAGAAGGTTTATGTCGAACTCGTCAGCAATGGCGGCGCGTTTGGCGGCAAGGAGGACCTTGCTATGCAGCAGCACGTCGCGCTCATGGCGTGGCTCACGAAGCAGCCTGTCAAGGCGACATTTTCGCGCACCGAGAGCATGCGCTTTCATCCGAAGCGGCATCCGATCAAGTTCGAGTACTGGGCGGGTTGCGACAAGGACGGACATCTCACTTGCGTGAAGGTCCGAGCCATCGGGGACAAGGGCGCGTACGCTTCCGTCGGCACCAAGGTCCTCGAACGCGCGGGCGGTCACGCGTGTGGCCCTTACAAAGTCCCGGTCGTCGATATCCAATCCGTTGGCGCTTACACCAACAATCCCCCCTGCGGCGCGATGCGTGGGTTCGGTGCGAACCAGGCCGCGTTCGCCATCGAGACGGTCATCGACATGCTCGCCGAGAAAGTCGGCATTGATGGCTGGGAAATCCGCTGGCGTAATGCGCTCGAGGTCGGTGACATGTTCGCCACGGGCCAGGTGCTCCGGCACAGCGTTGGGTTGAAAAAGACGCTGCTCGCGGTCAAGGATGTCTACCGCAACTCCAAATACGCGGGCATCGGCTGTGGCATCAAGAACGTCGGCATCGGTAACGGTGGCGAAGACGGCGGACGCGCCATGATCAGCATCGAGGAGGATGGCACGATCGTCGTGCGCACGGGCTTCACGGAGATGGGGCAGGGGCTCTTCACCGTGCAACTCCAAACACTCTGCGAGGAAACGGGCCTCGACCCGCGTCTCGTGCGCGTCGTCACCGATACGCGTTACGCGCTCGACTGCGCCCAGACCACGGGCTCGCGCGGGACGTTGCTCGGTTGCCAGGCGGTGCGCGCGGCCTGCGCGAAATTCAAACCCGACCTGGCTGCGCTGATGAAGGGCGAAGGGCGCGAGACGAAGAGCGCGACGCGCAATGACCTGAAAAAACTCGCCGGCAAGGAATGGTACGGCGAATTCATTGTGAAGGACACGCATCCGCTCGGCTACACGGGCCCGAATGTCAAGACGCACATCACCTACGGATTCGCCACGCAGGTTGTCATCCTCGACGACGACGGTAAACTGAAAAAAGTCGTGGCCGCGCATGACGTCGGCAAGGTCATGAACCCCGTGCTGCTGGCGGGCCAGATCGAAGGCTCGATCCATATGGGTCTCGGCTACGCGTTGACTGAGGAACTGCAACTCAAGGACGGTCACATCACGAGCAAAGACTTGCGCTCGCTCGGTATCCTCCGCGCGAAGGACGTGCCGGAAATCGAATGCATCTTCATCGAAGAGAACGAACCCGCCGGCCCGTACGGCGTCAAGGGCGTCGGCGAAATTGGTCTCGTGCCCACGGCACCCGCGGTTGCCGGCGCGCTCTTCAAGTACGACGGGATTCGCCGGACAAAACTTCCCATGAAGGACAGCCCCGCCGCGCGCGCCATCCTCGGCAAAAAATAGCCCGCCGCGCCGTTCGCAACAGAAAAAAGATTGTATCACTGTCGCCCTTCTATACACTTCGCAACTTATGTATCAATTCCTGCGGACCCTGCGCCCCAGACGTCGTGCAACCCTCGGTCTCATCGCGTCTTTCCTTATCAGCGCGGGCCGGTTCGCCAATGCCTCCGCCGCGACGGACGATCAATCCGGCTTTCTCGCGATCACCGAGGAGAATGATTCCTTCTCCAACCCCTTCGGGGACCATACGGATCGCCATTACACGCAGGGCCTGAAAATTTCCCTCTTCGGCGGCGACGAATTCATGACCAACACGACAGGCCGCCTCGACCGCCTCCTCCCCGCCTGGGGATTCAAACCGGAAGCCGGTGATCTCGGGTGGATCATGCTCGGCCAAAACATTTACACCCCGTCGAACATCCTCTCCCACGCGCCGATCCCGTCCGACCGACCTTACGCCGGCTGGCTCTACACGGGAGCCGTCTACCAGCGACGCGGCGAACTCGCTCCCAATCTCGCCGTCATGGAAAATTTTGAAATCAATCTCGGCGTTGTCGGGCCGTTCTCGCTGGCGGGACCCTCTCAAATAGCGGTCCACCATTTCTTCTTCGGTACCAACGACACCCCGGGCGGCTGGCGCAACCAACTCGACAACGAGCCGGGGCTCGAACTCAAGTACGCCCGCCTCTGGCGCTGGTCGGTCTCGGCCGATACCGCCCCGTACTTCGACATCATCCCGAGCATCGGCGGCGAACTCGGCAACGTCCAAATCTTCGCCACCGCCGGCGCCACGATGCGTCTCGGCTACAATCTCCCGCGGGATTTCGGCGTCCAGATCATCGATTCGCCCGCGTCCGCCAACGGCGGCCTCACGCGTCACACGCCCCCGTTTTTCGCCTACTTTTTTGGCGGCCTCGACGGTCGCGCCATCGCCCACGACATCACCCTCGACGGCAACTCCTTTAACAACAGCGGCCCCAGCCTCACGAGAAATCCGTGGGTCGGCGACGTCACCTGGGGATTCGCGCTACAGGTCTGCACCCACATCGAGTTCAGCTACGAGCACATCATCCGCACCGAGGAATTCAAGGGCCAGGACGCCAACGACATCCTCGGCTCGCTCACTCTCAAAGCCAAATTTCGCTTCTAGCGTGGAATCTGTCGATTGTGGTCGCGCATGCGGAGCGCAGGATTTCCGCCAAATTACGCGTTGGACGCTTAACGTTCAGCGTTCAGCCATTCCCCCGTGCCGCCCATTCGCCGCCTTTGTCAGGATCATCGACACGTCGTTTGACAAACGTCCTTCCTGTATACACGTTGGTCTGTCATAAGATGGCGCGGAGGTTGTCAACGCAGGCGCCGTCTTTCAACCAGGAGAAGAGGTGGCCTATGGCAAATGAAACTGCAAAGATTGTTCGCTTCCATTCGGTGGGTGGTCCGGAGGTGCTTCAGCTCGATGAACTCCCGCTGCCCAAGCCCGGCGCTGGTGAAGTACGGCTGCGCGTGAAAGCCATTGGGCTGAACCGGGCCGAGTCCATGTTCCGCAGCGGAAAATACATCCAACAGCCCGTCTTCCCCGCGAAGCTCGGCTACGAAGCTGCGGGTGTTGTCGAAGCCATTGGCCCCAAGGTGGACGCGCACTGGCTGGGTAAGTCTGCCAGCGTTGTTCCTTCATTTTCTCTCATCGATTACGGCACGTACGGGGAAGTCGCCATCGTTCCCGAGTACGCATTGGTGAAATCCCCCAAAAACCTTTCACCGGAGCAGGCGACCTCCGTCTGGATGGCGTACATGACCGCCTACGGTCCGCTCGTTGCCTACGAGAAGGTTGGCAAGGGCGACTTCGTGATGATCACCGCGGCCAGCAGCAGCGTCGGCATCGCCGCGATTGAGATCGTCAAGCGCGAAGGCGCCGTCAGCATCGCTACCACGCGCACCTCGAAGAAGAAGGGCGAACTGCTTGCCCTCGGCGCGGACCATGTCATCGCCAGCGAAGAGGAAGATCTCGTGGCTCGCGTCAAGGAGATCACCGCTGGCAAAGGCGTGCGAGTCACCTTCGATCCCGTCGGCGGCAAGGGAGTTGAACTTCTCGCCCAAACAGCCGCGCCGGGTGGAATCATCTATGAGTACGGGATGCTATCGGGCGAACCGACCCCATTCCCATTGGGCCTCGCGATTGGCAAGGGCTTGACGATTCGCGGTTACATGGTCGGCGAGATGTTTGGCGTGCCGGAGCGGCGAAAGAAGGTCGAGAAATATGTCCTGGACAACCTGCAAGACGGTCATTTCAAGCCGCGCATCGCCAAAACATTTCCGCTCGCGCAGATTGTGGACGCCCACCGCTATCTGGAAAGCAACCAGCAGATCGGCAAGGTTGTCGTCACCGTGCCATAGCCAGCGGGGTTGAGGTCGGGGTTCAGCGTTCCGGTGTTCACCGCAACGCCTTTGAAACCTGCGCGCCGACGCTTCGGGGAGTACCCGGTCTATTTGTGTTCTCGCTGGATTCAGTGTATTGTATCGAATTCTCACGAGACTACATTCCTGCCTTACGTGTGGACTTGCTTCGGAGCATTTGTTTATCACGAAGAAATTCGAGTACAAAAACGATAAAGTGTCGGACAGTTTCTCGGTCACATGCGGTTGCAAGGAAAGTTCGTCGTTCGGCTCCGCAGGAGAAGTAACGGAAGCCTGGAATCTCGCCAACCCGCCAGCCGCATTGTAGTGTTTCTCGTGTTGTGGCCACTGGCGAAGGGCGGATTCCCTGTTGGTGGAGGCAGGATAGGTGTCAGTGACACCTATCGGGCCGGAGTGACGGAGTTGAGCGCGTAGACGAGGGTCGGGAGTTATTTATCTGCGCAGCGCCTTCGAAGCCGAGTTCTACGGAGCCGAGTCTGACAGAGCGGAGTCTGACGACACGCCACATGCCGTACTCCCGTGGCAAACCCGCTGTCGTCTGTGGCAAACGCGCTCAAGACCTGCTGCGAGCGCAATGCGTGCGATGACACGGTCGGGGTTTTGAAGGCTGTGTTCCCACACGCGGACGACGCGCCAGCCGGCTTTGCGCAGTTGACGATTCATGAACCGGTCGCGAGCGATGCCTGTCGCGCCATAGCCTTGGCGAAGGGCGGATTTCCCCGTTGCGTGGAGGCAGGATAGGTGTCAGTGACACCTATCGGGCCGGAGTGACGGAGTTGGGCGCGTAGACGAGGGGTCGGGAGTTATTTGTCTGCGCAGCGCCTTCGAAGCCGAGTTCTACGAGACGCGCTCAAGACCTGCTGCGAGCGCAATGCGTGCGATGACCTGGACGGGACTGCGAAGGCGCTCGAGCTTGCGATGAGCAGATTCCCGGTTGGGTGGAGGCATGGATAGGTGTCAGTGACATCTATCGGGCCGGTCTGACGATGTTCAGCGCGCAGACGGCGTCGGGAGGTATTCATCGATGCAATGCCTGCGAAATCCGCGCGATGACGCGGTCGGGGTTTTGAAGGCTGTGTTCCCACACGCGGATGATGCGCCAGCCGGCTTTGCGCAACTGACGATTCACGAACCGGTCGCGAGCGATGTTCCCGGCCATCTTCTTCGCCCAGAACGCGCGTCCTGACCGCCGACGCTTCGGGGAAGGGGAGGCATCCGCCATCGAACTCTTTTTGAGCCACTTCGCCGGATTGGAATGAATCGGACAGCCGTGCCAGAAACAGCCGTCGACAAAGACCGCGACGCGTTCGCGTCGAAAAATGAAGTCGGGCTTACCAAACAGCGCCTGATTCCGTCGCCACCCTGAAATGCCATTCGCGCGCAGCAATTTCGCCAGCGCAATTTCAGTGTCCTTGTTCCCACGCCCCCGAATCCGCGCCATCACCTCAGACCGCTTGCGCTTGGTGAATACGTCAGGCATGGAATCAAAGCGTGACCAATTTCACAGTACGATAGAGTGAGTTAATATCGCGCGATACGACACGGAATTGGCTTCGGCCTTTGTGGGTTGGTTTGTCGGTGGAAACTTGCTCCACCTTGATGCCGGGATCATAGTAAACAGTCCCGTTCGCCAGAGCTTTCAATAAACGCAGAAAATCCGTCTGCATTGCTACCCGAACTCTGCCACCGTAGCTATATTGGCGCTTGGGTTCTTTCCGGCATTGCGAGGGCACGTAAACGGCTTGGGCGTGTTTTCGTGTCCAGTGCGTCAGTAGCCCTGCGAAATTCCACGCTGCCGCTACTTCTCCTGTATCGCTTACAAGGGCAATCGCGCCAGTTGGATTGAACTTGCTCTTCGCTACGTCAAAACCTTGGAGACGCATCGTCATGTGAGTAGCCTCATGTCGGTGGTCCACACGATGAATCCCACCAAAGTTTAGCCGATCAGCGCGTCCTCGCTTGTCTTCATACCCAAACCGGCGTACGAATGCTTCCACGCCATGCTCTCCATAGTAACCGCCGGTCGGTTCAGGAGTCAGCAATGTGATTACACTAGCGTCCAAGTGATCGAAATTCGGTACCGCATGTTGCTTCACTTCCCAGCCCAAGAAATCCGGCTCCGCTTTGCTGTTCTTCGGAATGCCAAGTTCTGCCTCTAGTGTGAAGCCGCCGCATTGCGGGGCGTTGCATGGGCGAATGCTACCATTTTCAGACAATTGCTTTGAGTCGATCCAGCCCTTTGCGTGAATACGCCGTAACTCGGCCAGTAAGTTGTCGAGCGATTTTTCTTCACTTGGCACCTTCGGCAATTCGAGTTCAATGAAAACCCCGGCGGTTGGTTCCAGTAGTAAACCTCGGAATTCACGGGCCAGTGACGAGTCGGGACCCACTACATACGCCAACATCTGTTGCCTATTGTTGACCCCAAGGAACAAGACCCTTTCAGCGACTCGCGCTGACATTAAGTCAGATGGACGGTCGCGACAGCCTTGTAGAAAGCCGGAAAACCGAACTTCAGGGTATTGCGGATAGAGAATGAACTGTGCTCCGGGGGCCGGAGACACAGAACCATCATTTTGAAGCCAACCAAAATCGACGGTTGCTTTAAGGGTCGAGTTATTCGGATCGTTATCAGGCAGGATCTCACCGTGAGGGAAAAGGTGCAGTGCCTGAAAATCCGAGCCGAAGTAAACCTGTTGTTTCGAGTTATCGTTTTTGGCGAGTGGCTTCGCGTAAAGCCTGGTACAACCAGCGCCTGCAAATAGGGTTTTTAGCTTTGCGAGGTTCACGGATTGCTCTTCTGCTTCTTGCCTGTCGCACGATAATTCATTAGGGAAAGTGTTCGATTAGGTATCCTCGCGCGCGCCTTCTCGTTCATCTTCAATACCAGAACCGGTCGGATGTTTACCGGGTGACTGAGCGCCTGAACGGTGGACTTAGCTATTCTCTCGATTACAGGCACAACAACTGAATTCCCGAATTGTCTATAGGCTTGTGTATCAGAAACCGGAATCTTGAAGTCGGACGGAAATCCCATTAGTCGAGCGCATTCACGAGGAGTGAGACGGCGGGGGGTCTTATTCTTCCCTTGGGAGATTAGAATCTCCGCGCCATCCTTATGGTATCTGGCGCTGAGAGTTCGCGCGACGCCGTCACCAGTAAACAGTCCGAAGCCAAAGCCATTCCCAGCGGCACGATGTTTCGCCGCATATCCTTGCAGGTATTCCCAGAGGTGATCGCTCAACGTGTACTTGGGGTCCACCTTGTCATCCAAGATGCTGCTGAGTTTCGGTCCTTCGGACGGAAACGAGGGAAATTCGAAGTCTCGCCACGGCTTGAAGCCGACGATAAAGACACGTTCGCGGTGTTGCGGTACAACGCTTCGCGCATCAATTACCTTGTGGTAGACGGTGTAGCCGAGTGCCTCCGTAAGGGTGCGATAGATCACATCGAACGTATGCCCGTTGTCGTGGTTCTTCAGATTCTTGACGTTCTCCAGAACAAACGCTGACGGCTGGTGGTAGTCGAGAATTTCAGCAATGTTAAAAAACAAATTGCCCTGCTTCTCATCTTGAAAACCATGCTTGCGGCCCAAACTCAGTTTCTTGGAAACACCTGCCAGACTGAATGGCTGACAGGGGAAACCGGCGCAAAGTATGTCGTGCTTTGGAATGTCGGCCACAGCTACAGAATGAATGTCACCGTGAGGCTTCTCGCCGTGGTTTGCTTCGTAGGTGACTTGTGAGTGCTTGTCCCAGTCGCTGGACCAAGCGCATTCACATCCGGCGCGCTCAAACGCAATACGGAAACCACCGATGCCGCAGAATAGGTCGATAAATTGTAGCTTCCGGTTGGTGCTATAATCGGCAGCGTCCTCGCCTACGGCGCGGCGCTTTGTCTTCCGTCGTTGTGTCATCCTCGGATTCCGTTCATGAGTTGGGAAAGTGAAACGCCCAACGCTTTGGCGATCCGGACAACGTTCTTGATCCCGGGATTACGCGTGCCGCGCTCTATGTCGCTAATGTAGGTGCGATCAAGGTCGGCTTTTTCGGCGAGGAATTCTTGGGTGAATCCCTTTGCCTCCCGGTGTTTTCGAACGCTTCGGCCAAAGGTGATTAGGACCGGGTCACGTTTCTGCATGACCCGTAGTTGACACGTTTGTCGGATATCAGTCTATCGGCTATGAGTGACATTTTTGGTGCTGGTGAAAATCCCATAGACGATGAGTCATATTGTGGGGTGGGGCGGCGTAACGCCTGAACGCGCAACCCCGAAAAGGATTCGGGGCGGGCGCACAACGCGGAACGGTGGGGTTGGGAACGGCGGGGAGCGGGGCGCGATGGCAGTGCTGCTGGGCCTATGGCCAGTAGACTTTTTCGAAGATCTCGCCGCAGGGGTGTGGGCCGTCGGGAAAGATGTTGAAGGAGAGGTTCATGCCGGGGAAATCGCGATATGGGCATTGGAACCAGATGTAATAGCGGTGATGCGAAAGGAGTTGTTCAGCGGGGAGAGTCTGGAAGATGCCCATGTCGCCGGCGCTGGCAACGCCGGGAATGCGGTGGCCGATGTTTCTGTGGCAGAACTCAGTGAAGCCTTCCATGGTGCCTTCGGCGGGGATGATGCCCCAAGTTACGTTGTCGAGCATGTTGATGATGAAGGACCACACGAGTTCGCCACCGCGATCCGGCACGGCGAAGCTGAAGGCGTTGTAGAGGGAGCCATCGATGAGGACGGGGTCGTTGGTGAAGGTGAAAGAGCTGTAGGAAACGGTGGCCGTGGATGTGTTTGGGACCACCTCGGGGAAGCGATCCCCGAACTGTCGGAGCATTTGCATCCGGTACGAGTTGATGTCGTCGGGTTGGAAGGTGGAACGTCGGATGGTAATGGGAATGGGAGCGGATTCAACGGTTTTCATGGCTTCCCAGCGAGCGAAGAGTTTGAAGCTCCCTTCGGTGGTGGCGCGGCCATGTTGCCACCAGACGGTGGATTGGCCGGGGTGGAGGAGCGGGCCTCCAGAGGCAGCGCTGGTGTAATAAAGAAGTTTTTGGGTCTGGCTGGCGGAGTCAATGAGGTAGAGCCGGGCTCGCTGAAGTATGAAGAGGCCGCCGTCACCGACATTTGTGAGTTTGCATTTGACGAAGATATCGAAGTTGGTAGCGGCTTCAATGACCGGCGGAGCCATGACAGTAAGAGTCCAGTCCGAAGAAGTATCGCGTTTCTTGACGGACGAAGCGGATGAGGGTTGGGCGACGACTTGCATAGAAGAGAAAAGGCCGATGGAGAAGAGGCACAGCGGAAAGAGATGGCGAGCTATTTGAGCCATATGATTTTCTTTAGCACGCTCTCCAATGGCTTGAACTCCTTGTCGCCGGTGACCAATTCGGCTTTCTGCTGGTTGGCCAGGGCGGCGGCGAAGGCGTCGGCGAGGGACATTTTGTGCGCGGCTTTATATTCGGCGGCGATTTCGGCAAGCGCCAGATCTGCAGGCACAATTTCAATCGGCAGGGCTAGCAAGTGATTGCGAGATTGTTCCCACGCGACAACGCCACGCCGCCGCAGCATCTGATATTTGACTTCCGCCCAGTTCATTACGCTGATGGAAATGTGGAACTCGGCCTGATTGGCCTCCGCAAGCAGATCCGCAACCTGGGCCGCGCCCGCTTCATCGAACAGCAGCGCCAGAACGGCGTAGCTGTCAAAGACCACGCTTTTCAAATTCTTCCTCGTCGCGGCGCACTTCTTCGGCGTGTTCCTCAACCAATTCCTGTGTCACGGATTTTTCGCCGGGCCTCAGTTTGAACATGCCCCGTACCGAGTCAATGAACTCGCGGGTCACGGGCTGCATGACGATCTTGCCGTGGTCCTCGACGAAGTTCACGCGGGTGCCCTTCTTGATGTTGTACTTGCGGCGGAGTTTGACCGGGATGGCCAGTTGGCCTTTGGATGTGACGTAAGCTGTGTGCATATCTATTCCTCTCGCTTATGTATCAAAGTACAGCATCCAGCAGATGTAATGCAAGAAAAATATGTAAGACAATATATCTTGTCTTACTATTGTGATGTGTCTTATTTTAGATTTTCCTACCAGATGCGCCTCGACTGAGTGGCCAACTTAAGGAGAAGAGCGCTGGCACTTGTAGGGGTTCGCCCTACGCGAAATGTAGGCCGTGCCTGACAGGTAAATTCTGTATCGGACACGTAGAATGCTACGTACTGGAGATTTATGAGAAAACGTTTACATAAGTTGGTTCGTGTGGGGCGGAAGCAGTCGGGTCAGAGTTTGGTCGAATACGCGCTGATACTGGCGTTGATCGCGGTGGTGGCGATCCTGGTTCTTAATGGGCTCGGCAACAAGGTCAATAATACGCTGTCGTCGGTCAACGCGAACCTGCCGTGAGGGGGCAGAGGGGCGTGATGGGAGAAGGGGAAGGCGGAAGGCAGAGGGGAGTGGAGCGGGTACGGCGGGCGTTAAAGAACACCTAAACGCTCAACATTAAACTTCCAACGCGCAATTGGGACGCACGCCGACAGAGCGGCGTGGCTACAGGGAAGAAGGCAAAGCGGCGCGGTGGGCCACCGCGCCCTACCAACGGACGGATTCCGCGCTTGGCAAGCGCGGCTACAGCGAAGGGAATCCGCGCTCATCGCGCGCGGCTACAACGAAGGGAATCTGCGCTCATCGCGCGCGGCTACAGGGGAGGGATGGGACGAACAGGCCGAATGGGACGGATGTGTCGGAGGATAGGGTCTACAACGGACGGATTCCGCGTTCAACGCCCGCGGCTACAGTCGAAAGCAAATTACTTCTAGACATCGTATTCCGATAGTGATATGATACGGGGCTATGGTCATTTGCGACCACCGGCGAAGGTTCCTGCCAAGGCCAGGAACGGACGCGCGGCAGCGCGTCCCTACCAAGGCTGTTTTCGAAGGCGAGAGGGGTGTCACTACCCCCCGTTTCTACCAAACGAAGCCAATTGTAATGTTGGCAAATAGCCATTTAACAAACGTGAAGGCAATTAGTTATGTAGATTACAGGAAAATGACAAATGGCTTCGTTTCAGTTCGTAATGCTCACGCCCGTTCGCATTACCCTACGGGCCTCGACACAACACGAGGCGGTCTCGTACCTTCCCAAGGCGCTCGGCTTTTAACGGAATTGGTGGGTGGCGTCGAGGCGAACGGACGCGACGGAGCGCGTCCCTCCAAGGGGATGGATTGGGACAGCGCGGCCCGGTTCACCTTGACTCTGCGGCAGGCGGCCGTTATGAGGGGGCGGGTTCTGAAGGAGAAATCACCTTATGATTGATAAAGCGCCATGGATCACGTATCGGCCGGAGTTGCGGGTGCTGGATTGCACCATTCGCGACGGGGGGTTGATCAATAATTCGAAGTTCACCGACGACCAGGTGAAGGCGGTGTATCACGCTTGTGTGGCGAGCGGGATTGATTACATGGAGATCGGCTACAAGAATTCCACGGAGCAATTCCCGCGGGCGGAGTACGGGCCGTGGCGGCATTGCGACGAGGAGGACCTGCGGCGGGTGGTGGGCGATCACAAGAAGGTGGCGCCGGGGTTGAAGCTCGCGGCGATGGCCGATGCCGGCGGCAAGAGCGATTGGAAACGGCAGATTATTCCCGCGAAGGACAGCGTGCTCTCGATGATTCGCGTGGCCTGTTACGCCAACCAGATTTCCGAGGCGGTGGAGATGATCCATCATTGCCACGAGATGGGGTACGAGACGACGCTGAATCTCATGGCGATTTCCATCACGCAGGACGCCGAAATCGACACGGTTCTCCAACTCGCCGCGAAAACGCCGATCAGCGCCATGGTGGTGGTGGATAGTTATGGGAATCTGTATCGCGAACAGATTGATTATCTCGTGCGCAAATACGCCAAGGCGGTCGAGGGCCAGAAGAAGGAAGTCGGCATTCACGCACACAACAATTTGCAACTGGCGTTCGCCAACACCATTGAGGCGATCATTCTTGGATGCAATCGCGTCGATGCGACGTTGATGGGGCTCGGACGCGGCGCGGGGAATTGTCCGATGGAGTTGCTGCTAGGTTTCCTGCGCAATCCGAAGTTCAAACTGCGCGCCGTGCTGGACGTCATCCAGCACACGATTCTGCCGATGCGGAAGCAGTTCGATTGGGGTCCGTCGATTCCCTACAACATCACCGGACAGATGAACATGCACCCGCGCTCGGCGATGAGTTTCCGCGCCGGCCAGACGCCCGACGATTATCTGGCGTTCTACGACCGCACGATGGCCGACGTGTAAGCCATGAAAAACGGGCGTTTCACGCCTTCCAAAAATCCAGCACGGGCCCAACGGCGCCGTAGATCGGGTCGGAGCTGGGGAGGGGGACGCGGGCGATGTTTTGATCGGCTTGGGGACGCTCGCCGGGTTTGCCGTAACACATGTCCCAGTTTTGACCTTGCGGGTAACCGCCGACGACGGCGAAGTCGGCGGTGGCGTGAAGATTCTTGTGGCCGGTGCCGGCGGGAATCAAGATGACATCGCCGACGTTCAGCGTATACGTGATGCCTGGTTCACCGCCGAGTTGCACTTCGGCCGAGCCCTGGAAGCAGGCGAGGACTTCGTGCGCGGTGCTGTGGTAATGGTGAAACGCGTAGATGCTGTCCCGCCACGTCGCGCCCCACTGGTTGGCCGCCAGGAATTGTTCAATCACCCGCGCCGGATCGTCCCCCGGCAGCGCGAGCGCATGGGGATAAATCAGGAGCGGACACTTCGCGTTGTTCGGGATGGCTCCCGTGTCCTCCAGCGGTTGAACCAGAGGAGTGCATAGTTGAATGACAGCACCGGCCTCCATAATGCCTCAATATAATCCAAATCGCGATTTCGTCCTGAATTTTTCGCGGGCGCCACTACTGCGCGACCAACGTCCAGTCAGGGCCCTGGTAATAGGTCGTGGTGGTCGTTCCAAAGAGGACCCAGGCTACGTGGCCGTCGACAAAAACCGCGTTGCCCCACGCGGAACCTGGCTGGTGTGGTCCCAACCAGTACGGCTGGACGCCATACTCGAGAGCATAGCCATAGTTGATCGAATAATCGGCCGCGAGCACGACCTTCGAGGCTTGCGACACGTCGGCGATTCGTGCGCCATCCAAGCCATTCATCGTGGGATTCTTCTGCCCGTAATCATTGAAAAAGTAGCTGGTGCCCGCTTGCTGATAATAACTTGGGCCGCCCCGGAAAGAGCGATCCGATGGGCAGCGCATAACGGACGAAATATCCGGTGCCAGACCCGGGGCCGTGGTGTCGAGCGCCGTCTGGGTGATCTTCAGATACGGATTCAGTGGGCGGTTGGGGAGATCGAGCGAACTGTAGAGGAGATTGCCGGCCCAACGCCACGGCGCGGAGTTCGGATCCACAATGACCGGGTACCTTCCCCAGTCATCGGTATACGCGGTCGCCGCGACGCCGATTTGACGGAGATTGGATATGCAAACGGCGCGATGACCTCGTTCCCGCGCGGAGTTGAGGGCGGGAAGCAGCATCGCCGCCAGAATGCCAATGATGGCAATCACGACGAGGAGTTCGATCAAAGTGAACGCGCGTACCCAACGCGCGCCTGCGCCCGTCCCTTCATCTGCGTTCAGAATTCGCGGATTCATCCACGCACTTTCCGAAACCATGGGCAAACGTGGCCCTCACGCCTTGAGATTTGGTACCAGAAAGATAGAAGCCTGACAAGCCTTCAATGGCCGCAAAAAGAGGCTCATCAAGGCCTACGGGAGGATTACAAAATCTGGCTAGAAGCCCTGCGCTTGCAGGAAACCTTCCACCTGGCGCAGGCGTGTGGGGTGACGCATCTTCCGCAGCGCCTTGGCTTCGATCTGGCGGATGCGCTCACGCGTGACGCGGAACTGGCGGCCCACTTCCTCCAGCGTGCGACAGTAGCCGTCGCCCAAACCAAAGCGAAGTTGCAGCACTTTGCGCTCGCGCTCGGTCAACGTGTCCAGCACGTCGTTAAGCTTTTCCTTGAGCAGCGAGTACGACGCCATGTCGGACGGGTTCTCGGCGGACTTGTCTTCGATGAGGTCGCCAAAGCTGGTGTCTTCGCTGTCGCCAATGGGGGACTGCAACGAGATCGGCTGCTGCGCCATCTTGAGCACGGCGCGGACGCGGTCGACGGGCATCTGCATTTCCTCGGCGACTTCCTCGGGGGACGGTTCGCGGCCGAATTCCTGGAGCAGTTGCTTCTGCACGCGCATCAACTTGTTGATCGTCTCGATCATGTGGACCGGGATGCGGATCGTGCGCGCCTGGTCGGCAATGGAGCGGGTAATGGCCTGGCGAATCCACCAGGTGGCGTAGGTGGAAAACTTGTAGCCGCGGCGGTACTCGAATTTCTCTACGGCCTTCATCAGGCCCATGTTGCCTTCTTGGATCAGGTCGAGGAAGGAGAGACCGCGGTTGGTGTACTTCTTGGCAATGGAAATCACGAGGCGCAGGTTGGCCTCCACCATTTCGCTCTTGGCCTGGACTGCCTTCTTCATCCACGACTTGAGTTCATCATGCGCCTTTATGAATTCCTCGGTGTTCATGCGCGCGCCCAGTTCGAGCTTCTTCAACTTGCGCTCCTCGTTGCGCTGGTCCGCTTCGAGCGCGGGGGATTTGCGCAACTTCTCCAGCCGTTCGATCTGGAACAGGGCTTCGTCGAATTTCTCGCGGACTTCGTTGGCCTTCTCAACAAATTCCTCGAGCACCTTCTGTTTGAAGAAGAACTTCTCGAACAACTTCTGGAGAGCCGTGTCGGACTTCTTGAATTCGCGGCGGAGTTTTTCGGTTTCCTTCTTGTTAAGACCCGACCGCGTCGACTGGTCGTATTTCCCGTCGACGTTCGCGTCGGATTTCTCAACCTGCGTGAGCAATCGCGGCAGCACGCGCATATACTGTTCACGGCTGTCGATTTTTTTGTCAATGATCACGCGGTCGAACCGCTCCTTGCCGCTGAGGAGGCGTTTCGCGAGCGCCATGTGCTCCTTGGCGGTGAAGCCAAAGTTGTTGATGATCAGCTTGACGTGGTTCTCGGCGGTTTCGATGCGCTTGGAAATCTCCACTTCCTGCTCGCGCGTGAGCAACGGCACCTGGCCCATCTGCTTCAGGTACATGCGCACCGGGTCATCGAGAATGTCGAGGCGGGAATCGACCTTGGCGGTCTCCTTTTCCTCTTCGGCCTCGCGCTTGAACCGATCCACTTCCGAGGCGTCAATGATCTCGATGTCCATCCCGCGGAGCATGATTAGGATGGAGTCGAGTTCGTCGGGAGAAAGAATGTTCTCCGGCAGGATGTCGTTCACGTCGCCATAGGTCAGGTAGCCCTGCTCCTTGGCGAGCTTGATCAACTCCTTGATCTTCTCGTTTTTCTCCTCGCGATCGAGCTTCGGCGGTTCCAGAACGATGGTTTTCTTCCGATGATTATCCTTCGACATAAAAAATAAAATCTGTGACCAACGCCCGGTAAGTTACTGTTTCCCCATCAAAAACGCGGCAATATGCCGTAGTTTGGAGTCCAAGTCAAGCAACTGTTGGTGCAGTGGGGCAGAATCTGCCGCGCTTAAACCTGGCTGTTCCAGTTTCCTCCGCACTTCGCTCAAACGTTGCTTCACCCATCGCTGTTCCAAAGTCGCAAGGCAATCTGCTGCAGCTGCTTCAGGCAGTTTGACAGCCTGCTGGTTCAGCAGCAACTCCGAGATGAGACGACTCGTCTGGTCGCTTTGCGGTTGGTTGAGGAGCGCGTTCGGCCCGGTCCAGTTTCGTCCATTATAAAGGCGCAAAACCTCTTGAATGGTTTGTCCGGCCAAACTATTGCTCAGCCACTCCAACTCCAATCGCTCCGCCGTCATCTCAATGACGCGTTCATCCGCCAGCATCGTTCGCAATAGCATCTCTTCCGCAGGCAACCCTCGCGGCCGTTCCTCATCAAAGTCCGCCGTGTCATCCGCCTCGTCGTCACCGCCGCCCATTGTACTGCGGTCGCGCCTATTGCCCGCGAGTTTCGTGACCTCTTTTCGTAGCACGTCTTCACTGATGTCGAGACGCTTCGCGGTCTGTTGCGCATACGTCGCCAGCAGGATCGGCGTTGGAATGCGCGCCAGCCATTCGGCCATTTGCCGTGCTATCTGCAACTTGCCCCGCTCGGTGCGCGGATCGTGCTGCTGGGAAAGCCGGTCGAGTAGATAAAGAAAGAAACTGGGCGCTTTGGTAACCAACTCTTTCAGTTTTTCCGCACCGAAGGCTTTCACGAAGCTGTCGGGGTCGTGAGTGGGTGGCAGGACCGCCACGCGGCTCACGACGCCCGCGTCCCACAACGGCTCGGCGCTGCGTACGATGGCATTCTGCCCGGCCGCGTCGGCATCGAACATCAACACCACCTCCTCGGCGTAGCGCTTCAGGATACGCGCGTGCTGTTCGGTCAACGCGGTGCCTTGTGGCGCGACCACGTTTTCGACGCCCGCTTCATGGCAGGAGATCGTATCGACCTGTCCTTCGCAGACGATCGCATATTTCTCGTCGAGTATCGCGCGTTTGGCCTTGTCGAGCGCGAACAGGATGCGGCCTTTCTGAAAAATCGGTGTCTCCGGTGAGTTGACGTACTTCGGCTGGTCTTTGGCGTCGGTCAGGATGCGTCCACTGAAACCGACCGCGCGTCCCTGCTCGTCACAGATTGGGAACATCAGTCGCCCTCGAAATCGGTCGTAATATCCGTCGCCCCGATCTCGCTCCAAGGCCAGACCGCCCGCCGCCAGTGTCTCTGCAGTGAATTTCTTTGCGGCAGCGTGCTTGATCAATCCGTCCCACCCCTCGGGCGAGTAGCCAAGCCGCCATTTCTTGGCGGTCTCGGAAGTAATCTCGCGCTTCGTGAGATAGTCGCGAGCAATCTTGGCGCTCGGCTCCTTCATCAGGTTGTGGTGGAAGAAATTCGCCGCAACTTCATGCAATTTGAGTAGTTGATCTTTCAGGTCGCGTCCCGGCTCGCCGTCGCGTTCTTCGTATTCCAGCTTGATGCCAGCGCGCTCGGCCAGACGGCGGACTGCCGCGATAAAATCGAGGTTCTCGTACTTCATCACGAACTTGAAAACATCCCCACCTTCGCCGCAGCCAAAGCAGTGCCAGATTTGCTTCGCCGGATTCACGTTGAAGCTCGGAGTCTTCTCCTTGTGGAACGGGCAGAGGGCGCGGAAGTTCGCGCCCGCGCGCTTCAGCGGAAAGTAGGAGCCGATCACCTCGACAACGTCGTTGTTCTGGCGAATCTGCTCGAGAACAGGTTCGGGAATTAAACCGGGCACGGCTTATTTGGGAATTGTTTCTAAAGGTTGCGTATTGGTCGAGGCGGTCTCTTCGTAGTTCGGCTCCGGCCGTCGCTTCACATCCTGCATGAACCAGGCCTTCTCGCGCGAATTACCTTCCATCACCGCTCGCGCCACGGGGAGCTGGTCGAGGACCAGCGATCCAAAACGGGACTTGATGCCGACTTGGTCGTATAAAAAATTGCTCGTCGTTAAGCTCAGGACCACCGTCACCCACGCCATGATCAGTACCATGCGAACCGCTCCCGCAAAACCGCCGCCCACATTCTCCACGAGCGCCGCCGTCTTCACTTCCAGCATTCGCTTGCGCGTTGCCAAGCGGACCCAGAGGGTGATCAGGTAAACCATCACGGCGATACTCACGAAGGCAATGAGCTGCGCTGCCGCGTCGGGCAATGAGGAGTTCTCCCCGATCCAGTCGCCCACAGGTTGGTGGAACTGCACCGCAAGTACAATCATCAAAACCAGCCCAATGACGCGGATGATCTCACCCATCAATCCGGCGCGGATGCCACTCCACACGCCGTAGAACAGGGCGCCGACCACCACGATATCGTACCAATTCAGCATCCCGAAGTTAGCTCACCCTCCGCCAACGTACTACCGTTTCAGCGTAGCGAAATCGACTGCAGAATTCTACACAATTCGCGGAAACCATCCGCCAACAAGAGGGGAAGCGGCGGGACATTAATCCGTCTGGGGTTTCAGGTGCAGGATGTAGTCCTCAAAATCGGCCTGCCAGCGGCTCATGTCCGACCCAAACTCTCTTTGCAAGCTGCGGATGCTGTCATTGCCGAATTTCAGATCCTGCAAATACCGGCGGAACCGGCTCTGTTCGTACCGATCGTTGTTCGAGTTTAGCAGGTAATAGACGAGCGCCCAACTTATCGGGTAGGCGACATTCGCGTTCGCGTAGAACGTGGCCTGGTCCCATGTGACCAACTGCGCAAGGGGCGGCGCCTTCTTATTAACGATCAGGGCTTGCGCGTACAACAGCTTGTTGCGGCTGATCTGGCCCACATTGAAGCGTGAGCCCGTGCTAAAACTTGTTTCGAAATACTGTGCCGTGCCTTCATTCAGCCACGTCGGGATTTGCAGGCCGAGTTCATATCCGATGAACTGGTGGAACCCCTCATGGGCCAGCACGCGCCACAAGTTCGCGTCCTGATACGTCACAATTTCGTAAAATTGATTGCCCGCTTCGTCGGTCTTGAGATGACAATAGCCCGCCAGGCCCGCATGGGTCAGCGATACCACGTTGCCGGCGTAATTGCGGAAGTCAGCAACGTTGTCGAATACGATCACGCGCGCCCCGGCTTTGCCGGACCAGTTGTTGAAGAACTTTTCATACTGGCGCAGCATGTCGTTCATGAACTTGTTGACCTCGAACGCCAGCTGGTGACCGCCCTGCGCGAACACCTGGTAGCGTTCATCGGTGACGTTCGCAAAATTCGCAACCGACGGCGTGGCCGTGTCTTGTGCGTGCGTCGCCGTCGTGACCGCCAGCACCAGGGCCGTCAGTAAGGTCCTCACTTTCATGCGGGCACGGTAGCGCAAGCCGGGGAGGAATTCCAGCCCTTGCACGCGGAAACTGAGGGCGGCGTTTTCCGTTGCTCGCGCAGGGGCGACGAGCTATTCTTCGCGCGCATGGAACCCCAGGGAGAACTAACCAAACCGCGTTTGGAGAAACGACAGAAGCTGTTGGAGATGGGGATCGACCCCTACGGCGGGCGATTCGAAGTCAGCGAGTCGATTGGCTCCGCGCGCGCGAAAGCCGCTCCAGACCGCGAGGTCCGGCTGGCCGGGCGCGTCTTGAGCCACCGCGACATGGGCAAGAGCCTGTTCGCGGACATCAAGGACGCCACCGCGAAGATCCAGATCTACGTCCAGAAGCAGGCGCTCGGCGAAGAGCAATTCGATCTCTTCAAACATTTCATCGATCTCGGTGACATCATTGGTGTGGGCGGCAAGCTGTTCACGACCCATGCGGGTGAGTTGACCGTCAAAGTGGAGAGCGTGACGCTATTGAGCAAGGCGATCCAGCCGCTGCCGAAGGAATGGTACGGCATTAGGGATGTCGAAACGCGCCTGCGGCAACGCTATCTCGATTTGATTCTCAATGAGAAGTCTCGCGAGACATTTCTGGCCCGCAGCCGTATTGTGGCGGAGATCCGCAAATTTCTCGACGCCCGTGGCTTCATGGAAGTCGAAACGCCAATGATGCAACCGCTCGCGGGCGGCGCGGCGGCCAAACCGTTCGAGACGCATCATGAAGCGCTGAATATCGACCTCTTTCTGCGCGTGGCCCCCGAGCTGTATCTCAAGCGGCTGCTCGTCGGCGGTTTCGAGCGCGTCTACGAGATCAACCGCAATTTTCGCAACGAAGGCATCTCGCGCCGCCACAATCCCGAGTTCACCATGCTCGAAGTCTATCAGGCATACGGCGATTACGAGTCCATGATGGACCTCGCGCAGGGACTGGTGGTATCGGTTGCGGAAGCCATCACGGACTCGTTGCTCCTTCGTCGCAGCGACGGCCAGGAAATCGACCTCACGCCGCCGTGGCGCCGCGTGACATACCGCGAGTTGGTCGAAGAGCGGATTGGCCAGGAGTGGTTCAAGCTCACCCCCGAGGATCGCAAGGCGCAGTCCATCACGATGGGTGTTGAAGTTACGGCCAATACGCCCGATTACGAAGTGACCAACGCAATCTTCGAAAAGATTATCGAGCCGTCGCTAATGAATCCGACATTCGTAACGCACCTGCCCGCCGAGTTGGTCGTGCTCGCGAAACCCAACCGGGAAGATCCCAGCGTGGTGGACGTCTTTGAATTGATTATCAACGGCCAGGAGATTGCGCCCGCCTACTCCGAGCTGAACGATCCGGTCGTCCAGCGTGAGCGATTGCTGGCCCAGGCGGAAGGGCACACCGAGAAACTCGATGAGGAGTTTCTCCTGGCGCTGGAACACGGGATGCCGCCCGCCGGCGGGATGGGCATGGGGATTGACCGGCTGGTCATGATGCTCACAGGCGCGGAAAGCATTCGGGACGTAATCCTGTTCCCGCTGATGCGACCGCAAACATGACGCGCCTGCCTTTCGAGCTCTTCCTCGGTCTCCGCTATCTCAAGCCCAAGCGAACGTTCGTTTCCGTGATCACGCTCATCTCCCTGTCGGGGGTTGCGATCGGTGTCTGGGTGCTCATTGTGGTCATCGCCGTCATGAGCGGCTTTGACCGCGAATTGCGCGAGAAGCTGATGGGCATGCATGCGCATGTGACGGTGACGTCAGGCGGCTTGATCGAGCACAGCGACAAACTGCTTCAAACGATCCTGGAAACACCGCGCGTGAAAGCCGCAGCGCCATTTGCGATGGGTCTAGTCTTGATCGAATTCGAGCATCGGGTGGCAACACCGTATCTCAAGGGCATCGACCCAGAACGTGAGGTGACGGTCAGCCAGCTTACCAACTATATGAAGGAAGGCAGCCTCGACCTGAGAGGCGACAAAGTGGTGATCGGTCGCGAGTTGGCCTCGCAGTACGGCATTTTCCTCGGCGACAAAATCACCGTCTACTCGCCACGCAATCTTGAGAAAAAGGGCGACGAAGTTTATTTGCCAATGGAATTGACGGTCACCGGTATCTTCGAGTCGGGAATGTATGAATACGACATCGGCTTGATCTTTACGTCGCTCGAAACGGCGCAGGAACTTTACAGCTTGGGCAACGCCGTCCACGGGATCGAAATCCGTACAGACGACCCGCTCGACGGCGCGCGTACCGTGGCGAATGTATTGAACAAAAAGCTCGCCCGACCCCTCCGGGCCCAAACCTGGGCGGAACTGAACCAGCGGTTGCTCGGCGCGATCCAGGTCGAAAAATCGGTGATGTTTTTTATCCTGACGTTCATCATCATCGTCGCGGCCTTCGGCATCATGAGTACGCTGATTACGGTTACCGTGCAGAAGACGCGCGAGATCGGCGTCATGAAGGCGCTCGGCGCCGCTTCGGGAAAAATCCTGCGCATCTTCGTGCTGCAAGGCTTTATCGTCGGTGTCTTCGGCGTGGCCATCGGCATCGGGCTTGGTTTGCTCACCGTCCAGAATATTAACCCGATCAATCATTTCCTTTCCCACGTCGTCGGCATCGATTTGTTTCCGCGCGACATCTATAATTTCCCCAGCATCCCCGCGTTTCTCACGGTGCGCGACCTCTTGACGATTGGGGGCTCCGCCCTGGTGATCTGCACGCTCGCCGGCTTGCTCCCTGCCCTGCGCGCCGCCCGCCTCGAACCCGTGGAGGCCCTGCGCTATGAGTGAGGTCGGCCAGGACATTTTGGTTGCGAGCGGACTTCGCAAAAACTACACTCTTGGCTCGCAGGAAGTTGAGGTGTTACGGGGGATCGATGTACGCGTGCGCCGCGGTGAAGCGCTGGTAATCGTCGGCGCTTCGGGAGCGGGTAAAAGCACGCTGCTGCATTTGCTGGGCGGATTGGATGCGCCATCCGCAGGCGACGTGAGCCTGGATGGCGCTTCGCTTTTCGGGATGTCGAGCGCGGCGCGAAGCAGGCTGCGCAACGAGCGACTGGGCTTCGTCTTCCAGTCGTACAACCTCCTACCGGAACTCGACGCGCTGGAAAATGTTTGCCTGCCCGCGTTGTTGCAATCGCGGTCGCGCGATGGGATGGCTGAGCGGGGGGCCGAATTGCTGAAGGCCGTGGGCCTTGGGGCGCGAACGGAACACCGGCCCGCGGAGTTAAGCGGTGGCGAACAGCAACGCGTGGCGATTGCGCGGGCCTTGATGAATCGGCCCAGCCTGGTGCTGGCGGATGAGCCAACCGGCAATCTCGATTCAAAAACGGGCGAGTCGATCCTGGATTTGCTCTGGCGGCTGCGGGAGGATTCGGGGACGACGCTGGTGATGGTGACGCACGACCAACACATCGCCACGCGCGGCGAACGGGTGTTGGAGATTGCGGACGGCAGGATTTTGGAGTAAGTAGAGACATAATTGAGGACAAGACTGTGAAGATCTATTTGGATGGCAAATATGTTCCGTCGGAAGAGGCGAAGGTTTCGGTCTTCGACCACGGCTTGTTGTATGGCGATGGCGTTTTCGAGGGCATCCGCGTGTACAACGGGCGCATTTTCCGTCTCGACCAGCATTTGGATCGGCTCTTCAATTCGGCGAAGGCGATCATGCTGCCGATTCCGCTCAGGAGCGAACAACTTGTTGAGGCGTGTTGCGAGACGTGTCGGCAGAACAAGTTGAAGGATGGCTACATTCGGCTCGTGGTGACGCGCGGCGTCGGTTACCTCGGATTGAACCCGTTCCGCTGCAAGAACCCGACGGTCTTCATCATCGCGGACCGTATTGAGTTGTATCCCGCGGAAGTTTACCGCAAAGGGTTGAAACTGATCACCGCGAGCACCCAGCGAACAAATCCGGCGGCGGTGAGCCCGTCGATCAAGTCGCTGAACTACCTCAACAATATTCTGGCGAAGATCGAAGCCGTGAACGCCGGCACGTTCGAGGCGATCATGCTCAACGCGCAGGGACATGTCGCCGAATGCACCGGCGATAACATCTTCATTGCCCGCGACGGCAAGCTCGAAACGCCGCCGGTCAGCGCCGGCGCTCTCATCGGCATCACGCGGCAGGTCGTGATCGAGCTCGCTGCGAAGCGTAAGATTGCGGTCAGCGAACCGAACCTGACGCGTTACGATTTGTCGACGGCGGACGAGGTTTTTCTCACAGGCACGGCGGCGGAGATCGTTCCGGTTTCCAGTATCGATGGGCGGATCATCGGTTCGGGCCGGCCGGGTCGGCTGACCTTGAAATTGACGGAGGACTTCCGCAAGTTGACGCGTTCCGAAGGAACACGGATCGGGGCGGAGTAACACGATGGTTTGTGACATCTGCAAAAAATTGGAAGCAACAGTCCATCTGACCCAGATTGTGGAGGGCAAGATGTTAAAGGTCGACCTGTGCGAAGGCTGCGCCAAGGAGAAAGGCGTTCAGGAAGCCGCCGGCTTCTCGCTGGCGGATTTGCTGGTCGGGCTCGGCGCGGCGGAAGAGATCAAGGGCGAATCGCCGGGCGCGCAATGTTCCGTTTGTGGTTTCACCCAGGCGGACTTCAAGAAGACCGGGCGACTCGGCTGCAGCGCGTGTTGGGATACGTTCGAGGTCGGGCTGGCATCGCTCTTAAAGGCGATGCACAAAGGCGACCATCACGTCGGCAAGGTGCCGGCGAAGGCGATGCACACCCTTGTGTTGAGTGGAAGGATCCAGGAGCTCTCGGACCGGTTGGAGAAAGCGGTGAGCGAGGAAAAATATGAGGACGCGGCGCAGGTTCGCGACGAGATTCGCGAGCTGGAAGCGAAGTTGAAAAAAGCGGGGAGCGCGGTGCGCTCTCCCGAGTAATGCGAACATGAAAATCGAGGATTTGCTGAAAAGCCCGGGCGAATGGGTCAAAGCCGACGGCCCCAACAGCAAGATTGTCATGTCGTCACGAGTCCGATTTGCGCGCAACATTCGCGACTATCCATTCCCCGGCTGGGCGAAAAAAGCCGAGCGCCAAAAACTGCTGGAGATGATCCAGCCGGTTGTCGAGAACTTGCCAGAGATGGCCGACCACTTCGGCGATTCGATGGATAATATCAGCGCGATTTACAAACAGGTGCTGGTGGAGCGCCATCTTATCAGCCGCGAGCACGCGGCCAAGAACGTCGGCAGCGGGGTGGTCATTAATGACCGCGAGACGATCAGTGTGATGATTAATGAGGAAGATCACCTGCGCATGCAGACGATCAAGTCGGGCCTGCAACTCAAGAACATTTTTAAAATTATCGACAAGGTTGACACGGAACTTGAGGAACATCTCGAATTTGCGTTCTCGCCGAAGCTGGGCTACCTCACGGCGTGTCCCACAAACGTAGGTACGGCGATGCGCGGTTCGGCCATGGTGCACCTGCCGGGTATGGTATTGAGCGACCAAATCAACCAAGTGGTGCAAGCGGTCAACAAATTGGGCCTAGCCGTGCGGGGTTTGTATGGGGAAGGGACGGAAGCACTTGGGAACGTCTTCCAGGTCTCGAATCAGACGACCTTGGGCGAAAAAGAGTCAGAAGTGATAGAGCGTCTCAATAAAGTGATCTTGCAGATCATTGAACATGAAGAGAATGCGCGGATTACGCTCCTTGAAAAAAAGCCAAAACTGGTCTATGATCAAATTGGCAGAGCGTATGGCATTCTAAGCAATGCGCATACAATCAGTTCCAAAGAGGCACTCAATCTGCTTAGTCTGGTACGTATGGGGGTTGATTTAGAGATATTTCCGGCGGCAGCGCGGGTTTCGGTGGATGAGATGTTCATCCTCTCGCAACCGGCGCACGTGCAAAAGGCCGCCGCGCGCAAATTGACTGCCGAGGAACGTGATGTTTCGCGGGCGGAATTGATCCGCACGCAGTTGGCGGGTATTTCAAAACCGAATTTGAGCGACCGGCCGCCCTTGGAGAGCGACCGCGTCGAACCAGAATGAGAGGAGGGTGATGGAAATGAACAATTTCACGCCGCGAGCGCAACAGGTGCTCGCGTTGGCCCGCAAAGAAGCGGACCGGTTTAACCACAACTATGTCGGCACGGAGCATCTGCTGCTCGGTCTCATCAAGCTTGGCCAGGGCGTCGCGGTCAATGTTCTCCAGAAGATGGGCCTGGATCTCGAGACCGTCCGCATGGAAGTGGAGAAGCAAATCGGCACCGGCCCCGAGACCAAGATGGTCGGCAACATTCCCTACACTCCTCGCGTGAAGAAAGTCCTCGCGCTGGCGCAGAAGGAAGCGAAGCAACTCAATCACAATTACGTTGGCACTGAACACATCCTACTCGGCCTGCTCCGTGAAGGCGAGGGCGCGGCCGCGCGCATCCTGAAATCGCTCGACGTCGATATCGAGCGGTGCCGCAATGAGATTCTCAAGGAGCTCGATCCCAATTTCACCCCGAGCGAAGGCGGCGTCGAAGAAGGCGAAGCCGGTGGCAGCAAGAAAGAAATGAAGACGCCCGCGCTGCGTATGTTCGGGCGCGACCTGACCGAGTTGGCCCGCAAAGGCGAGCTCGACCCTGTCGTGGGCCGCCAGAATGAAATCGAGCGCGTCATCCAGATTCTCTGCCGCCGCACCAAGAACAACCCGGTGCTGCTCGGCGAAGCGGGTGTGGGAAAGACCGCCATCGTGGAGGGCCTGGCCCAGGAAGTTTCCAAGGGCAACGTCCCCGAGATTTTGCGCGACAAGCGGGTCGTGACCCTCGACCTCGCGTTGATGGTGGCAGGCACGAAGTACCGCGGCCAGTTCGAGGAGCGCATCAAGGCTGTCATGGACGAGATCAAGCGCTCGAAGAACGTCATCCTCTTTGTCGATGAGTTGCACACCATCGTTGGCGCCGGTTCGGCCGAAGGCGCAATGGACGCCAGCAACATCATCAAGCCCGCGCTCTCACGTGGCGAGTTGCAGGTGGTCGGCGCGACCACGATGAACGAATATCGCAAGTACATCGAGAAGGACGCCGCGCTGGAACGTCGCTTCCAAACCGTCATTGTCGAGCCGCCGACGGTTGACCAGACCGTCGAGATCCTCAGGGGCCTGCGCCCGAAGTACGAGGAACATCACCATGCCAAGTTCTCGGACGAAGCGCTCCTTGCGGCCTCGCGGCTTTCTGACCGGTACATCACCGGCCGATTCCTCCCGGACAAGGCGATTGACGTCGTGGACGAAGCAGGCGCCCGCGCCCGCATTCAATCGATGACGCGACCGCCGAACATTCAGAATTCCGAGCACGATATCGAAAAGATCAAGGAAGAGAAAGAGGCGGCAATCAAGGCACAGGACTTTGAGCTGGCCGCCAGCCTCCGTGACAAGGAAAAGCACGCGCGCGAGAGTTTGGAACAGACGCTGGCGGAATGGCGCCAGTCGCGCGATGAAAAACAGATTGTCATTACCGAAGACGACATCATGCAGATTGTCGCCAAATGGACCGGCATACCCTTGAGCCGTATGGAACAGAAGGACGCCGAGAAGTTGCTCCAGATGGAGGCTGAATTGCGCAAGACGGTCATCGGCCAGGACGAGGCCGTTATCGCGATCAGCAAAGCGCTGCGCCGCAGCCGCGCCGACCTGAAGGACCCGAACCGTCCCATCGGCTCATTCGTGTTCCTCGGGCCAACGGGCGTGGGCAAGACGTTGATGGCCCGCGCACTGGCGGAGTTTATGTTCGGCGACCAGGATGCGCTCATCCAACTCGACATGAGCGAGTATATGGAGAAATTCAATGTCTCCCGTCTCGTCGGTTCTCCCCCAGGCTACGTCGGCTATGAAGAGGGCGGCCAATTGACCGAACGCGTGCGTCGCCGTCCCTACTCGGTCGTGCTGTTTGACGAAATCGAGAAGGCGCACCCCGATGTCATGAATATGCTCTTGCAGATCCTGGAGGACGGTCACCTGACCGACTCGCTCGGTCGCAAGGTGGACTTCCGCAATTGCGCCGTCATAATGACGTCGAACATCGGCGCCGACACGATCCGTAAAGCGGGCGAGCTTGGTTTTGCGCCCACCAAGGAAGAGCACGTGTACGGCGATATGAAGAACCGGCTGCTGGAGGAAGCCAAGCGCGCGTTCAAGCCCGAATTCATGAACCGCCTCGACGATATCATCGTTTTCCACACGCTGACCAAGGCCGACATGGGCCAAATCGTCCATCTCGAAGTCGAGAAGGTCAAGAGCCGCCTCAAGTACAAGGACGTGGAGATCAGTCTCACGACGGCGGCGACGGATTTCCTTATCGAGAAGGGTTACGATCCGCAGTTTGGCGCGCGGCCCTTGCGCCGCGCGGTGGAAAAATATCTGCAAGACCCGCTTGCCGAGGAAATCCTGCGCGGCAACATCAAGCCCAGCGAGACGATCGAAATCACGGTCGGCGATGGCAAGCTGGACTTCAACCAACTCGCCGCCAGCGCTAGCTAACAGCCAGCGGTTGTTTTACCCGAGGCCGTCCCGGAGAAATCCGGGGCGCCTTTTGGTTTTCTGAAAGACGAGGTCTGGCAATCACGGCGGGCTTGCAACAGTCTGACCACTTCCCTATGCTGCCGGGACATGACTGTGGCGCTTGCAAGTTTCCGGGAGTTTGTAATTGGCCAGCTCAACCAGCTCGGCGCGATGCTGCTGCTCCTGCTCGATATCGTCAAGACGGCCTTTACGAAGCGACCGCGCTGGAGGGAAACCATCGAGCAGATCTACAAGATCGGCTGGCAATCGCAGGCCGTCGTTATCATCACCGGCGTATTCACGGGAATGGTGTTTGCCGATCAAATCTACAACCAGTTCCACAAGGTGAAGATGGACACGGCGGTCGGCCCGGTCGTGAGCGTGGCCATGACCCGCGAGTTGGCCCCGGTACTGACGGCGTTGATGGTTGCGGGTCGGGTAGGTGCGGCAATCGCGGCGGAACTGGGCACGATGAAGGTGACCGAGCAGTTGGATGCGCTGCGCGCGATGGGGACGGCACCGGTGAATTACCTGGCGGTACCGCGGTTTGTGGCCTTGCTGCTGTCGCTGCCGCTGCTCACAGCCGAGGCGATGTTCTTCGGGATTTTCAGCGGATATCTGGTAGGAGTGGACATGCTGGGGATCGACCAGGCGTATTTTTTGACGAATATGTACAAGTTCACGAGCGCCAAGGATGTGGTCAGTGGCCTGATTAAGTCCGTTTTCTTCGCTGTCTTCATCGGGCTGATTTCTTGTTACAAGGGCTTCCAGGCCGGTGAAGGAGCAGAAGGCGTCGGGCGCGCCACCACGCAGGCCGTCGTAGTGTCTTCCCTGACAGTCCTCATCGCCAATTTTTTCATCGCCGTGTTGTTCAACGCGATCATTCCGCCATGATCAAAATCGAGGGATTATGGAAAGGTTTCGGTGCCACGGAAGTCCTGCGGGGCTTGGATTTGGAAATCCGCGACGGTGAGACCATTGTCATCATCGGGCGCAGTGGGGGGGGCAAAAGCGTGCTGTTGAAACACCTCTGTGGCCTCCTCAAGCCGAACAATGGCAAGGTCCTGGTGGATGGCGTGGACATCGTGTTGCTGGACGAACAGGAACTGACGCCGATTCGCAAGCAGTTTGGCTTTCTCTTCCAGAGCGCGGCGCTCTTTGACTCGATGACGTTGTACGACAACGTGGCCTTTCCGCTACGCGAGGAACGCCGCCCCGAGGCCGAGATCCATAAACGCGTCGAGGAATCGCTGACCATCGTGGATTTATTGCAGGCCCAGGACAAGAAGCCGGCGGAACTGAGCGGCGGCATGCGCAAGCGCGCGGGTCTGGCACGCGCGGTGGTGGCCAACCCTAAGTACATACTTTACGACGAGCCGACCACGGGACTGGATCCCATTCGGGCGGATAATATCAATCAGTTGATCCTGCGGTTGCACGACCAATTGCACTGCACGGGGGTCGCGGTGACACATGACATGGTCAGTGCGTACAAGATTGCGGATCGCATCGCGATGTTGCACGAGGGAACCATTCATGTGGTCGGTACGCCGGAGGAGATCCAGGCAACCCAAGACCCCATCGTAAAACAGTTTATTACAGGCGTTGGCGACGTTAATCAGGAGGTGCAGTATGGCGCAGCAACGGTTCACTGAACTCAGAGTAGGGATTTTCGTCGTGGTCTGCCTGGCGTTGATTGCCGGCTTGATCCTCAAGTTCGGCAAATACGAGAAGCTGGCGAAGAAGAGCTATGCAGTCACCGTCATCTTCTCGGACGTGGGTGGCATCGTCCGGGACGCCGATGTGCTGTACGGCGGCATTTCCGTTGGCAAGGTGGGCAACATCACGCTCGATCAGGAGGGAGTGCTCAAGGTCAACGTCCAACTGAACCTCGATCAAACGGTGAAGATCCGCAAAGACGCGAAATTCGTCATCAACCAATCCGGGCTGCTCGGCGACCGGTATATCGATGTGACACCGCAGAGCGCGACCGCTGAGTTTCTCAAGCCCGGAGACACTGTCGATGGGACGGCGAGCATGGATCTTACCGAGGCGATTCATGGGGTCGTGGACGTGCTGCATCAAGCCGGGGGGACTATCGAGCGGCTTGACAAGACCATCCAACGCATCGACGAGACGGTGTTGAGCACCCAGAGCCTGGAGCATATCGACGCATCGTTGGCCAACATTGAAGTGGCCAGCAGTAACGCTGTTGGTCTGACGTTAAGCATGCGCAGCATTGTCGATGAGAATCGCGGCAAAGTGGATAACGTGCTGACACGATTCTCGGACGCTGCTGACAATCTCAGCAAGACTTCCAAGAACGTCGATCAACTGGTCAGTGCCAATCAGGATGACATCCGCGCGGCGATGAAAAACCTGGCCGAAAGTACTGCCAAGGTGAATGATATTCTCGCGCGACTACAGAATGGCGAGGGAACGGTTGGTAAGCTGCTTGTCGATCCAGCGTTGCACGACGAAATTGTGCACTTGGTGCAAAATTGGCGCAAGTACGGCCTTCTTTACAAGGAGGGCAACCGTGCGGCCTCCAAAACCCCCGCTGAATCGAGCCGCGGCGCCGCACCGCAGTCCGCTCGCCCCGTCCAAAGGGGGGGCGGAACCCTTATTTTCGGTACCGACTCCACGGCGCCGGCACGGTAGCGAAACCCAGGCCGCTGGGAATAGTGCTCTGGCCTTAAACCTGCTCCTTTTGTTGGCGGAGCCCTGGGTTTAGAGCTATGACGCTGTTAATGTTAAGGATATTTTTCTTGATCCTCTGCGTGATGGGCAGTTGGTCCATCTCGCAGTTGGAGGATCAGTGGGCGCAGCACCCCGTGATCGCCATCCTGATCGGCCTGGCGGGGGGTGGGGCGTTCATTGGCATCGACAAGCTCCTGAAAGGTTTCTCGTTGCGGGGACTCTCGGCCGCCACCTTTGGCATTCTCACCGGGTTCACGATCAGCTACTTCATTGGTAATTCCGTCTTGTTCAAATTCATCGATGACGAGCCCAAGCTTATCGCCCAGATCGTCATGTACGTGGTCGGCACCTATCTCGCGATGGTGATCGCGCTGCGCGCCAAGGACGAGTTCAACCTCGTCATCCCGTACGTGAAGTTCATCAAGGAGAACAAACCCGAGCGGCTCGTGTTGCTCGATACCAATATCATCATCGACGGTCGCATCCAGGAGGTTTGCCTGACCGGCTTTCTCGATGCGGTGTTCATCGTGCCGCGATTCGTCCTCGATGAATTGCAGTACATCGCCGATGCCGCGGACGATGTAAAGCGCGTGCGCGGGCGCCGCGGCCTCGAAGTGCTCAAGATGCTCCAGCTCAACCCGCGGGTTGAATTGAAGTTTCACGAAAACGACCTGCCCCAGATAAAGGAAGTGGACGCCAAGTTGGTGCAGTTGGCCAAGATGCTACCGGCCGAAATTTTGACCAACGACTACAATCTCAATCGAATCGCCGAGTTGCAGCACGTAAGGGTGCTCAACCTCAACGAGCTTGCCAAATCGCTGCGTCCCGTCGTCTTGCCGGGCGAGAAGCTCACGGTTCGCCTCATCAAGGAGGGGCGCGAACCGCAACAGGCCATCGCCTATCTCGACGACGGGACGATGATCGTCGTCAACCGGGGTCGCCGTCTCGTCGGGCAGGAAGTTGAAGTCACCATCGCCAGCGTGCTGCAAACCGCCGCGGGTCGCATGGCGTTCGCCGAACTGGCCAATGGCATTGGTCACGTGGAGGCCGAGTCGCACGTCGAAGAATCGGGCAGGCTTGCTCCTGTAAACTGAGTTCTGTTAGTCTCCCGCGCATGGTTACGGCCATCGTGCTAGCTGCCGGGCGCTCGACGCGGATGGGCGGCGGCCTCAACAAGCAATTCATCGAAGTTCTCGATAAGCCGATCATTTACTATTCATTGACGGCGTTCGAGTTGTGCAGTGCGGTCGATGCGGTCATCCTCGTGCGCCGTCCCGATTGCACGCAAGAGGCGGAACAGATCGTTCGCGAGTTTGGGTTCCAGAAAGTGGTCGCTGTTACCGATGGCGGCGTCGAGCGCCAGAACTCGGTATGGAATGGCCTAGAGAAGTGTGACTCCACCACGGAAATTGTCGCAGTCCATGACGGCGCCCGGCCCTTGGTAACCCCGGCACTGATTGAATCCACGATCGCCAGCGCGCGCGCCTTCGGGACGGGGATTGCCGCCACCAAGGTTGTAGACACGATCAAGGAGGCCGGCGAAGACAAAACCGTGATTCGCACGGTGGATCGCACGAAACTATGGGCCGTGCAAACGCCGCAGACCGTGCGCCGCGCGCTGCTAACGCAGGCTTACGCGAAGGTGTTTGAGAAGAAAGCCGTGGTAACGGACGAAGCGGCCGCTGTCGAATCACTGGGCCAGAAAGTACATTTGGTCGAGACACCATTTCTGAACCTAAAGATCACCACGCCGTCAGATTTGGCCATGGCTGAGGCGTTGCTCCGGGTGCGACTGTGAAGCCTCGCCAGATTGTGGCGATGGGTGGCGGAGGCTTCAGCATGGAGCCGCGCAATTCTTTGCTCGATGATTTCATCCTGAAACTCTCCGGCAAACGTCGCCCCAAAATCTGTTTTCTAGCGACCGCCAGTGGCGATGCCGAGGGGTACATTGAACGGTTCTACAAAGCAATGTCTGGACGGAAGTGCGAGGCCTCGCATTTGGGGCTTTTCAGCCGGACGCATGTGGATCCGGCAAAGTTCCTGTTGGGCCAGGATGTGATCTATGTCGGTGGTGGCAACACGACGAACATGCTGGCGATTTGGCGCATCCATGGCGTTGATCGCGCGCTGCGGGCAGCCTGGCGGCAAGGGATCATTCTGGCGGGCATCAGCGCGGGGGCCAATTGCTGGTTCGAGGCGTGCAGTACGGACTCGTTTGGTCCACTGGCGCCTTTGCGTGATGGCTTGGGGCTGTTACCGGGATCGGTCTGTCCGCATTACGATGGGGAGAAGAAGCGCCGACCAACGTTGCTCCGGTTCGTCGCCAACGGCCAACTGCCCGATGGCTTCGCCTTGGATGACTACGCAGCCGCTCACTTTGTCGGACGGCGATTTGTCGAGGCCGTGAGCTCGCGGTCACAGGCGAAAGTATATCGCGTAGTCCGTATCGGAAAACGAGTCGTAGAAGAAGTCGTCCCCACGCGATTTCTCGGCGTTGCTTCAGGTAGGAGGGTAGGGTAAGCTCCAAAATCTTATGAACCGCGTTGGAATCGGAATCGACGTGCATCGTTTTGCCGCCGGTCGCAAGTGCATCCTGGGAGGAGTCGAAATCCCGCACGACGTCGGGTTGGAAGGCCATAGTGATGCCGACGTACTGGCCCATGCCATCGCCGATGCGTTGCTGGGAGCGGCGGCGCTCGGTGATATCGGGAAATATTACCCGCCCAGCGACATGAAGTTCAAGGATATGAACAGCATGGTCATCGTGAAGGAATGCGCCGAGCGCGTGCGCAAGGCCGGCGGTCGTATCAACAACGTCGATGCCATGATCATTGCCCAGGCGCCGAAGATGGCCCCGCACATTCCGAAGATGCAGGAAATTCTTGGAAAGAACCTCGGTGTCGCCCCGACCCAGGTCGGGGTAAAGGCCACCACCAGCGAACACATGGGATTCACCGGTCGCGAAGAAGGTATTGTTGTGGTGGCGATCGCCTCGGTGGAGATGTGAAATTCTTCAACACGCTCACGCGGACGAAGGAAGAGTTCGTTCCGCTCAACCCTCCACACGTTGGCCTGTACACCTGCGGTCCGACCGTGTACGGCTTTGTTCACATCGGCAATCTGCGGGCGTTCATGTTCGACGATTTGCTGCGCCGCTGGCTCGAATACCGGAGATTCAACGTCACCCATGTAATGAACATCACCGACGTCGAAGACCGCATCATTATTAAGGTTCGCGAATCCGGAAAGTCGCTGAAGGAAGTCACAGATTTCTATGCGACTGCGTTCCTCACCGACCTCGACACGCTCAACGTCAAGCGCGCCCATATCATCCCGCGCGCGACCGAAACGATCCCCGGCATGGTGGCGATGATCGAAAAGCTCATCGCCGGGAATCACGCCTACGTCAGTGACGACAAATGCGTGTATTACTCGATCAAGTCATTCCCGGATTACGGCAAGCTTTCGCACCGGCGGGTCGGTGATCAGAGCGCGACGGTTGCACGCATCAAGAACGACGACTACGACAAGGAAGAAATGGCCGATTTCGCGCTTTGGAAAGCGTGGGACGAGAAAGACGGCGACGTGAAATGGGATTCGCCCTGGGGCCCGGGTCGACCGGGTTGGCACATCGAGTGTAGCGTGATGAGCATGCAACATCTTGGGGAGACATTTGACATCCATTGTGGTGGCGAAGATCTCATTTTTCCACATCATGAGGACGAAATCGCCCAGAGCGAGGCTGCAAACGGGAAGCCGTTCGTCCGTTACTGGTTGCACAATGCCCACTTGCTCGTGGAAGGCAAGAAGATGAGCCGACGGCTCAACAACTTCTATACGCTCCGCGATTTGCTCGCAAAAGGTTGGAGCGGTCGCGAAATCCGCTACGTCCTGCTCTCTGCGCATTACCGCGACCAGCTCAATTTCACGATGGACGGCCTGCAAGCCGCGCGGTCGGCATTGCAGCGGATGGATGAGTTTCTCCTGAAACTGGACGCGAGTCCTGCCGGCACCGTTCCCGATCTTCAGTCGCGGTTCGATGCGGCGATGGACGATGACTTGAACACCAGCGCCGCGCTCGGCGCGTTGTTCGAGTTTATCCGGGAAGCCAACAAGCGTACGATTGTGGCCAGTGAAGCGGCAGCGATTCTTGCGACATGGCAACGCATCGATCAGGTGTTAGGTTTCGGACTGCCGGTCAAATCGGAAGCGCCGGCTGACGTGTTGGCGCTGGTCGAGGAACGGCGAGCGGCCCGCAAGGCCAGGAACTTCAAGCGTTCTGACGAGATCCGCGATCAACTTGCGAAGCAGGGTTGGGTGGTCGAAGACACGCCGAAGGGCCCGCGCGCGAAACGTGTGGGCTGAGTTTATGACCAAGCGCTATCCCCCGATCAATCCCAAGTGCCCGCATTTCCTTCACGGTGGCGATTACAACCCCGAGCAGTGGCTGCATGCGCCGGAAGTGCTGAAGGAAGACATGCGGTTGATGAAGCTGGCGCACTGCAATGCGATGTCGGTCGGCATCTTCTCGTGGGTTGCACTGGAACCCGAAGAAGGCCGGTTCACCTTTGAGTGGCTCGACCGGGTGCTGGACGATCTCGCGAAGAATGGAGTATTCGCGGTTCTCGCCACACCCAGTGGTGCGCGCCCGGCGTGGTTGTCGCAGAAATATCCGGAAGTCCTACGCGTGAACGCCGACCGGGTGCGCATCCTGCATGGCGCCCGTCACAATCACTGCTACACGTCCCCGGTTTATCGGGAAAAAACAGCGATTATCAATCGCAAATTGGCAGAGCGCTACAAGGATCATCCCGCCTTGCTGGTATGGCACCTTTCAAATGAATACGGCGGCGAGTGCCACTGCTCACTCTGCCAGGAAGCATTTCGCGCGTGGCTCAAACAGCGATACCGGTCGCTCGAGGCCCTGAACCAGTCATGGTGGACCGCTTTTTGGAGCCACACGTATACCGATTGGTCACAGATTGAATCGCCGGCCCGGCATGGCGAATGGGCTGTCCACGGCCTCAACCTCGACTGGAAGCGGTTCGTCACCCACCAGACAACCGATTTCATGAAGCACGAAATCGCGCCGCTGCGCGAGATCACGCACAATGTGCCGGTGACCACGAACATGATGGGCACGTATGCAGGTTTGGATTACTGGAAGATGGCACCGGAGTTGGATGTGGTGTCCTGGGATAATTATCCCGCGTGGCACGGACAGGAAGAGGATTGGCAGTTGGGGAGTTCGGTCTCATTCATCCACGACATTTATCGCTGCTTGAAGGGCGGCAAACCTTTCATGCTGATGGAAAGCACTCCGAGCATCACCAACTGGCAGGAGGTCTGCAAACTCAAGCGCCCCAACATGCATCGTCTCTCTTCGTTGCAGGCCATCGCACACGGCGCGGATACGGTTCAATACTTCCAGTGGCGCAAGAGCCGCGGCTCATTCGAGAAGTTCCACGGCGCGGCTGTCGATCATGCCGGCCACGAACACACGCGCACGTTCCGCGATGTTGCGGAAGTGGGCCAGATTCTGGAGAAGCTGGACGCAGTCATTGGCACGACGATCCGTCCGGAAGTGGCGGTCATCTACGATTGGGAAAACGAGTGGGCCATCGGTGATTTACAGGGACTGTCGCGGAAACGTCGGGATTACGGCGGGACTTGCGTGGCGCAGTACCGGCCATTTTGGTCGCGCGGCGTGCCCGTGGATGTGATCGACATGGACGGCGACTTCGCCGGTTATAAGTTGCTGATTGCTCCCATGCTTTACATGGTGCGACCCGGTGTCGCGGAGCGAATCGAGAAGTTTGTGAAGAAGGGCGGCGTATTCGTCGCGACCTACTGGAGTGGAATCGTCAACGAAACCGATCTTTGCTTTCTCGGAGGCTTTCCCGGACCGCTGCGCAAGGTCCTCGGTATTTGGTCGGAGGAAATCGACACGTTGTACGAAGGAGAGACGAATGTCGTCGTACCCGTCTCTAAGAATTGCCATAGCCTCAAGGGCCGGTATGAAGCGCGCGAACTCTGTGACCTCATTCATGCCGAGACAGCGCAAGTGCTGGCCAAATACGGAGCGGACTTCTGCAAAGGCCGCCCCGCGCTGACCGTGAACGCGTTTGGCAAAGGTCGCGCATATTACATTGCTTCGCGCAACGACGACCGTTTCCATGAGGACTTTTACGGCGGCCTTATCGATCAACTGGGAGTTAGGCGCACGCTTCGCGCCAAGCTACCCCAGGGCGTCACCGCCCAGATGCGCACGGACGGTAAGCATGACTTTGTGTTCCTCTTGAATTTCCAAGCCGCGACCCGCAAGGTGAATCTCAGCCACGAAGCGTTTACGGACATCGCCACCGGCCAGAACATCAAAGGAAACGTTACGTTGCCCGCTTATGGTTCGCTGGTTTTGCGCCGTCCGCATGCCGCGTAGGTTGACAATCGGCGACGGGTGTGATGAGTTAGGACTGCCATGATTGAAGATTTCAAGAACAAGGTAAGCGACTTGCGCGAACGCCATCAGGCGTTAACGAGGTATCTTTGACGTCGATAAACAACGCGCTCGCCTCGTCGAGCTAGAGAACATCATGGCCGGCCCGACCTTTTGGGCCGATCAAGCCAAAGCCCGCGGCATTCTTGACGAAGCGACTACGATTCGCCGCAAACTCGACACGCAGGCGATCCTCGATCAAAAAATCTCCGATGCAGCGATGCTCATCGACCTCGGTGAGACGGAGCAAGGGATTGCGGCGGAGGTCAGCGCCGCCGAGCAGAAGTTCAATCAGTTCGAGTTGGAGAACCTGCTGGCCGACGAAAACGACAAGTCCAACGCCATTTTCAGCATACACGCGGGCGCGGGCGGCACGGAGAGTTGTGATTGGGCAAACATGCTTCTGCGCATGTACCAGCGCTACTCCGAGTCGCGCGGCTTTAAGGCCGATCTGGTGGACATCCAGTCCGGCGATGAAGCGGGCATCAAGAGCGTCACCATGCTGGTATCCGGCGAATACGCCTACGGCTATCTAAAAGCTGAGCGCGGAGTGCATCGGCTCGTGCGAATTTCGCCGTTCGACTCAAACAAGCGCCGCCACACGTCCTTTGCCAGTGTGGACGTGATCGCGGAATTGGGTGCGTCGGTCGAAATCGAAGTCAAAATGGAAGACGTACAGGTGGACACGTTCCGGTCGGGCGGCAAGGGCGGACAAAATGTGAACAAGGTCGAGACGGCGATCCGCATGACGCACCTGCCGACCGGCATCGTAGTCCAATGCCAAAACCAACGCAGCCAGTACCAGAATCGTGAGCTGGCGATAGCGATGTTGAAGTCGCGCCTCTACGAAAAGGAACAGGACGAAAAGCGCGCCGCGATGGAAAAATATTACGGGGAAAAGGGCGCGATGGCCTGGGGCAACCAGATTCGCAGTTACGTCTTCCAGCCGTACCAAATGGTCAAGGACCTGCGCACCGGCCACCAGACCAGCGACGTGCAGGGCGTCATGGACGGCGATCTCCAGCCCTTCATCAGCGCCTGGCTCAAAGCCGGCCAGCCGCGCAACCGCAAGCAAGGTGTGACCGATGAAGAGTAAGGTGGATATCCTCGAGACAATTGTTGCCGAGAAGAAGCTCGAAGTGGCGAAATTGCGTCCGCAGGCCGGCAAGTTGAAACAGGCAGTTGCGGCACGTCAAGACTTCCGCGATTTCGCTGGCGCGTTGTGTCGGGACGACGGCGTGGCGCTGATCGCTGAGATCAAGAAGGCGTCACCATCCGCTGGCTTGATCTTGAAGGATTTCGATGCGATTCATATCGCCCGTGACTACGAGAGCGCGGGCGGTTCGGCGCTGTCGGTGCTGACCGATGAGAAGTTTTTTCAGGGGCGTATCGAGTATCTGCAACAGATTCGTGATGCGGTGCGGTTGCCTTTGTTGCGGAAGGATTTCATTATCGATGAACTGCAAATTCATGAATCCATTGCGCGCGGTGCCGATGCGATTCTGCTGATTGTGGCGATTCTCGATGACGCGCAATTAAGAGGTTTTCGCGAGCTGGCGTCGGAGCTGCGGCTGGCGGCTTTGGTGGAAGTCCATGACGAACCGGAGTTGGATCGGGCGCTGGCCTCGGGGGCGGAGATCATCGGGGTCAATAATCGCGACCTGCGCGATTTCTCGGTGAGCCTGGCGACGACCGAGAAGGTCGCGGCGAGATTGAAACGCGGGATGTGTGGTAAACACACGTTGGTCGCCGAGAGCGGCATCCATGCGCGTGCGGATGTCGAGCGCGTGGCGAAAGCTGGCGCGAACGCCATCCTCGTGGGTGAATCATTAATGCGCAGCGGGGACATTGCGGGGAAAGTGAAAGAACTGCTCGGCAAATGAACACGAAGATCAAAATATGCGGGACGACGAACTTGAATGACGCGCTGCTGACCGTAGAACTCGGGGCGGATGCGCTCGGCTTCATTTTTTACCCGAAGAGTCCGCGCTACATCACTGTGGGCGACGCAGCCAATATCTGTAATGCCTTGCCGCCGTTCGTGATCAAGGTGGGTGTGTTTGTGGATGAATTGGAATACGAGATTGAGAGGGCTTTGGGCGAATGCCTGCTGAATGCGCTGCAATTTCATGGCGATGAGCCGCCGGGCTTCTGTCAGAAGTTCGCCGCCAAGTCGATCAAGGCCATTCGCATGCGGGACGAAGACTCTTTGCGTGTGGCGGCGGAGTACGATGTTGACGCGCTCTTGTTGGATACCTACACTGACGAGACTCGGGGTGGTACGGGCAAGGCGTTTGATTGGTCGCTGGCGGTGCGCGCGAAAGAGATCGGGATGCCGATCATTCTTTCGGGCGGCTTGACGACGGCCAACGTGCAGGAAGCCATTCGGCGCGTGCGGCCCTATGCGGTGGACGTGGCCAGCGGGGTGGAGCGCGAGCCTGGCAAGAAAGATCCGGAGAAGCTGCGGAGATTCATTGAATTGTGCAAAAGCACCTGACAACCGTACCCGACAAAGGCGGCCACTTTGGGCCGTACGGCGGCATGTTCGTGCCGGAAACGTTGATGGAGCCTTTGCATGAGCTCACTCGCGAATACGAAAAAGCGCGCCGGGACAAACGATTTCGCGACGAGCTGGCCTATTACCTCCGCGAATATTGTGGTCGCCCGACCCCGCTGTATCTCGCCGAGCGCATGACACGCGAGTTGGGCGGCCCGAAGATTTATCTCAAGCGCGAAGATCTCCTTCACACCGGCGCGCACAAAATCAATAACACCATTGGCCAGGTGCTTCTCGCCAGGCGGATGCACAAGAAGCGCATTATCGCCGAGACCGGCGCTGGCCAGCACGGCGTCGCCACCGCGACGGTGGCGGCGATGTTTGGCATGGAATGCGTGGTGTACATGGGCACGGTGGACATGGAACGCCAGTCGTTGAATGTCTATCGCATGCGCCTCCTCGGCGCGGAAGTGTGCCCGGTCAATGCCGGCCAGAAGACACTCAAGGAAGCGATCAACGAAGCGATGCGCGACTGGGTGACGAACGTTCGCACGACCCACTACATTCTCGGCAGCGTCCTCGGGGCGCATCCGTACCCGATGATGGTGCGCGATTTTCAGAGCATTATTGGACGCGAGGCGCGGCGGCAGATTTTGGAGAAGGAAGAAAGGTTGCCGGACGAGCTGGTGGCGTGCGTCGGTGGCGGCAGCAATGCCATCGGGTTGTTCCATGCCTTCCTGAACGACGAAGGCGTGCGCATGGTGGGCGTCGAAGCCGGTGGGGAAGGGATCCGGGCGGGCAAGCATGCGGCGCGTTTCCAGAAGGGCGGCTCACTGGGCGTGTTACAGGGGACGCGCACGTTCGTATTGCAGGACGACGATGGACAGATCATGCTCACTCATTCCGTTTCGGCGGGGCTGGATTACGCGGCGGTCGGTCCAGAGCACAGTCATCTGCGCGATTTGAAGCGAGCGCGGTACACGTATGCCACGGACGATGAGGCGCTTGAAGCCGCCAAGTTCTGTTCGCGAATCGAGGGCATCATCCCGGCGCTCGAATCGGCGCACGCAGTTGCGTATGTCATGAAGAATGCGAAGAAGATTGGCAGGGACGCCATTGTGATTGTCAACCTGAGTGGGCGTGGCGACAAGGATGTCAGCCAAATGGCGCAGTTGTTGAACTTATGAGGCCGTATTTTCGATGCCGACACTGCAAAAAACGATTGATTCTCCTGGTGCAAAGTTTCGCCCATTATCTGTGGGGAAGGGAGCGGATTTGTCCGCGGTGCGGCAAGATTTGGCGACTCAGCATCACGTCGCACCAGGTGCTCATTGGATTTGGCGTGATCGCCGCGGTGTTTTTATCGATTGTAGTGCGGCACTGGCTCCCGGGGCCCGACGTGGCCATTCTGGTACTGGCGTTGTGGCTGCCGCTGTATGCGTTCATCGTCTGGCCCGCAATATTTGCGTTGCTGGGCAATTTTCGGTTGAAATGAGGATTGCATGAGATCAATGACCGGTTATGGTCGCGGTGATGCGGGGAAGGATGGGTTCAAATTCACCGTTGAACTCAATTCCATCAACCGCAAACAGAGCGACATTTCGATCAACCTGCCGAAAGAACTCATCGAACTCGAATCGCGCATCCGCGACGAGATCAACGCGCATCTTTCGCGCGGTCGCATCAACGTGGTGGTCGCCTTCCATCGGAGCAACGCGAAGGCGGAGGACCAGGTGGAACTGGACATGGGGCTGGCAAAAGCCTACCACCGCGCGATCCAGAAGCTGCAGAAGGAAATAAAGCTCAACGGTTCGCTCACTCTCGATACAATTCTCCGTGCGCCGGGTGTCATGAAGCTGGCGGAAACGACTGTGGACGCGGAGAGCGTTTGGCCTCACGTGGAAGCCGCGTTGCGCAAGGCCATCGGGGGCCTGGTCAAAATGCGCGAGAAAGAGGGTAAATTCCTCGCCAACGACCTCTCGGAACGGCTCAGTTTGTTGGAAGGCGGGTTGGAACTTATTCGCAAGACGGCCCCGGAGATCATCACGCGCTATCGCGAACAATTGCACGCCCGGATCAAGGAAGCGGGGCTGGATGTTTCGCTGGACGATGAGCGGTTGGTGAAGGAGGTTGTTTTCTTCGCCGATCGCGCGGACATCTCGGAGGAAATCACGCGGCTCAGCAGCCATCTGAAGCAGTTCCGGGATTGCCTCAAGTCCAATGAGCCGGTTGGGCGCACCCTGGATTTTCTCGCGCAGGAAATGGGACGGGAGATCAATACCATTGGTTCCAAGGCGAACGCCGCGAAGATTTCGCAGCAAGTCGTGAAAATGAAAGCGGAGTTGGAAAAAATTCGCGAACAGATCCAGAACATCGAATGAACGAGTCTTCCTCCACCGCACCACGCACGGGCCTCATTCTTGTCGTCTCGGCACCTTCGGGCGGCGGGAAAAGCTCGCTGTGCCAGCGCCTGTTGAACTGGGCACCGAACATGGTCTACTCGGTTTCCTGTACCACGCGCGAGCCACGCGGCGGCGAACAGAATGGTCATGATTATTTTTTTCTAAGCGTCGAAGTCTTCGAGAAGAAGATTGCGGCGGGCGAGTTTCTCGAGTACGCGAAGTACAACAACCACTACTACGGCACCCCGCGCAACTTTGTCGAAGATCAATTGGCCGCGGGGCGTGACGTCCTCCTGGACATTGAGGTCCAAGGGGCGGAAAAGGTGGCGGAGTGTGTACGCGGCGGGGCGTTTGCGTATCCCGACGCGTTGGTGATGATATTCCTGATGCCACCATCGCTGGAACTGCTGGAGACGCGATTGCGTCGTCGCGGGACGGACAGCGATGAGACCATCCGCAAGCGGCTGGCACTGGCGCAGGCCGAGATGAAGCATTGGGCGGAATATGATTATGTGATTGTTAGCGGACGGCTCGATGACGATTTCGGGCAGGGCAAGGCGATCATCATCGCCGAGAAGTGCCGCTCGACGCGAATGGCAAAGGACGGCAGACCATGGCAGCAAAAAGAACTATCCTTCTAGGCATCACGGGCTCCATCGCGGCGTACAAGTCCGCCGACCTGGCGAGCCAACTCAAGAAGCTTGGCCATGACGTCTTTTGCGTGATGACGAGGGACGCACCGCATTTTATTACGTCTCTAACCTTGCAGACGCTCTCGCAGCACCCCGTGACGACCGATCTCTTTGAGGAAGGCGAAGGAGATTGGCGGCCGAGTCACTTGCAGTTGGCCGACACGGCTGACATGCTCGTTATTTCGCCGGCCACTGCCAATGTCATTGCCAAGCTCGCCCATGGCCTTGCCGATGACGCGTTGAGCACGATTGCGCTTGCGCTACGGCCGGAGGCGAAGGTGCTCATTGCGCCGGCAATGAACGGCAAGATGTGGCTGCACCCGGCGACGCAGGCGAACGTGAAAACCCTGCAATCGCGCGGTGTCGAATTCATCGGACCCGATAAAGGTTTGCTCGCTTGCGGCTACGAAGGCATCGGGCGGCTGTGGAATGTGGATGAGATTGTGAAGAAGATTCAGAAGACCCTTGGATAGAGTTTCTGCCCGGGCGAAGTGGAGAGTGGCAAGCCAAGATGAAATTGCCGGCCGACATTCGTTTCCTTATCACCGCGGGGCCGACCCGCGAGTTCTTCGATCCCATTCGGTATATTTCCAATCGTTCTTCGGGGAAGATGGGCTATGCGATTGCCGAGGCAGCGCGGGCGATCTCGTCGCAGGTGGTGCTGGTTAGCGGGCCGACGGCGCTCACACCGCCAAAGGGCGTTGAGTTCGTCCCGGTGACGACGGCGCAGGAGATGGCGGAGGCGGTATGGAGCCGGTTCAAGGCGGTAGATGTTTGTATCATGGCGGCAGCAGTTTGCGATTTCCGACCGACGAAGACGGCTACGAAAAAGATCAAAAAAGCCGCGTTCGGTGGCGTGCTGGAGTTGGAACCCACGCCCGATATACTCGCGGAGTTGGGACGATCCAAAAGATCGCAGGTGTTGGTTGGTTTCGCGGCGGAAACCGATGATCTCGAAAAGAACGCGCGGCAGAAGCTGGTTCGGAAGGGACTTAATTTCATTGTGGCCAATGACGCCAGCACGTTTGAGGCGGAGACGAGTCGGGCGACATTCATCGGCGGTGAAGGAAAGATGGAGCGACTGACGGAATTGCCGAAGAGCGAAGTCGCGAAGGCGATTATCGAGCGAGCGGTACGGCTGATCCGCTGACCGTTACGAGTGGTTGGGCTTCTTGGAAAGGTCGCTCCGAATTTTCTCGAAGCGATCGTCGCGGCGGAGATTATCGAGGTCGGGGTCCTTGGTGAGCCAGCGGGCATCGCTGTAGCCGAGCTTGACCGCCTGGCGGAGGGCAGCGAACGCTTCCTCCACATGTTTTAACAGCGAGTAGCTGCACGCGAGGTTATAGAACACGAGCGAGTTATCGGGACAAAGCCTGGCCAGCCGCTCGTCGATTTGAAGCCCTTTTTCCCATTGGCCCGTCTTCGTGTAGGCGTCGCCGAGGATTTGCAGGGCTTCAATGAAGTCGGGATCGTGGTGCGCAATTCCCTCGAAGAACCTGATTTCAAAATCGAGGTCCTCTTTCGTGGCGGCTTTGCCACGCGGTAGTTTTGTCTCCCGGATCGGCAACATGGCGACCATTTTCCCTACGCTGCGCCGTCGGGCCGCAGATCGTTGATTACAATTCCCGAAAGCAACTTCGGGTAGAAATCCGTGCTCTTTTGCGGCATCCGCGAACGAGCGTCAGCAATAGCCCTAACCTCCTCAACTTGCGTCGGATTCAGAAAAAATGCAAGTTGCGACTTGCCGGTTTGGACCAACTCGGCGGCTTTGTCCGGCTCGCGCCAATAGGTGACATTGGATTCTTCGCGGAGGCGAACTTCGTCGATGCCGAGGAGGGCTTCCAGGATCGCGACGTGAAGAATGGCCACATCCAAGGTATGCCATAGCGGCGGCTTGTCGGCGAAGAGCGGCCGCAACGCGTCGAGGTTCTTCGGCCGCAGCAGGGCGAAGCCTTCCGCATCGCGCATTCCGATAAAATGTTGGCCGCCTTTCATGGCTGCCAAGAGTTTCTCCAATGTCGGATGAGGTTTAATGAAAAAGTTTTTTGCTAATTGCTCGCGGAAGTGCTGACGGTTAAATCCGCTGAGATTTGCCACGGTTCGATGTGTCGGCAGGACAACCAAGCCCGGATCGCTCATGTCCACGAGCGTCGCCATCACGAATTCGGATGGTGCGTTTGGATCGGTTTTGCCAGATGCCGTGCGGCACTCGTCGCGGTACGCCAGCGCGGTTTCGTAACGGTGGTGTCCATCCGCGATGTAGAATTTTGCCTCGCGCAAGGCATCCTGAGCGGACTTGATTGCCACAGGATCAGTGATTTCCCAAAGATGGTTCACAACGCCGTAGTCGTCGGTTGCGGTCAATGCCGGTTCGCCTTTGGGAGTGGGGAGGGGATTGTGTTGGGGACGCGGGTACAACATGAAAATCTGGCCTTGCTGTGAACCGCACGCACGCAGCAGCGACAGGCGGTCGGCTTTCGGCTTGGAGAGCGTATGTTCGTGCGGCAAAATCACGCCTTCGTCCCAGCGGTGGAGGCGCACGCGGGCGATCAACGCCTTACGCATCCGCTTCCCGGAACCATCGGGCGCGGCGAATGTCTGTTCGAGATAATAAAGCGCTGGCTTCGCGGCCCGCCGCAACACGCCCTCGCGCAGCCACGCTTGATACAAATCGCGCGCGCGGGTGTATTTGCTATTTGTCTCCGAGTCGCCGGGCGCTTCCTTGCCCAGCTCAATTTGCACAAGATTGTAGGGAGACAGCTTCTGGTATCGCTCCTGCATTGCCGGGGTAATCTTGTCGTACGGCTGCGTCAACACCTCGTCAGGTTTGACCCGTTGGGTGTCGTAGAGAACTCCTCGAAAAGGTTGAATATCCGCCATAGGTATCTGTAGGTTGCGGTCGATACTAGGCGGTGCCCCGCGCAGCGTCAAGGACTGCGAAACGAATTGCCACGCCACGCATCCAAGTTACCAGTTACGGGTCATGAAACGAAACGGCAACAGTGCGGTACTCCTTGTGGCCCTGGCCTTCTGTGGTGCGTTTGTGCCATTGGCGCCCGCTACCGAGCCAAATCGGCTGACGGAAAAGGCGACGTTTAGCGCCGGGTGTTTCTGGGGCGTGGAAGCGGCGTTCCGTCAGGTAAAGGGTGTGACGGATACAGTGGTTGGCTACATGGGCGGTACGCTGAAGAACCCCTCGTACGAAGATGTGACCACCCATCGCACTGGTCACATGGAAGTTTGCCAGGTCACCTACGACCCGGCGCAGATCAGTTATGAGAAACTTGTGACGGTGTTTTTCAAGCTCCACAACCCGACTTCCTTTAACCCTGCAGGCCATGATCTCGCCAGCCAGTATCGCTCGGTTATTTTCTTCCACACGCCCGAACAGGAGAAAGTTGCGGGGGCAGTCAGGGACCGGTTGCAAGCGTCGGGCAAATTTGAACAGCCGATAGCGGCAGCCGTTGTTCCCGCCACGGAATTTTGGCGTGCGGAAGAGTATCACCAGCGTTATGCTGAGAAACGCAACTTACCGAGTTGTTCTATCACACCATGAAAACCAATGCTTGGTACATATTAGCCGGGGCAGTGACCGTGTTGGTGGTTGCGAGCTTTGCGCGGTCCTTCCTCGGCGCTGAGGACAAGGTGCAAAACACAAACCGAAGTGGAAAAGTGCAGATTGTAGAATTTAACGATGCCGGCGTGCGACAGGGGGTCGTCACCGTCGATCGGATCGTCAAGACGGATGGGGAATGGAAGAAGCAGCTTACCCCGGAGCAGTTCACCGTGACGCGGCAGGAGGGCACGGAGCGCGCTTGTTCGGCGGGATATTGGAACAACCACGAGGCAGGTTTGTACCGCTGCGTTTGTTGCGGTACGGCGCTGTTCAAGTCTGACACGAAGTTTGAGTCGGGCACTGGTTGGCCGAGTTTTTGGGAGCCGGTGGCGCCGGAGAATATTGAATCGCGGGCTGACAATTCCTTTGGCATGGAGCGCACGGAAGTACTCTGTGCACGCTGCGGGGCGCATCTGGGCCACGTGTTTGAAGATGGCCCCAAGCCCTCGGGTCTCCGCTACTGCATCAATTCCGCGGCCCTGACTTTCGTGAAAAAGTGATAGTCCGGTCGCTCTCCCATGACTGATAACCTCGCTGAAAGACCATCGTCCCCGATGCCGCCGTTGAAGCGGCGGGATTTATTGGTGGGGATCGGTTTTTCGGCAGTGAATGCCGGCGCGCACCTGATTTGGAACCCGATTGTTGATTACTGGCAATACGTGGTGACGACGGTGGTGTTCGTGTCGGCGCTGACGTTTTGGCTTACCAAGGAGTGGCGGCGGCTGGATTTGTTCATCACGAAGTTTTACTGCGTCGCGGTTATCGTCGATGTTTTCGCCGAAGGGCTCCTGCAACCCTTCCATCATTGCACGTTCGACAATCTAATGTGCACGGGAAGGATGTTCCTCGTGTTCTTTGCGGCGTGGCTGCTGGTGTATCCCTTGGAACGTTGGTTCCAAGCGCGCAAGACGGTAATAGGTCCGGGCCAGGGCGCCTAAGGGCCGGGCCTACCGTTCGAGTGTGGCAAAGAAGTTTGAAAGCGCGGCGCGGTAGGTTAGGGCGCTGACAAGAAAGGCATCGTTGTGGCCGCCGCGGAGTTCGACGAATTGTTTCGGTTCGTTGGCGGCGGCGAGCAGGCGTTGCGAATGGCTGAAATTGATGATTTCGTCGTCACGGCTGTGCAGGATCAGCAGTGGGATATGGATGCGTGGCAGCTTGCCAATGGTGTCGTACTTGTTGCGGACGAGCCAGTGCACGGGAAAGAACGGAAACATTTTCTGTCCAACATCAGCGGTTGACGTAAACCCTTCTTCCAGTACCAGCCCACGGACTTCCACTCTGCTCGCGAGATCGGCGGCAACGGCGGTGCCGAGTGATTCGCCGTAGACGACGATTGAGCGGGACTTGAGCTTGCGCTGTTGCGTCAGGTATTCGTAGGCGGCTTGCGCGTCGCGATAGGTTCCTTCTTCGTTCGGCTGTCCCTCGCTGCGACCATAGCCACGGTAGTCGATGACGAATGTGTCGACACCGAGATCACGGAAGACGCCTATTTTTTCGAGGCGGTGGGAGATGTTGCCCGCATTGCCGTGGAAGAAAAGCACGGTGACCTTTGTTTCATGGCCGTTCTCCGCCAGGTTTTCGCCCGGCAGGAACCAACCATTGATCCGGACACCGTCGGAAGTGGTCAGGGTAATGTTTTCGTATTTGAACCCCAGTTGATCGGGTGTCTGCTCGATCTCACGAAATGGATGGTAGAGAAAGCGTGGTTCGTTCCAACTGAGCCAGGCGGCGAATGCGATGATAACGACGGGGATTAAGAGAAGGTAGATCATCAGGCGACGCTTCCACATACGGTGCGCGCGAGGTATAGCACACGCGAAGCGGGCGCGCTACGGGAAATCCTGGGACGGTGCTTACGGTGCGAGCCGGGCGCGGTAATAGCGCGCGGGTACGTTCGTTGCGCCGCCAACATCCTGATAATTCGTCACGGCCCCCACTATCGTGTTGTTCGTTACAATGAAGATGTCGGTGAAGCCGTTCGTGTTGTAAGTCCCTTTCGGAACACCGGCACTGGCCTGCAAGGCATTCGTTGCGCCCGGCTCCATCATCCAGGTAACGAGCATGTTGTTCCCGGTGGGCGTGATCGATACGATGTGGAAGATACTCGGGTCGACCGCTTGTCCCACGAATGATACGACGCTCATGGCCGGGAGGGTGTAGGTGAAAGACGAATTGCTCACCGAAATAGGAGCCTGATTGGACAGCGAGAAGGTGGCCGAGGTAATCCAGGGTGTCACTGTACCCACGACGGTGCAGTTGGTCAGGGTGAAGGTTTGGTTGAGATTGGTGGTGTCGCCATTGATGGCGACGATGGCGAAGTTGCCCGAGGCGCTCTTGTAGGCACTGATCTGAGCATCGGTGCTATTAGTGGCGTCGATGCGAACATAATTGGGACGAACGAATCGGCTGTAATTGCCGAGCACATACATGCGTTTGGCGGGATTGCCGGAGGTATCGGTCAGGCCTTCATTGTCCGTATTGATGGAAATGAGCCACCAGTAGTGCCAGGCGTTGGCCTGGGCGGCGGTCATAAACAGATGAATCCGTCCGGCCCAATACATCGCGTTGGTGATACTGCCATCGTAGGCATCGCCGGTGCTTACTTCCGTTTCCCACATTGCCTTTCCGTACACCGGCAACGCCGCCGGCACTCCGGTTGCTCCGGTTTGGAAATTAACACCATCATAATTGTGATCCGCGATGATGTTCACGTCCGCAGCGACGTTCGAGTCGTTCATGGCGATGCTGTAGAGGTTGGTGTCGCTTTGCCAGTGCTCACATTCGGGAAGCATGATCTTCGTCGAGGCCACATTGCTGGAGATCAGGGCATTGTAAAGGTAGGGGACAAAATCGTGGAACTGTTGTGCGGTCCACGCGCAGGACGCATAGCCGGTGGTGGTGAAATCCGGCTCGTTTTGGACGGAAATGGCGTAGGTATTGATGCCCTGCGCATTTTTCATTGTGGCCACGTACCCGGCCAGTTGATTCGCATAGGCCTGGTTATTGGACGAGACATAATTACCGCCGTTCAAAGTTCCCGAGTCTTTGAAGGAAGTCTGCGGGCTCCACGGGGCGCTCCAGACCTTGGCACCAAGGGCCTGGGCCTTTTGCGCGATGCCGAGTTCGCTGGCAGTGATCGTCCCACCGGGCTGGATTTGGGTGCGTATGAATGAAAGGCCGACGCCGGTGTTGGTGGAAAAAAACATGTTGGCTTGAGCCTGGGACCAGGTGATTCCCGAAAAACCGGAGGAAGCGCCGAAGCCGTCGATCCGCTGGTGCACATTGTTCCAGTCCACTGTGACCTGTGCCCGGGCTGTAGAGCCTGCCAAACTTATCGTAATGGCCGCCGCGAAAATGAAAGTGTAGTGTTTCATAGATTCTTTCCCAAGCGACCCGCGCGATTGGTTGAACGTCAGCGCACTCTGTGACTCTGGAGGGAAACCGAGAAGAAAATGCGAACATGACACCAACCCCTTCGCTTCTCCATTGGGGCGAGAATAGAGCAAATCAAACTTGTGGAATCAAGTAAATTCGGGCCTTTCAAGCCCGGCGGCATTTTGCGCGGCGGACGGGCGAGAGCCTGCGTGACCCTACACGAAGGAACGGCTCATTGTCTTGTCACGGACACATCGATGAGGCCGAGATCGAGGTCGGCAAGCTTCGCGAAGGCCGCTCGACTGAGGTCGATCTTGCGACCGTCCTGGACCAGATGCTTCGCCGGGCCGCGATCGGTGATTTCCACAATCACACTGCGGTCATCATGGGTGACGACCACCTTCGTGCCGAGAGGAAAAAACCATGAGGCAGCGGTGAGGCGGTTGGGATTGAAGGGGTGACCATTGGCCATGGGCAGGCCGCGGTGCGATTCGCCGTACCAGGAAGCCTGGTCAGCGGCGTGACAGTTCAGGCATGCCAAGAGAAAAAGCGCAGCAATACCGTGCCTTGCGATCTTGAACAGGCTTTGCGTGTATGGCTTTCGGCTTCCATGTTTCATCGGGCAACTGACATTCATCGCGGTACCTCCTTGACGAAGCTGTTCTCCCATCCAACCAAGTGAAATATACTTCTCATTAAGTCACGATGCAAATGGACGAAAGTCTGGATTGTGTGCAGGGAATAATCCCGGTCTTTCCGTTCGCCGCCATCGTCGTCCCCGTTATCGTTGTTGTGGGGCCGGTTAAGGCAAGGAGGGAAGGATCGACAACGAGGACGACGGCGATGGCGAAATGTTTATTTGTGTTTGCGTATGAGTGCGACCATGACTCCCTGAATGACAAGTTCGGCGGCGGGGATCAGTTTGGGATATTTCGGATTCTCCGCGCGCAAGTACGGTTTGTTTCGTTCGGTGACGAACGTCTTGAGCGTGCTTTCGTTATCGATGAGCGCGGCCACCACATCGCCGTCTTTGGGTGTGAGATCGTGCTCGAAGATGGCGTAATCGCCCGGCAGGATGTGTTTGCCGATCATCGAGTCGCCGTGGACTTGCAGGGCGAACGCGCGCGCGGTGGAATGGATGCCGAGGCTGTCGACGTCGACCGAGATGCAGCCGTTGGCTTCCTGTTTTTGTTCCTCGGAATAGCCGGCGGGGATGGTGCCATACACGGGGATATCCACGACTAGGCGACGCAGCTCCGTCAGGGGAGAGACCACCTGAAAGGAACGAGCTTTGCCCACCTGGTGTTTGAGGACGCCCTTGCGGACCAGAGCGCGGACATGATCGACCGCGGCGGTCATGCTGCGGAAGCTGAAATGACGGGCGATCTCGCGCAGACTGGGGGTCTGACCGGTGGCCTGTTGTTGGGCCTGAATGAACTCCAGGATTTGGCTTTGGCGCTTGGTTAGTTGCATACTGTTCAAATGAACAGTATACGTCTTTCACCAAGCTGTCAACACCGTTGATGAAAGATTTATTAAGAATCAGGCGTCAACCCAGCAAACTCCGAGCATGGCAGTTGCCTGCTCTCCACGCAGACGGATGCTTTCAGTTGGCTGGTGCGGGCGCTTTGAATGCAAAGGCGAAGAACGCGGCGACGGCGAGAAAGGCGAACGCCACGAGATAATTCCACGCAAGTTTCTCCTTCAGAAACGTGACGGCGAATCCGATGAAGACGAGGAGCGTGACGACCTCTTGAATGATCTTGAGTTGGAATCCTGAGAACCGGGCGTAGCCGAGGCGATTGGCCGGGACGGCGAGGCAGTATTCGAGCAGCGCGATCGACCACGAGACGAGGATCGCTTTCCAGAGCGGCCAGGTGTGACCGTATTTCAAGTGCCCGTACCAGGCGAAGGTCATGAAGATGTTTGACAGAACCAACAAAAGGACGGTGCTCATTGGATTGTTGCTCCCGGGGTTGGATTTAGAAATTGTTTATCACGTGTCTCCGGCATGAACAAGTAAAGGATGATGAATGCGGCCGCCGGGTCTGGGTCAGGATGCCGGCGATTCCGCCGACCGTGAGCGCGAGGCCGACGCGTTCTTCGTTCCACTTGTAGCCAGCGAGGTAAATCGCGAGGAACGGTCCGACTCCCGTCTGGACGTCGGCGAGGAAAAAATTCAACCAGTCCAGACCGCGCAGCGATTGCCGCGAGGGGGACGTTTTGGGAACGGGGGGGTCGATCATCAAGCGGCGCTTTCACATACGGTCGCGGGACGTATAACACACGGGAAGCGGGTGCGCTACGGGAAAGCTTTTGACGATCGGTCAAGAGTGAGGGGTTGATCCCCTGACCAACCCCTCACACTGTTGAAACATGTCACCATTCATCACGTGCGACGTGGGTTACAGTCTGGTCTACGGCTTACTTCTTTGCTGTTTGCTTATCCCACTGTTTGAACAGGCTGAAAGTACGAAGCACTTCATCGTCATAATTGGCGGTGGAAACGGCTTTCAACAGTTCTGGAAGGATGCGGTCTCGAAAGGAAATAACCTCAACCTTCTGTCCGGTCCTCACGCAATAGCGACCCAGATGCTTCTGCAAATTCTCGGGGTCTTTGACTGTCCAGCAAATCCAAATTCGATTGATTTTGGCTTCATCAATTCCGAGCCGTTGGTACATGCCCGTGATGGCAACTCCGTAATTCTTGCCTTTTGTGGAATCGGTATTGCGACCCTCTTTTGGGCGTGGGACACCCGAAAACTTTCTCTCAAATTCCGAGATCAATTTTTCCGCAGTTGGACACCACTGCTTGCAATGGGTGACACTGCACTCGATGTGGAACTGCTCGCCTGTTGTTAATGAGACCGCCAGAATGTCTATCTGGCGATTGTTCCCGGATACAACTTTGACGTCGCCGTAAGTAAAACAATTTCGGCACAGGCGGAAGTACGACTCGACAATGTGTTCAACGGTATTCATTCCCAACAAGTGCAGCCTACAAAACTCTAAGGTCTGGCTCAAGTCCCGGAGCGATCGCGAAAACTGCGCCCAGGCCAGCCCAGCCATATCCTGCCACCCAGTACCCTTGTCAACGTTCACCCAAAACCCGGCAAAAACCATCACTCTGACACTCAACCGCCGGGTCATTTTGCCTTGTTTTGGCTATGTAGTAGCCCATGATGGGCAACAGGACGACCGCCCAGAAAACCCGCCGTATCAATGGGAAGGAGAGGAGTTTGCGTTCAATTAAACTGGCGGGAGTGACGGGACTCGAACCCGCAACCTCTGCCGTGACAGCCGTATCTGCTTTATATTGAACTACTTGCAACTTAGATAGATGTGCCGCCGCACTCACCCGCCTGATGGCGAGAGTCAACCGCCTCTGACCAAGAGACGAGACACCTCGATGAATTGTTATTTGACAAAGCCATAAGCAGATGATACACATATGAGTAATTAACCAAAACAGTATATGCCCATAAACAAGTGAAAGGAAACAATAATGAACTACACGGACCCCAAAACGGTTCTGTCACCAAGGGGGACAGTTGAGGAATTGGAAGTCATCTATGACGGAGGAGAAAATAAGTGGTCTCTTGCTAGAATGAAATGGGACAACAATCCTGTCATGGGAATGCGATGGAATGGCGGCTCTCAGAACGGGATACCAAGCATCGGGAATCCACAATCCCGTGGTAAGCCAACATGGTTCGTTTTGCCCAAAGAGGTTGGGAATCTGATTGAAAGCAATCTCAAGTTACTGGCGAAATTCTCCAAGTAACTCTTTGCTATTTGAGGACATAATGCACCCACCACTTCCATCCAGAACTGGCAAAACAACTACGGGAAAGACCATCAGCGGCGGGGTGATGGAATACACCGTCGTCGATGAAGACGTGTTTTTGGCTCCGGCGCATAAGGGGAAAGGGAAGGCATTCGCCATTCACAAATTGAAGCATTCGGACGGACAAGAGGAATTTCGGATCGGCTACTACATGATCGCTCATCGCCCTCGGATGAAAGACAAATGGGCGTGGGGTCAGTTCGCTCCGATGATGACAAGGGATGAAATGGCTTTGATCTTTGACAGGGCAAGACTAAAGGGCTGGCTTTAATACAGACCACAATCATTCGGTCGAACAACTCAACTGCAAGAGGCACCATGAATAGACGAAAATTGATGTTAATGTCGGCAAAAGAATTTGAAGCCTATCACCCACGCACCGAAGAGGAGTTTGGCGAACTTCAAGAATTGGCGGAAAAAAGACAGGAGTTTAGGGAGTGGTGTAAAGAAAACGAAGAAGACCCCGAAACCACGGAATCTCTGGAAGTCTACGAGGAGATTCAAAGAGAATGCGGACAGGCATGGTGGGACGATCTCGACGATACTGATCGAGAGGGGCATGAACACAATATGCTAAAGGACGATTGAAGGAGCCCACTTGCGGTGAAACATCTCCCATGAAGTTGACAAATAACTGTTGTTTTTTCATTATTGCCCGTCCGCAGCATTCATGAAGGGCACAACACCTCTCACTGCACTGGTCGTCGGCGCGGGTGCGATCGAAAAATCTTGGGCACCCGTCATTCGAGCGATTCAGCCGAGTTTTAGCTTCCCACTAACTGCCGATTGCGCCAATTCTTTCTTGACGCGTGCTGTCTAACCGCACTCGCCGGCTATCGCGTCGGTTGGGCGGTGGGGGGTTGGGCGCTGGAGCCTTTGGCGTGGGCGGGTTTGCCGGGCATGAAGCGGTTGCAACCGCTATTGCCGGAAACGCGGAATCTGTAGCGGAAGAGTTTGTCGTCGATACACAGTCCCATCGTGGTGTTGGCGATGGACGCCTTCGGTTCGATCTGCCACCACTTGCATTCCTTGCACAATCCCCATTCGTTGCTCATGACGTTTCTCCGGTTAATTGGTTGAGAGTTAGAGGTGTTTCGCCGCTACCAGCAAGTAGACAATCATCATCACCGCGAGGAGCGCGACGCCGACGGTCACGGTCACGATCAAACCGCGATTGGCCCGGACTTCGCCGCGTTCGATCGCCAGATTCACGAGGTGGTAATGCCATGCCGCCAGGACCGCGAGCGCGCCGCCCATGGCCATCATTGCCACGCCAATCGGCAGCGACATGCCCGTGCTGCGGATGGGAGTCTGCGGGGCAAGCTGCGTCGCAAGTTCGCGCAGCCAGACACCGAACTTGGCGACGACAAAGCCGAGACTCATGACGGCGATACTCGTCCTGATCCACGCCAGAAACGTTCGCTCGTTGGCGAGGTATTCCGTCGCCCTTTTTTCTTCCGGTATATTGGCTTTCACGAGCGATTTTGTACTCCAAACCGATGACCGCGTAACGGAGTGGGGCTGATTCTCCTGGAGGATGCGTCGCAGCGGTTATTACTGAGGCGGGACGTGAGGCATTTCCTGGCTTGGATTTGGCTGGTTCGTCAAGGTTGGTTGATCATTCCCGTGATTGACGGCATTGGTGCCAATCCTGTCGTGCAAGTTCATAATGCCACCCTGATAGGCCGGCGGGAGAGATGTGTTGGTGGTGGTCCGCGATATTGGGTTCGTATTCCCGAGGGGGATCGGCTGGTTTGTGTTCGGAAAAACGGTGGGGTGATTGGTGGAGTCGTTAGGACTCACGGCCCAACCGATGGCGCACGTGCACACGATCGCGCCAATTAAGAACCACGGGTACATATGCTTCATATTTTCATCCCTCCGTTTGTTGCTTTCAGGCGGAAACAATCCGCGTTCCACAGACCCAGGCCCTGCGTTACATGAACGCCCCAGCCTGGCCTGGATCTGGTGTCCGCTGGCGCTCCGTCAGATTCGGTTGCGGCGAAAACAACATCGCCGCGTGTCGCGCAGCCAGTGCTGCGCTCCGCTAAAACCGACCCATGAGAACCAATACGACCAGAATGACGACTACGATTCCAAGCCCGCTGCTCGGGTAGTAACCCCAGTTTCTGCTGTGGGGCCAGGTGGGCAGCGCGCCGACCAGTAGAAGAACGACCAATATTAATAGGATTAATCCCATACTGTTGTTCCTTTCTTTATTGCTGACAGTAAGTTACGCGAAAAGCTGATCGGCTTGCTATGGGGTCAACACCCCATAGGCGAGGGGGGGGCAACAGATGAACGTTCAGCGCACAACGTCGCAGGCTAGAGCGGGAGGCGCAATTTCTTGTAGACATCGTATTCCGATAGTTGTATAATGTGGGGTATGGACTATTGGATTCGCCTTGCCGAGGTTATGGCGGACAGGGGAAGGGGGAGGCGTGAAAACGTGCGTTTCTGCGAAACGAACCGGATTCAGAATGATGGTTTTTTTGATGTAACTACTTATGCGTACGATATTTGCATAGAAACCTTCAAAAAAATGAATCCGGTTCGTTTGGCAAAGCCGAGTCCATTTGGGAGGGGGATAAGTCGAATGGGACTGATGGTGGGGCGATGGAAGAATCTGCGTTTCACAGAAGCGCAACTACAACTGGCAGGGGAAGGGCGATGAAGGGTTTGGAAAAACTGTTGACGGGGCGTTCCCTCTTGACCGGTGGCGGGGTGCGTGGTAGTAAGGGGCTGGCAGTTAGGGGGTTCGAGGAAATTATGCGGTGTCCGAAATGCACGGGAGTGGACGATAAAGTCATTGATTCGCGTACCAGCCGCGACGGGTTATTGATCCGGCGGCGGCGGGAGTGTCTGAAGTGTGGGGCGCGGTTCACGACGTACGAGGAGATTTTCCGCGAGAAATTGCGCGTGAAGAAGCGTGACGGCCAGTACGAGGAATTTGATCGGCGCAAGCTGTTGGCGGGGATGGAGAAGGCGTGCGAGAAGCGGCCGGTGAGCACGGAGGAGATCGAGTTGCTGGCGGAGCGGGTGATCACCGAGTTGGAGAATGAATTTGGCCGGGAAGTGCCGTCGAAGCAGATTGGCGAACGCATCATGCAGCATCTGCGCAAGCTGGACGAGGTGGCGTACGTGCGGTTCGCGTCTGTGTATCGGCAGTTCCGCGATGCGGAGCAGTTCATTGACGAGATCAAGCAACTGGGTAAATCATGATTCAACAGCTCGAAGACATCGCCTGGGTCAAGTTTGAGGATGGCCACATGGCGCCGTTCGACGAACAGCGGCTGGCGCTGTCGATCCAGCACGTGGCGGAGCGGGCGGGGCACTCGGACTGGTGGCTAGCGGAGTCCGTCGCGGCGGCGGTGCACGCGTACGCGATCAAATGCCGCTCGGATGGCGTGATCCCCAGCCGCGAGATAGTAGAGATCGTGGTCGCGGTTTTGTCGACGCTGGGATTCCAGAATATTTCCCAAGCGTACGCCCGGCATGAACACAGCGCGGCGATTCATCTCAACGATTTGGCGATGCGAGGTGGCGCGTCGTTTGAACTCGAATTTTTCCGTCAACTGGACCACGAGCTGAAGGCGGCGTCGGACCGTCGGCTTTCGGTGATCGAGGTGGATGGGTTGCGGGCGTGCGTGATGCAGTTGCGCGGGGCGCGACGCTGGAACTCCGGTTGCCGGAAGTTGGCGGAGGAAATCGTCGAGTATGTTCGCGAACGCGTGGTGAGGGTGCGGCCGGCGCAGGCCGGCAGCTTGAAGCTCGCCGTAGTGGAGTAGCGGTCATGGCCGACAACATTTTCGCCAAGATCATCCGCAAGGAAATTCCCGCCAAGATTGTTTACGAAGACGAACGCGTGCTGGCGTTCCGCGATATTGACGCGAAGGCGCCGATTCATATTCTCATCGTGCCGAAGAAGGATATCACGCGCGTGTCGGAGGCGCAGGTTGGGGATGAACCGTTGTTGGGGCATCTGCTGACGGTGGCCGCGGAGATTGCGCGGAAGGAAGGCATCGACGGCACGGGCTATCGCCTGGTGATCAACAAGGGCGCGCATGCGGGCGAGAGCGTGCCGCATCTGCACGTGCATCTACTTGGCGGTCGGCCGATGGAGTGGCCGCCCGGTTGAGCGCCGTCGCCATTGTGAATGAACTCATTCTTTTTGAGGACGACCATTTGTTGGTGGTCAACAAGCCATCCGGCATCAACACGCACAAGCCCGATCGGTTCACGCCGGATGGGATTCACGAATGGCTGACCAAGCGCGAATTGCGCTGGCGGAACCTTTCCATTCTCCAGCGGCTGGACAAAGACACGTCGGGTGTGATTGTTTTTGGCAAGACCCAGCGAGCGAATCAATCGCTGACCCAGCAGTTTGAGAAGCACACCGTTGAGAAAACCTATTTGCTGTTGAGTGCCGTGCGTCCGACGCGGCAGAAATTTTGGGCCAAGTCGCCGAATTGCGTGACGGAATTTGAATTTGTCGATGACCATGGCGAGTACTTCCTCACGCAAGCGCGGCCGCTGACGGGCAAGACGCACCAGATTCGCCGGCATGCCGCGGAAAGCGGATTCCCGATACTCGGCGATACACTCTACGAAGGCGAGGCAGCGCCACGATTGATGCTTCACGCATACAAGCTCGGCTTCGCGCACCCGGCGACGGCGGAGCGCGTGTTGTTCGAGGCGTCGGTGCCGCGCGCGTTCGATGAAGTGGATGCGCTGGTGGCGGCGGCGGAATTTCGTGAGCCCCTTTTTGGTGAGTCGACAAATGCGTTTCGCCTGATCAGCGGTGCGGCCGATGGTTTCGCGGATGTGATCGTCGATTCGTACGCGGGAGCTTTGCTGGTCCAGTGGCAAACCGAGGCCGCGATGGCGCAAGAGGCGAAGTTGATCGAGCGCCTGCGGAAAGAGTGCGAACCGCAGTCGATCTATGCCCAACTGGCGACGAAGCAGAAGCGGATGACGCCGCGACTGGTTTGCGGGAGCGAATTGGGGCAGCGAGCATCCATTCGCGAAAACGGCCTCTCTTACTTGATCAATTTTGGCGAGGGACTGGCGACCGGCATTTTTCTCGACCAGCGCGAGAACCGCCGGCGATTGCTGGCGTTACCGCTTCAGGGAAAAACCGTGCTCAACACTTTCGCCTACACCTGCGCGTTTTCTGTCGCCGCCGCGAAGGCGGGCGCGGTGACGACGAGTGTGGATCTCTCGAAGAATTACCTGGAGTGGGGGAGGGACAACTTCCGCGCGAACGGTCTCGATCCCGCGGCGCATGATTTCATTTTTGGGGACGCGTTTGAGTGGCTGAAACGTTTGGCCAAGCGCGGGCAAAAATGGGATGTCGTCATTCTCGATCCGCCGACGTTTTCGACAACGAAGAAAGGGCGAGTGTTCCAGGCCGCGCGCGATTACGAGGAACTGGCGACGCTGGCGGTACCGCTGGTTGCGCCGGACGGTTGGTTGCTGTGCTCGACAAATCAGCGGACGCTCGAAGCCGAGCAATTCGAGAAGAGTATCCAGATCGCCGCGCAGAACTGCGAACGCATCATGGAGTCGCTGGAGTTTGAGACCCTGCCGTTTGACTTTCGCGTGGCGCCGAAGGAACATCCCTACTTGAAGACTTTTTGGGCCAAGCTGGAATAGCGGATTGTTGAATCTGCGGCGCGAAGGTGTTGACCACCCAGACCGCCCCACCGACGCCGGCAACCACGGCCAGCGACTTCCCCAACGGCGAAAACGATGTCGAGGTTGACTGTTGCGGCTCGCTCACCGTTGCGGAGACGAGGGGAAAGAGGTGTTTTGTAATGGTCTCCGAGTGTGGAAGCTTGCTCACATCGACAAATGAATTGCCGGTGGTTCGAGGCAGGACGGATTTCATCAGACCGTACACTGACGTGAACAATCCGCCCAGGTCGGCGTAGCCGTACGATGACCCATTCGCGGGCAGGCGTTTGATGGACTGCTGATACACGGTGCTCGTGGCGAGCGTCGGCTTCGGCTCTTTCGCCTGGATGACCAACTCGCGCGCGTAGTCGGGGTTGCTGGCGAGGATGAAGAATTGGTCGGTCAGGGCATACGTAGGGGCGGGAAGTCCCGGGCCGATATGGACCGAGCGAAGTTTCTGGCCCGCGCCCTCGGTTTCATCCCACGGTAAGTTTTCGTTGGTTCCCCCGCAGCTTTCCCGGAGCGCATCCATCGCCGCATCGAGCGCGGGCCGAAGTTTGTCCGCGTCGGTGATCTCACTGACGATGGCAATCCCCGGCGAGCGGGTGCCAGGATGCCAATTGGCGACCACCGCAAACTCCGGGCCCAGCTTTTGCAAAACATCCCCGCCCATGCGAATGCCGCGAGTGCGCAGGCCTTGTTGAAACTGTCCGGCCGCCAGCATCAGGTTATCATTGCCCGATTGCGAGAGGGATTGCATCACTTCCTCATAGGTGGCCGCCAGATCGAAGGAACCGACGGAATAGACCAGCGTGTCAGGCTTTGTGAGCGCGATCGTTTTGCGTTGCGTAGGCGGCGTGGGCTTTGGCACGCTGCTGGAATAGGCCACAAAACCAACGTCCTGGATGCCGCGATCCTGGAAGCTCAGGCTATAAGACGCGGACTGGATGCGCGAGAATTTCTGGTAGACGCCCGCGGTTTGCGGCGCAAACGCGAGGAGCGGTCCAACGAGGTTGAGCACCTCTTCGACATTGAAATACGCCAGGAACTCGTGATTCATCGAGGCGTGCTGTTGAACGTTTTTGAATTTGTCGCTGTTGGCGAGTCGCTTGAAATCGCGCGGAACCTGGCCGGTCCAACTGGCGATCATGTCGCGCATCGCGTCTTCACCGAGCGTGAAGACAACCAACGAATTGAAAAACGCATGGCAGACCGGGAAGCCGGGTTCTGTTTCCCAAAGGATGTATTTCACGCCGAGATATTCCTTGTTCTGGTACGTCCCCTTCGGATACGCCTGCTTGAGCTGCCCTTCGAGTTTGTACAGGCCCGCGATCGCTTCGATGCGTTTGGTGCGAACATCCACGCCAGCGACCAGGCCCGGATTGAATACCGGAAAGAGGGTCACGTGGGTGACCGCGAGAAATACTTCGCCTTGCATCGCGTCAAAAGCCAGACCGCCGATCGTATCGGCGTCTTTTGGAGCGCCCACGCTCGCGGTCGCCTCGCGCAGCGCGGCCAGCGGCTTCACCAAAAACGCCTGTACCTCGGGCTCGTGCCAGAGTGCGGAAAATTCCGTCTTGGCAAATTCAGTGCGCGATTTCGGCAGGTCGGGGATATCGAGAAAAGCGAGGGTCGACTCGGGGAGCAGGTCGGCAGCATGCGGCGCGGGCTTGTTGAGGACAAAATAGACGAGCGCCGCGCCGACTACGACGGTCAGCAGAACTAGAACAACGATAAGCTTTTTCATTGTAAATATGTCGCTTCGGACGGGCGCAGCTTGGGCGGGGATGCTAGTCCGCCCGCAAAGACAGCGTCAAGGAAATAGGCTGGCAGCGACCAGTACCGGCGTGCTAAACTCGCGCGTAAATCCGCCCAATATAGGGTACGGCGGAGTTGTGAAATACGCTGGTTATGAATGGCAAGCAGAGTCGATTTTGCGGCGCTCAAGGTATCGCGTGCCTTTGCGTATCCTCGTTCATCATGGGCGCATCGCGCGTGGACGCAGTAATCTTCGAGTCCACCGCTGACACGAATTACAATACGACCGCTCCCTCGGGCGCGCTCACCAACAGCGGCTGGCAGTACCAGGGCTCCTGGGGCACTTATCTCGGCACACCCATCGCCCCGCAATTCTTCATCGTCGCGAATCACGTCGGCGGCACCACGAACGACGTCTTCCTCTTCAACGGACTTCCCTATCACCCCGTCGCCGCCTTCAAGACCTTCGACAGCGACCTCACCATCTGGCAGGTGCGCGAGACATTTCCCTTCTACGCTCCGCTCTATACCTCGTCCGATGAAACCAATAAGCACCTCGTCGTCTTTGGCCGCGGCACGCAACGCGGCGCGCCCGTCGTCGTGGACGGCCAGACCAACGGCTGGTTCTGGGGCGCACCCGACGGCGTCCAGCGCTGGGGCGAGAACGACATCGCCTCGATCACCAACCTCGGTGTCGGCGTCGGCGACATGTTGCGCGTTGTATTCGACGGCACCGGCGGCTCGAACGAGTGTCACCTCTCCGACGGCGATTCCAGCGGCGGCGTGTTCATCCAGGAAGATGGCGTTTGGAAACTCGCGGGGATCAACCACGGCGTCGACGGCGAGTTCAGCAACGACGTCGACGGCACAGCCTTCCCGGCGGCGCTCACCGATCTCCGTGGATTGTTCCAACAGGCCGGACCCGGGCCTGCGGACTGGATCTTCATCGACGACGCGCAGCCCGTCCCCAGCGCCTTCTACAGCACCCGCATTTCCGCGAACCTCGACTGGATCTATAGTGTGATCGGCTTCGATACGAACCAAATCGATCTCGCCCGACAAACCGCGAACGCTGCAAGTTCCCCGAGGCGCATCCCTTACATCCGGTAAGCCGGCTCTTCCTCCGGTCAGAATTCCCTCTTCCGCCCGTCTTATTTGCCCTAAGCAGTCCTCAATCTGACTCATAAACACCCCTAAAAATGGGTTCGTTTTCGGAAAACGAACCCATTTGCAAACGACTCTGCAAACGGCATAACTTATTGTATAGAAATCCGATACAGTAAAAACTCCTCGAAAACAAAATGGGTTCGTTTCGTAGAATGGCATGTTTCTTTCGCCCAGAGTTGCGCCAGCTTGTCGCGCCGTAGCGGCCTCGCGAAGGCGGATAGCCCTCGCGAAGGCGGACCGGTGGGTTCGTTTTCCAAAACGAACCCACCGATTTCCCTCGCGTGTTTCTTGTACAACCAATGTATTCATAGCCACTTCCATCGGAAAATCCTTTAAAAAACGGTGGGTTCGTTTGGTAGAATGGCATGTTTGATGCGCGAGTTTCGCACAGCAACAAGCCCCGGCCTTCGTAGCGTCCTCGCGAAGTAGGCTCGCGCCGAAGCCCCTGGCGAAGGCGGACAGGTTGCCCTTCGTACAATCTCGCGAAGACAGATCGCACGCTCTTCTCTCATCGCAACTGACCATACCCCGCATCATACCACTATCGGAATACGATGTCCAGAGCCAAGAAATCGAAACTTGTGTGGCGGGAATCTCGCAAGCGTCGACTTGAACTTCCCGACACATCCGTCCCATTCGGCCTATTCGTCCCATCCTTCCCTAAGTATTCAGGTCCAACGTCAGCGGTGAGTCACGGGCGGAATCCCGTCGGCTTGAGCACGCTTGTGAGACCCCTTCCTCAGATCTCGGTATACGTAGTAAATGCTTGCGAACGAGGCGAGCAACGTCGCCACATGTAAGCAGATGTCCCCAAGCCAATCAGGGGGCACTCTTCGTTCCTGGAGACGTCGTATCCGCCACCAGCGCCTCCTTCGGCGAGCAGCGAGAGAAAAACGGGTTGCATTGGGAGTATACGGTAGTCCGCTATGCAGAATGTTGTCAGTCATAGCGTAACCGTAGCTAAATTCCGAAAAGGCTGCGTAACTCATGGGTCGTCTAGCGCACCTCCGCTTCCAGGTCGGCGAGATAGTCTGCGTCCCACCTCCTCACCGCCTCGATGCACGCCTTCACGACCGCTTCGCACTCGCTTGTATCTGGTATTGTTCACGAACAAGAGGAGCCCTGCCCGCCGACACCAACACGGCCTTGCCATTCCGCCACACCGCGAGCGGGCGACCGTCACGGCGATGTTGCGCCACGACCTTCGCGACGGCGGACTGCAACGCAGCCAGCGCCTTGCGAGTCAGCGCGTTCTTTGATGTCTTTACCCTCTTCATCGCTTCACCTCGGAAAGTAAGGTAGTTTCAAAAGCAAAGTCGCTTCCAGCCCTGCTCATCTGGTCGATCCGTTCCAAAACCAAACGTGCGGCACGAACCAAAGCCGCATCGGGATCGAACGGCGACAAGCCGCGCGCAATCAGATCGGGGTTGATGAAGTTGATGCACTCCGCATAGCGCGGCAGAAACTCCGTTGCGAACGTCGTCTTCCCCGCACCGTTCGAGCCGGCCGCGATGTAGCAGTTTGGTTTTGGCGTGCTGCGCGGCATCCTTGAACTACCACACTACCGACATTTTCTCACTCTGGCTACTGATTCCCTTGTCGCGTCGTAGCCTTGAAAACGATTGCAGCTTCGCGTTGAGTAACTTGTGTCAGCGGGCCGCCATGCTGGCATGTGAAGAGTCGCAATCCGTTCCGAATCCGTCTTTCAGGCATGGTACGTGCGCCATAACAGGGTTGTGAGCGAAACAACGCAACGTCCTGTTGACGAGTTCCCCAATGAAACGTGTCGCACCTGTTATCTGGGTCACCTTCTTAATCTATCGGAATGCCTGGTAGAAGATCCAATTCGGTGCCCGTTTGTGATGAGATATGGGCAGGAGTTTTTCTGCCAGCATCCCGACTGTCGGAAGTTCGAGAAATCAGTCCAGAAGCCCTAAGAGTTCCCCGGTTGACCAGACATGGTCACCAACGCCCGCCTCCCTTGCCGGTATCATGCGCAACCTTGAATGAATCCGGCAGAAGTTGTCGTGCCTGTGGTGCAACGCGGTTGTCGTCCCGTGATTCCGGAACTTCTTTGAGCGGGCGTTTTGGTCAACCGCGTGGAGCGCCGGCCCTGGCCGCATTTGGCTCACAGCACACCACTAATTGACGCCGTGTGGCGACCGTTTGTGGCGTGACAATCCCAAGACGAGAAATGTCAGGCCCAGGAATGTGAGCGCCGCGGTGCTGGGCTCGGGAACGACACTGAGGCTGGCATCCACGCTCACGCTGGACGCACCTGACGCGTTGAGCTGAACCACTTGGCTCAACGAGTACAGAGAGGACGATGGCAGCGTCCCGGAATTACTGGTCAGGACCGGCAGTGGAATCGTTCCTGTGCTTGTCAGTAGAGTCGTCAACGCGCCCAGGGTATCGGAGGCATCGCCATAAACGCTATAGTTGACGGTGGTCGGCGCGCCAGAAATAACGTGGCCACTTATAGCGGCGTTCACGTTCCCGTTTGAGTGGCTAAAGCCGATGTCGGAAAATGTATAGGTCAGGCTGCCGGCACCGGTCGAACTGGCCTGAATGACGAGATCCATCACGGGATTGGTAAAGCTACCCAGCGCGGGGGCCGTGACACCGGTAGAAATGCTCAAACTCCAAACTCCCATATTGGTGTTCAACGTTATTGCGCCGATGGTGCCATTCAGATCGCCCAGCCCGTTGTCGACGATGGTGATTACGGGATCCACCCCATCAGAAATTGACAACGTCGGAGCTATGATTGTTCCGCCATAGGCAACGTGAGCAGCACCCACGATCCCCAAAGACACGACGACCGCGACAAAATTCTTCAATCCCCGTTTCATAAGCGCCCCATTCCCTTTGCTTACTGATTTTCCTTTTCTAACCCATGCCAGATTGAACTTACGGCCCAGTTGAAACAATCGGCAGAATGCTGATTCTTTCCTGAGAGATATTCCGACCCCGCCTCAGTGCTTGCCCAATCGCCGACAAATTCCAGATGCGTCGCAGGCAGGGGTGTCGTTTGCGCCTTTGCCAAACGGATACAGGCCTACACGGTGTTCGCGCGGATGTCTGTGCACACGGCTACAGACGTTTGATTCTGCGGGAACTGAATCGGACAATTCTCAGGGCGCCAGGCGTGCCCGGTAGAAGCGAGAGGGTGCGTTGGTAGCAGCGCCGAGGTCGAGGTAGTTGGTGACGACGCCGGGAGTGGTGTTGTTTGTCACGACGAAGATGTCGGCGTAGCCGTTCGTGGTATTGCCGCCGTGGGTGCCTCCCGATGTAGCCTGCAACGCGTTGGTTTGCCCTGGGCCCATCAGCCACGTCACGCGGAGGTTATTGCCCTCTCGCGTAACCGAGGTAATGCGGAACGCATTGGGGTCGAGTACCACGCTCCCCACGATGAGCGTGCCGCCGGTGTGGACGAAGCTGCTGCAGCTATTCGTCATCACCAGTTTGTCGACATGCAATGTCCCGCTACCGAGAGTCAACTCTCCGTTGCGCACATCGATGAATCCCGTGCCGGCGGCGTTGGTCACGGTCAACTGACCGCCATCCACCGAGGCGTAGCCAACGACAGAATCATCGTTACAATCTCCGAGCGTAATTCCTTCGGAGACTGTGACGGAGCCGCTCTCGACCGTCAGCGTGCCCGCGGCATAACTGCCCAGTTCGATTATCCTGGCTGCCAATTGGCCGCCGGACACAATGCATTGCGCCTCGTCGTCCACCACGATCGGGGCATTCGTGACGAACAGTTGTCCACTGGTTATGGAAACAGTCGCCCCAGAATTCCCCGCACCAATCTGTAGATTGGAACTGAGAATCGAAGTGCCGCCGCTGATCGTCAGAGTACCCTCCGATTCATAAGCGCCGACATAAACGTCACGCGCGAGAAAGAGGCCAGCAGAAACTGCCAGACTGCCGTCGGATGGCGTACCCAGGCCGACGCTGGTAGCGCCGTTGGTGACGACGAGCTTGCCGCCATCCAGGGAGACGCTCCCCGAGCCCTGTCCACTGTCGCCAATGCCAAGTTGTCCACTCAAGGTGACGGTGCCATTATTGATTATTAATTCGCCACCGCTCCTCGATCCTCCCAGAAAGATATCTTTGGCGAGGAAAGTGGCGTTCGACACGGTGAGGTTTCCAGAGCTTTCGTAGTAACCCCCGATGTCCGTCTCGTCGTTCGTGACGACCAGGAGCCCCCCGTTTGCCACGAGCATGCTGCCCGGAGAATTCCCAAAGCCATCGCCAACGACCAGGAAAGAAGACAGGGACATTGCACCCCCCATGACGTCGATCGTCCCGCTGGAAGAACTCCCCGAAGTGACCGTGACATCCCGAGCCTGAACAACAGCGTTGGAGATGATAAGCAGCCCGACGGTGGGGAAAAGTGAAGAAACCGAAGTAGCAACCTGGAGACTGCAGTTGGTCGTGATCAGTGAGCCATCCATGATGACCATCGTGCCGTTATCCTGGAGTTGCCCGCTCAGCAAACCGTCGACGATCACCGTGGAATTCGTGCTGATCAATTCTGATCCTCCGGGAGGGGAACCGTCGGAAGGGATGCCCATAATGAGAGCGTTAACAACATGCAAGGCAATGGTGCCGGTATTGTTAAGGTAGAGAGTGGCGGCGCTGCCGGACGGAGGGGAGACGCTGAGGTTGCTGACGGTCAGGGTGCTCGCGAAACCGTTCGCGGTAACGCTATCGATCGTGACCGTCCCGGATGCGGCATTGGTAATGAGAACCGCGGGCTGCACAATTGACGGAGGCGCCGCGAGTGACCAAACCTGGGCCACATGCCAGGAGCCACCCGTGGAACTGATGCAACTGTTGGTTTGCGCCTGCGAAACGGCAGCGATGATCGCATTGATCGCAACAACCCACGTTAACCAGACGCCTCGTCTCCTCAATCGCTTCATCGTAGAAAGTGCTTCAAGCGCGGAGAATATGAAGACGATGGTTGCGATGATATGGGGTGTTCACCCCAGCAGACCGAGTGGCGATGGTCGCCACACCGGGCACATCATCTCGGAATACTTAGAATGACGCTGAAAACCTCTCTACCTCACGGAAACGCCGAGAATTCGACCGATGAGAGCGGTCACCGCCATCGCCAGAGCGCCTCCGAGGGTGACGCGTAACGAGGCACGGCCCAGCGGCGCGCCGCCGAGATAACCGCCAAACGCACCGAGAGCCGCGAGACTCACCAGAGAGAGCACTCCGATCGCGGGAATACGCAGAGCCGCTGGCGCGCCGAGAAGAGCGGCAATCGGAACCACGGCGAAGCACGCAAAGCTTGCGGCGGATATCCACGCCGCTTGCAGCGGACGCGAGAGGGATCGCTGGTCGATCCCAAGCTCATCGCGCATGTGTGCACCGAGCCGATCACGCGCGCTGAGTTGCTCCGCGACTTTCATCGCGAGATCCTTCTCGAGGCCTCGTTTTATGTAGATCATCGCAAGCTCCTGAAGCTCGGCTTGCGGCTGCCTCGTAAGCTCCAGCTTTTCACGCTCGATGTCCGCCCGCTCCGCGTCGCGTTGCGAGCTCACCGAAACATATTCGCCCACGGCCATCGACATCGCTCCGGCAACGAGGCCCGCCACGCCGGCAATCAGGATAACCCCCTTCGACGCCGAGGACGCCGCGACACCAATCATGAGGCTCGCGGTCGATACGATTGCGTCGTCCGACCCGAGCACCGCGGCACGCAACCAACCTACGCGCCCGCTTCGATGCATTTCCTTTTGACCATCGAGATTGGTCATTGTGTCCTGCTTTGGTTGTTCTATTTCCATTTACGTATCTGCGGCTTGTGCTCGACGACCGTAAGGGCTCCAGCAGAACGTCCACCCGGTCCGTAATCCAACATCGGCCGAAGGATCCATTCAGGGAGTTGCCCGTCTATTCAATAAATCAAAAACGCATCGTTGTTCTCGAAATACGACGATGTGGGCATCAACGGCGAGCCGGATGATTCTTCCAGCCTTGTGGTTCCCGCAAACGCCGTAGACGGTCTCGATGAGATTGCCAAACGTTAAGAGCTTCTGATTGTGATCGGCTTTCATCTCACAACGATAAGACGGGTGGCCCTGCGGCTACTATGGGGTGTTGACCCTATGAAGGTTTAGGAGATTCACTCAAGGCAGCGGTCGCATGTTGATAATCGCGCGGTCAAAGCGAAGTTAACGCCGGCGTCAGGCTGTAGAACGCCTCTCGGCGCTTCGCTGATCATTATGCTTGTCGTGGCTGCCCTCTACGTCATTCTATCCGGCAGGTATACCAGCGACACGCAGAAATGGGCTTACGGAATCGTTGGGGCGATTATGGTCATGTCAGACAGAATGCTCAAATGAATGGGGCCAGACGTGTACAATGTGAATGGTGGGTGTGAAACGAGAGGGAAGTTGATGCCTCTGGGATTTCAGTGTCCCTATTACCGAATTCACCTTCGAACTCGGCAGCCTAATCAGCACGATTTACTGAGGACACTGGAGGCTCAGAATAACCTCGTTTATTACTCGGCTCCCGAGTTTGATTCGATCGCGGCACTTGATCGTCATTTCATCCGCCGGGAAGTACCCAGAGAGTCTGTGTATTTTTCACCATCTGTAATTGGACAATTGGACGAACAACCGCACTTCATTGCATACCGGCAAGGAATTACGGTCGCTTGGCGATTCTCTGAACCAGTGAAACTTCAATCCTCCATCAGCGCAAGAGCCTTTGGAGAGAAGATATCCGCCGCAGTTTCCGAAGCGCCGAGGCAAGATGCGCTGCAATTTCTAAATAACTTAATCGACAAGCTTCAATCCCTTGAATCGCGTTTCCGAACCGAAGAACTCGAAGGGATCGAGCAATTTTCGGAAGACTTGGATGCTGTCAGCAAGAAAGAACCTCAAGAACGACCACCGCCGAGTTCAGCACCTTCGGATACCCGTTGGGGAATAGCAAATGCAGCTCGAAAGGCATCGTATCTCGCTCAAGTAAGACTTGGCAGCACAATGATCATAACGGGTAGAAATAACTAGCGTGGTTCGACTCGCCACTACAGGTGACATTGAGTCGGTCAACACGGAGGATGGGATATGAAAAACGATCCGGAGCAAAAGGCGGTTGGGAAACTTGGCGTGTTGCCTCATCGGGTTGTCGATGTGATCGATTATCAGGCGGGGGCGATCGTCAGCCGCGAGGTCGTGAAGGGGAAGACGGGGACGGTGACGGTGTTTGCGTTTGATGAGGGGCAGGGGTTGAGCGAGCACACGGCGCCGTTTGACGCGTTGGCGCAGGTCCTGGATGGGGAGGCGGAGATCACGATTTCCGGGAAAGCGCATCAGGTTCGGGCCGGGGAAATAATCATTATGCCCGCGAACAAGCCGCATGCGTTGAAGGCGGTGTGTCGGTTCAAGATGATGCTGGTGATGATTCGGTCGTGAGGGGGCAAAGAACACCTGAACGCTCAACGTCCAACGCTCATAGCGTGACTTCGCTGGTTCGGGCGAGGGAACGGTCCGCGCTTGGCAAGCGCGGCTACAACGGACAGATTCCGCGTTTAGCGAGCGCGGGTACAGCCGAGGGCGTATTTCTTCTGGACATCGTATTCCGATAGTAGTATGATGTGGGGGTATGGTCAGTTGCGATAAGAGGAGAGCACGACGGCGGGACGGGAATACCCCTCACCCTAGCCCTTTGCAGTATGCAACAGCGGCGTCTCGCAGACTCGACTCCCCTCACCCAAACCCTTTGCCGTATACAACAACGGCGTCTCGTCCGACTCGGCTCCCCCCAAGGGGAGAGGGAAGGGATTGGGGAAAGGGGAAGGGCCTAAAAAACATGCTTTCTGCGAAACGAAGCCAAATCGAAAATGATGAGATACGTTCGGAAGATCCGTGGTGTGAATATATTATGCACATTACAGAAAAATGACAAATGGCTTCGTTTTTTTGAAAATGAACGATGCGGCGCGGTGCCCCGACCTCAGAGTCGGGGTAAAGGCCACCGCGACCTACCTTTCGAACGGGGACGATCCGCGGTCAGCGCCCGCGGCTACAGCGGAGACGGATCCGCGCCGCGTCGGGGGACACGGCCTACAACGGCTTGGGATTATGTTACGATATCTTCATGATAGGAACGGGCGGGACGCCCGTTCTACGTACGGCGGGCGAGACGCCCACACTACTATAAAGGACTGATAAATTAAGAGACTACTGAAAAACGTGGCTTTGGTTCTCGGCGTCCTGGGTTCCGGATTCTGCATGCTGGCACCTGCCGCTTCGGCGCAGACGTTACCGACGTATGATGATTTTCGGCGGGTTGATCGGGTGCGGCGATTGACGGGGCAACTGCAGACGGAGGAGCTGCTGAAGGTGACGCAAGTCGATCGCCTGTTGATCCAGCGGACGGCGTTGCGGGCGACGAATGATTTTCAGGTGGTGTGGGGCGCGGCGGAGTTGATCAACAGCTGGCCGATCAAGCGGCAGCTCTTTGATTCGGCGTTGGATATAAACGGGTCGAATGTGATGGTGGCGTTGCGCTATGCGTGCGCGGCGGCGCAGCAGCGGGATGAGGATACGGCGCTGCCGCTATTGCATCTCGTGGAGAAATATGATGAAGGCAACGCGGTGCCGTGGTTGGTCGAGCTGAGATTGATGCAGTGGGATGGCAAGGAGTTTGCGGATTTGAAGGCGCCGACGACGGGGAGGATGCATTTTCGGGATTACGCGGTGGAGGCGGCGCGGGCGCGGATTAAGTTGCTGGAGGCGGCGGGGTATTCGCCGTATGCGGCGCGGCGGTTGGGATTCGCGCCCGATACGCCCGTGCTCAGCATCGCGCGGGAGTTGACGGAGCAGCCGATCGAGAAGGCGGCGGCGCCGTTTTTGTTGGTGGTCGCGCGGGCGATGCAGAAGAAGCCGATGTATTTGCTGACGGAGTTGGTGGGGCAGACGCTGGAGCGCGCGGCGACGGCGACGGGCGTGGAAGGGAAGACGGGCGCTGAGGCCAACCTGCGGGCCATTGAACTGGATCACCGTCGCGAGGAAATCAAGGCGTTGGTGTCGTCGGTCGAGCGCAACGCGGCGGACATTGCGAGCGAGGAGGAGATGGTGCAGTATTTCGATGACGTGCTGAATCTGGGTGAGGACGTGGCGATGCGCCGCCTCGTCGGGAAGGTGCAGGGGCATCCGTTGCCGTGAGGCTGAGGCGATAATGATTTGAGAGGAAAAGGGAAGGCGATGAAGAAGAACATTTGGATTGGCGTATTGGTGGCTGCGGTGGTGGCGCTGGCTGTCATGGTAGGTACGCAGAGCCACGAGATTGAGATGTTGCGGGCGGAAAAGCAGATGATGGTGGCCGCGTTGGCGGAGAAGAGCAGGGCGACACCCGCGCCCGTAGAGGAAACGGCGGCGCCATTACCGGAAGCCAGGCCGGTTGAACCGGTGGCCGCGCCGACGTCGATTCCCCCGGCTGTGCTGGGCGGAGGGACGACGAACAATCCATTGGCGGGGTTTGCGGAGATGATGAAGAGCCCGCAAATGAAGGAGATGATGCGCGCCCAACAGAAGATGTCTGTCGATGGAATGTACGGGTCGCTGTCCAAATATCTGGATCTTTCCACGAATGACATGGCCGCGCTCAAGGAACTGCTTTTGCAGCGGCAGATGGCGTTGATGGATGCGGGCATGTCCCTGATGAGCGGCTCCGGGACGGACCAGAAACAGGCGGGGGAGGACGCCAAGACGGTCAAAGCTGACTATGACAAGAAGATCCAGGACCTGCTCGGTGCGCAGGACTACCCGGTTTTTCAGGATTACGAGACAAGCGCGGCGGACCGGATGTCGGTGCAACTGTTCAAGAACTCGTTGCCAGCGGAGGCCGTGTTGACGGACCAACAGGAGGAGAGCTTGATTACGGCGATGGGCGAGGAGCGCAAGGCGTTGCCGTCCACCTCGGTGATGAATAACCAGACTCCCGATCCGTCGAAGTTTACCGAAGAGGGGATCGCGGACATGCTGAAGCAGATGGAGCAGTTGCAGCAACGGGATGCGGAACGCGCGACGGCGATTCTCACTCCCGCGCAGCTTGATCAGTTCACGAAGTTCCAGCAGCAAATGAACACCATGGCGGCGGCCAGTATGAAGCTGGTCCCGCAGATGTTTGGAAGCAAGAACGCCGCGCCGGCACCCGCTGCCAGCCCGGGCCCGTAAGAATGGTCCGTCCACTGAATCGATTCTTCCGGGCCGCCGGCCGCGCGGTTTACCGTTGCGTGTCGAAACTCTGCCCGCTATATTCCCAGTGGTCTGGTGCGCGGACGTGGCGAAACTGGCAGACGCGCAGCCCTCAGAAGGCTGTGACCGCAAGGTCATGGAGGTTCAACTCCTCTCGTCCGCACCAACTTAAGATCAATTCCCTTACTCAGTACTGGAAGCTGCTGTGTCCAATAAACTCGCGCAAGATCGAAGTCGGCGGCACCAGATGATCGGAGACGCTGAGGAAGCTGGACAAGAAGGCCAGCAGCCGCCGCGCCTCGGCGTACTGCGGATGGTACGGTTTGATCTCAACCAGCAACGGCTCGACGAACGGTTTGAGAACCGCCAGTTCGTAATCCAACGCCGAGTTGAACGCA
>Ga0224557_1000149_pt1 | contig 80026 bp, 85 predicted proteins | sample 714S31014metaG_FD_180677 | JGI IMG/M metagenome (GOLD analysis project Ga0224557, IMG submission 180677) | Peat soil microbial communities from Stordalen Mire, Sweden - 717 S3 10-14 | ecosystem: Environmental > Terrestrial > Soil > Wetlands > Peat | place: Sweden: Norrbotten County, Stordalen...
CCCGCCTCTAGTTGCTTCAGCGCCCCGATCATCTGCGCTTCCGTGTGCCTGCTCTTTGACATACCCCTTCCCCTTTCCTTCGTCCGAAATCATACTCGGACTTGTTCGGAAAACGGGGAGCAGGTCACGATCACCGACTACAGGAAAGCGCTTGGTGACGCCGAAGGAGTGGGCGAGCTGATGGTTTTTTACTGCGAGCGGGCGGCTGGGTTCAGTCGGGACGTGAGCCATGACGATGCGGGATACTTCGATGCGGTGGTTCGCATGTTCGAGCAAGCCCACAAAACCGTAAACACATTGCCCGCCGGCATCCAACGGAATCTGATCGCCCGACTAGAGCGTGTGCGGAATATGAGTGGAGAGCCCGGCTATGACGGTGCAGACAACATGGATGTTCTGCTATCGGAGTTCGTTCCAGGCGTGCAGCGCGAGGTGCGTGATTCGACACGAAGCAAGAGTTGACATGGTTAACTGGTACGGCAATTCTCACTTATCGAAATCGCCTGGTTACGTCGGTTACATCAATTACAGTGCTCTCCTGTGTTAGAAAGCAATCATCCGAGACGTGACAACGTCACGAAGCTGAGCGATGAATACAGGAGTGAGTCCGGCGTTCTCAAAAGGAACTGCGTCCACGCGGAGTGTCCCTCGCTACAAGTTAACGGTGCCCTTGGCCCTCACCGTATTGCGTTCGGGCATTCCCAACCACATTCCTGGACGTGCCGTTGAGATAGGCGAGGGCGGAATCGGAGTTGTCCCAGCGTCACAACTCCTAGTCGGCGAGTCCGTCCGCGTCGAGTTTCTTGTTCCGCACATGAACTTGCCGGTGCGGGCAACGGCGGTGGTGCGCTATCAACATGAACGGTGCTTCGGACTCCAGTTTCTCCGTATGCCAGCCGAACAGCAATCGACAGTCCATTACTGGACTCGGCGCCAGGGCGAACTCTTATTGGCTACCCCCGCAGATGACGACTTAGAGGCAGCAGAAGAAGCCCAGTTGCAGCCAGACTTGGAGGTCCCGAAACACAGGTTCGGCATCCGGCGCATCGTTGCGTTCACCATCTCCATGACGCTGATCGCGGCTGTGCTGGGATGGTGGCATTGGCAGCAAGGATGGGCGGAATTGGAAGCGCACCTGCCGGCAAAAGAAACCGTGGCAGTGCAACCACAGTTGAAGGTCCCACCCGACACGATGGCGCAACGGATCGTCTATCGCGTTATCCCCGAGTATCCAGAGCTTGCACGACAGGCGGGAGTGCAGGGCACAGTCGTGCTGGACACCGTCGTGAATGCCAACGGTGCTGTGACACAGACGAAGTTTGTCAGTGGTCCCGATGCACTGTCGCGAGCGGCCATGGATGCAGTGCGGTGGTGGCGTTTCGAACCCTATTCCGTGAATGGCCAACCGACGAACATTGAGACCACCGTGGCTGTAAACTTCCGGCTAGTAAACTAGGACGCCGAATTTCCGGTATCTGGCGGATCGATCAGTTGTTCGCTTTATCCCTGTTGCAGAGCATGCTCGGACAATCCCGTGGTTAAAGATTTCGCAGAATGTCTATTACACTCAAGACCCCAGTCACAGGGTCAATGCATTATGAGAGAGTGGCCCGTATACATGCGGGAACGCAGAGCGGAAGGAACATGTTGGAGTTTGTCTGCGGAGGGACAGGTCGCCGATGGAGCAGTGCGCACAAAGATCGCGCTGACACATGAAGAGATTTCTAAGCTCATCGGCACCAGCCGGGAAACGATAACCCGCACACTGTCAGAATTGAGAAAGCAGGAGATCGCAGAACTAAGGGGCGCTACCTTGATCGTGCACAACAACCCTGCACTGGAACGGCTTGCGACGGCTGAGGAGCTTTAGTTGGTCACCACTGCATTCAGCCTAGTCAATAGTCATTCTTTTTCTTCGTAGATATCTGATTGCTGCGGGAGCGTCGTATCCCAGAGTTGCTTCTGCGGCTCCAAGCACTCAGCTCCGATTTGCTTCTCCAAAGAGCCTTCGCGAGTAGCGATCCAAACGACTCGAAATTGTGCTTGCTTGTGGCGGTGGTGGATTTCGATCTTGTCTCCAACATTCACCTCGCCTCGGAAACCCCCCAGCCTCACTCCGTCGTTGCTGACATCGAGGGTATGCGCGAGATGGCTGTCTTTGTTCCCGGCGATACAGAGTCGCACTGGCAGGACCGCCTTGGTTCTCTTCGACCGCCGTTTTCCTGTGCGAAATCGAGGCATGTTCCGCGCTCACTCCGAGTAGCCGTCGCCGGTTTCGTCGTCGTCATCATCGTTATCTTCTTTGCGTTCGTTTTCCTCTTCTTCTTCGTCCTCATCTTCATCTGGCTCTTGCCGAAGAAGGATATCGGCAGCTAGTGATTGATCAGAAGGGTCTCGACTCTCGCATTCTGTATGTCTGCCGCTCATGCCTAAATGGTACGCCTCGTAAATCTGTCCTGCAGGCCAAGTTAATGATTGACGAGATGATGCTCGTGTTCGATTCGCCCGGTAGTGTGTCAAGGGCTTTCATAATCGCTCTCCGATCCAGAGATCCAACAAATGCGCGAGGGGCAGACCCGGGCCACAAACAACGGTAATGTGCCGCGCGGGTCTTCTACGCTCTCGGGCGCTCCGAACTGGTTGGCTGCGGAGTCCGTCTCGGCCACCAAATGCCTGCCGCCTCGCTGCAGGATAAGAGTGCACGTGCAATGCCAATGCCGACCAACAACAAATAAGAGCCGAGAACGAAGCTGTTCCTGAGTGCGCGCGCGTCACAACGAGTGCCCCGCATTAGGCATGGATGCCCGGATGTGGGCGCAAGTTAAGCGTTGAGCGGCGACCCCCAGAAAGGAACCCCCTGCAAAGATATGTAACGCCAACTCGCTGAGACTCTATCTAGCGCTTTCGAGCATTGGCATGGCGATTGCGTTCCATCGAGGATGTTAAGAACAAGCTCTTGACTTGGTTACCAGTCATTCCTGGTCCGGATTGCTGGATTAGCGGGAGCGCGAGGAGTGAAGGATGCAGAGGCTAATCGTTGTAGTCACTTTGTGTTTACTGACGTTGGCGGCTCTTGGCCAGTCTTCATCGAAGTATCAAGTAGGCATGATTACTGAGGTCAAGGCTCGTCAGGTTACGGGCGATAGTGGATCTGATCCCACCAGCTATGACGTTTCCGTCAAAGTAGGCGACACAATTTACGTGGTCTTGTATACGCAACCGATGGGCGAAATCCCCGCGAAGTACGAAACCGGGCGCGAACTGCTAGTGCTGGTCGGAAAGAAGACAATTACTTACAACGATATGTTGGGCCGCTCGCTCCAGGTACCGATACAAAGCCAAAGACCCGCTACAGAACCTAAACCCTCGAAATAGCTGCGGGAGAGGTCATTGCTCGAGGACTTTTTGCAAGAGCTACAGCTCGACTCGTCTTTCGAGCCGAGCCTGGAGGAATAATGAATCGTTTGTTTGCACTAAGAAACCACAACAGCGGCTACTTCGGCGGATACGCTCTTCTCACTCTGTGGGCAATATGGTTGTGCGCCGGTAGCGGAGCATTGGCCCAGAGCACCGCTGTTCCAGCGAACACGAGCGCACCATTCAGCACTCGGGTCACTCATGTCCTCGGTCTGCCGAACACAAAGGGTAACTGCAACGGAACTCTGTCAATTCAAGATAGTGTCTTGCAATTTCAGCCAAACGGCAAGCCCGGGGTACAGGTAAACATGGCTTCTGTCCTGAATCTCTCTGCAGGTGACGAGAGCAAGCAAGTCGGCGGACTGCCAATGAAGATCGGCAAGGCAGCCGCTCCATACGGAGGGGGCAGAGTGGTCAGCCTCTTTGCTCATAAGAAATACGACACGCTGACCTTGGAATATGTCGACGGTAATGGCGGAGTCCATGGTGCGATCTTCCAATTGAAAAAAGGACAAGGTGAACTCGCGAGGGATGAACTCGTGGCTCGGGGCGGATTTCCCAGTTCTGGCGAAGACCGGCTAACGAAGCAAAGCACCTCGGAGGTTACGCATGAAGACAAGTAAGCCGAATTCGTGGACATTCTGTGTGGCGGCCAGCGTCACGATTGCAGTTGTATTGTCGGTTCAGCTGGCTGGCCAAACTGCGGCGGTGAAGCCTTCCGGTGGAAGCAGTGGTTCTGGCACGCGATGGAGCGTGCAAGTGGAGCGGATTGATCCCGGGAACCTGAACCTCGCGCATTCCTTTCAAGTCGCCATCTACGAAGACCTCTTGGAAGAGTTGAATAAGACGAAGCGATTCAAGTACGTCCTCCGCGATGGCGACAGTGAGGCTAGTGAAATTCCGGACTTGCTGATCTTGAAAACAATGGTTGTGAAATACCCGCCTGGGAGCGAAACGCAGCGTGCGGTGACCACTGTGAGCGGCGCGACAAAGTTAACGGTGCGGAGTCAACTCATCACGCGGGACGGCAATATTGCGCTCGATCGCACGGTGCAGGGGAACGTCCGCTTCCTTGGCAGCAATTTGCGCGCTACCCACAATTTAGCCCGCAATATCGCCAAAGCGATCAAGCAATCAAACGTGACTATGGTCCGGGCATCGTACCGCGATACTCAGCCGCCAACTTTGAACGCCGGCGGCACGCAATGATCAGGGGGGCCGCTACGATGTGCAGCTCGCCAGAGGGGCGCGCATGAAACTTCGAACATTTCTTGTTGCTATAGCGATTCTTAGCACTGTGTTGCACCCTGCCGCAGCCCAGGCGAAGAACAAGACGACCCAAGTAGATGCGCCTCCGCTGGAGCGAGTGCTTTCCGGCACAAGCATGCAGGCTAACGCAGTTCTATCCGATGTGATTGCGCGCAAGCCCGAAATGCCACTGGGGCCGCAAGACATTCTCAAATCGTACGAAATCGCCATGAGCTTAGTGGTGGAAAAGACATCGGCCGATTTCCTAGTAATAGTGCAGACTCAGCAAGCGAATCAAATCAGCCGCGAACAGGCGGAATATCTTTTGCTGCAGAGCTACCAAATGGCGATGGTGCAGTATCAGGTGCTTAGTGCGCTCCATGATGTTCTGAAACATGACATCGACGAAGCAGCAGGGCAGCAGGCAAGGCAGTCGCTGAAAGCGGCAAGCTCCGATACGGTTTTAGTGGTTCCTTTTCCGGGCTCCGCCCCTGCATCCAGATGACATCGAAAATTCCTCCCCGCCATGGGTCGCATGGAACTTCGCATGCTTCACTGGCGAAAGAGGAGCGCGAACATAACATGCCTTCCCTGGAGAAACGAATTGAGCGCGATGAGGGTGTCGCCCTGGAATCGGGGACACCTTCCCCTGCACAGATGATGGCTGTTGTGTCCCATCGCTTACCGTATCTCTATCGATACGCCTATAGACTTTTGGGAGATAAAGCCGATGCCGAGGACGCGGTGCAGGATGCGCTGCTGGCTGCTTTCAAGCATTTGAACCAATTCAGAGGGGAGGCCCAACTTTCGACGTGGCTGACCACGATTGCCATCAATTGCGCAAGAATGCATTTGCGCAAACGGTCACGGTATATCCATGTATCCCTGGATTCGCGAATCGGAGATGAGCGCGAGTATCCGCTGTCCGACACTTTGGTGGATCATCGGCCCAATCCCGAGGATGAGTACCACAAGGCTTGGGCGAATGCGTGCTTAATAGAGTCAGCAGCAAGACTATCGCCGGCTTTGCGGAGAACATTTCACCTGCGGTATGTGGATCATCTTTCCGTCGGCGAAACAGCTCGCGTTCTGGGAGTTCCCATCGGAACTGTGAAAGCGCAGACAGCTCGGGCAAAAGCTAAATTGCAGAAGTTAGTGCGAGGAGTACTCCACACGGGATCTCGTTCCCGTGGACGCCGCCGCTAGCACAAGCATTCGATACCCCTGCAGTCCAACTCGCTCGGACGGATCGCAATGGCTAAGACCGAGCTAAGAGCTGAAGGCTTAATGAAGACGGGGTGCAATTTTCTGAGACACAATGCTGAGCTACCCGCGGGGGTCCATGCTTTCTGTACGTAAGAAACAACCACCCCGGGCCGCTTCCTGACCCAATAGGGTCAAGATCCAAGCACAGCTGACCTCATCTGCCCGTATTCGGGCGCGACTGCCCTGATAGTGTCTACAACGTTCGTATCAGTATCCCCTGCCCTGCGCAAGTATTTGAGTTTCCTACGATTATCAGTGGCCGGTAATGGCCATGCTCTTGCCAACACATTTTCGGATTGATCTTGGTGATTGTCCGTCATGAAGATTAGGGACATTTTGCCAAGGAGGAGCCGATTCCGTTGCTCGATCACAACAGCAAGCGCGTGGATAAGCCGGAAATCAACATTGTTGCCAGCGAACATGGCGCTCTGGCGTCTTTGTGTGGCCGCATTGATATCGATTCCTCTTCAGCAGTGCGCGACCAGCTTATCGCCCTTTTGAAGGCGCCACATCCGACGACAGTGAGCATTGACTTGTCGGGCGTCACCCATATCGACAGTTCCGGCGTTGCCACTCTGATTGAAGCGCTAAGGATCGCACGAAACTGTAAAACCGAGCTTAGGTTGCAAGGACTGCATGATCGCTTACATCGCCTGTTTGAGGCGACCGGCATTCTATCCCTCTTCAATGGGGGCGTTGAGCGATGAACTACGTGTGTTGCGAGGCGGTCTGATGGCCAATCTTTTCGAAATTGCCGGCAGAGAGACTCTCAGTCAACTCGACTACGTTGGGAGCCTGAACATTCAATTGTGGGCCACCCTGCGTGGGATGCGTGCAGCTCTGCCCCTGGTTGGAAATCGACATCGGTGGCGTGCAGCTGTTCACCAAATGCTAGAGATCGGGGTTGAGGCGCTCCCGATGGTTGCCCTGATGGCTATGTGCAGCGGATTCATCCTGGCGATGCAGGGAGCCTCTGAACTGCGGCGGTTCGGGGCTTTGCACTACGTTATCGATTTGGTCGCGGTCGGCTTCACGCGCGAACTTGGTCCGCTGCTGACTGCAATCGCCGTCAGCGGACGATCGGGATCTTCATTTGCCGCCGAGATCGGCACGATGAAGGTGACTGAAGAGATCGATGCGCTTAAGGTCATGACCTTCGAGCCTGTGGAGTTCATCTTGGCGCCAAAGTATCTGGCGGCACTCGTGGCCGTTCCGTGTCTCAGTATCGTCGCGGCCCTCTTCGGCATTCTCGCCGGGGGGCTATTTATGTTCTTCAGCACGCACCTTGATCTCCTGCTCTATTTCCGATACGTGCTGACCTCGATTGAGTTGCGGGATGTGGTCGCCGCGATGATCAAGAGCTTGGCATTCGCCACCATTATTGGTCACGTGGGATGCCTGGAAGGACTTCGAGTGCGCGGCGGGCCCGAGGCCGTGGGTCGGTCAACAACTTCGGCGGTCGTGCGATCAACATTCCTGGTCATCGTTGCCGATGCGATATTCACCACCATCTTCTACTTCGTGGGAAAAACTTAAATGTCCATCATTTCGGTGCGCGATCTGGTCGTGGAATACGATGGGCGACGTGTGCTCGACGGTTTGAACCTTGACATTGAGGCAGGCGAGATCACGGTTCTGCTGGGGGGCAGCGGTTCAGGAAAGAGCACACTCTTGCGGCAAATTCTTGGCCTCGAGCATCCGAGATCGGGCAGCATCTCGATCAAAGGCACAGACATCACTACCTGTTCACAGGCGGATTTGAAGACAATCCGACGATCGGTTGGCGTGGCCTTTCAGAGCGCTGCTTTGTTCAATTCGCTATCGCTGGAAGACAATGTCGCGCTCACTTTGCGGGAGCACACCGCACTCGCTCCTTCAGTGATTGACCTGATCGTTTGGTTGAAGTTGGCGGTGGTGGGTCTGGCGGATTTCGGCAAACTACACCCGCAGGAACTCTCAGGGGGCATGAAGAAGCGGGCGGCTGTCGCCCGGGCGCTTGCGATGGATCCCGAAATCTTAGTGCTGGACGAACCTTCCGCCGGCCTTGACCCGATTGTGGCGGCGGAGCTGGACGAACTCATCATATTTCTGAAGGAGACTTTTCAGATTACGGCTCTTGTTGTCACCCATGAGATGCACAGCGCCTTCCGAATCGCCGACCGGATCGCGATGCTGTTCGATGGAAAGCTCCTTGCAGTCGGCACCAACGACGAAATACGCGCAAACCAGAATCCACGCGTGAGGCAGTTCCTCAACCGTGTGCCGGCTAACCCAGTGCATACGCCGGCATTGGTCTCCTATCTGGAACGGTATGTGCAAAGTCAGGAGGCAAAACCATGACCACCGAAGCAAAGGTCGGTGCGTTCGTCCTCAGTTGTTTCGCGGTGCTCGGCTTCAGCGTCATCTACCTGTTGAATGCGCAGTACAGCGGGGGCACCGTGCACTATCGCACTTACTTGCGATATGCCGGAGGGCTTGAGCCCGGAGCTTCCGTGCTGTATGGAGGCATGAACGTGGGAAAAATTACAGCCGTACGACCCTGGGCGGCGGATCCAACCCGAATCGAAATTCTCCTGGAAGTCAAAAAGGACACTCCGCTGAATGAGAAATCAGTGGCCAAGCTGGGATTCGTCAGCGTCATGAACAGCGCGGCCCTGTCGATCACAACCGGCACCATTGATGCCAAGCGTCTTCCTCCAGAGTCAACCGTCGCCTCACAAGAAGCGGCCAGCCTGGATGAAATCGCTGGGAAACTGGCAACCGTTGCGGACAGCGCGAATACGCTCATCACCCAGGCGCAGGGAGAACTCAACGATATCAGCGGCAACATGAACCATCTGCTTGCCAACCTGGACACGATGACCGGACCGCGGAATCAGAAAAAGGTCCAAGTCATTCTGGACAACATCGATCGATTGGTGGCGGACGAGCGCCCAAAGATCGATCGTCTTACAGACCAACTGGCCAGGGTTAGCGAGCACGCGGATGACACCATTCAAAATGTGAATGGCACGGTGACGGATTTGCGCGCTCCCATGCGGAAAGACCTGGCTGAGTTACAGACAAGCCTGGAAGAGGCCAAAGGCTTGCTGCAGTCCATGCAAATCATTGTGCGAGCCAACGACTACAAGATCAACGACACGGTTGAGAACCTGCGCGAAGCGACGGACAACCTCAATCAGTTCACAAATTCTCTAAAGCAGCGTCCGTGGAGCTTGGTTAGAGTGAAACAACCCGGGGACCGCCAGGTTCCGAAATAGGTCAGGAGAGGAGAATTGACATGAAGAAACTTCTAAGCACGCTCGCATTGATGCTGGCGATCGTAACCGCCCTGACTGGTTGTGGTGGGAAGCTAAGATATCCGGCCTACTACACACTCAATCTGCCGGCCCCGCCGGATCCACCCGCACCCGAAAGCGTCCGAACCTCGATAGCAGTACGAGAATTCCAATCGCCGGGTTATCTGCGGCAAGGGCCGATCGTCTACCGGACGACGCCGGAGGAAGTCGGCTTCTACGAATACCACCGCTGGGCGGCAGATCCGCGCACGCTCGTGACCAGCGCAGTCGTCGAGCATCTGCGCGCCGGCGGTCAGTTCTCCATGGTCTCTATGTACGACGGCCGTCCGAATAACGACTACGTTTTCAGTGGAAAATTGGAAAAGCTGGAAGAGGTGGATTACGAGGCTGGGGTCAAGGTCGAGGTTGCAATGTCTGCACAAATCACCCGAGTCGCGACCGGTGCAACGGTCTGGAGCAATGCTGTCTCCGAAGTTGGAACGGTGCCTCAACGGACTGTCCCCGGCGTCGTCTCCGAGATGAATCGGACTGTGGATGTAGCCATCAACAAACTCCTTTCGACCGTTCCGGCGCCGCTGGCGAGTGAGAGATAGGAATATCAAGTGGAATGAGACCGGCGAGCTTTGATCTCTTGCGGGACGATCCGGATGTCGTTGCAGCGGGAACTCGATTGGCGGATACTTGAAGCGCAAAATCAGGCGCAGCAAAGCGGCGAGCGTTTCGAGCGTTCGCGAAAGGCGTTACAGGTGTGGTTTTGCGGACGGAGTGCTGCACCATGACGGAGGTTTGGTTAGTTAGATCCTCCGGGCCAATAGATTGCAATCCTGTACGAAGACCATGTTGCTCGCATCTATAAACCGAGAATTGCGGAGAGTTCACGTGCCATGACCATCACCGAAGATCGATATCGAAGGCTGCTAGGTGCGTCCAGTGCCTTGGCCGATCAGCCCACCGTCAAAGCCGTTCTGCATAGCCTGCGAGGCGTTCTGTCGAGCACGTCCCGATTGCACGGGGCCGAACTCTATGTGCTGAGCGATGACGGCGAGAGCTTATCCACCTTCGAATTTGATCGAGACCCGGACGCTCCCGCAATAAAACGTGGAGCCAAATTGTTGCGCATTGGTCTGGTGGCGCAAGCGCTAGACGAACAGAAGCCGGTGTTTGTCCGGGATCTGTCGCTGACAATGTTGGAACACCCTGACATGGCTCCTTTTGCAGCCGAAGTTGCCGGGCGAAGCACCTATTTGTTCCCAGTATCGACCGCGCAAAAACGCTATGGAATTCTGTCAACGCCAAAGTTGCCGGGCCAGCAATTTGCCCTCGAAGACGTCGAGATGCTCAGTGCCCTGGCCTCCCACGTTGCGGTCGCGCTCGAGTGCGCGCTGGCAAGAGATACCGCGGATCTCTACCACCGAGAGGTCGTGAAGCAGCGAGATCGGCTCAGCTTGTTGCTGGAGATCAACAATCATATTGTCAGTAAGCTGGAAGCGGATGACCTGTTTCAGGCAGTGGCAGGGTCGATGCGTAAGCACTTGGACAACGATCTCACGTCAATTTGGCTCTTTAACAAGCAGTCGGGCAGTTTGGAACGTAGATTTCTGGATTTCCCGACTGGGAAGGGCTTTCTCGACAAAGTTGTTGTCGCCGAGCCCACGAAGCTATGGAGCGAATGGTCGCGCCTCCGCACGCCACAGTATTACTCACCGTTGGAAGCAGATATACCTCCGGCCCTCCGCGAGGCATCCCGAGCGGAATCCCTCCTCTCGGCGGTCCTCGTGCCACTAATGGGCGCCGATGGCCCTCTGGGCCTGCTGACCATGTGCAGTCGCAGGGCTAATGGGTTCAACGAGGCGGACCGTGACCTGCTGTCACAGATCGGCACCCAGACATCACTGGTACTCGAGAATGCTCTGGCCTACGGACGGCTCCGGGCATCCCGCGACGACCTGGAAGAGCAGAGGCTCTACCTTGAATCGGAAATCGAATCTGAGTACAACTTCGAAGACATAGTCGGCAAGAGCGCTGCGATCCGCAAGGTGCTGGACCAGGTCGCGATCGTCGCGCCAACGAGCTCCACGGCTCTGCTACATGGTGAGACCGGTACCGGAAAGGAACTGGTGGCGCGGGCAATTCATAATCTAAGTCCGCGGCGGGGGCGCACATTTGTTCGTCTGAACTGTGCGGCGATTCCTTCGGGTTTGGTGGAAAGCGAACTCTTCGGCCACGAAAAGGGTGCTTTCACCGGAGCGCTCATCCAGAAGCGAGGCCGGTTTGAGCTGGCGGATCACGGCACTCTGTTTCTCGACGAGATCGGCGACATTACTATGGATTTGCAGCCGAAACTCCTGCGCGCCCTGCAGGAACAGGAATTTGAACGTCTCGGAAGTAGCAAGACCATCAAGGTTGATGTCCGTCTGATTGCGGCCACGCATCGCGATTTGAAGGGCATGATCCGCAATAATCAGTTTCGGGAGGACCTTTTTTACAGGCTCAATGTGTTCCCGATAGAAATCCCGCCACTGCGCGAAAGGCGTGAAGATATTCCACTGCTGGTGCACTTTTTTGTATCGCGCCTCTCCCGTCGGATGCAAAAGCGTATCCGGTCTATCCCAAGAACGGCGATGGAGGGTCTGGTGAATGCCGATTGGCCTGGAAATATCCGCGAGCTGGAGAACTTCATTGAGCGCAGCGTGATACTCACGCCCGGGGACGAACTGAATGTGCCACGAGCAGAGCTGAACAGATCCGCTGGCCGCACGGTTGTTGTGGCAGCGTCCACGTTCGAGGAGGCAGAGCGGCAGGCAATCCTCGATGCTTTGAAAGGCACGTCCGGAAGAATAGCCGGCAAAGGTGGAGCGGCAGAGCGCCTCGGACTTAAGAGAACTACGCTGCAGAACAAGATGCGCAGGCTAAGTATCACTCGCGCTGACTATTCGGCCTGATCATCCTCAACCCCTCAACGCGATCGATTCAGTCGCCTTGATCCTTGCCGCGAACCTGCCCTCATGCTGGCAGTGCCCGTTATTCGGGGGCGGCATCCGCGCGAAAGAGCATTACCTATCAACGACTTGCGCTAAGAACTCCTGGCACAGGACCTGCAAATGCCTACTATAGCCAGCCATTTAAGGCTGCTAGCGAATGTAGAGGGGCCATCATGCTACGTGTCCAAACGCAAGAATTAGACGGTGCTTTGATTTGCCGGCTCGAAGGCCGATTCACCGGCAAGGGAGCTGAGGAAGTCCGCACGCTCGTCACGCACTGCGATAGCAATCTGGAATTGGTTGTCGATCTTACGGACGTGATGTTCATCGACGCCATCGGGGAAGAGGTGCTTTTGTTTGTCAAGAGGCTCGGAGCTGACTTCGTTGCCGAGACTTCGTATTCCCGGGACGTTTGCGAACGGCTTCAGCTCCCGTTGGGAGGCACGCAAAAACGTAACGCGCAGGTATCGAGTGACTCAGGAGGAAAGGGGCATCGTCCTGCTTGATTCTCGTCGCCCATCAGGAGCAAGTCTGACTAACAATTGAATGTGCCCGTACGCAACTAGAATCAGGCATTTCGGGGTCAACCCCGTAATGCCCGCGACGCCTTGATTCTTGCCACCAAGGCAATGATGGCGAGCTTGAATGGGGAGCGCTCGCGGGCGTTCTTTTCCTCATCTCCTCAACCTTTTAGAAGCTGTTCAATGTATAGACCTGACGATGACGGGCTCAATTGGTTTCGACATTGGCTGGGATCTCTCCCATTGCTAATCCCTCCTGCACAACGCGTGACCATCTAAATCCACCGCTCATGCGCGGATGCCTCGACCGCGAGTCTCAGCTCATCTTCAGAGTGTCACCCGGAACAGGATCCTCATCGTTCTCGGAGGGGTTGAACGCTAGCCACTGCGGCGAGTGCCCGCATGAGGGCAGCGTCCATCGACCGGATATGGGCATTCTCCAGCATTCTTGGTCGCGCGCACTTCTGATTCAAGAACTTGCAAGGAACTCCAGGTTGGTACGGCAGCTGCAATCTTGGTGTACACGAGCGACAACAGGATTCGCTCAAGTTCAAAGTGCCGTCAGGCCTCAGCCGAAGTTCCAGGTAGAAGAAGATGAAATCGAACCATCTCCCACTGCTTCTTGCAATTCTTGTTTTTGCGTCACCAATCGGGTCGCTTGCTCAACAAGCTACGCAGGACGTCCCGCTTCTTACGCTTGACGACGCAGTCTCCATTGCACTCTCGAACAATCGGCTCGTGAAGAACTCAGTCTTGGAAGCGCAAAAGTATGACTTCCAGGTGAGCACGATGCGCAGCAGGCGGCTGCCACACTTTCAATTTTCCGTTCTCGGTGGCGAACTGCTGCAGCCGTTTGATTTCACATTCGCGAAGGGAGTCTTCGGAACGTATCCAGGGGTTGGGCCTATTCCGTCAACAGACGCGAAGGTTCACACGCCGGCAAGATTGACCGCTTTCCTGAACGGCAGCATCGATCAGCCGCTGACACAGCAGTACAAAATCGGGCTGGGAATTCACGCGACAGAACTTGGGCGCGACATCGCTAAAGAAGACGTCCGCGCGGAGCGCCAGAAGATCGCGGCCGAGGTGCGAAGTGCATATTTCGAGCTTGTAGCAACGCAGGCTGCGGTGGATGCAGCGCGGGAAGGAGTACGGACTCTGGAAGAGGCACAGCGAGTTACGCAACGCTACATCACGGAGAGGACCGTGCTCAAGGGAGATGCATTGGAGGTCGATGCGCGGTTGGCCAAGGCGCAGTATGACTTGTCGGTTGCGGAGAACGGACTTGCCACACAGCACGAGCACCTGAATCAACTCCTGGCACAGGATGTTGAAACTTCCTTTCGGGTTGATTCCATCCCCGAGGAGGACGCGACAACACTAAGTCTGGAGGATGCGCGCCAGCAGGCGTCACAGAGTCGCCCTGAGATCCGCCAGGCTCACCTCAAGGAGAAGCAAGCGGATTACGACCGCCGCCTCGCAAAGGCCGAGTACATACCGGACTTCGGTATCGCAGTTAGCTACATGGGGATTCAGAACGTGCAGGTTCTTCCGACGAACGTCGGTGTGGCCGGCTTTGCGATGACCTGGGAGCCATTCGATTGGGGACGCCGCCACAACCGCGTACGCGAAAAATCCAACACACTGGCGCAAGCGCACAACGGTGCACAAGAGGCAGAATCGCAAATCGAAGTTGAGGTCGGGCTGAAATACCGGAAGTGGAAAGAAACGGCGTTGTTGTTGAAGGCCACTCGCACCGGTCACGAAGCCGCGGCCGAGGAATTCCGCGTCACCAGTAATAAGTACAAAGAACAAGCAACACTCATAAGAGATCTTCTGCAAGCTCAGGCTCGAAGTTCGGAAACATCATTTCAGTATCAGCAGGCGCTTTCTTCTTATTGGAGTTCCCTTGCAGATTTGCGCCGCGCGATGGGAGAGGAATAAACGTGAGGACCACAATCGCAACACTTGCATTAGCGCTGGTCATGGCTGGCTGTGGCTCGAATAAGCCACTCAATCAACCGCCGCAGGGGGTCCAGGCTCAAGCCATTGAGAAGCGAGCTGGTTTCAGCGCCGACGGCTTACGTTTCTCGGCCGTAACGACGCCCGATGCGGAAGTTCCATTGGGGTTCCGGATTCCTGGATATGTCATTTCGCTCAAACAAGTGCGCGGCCAGGATGGCAGGATGCGCGATGTTGCGGAAGGGGATCGGGTCAGCCGGGGAGCCGTACTCGTCCGCATCCGATCTTCTGAATACGAGGACAAGGTACACCAGGCGTCCTCGCAAGCAGCGGCTGCCGAAGCTGTCGCACAGAAAGCCAAGCTCGACTTCGATCGAGCTACGCATCTGTATGACGCTCAGAGCATTACGAAGCCCGACTTCGATTCGGCTCGCGCGCAATACGATGCCAGCGCGGAGCAACTGAAGTCCGCTCGGGCCCTGACGAGCGAGGCCGAAATCGCTTTGCGCGACACCTCTCTGATTGCGCCCTATGACGGCGACATCGTGAAGAAAGCCGTCGAGCTGGGGGCGTTCGTCGGACCTGGTGTTCCCGCATTCGCGCTCGCCAAAACCGACACCGTAAAGATCGTCGTGGGAGTGCCCGACACGGTGGTGCGTTCGATAAAAGTGGGCCAGCCAGTAGAGGTCGCCATCGACGCGTTCCCCGCGCGCACGTTTCATGCGCGAATCAGCCGCATGTCATCGGCGGCGGACACGATTACGCGCAATTTCGAGGTCGAGGTCGCGATACCGAACCGCGATCACCTGCTGAAGGTGGGCATGATCGGTTCTTTAGAACTGGCGCATGCCGAAGGCGAAAGCCAATCGTCGGCCCTGCTGGTGCCCCTGGCAGCGATCGTGCAAGCGAAAGATGGGAAGTATGGCGTGTTCGTTGTTTCAAGCTCGAGTTCCGGAGAAGTAGCTCGCCTCCACAGCGTGGAAATCGGCTCTGTCACTGGAACCGACACAACCGTACTCAATGGGCTAACCCCAGGCGATCGCATCATCACCACTGGCGCCAATCTGCTTAAGGATGGGCAGCCTGTCGAGGTTCTTCAATGAAAGCCGAGAACCCCAATCACAGTCGTAATCTCGCACGATTCTTTGTCAACAACCGGCAGATTGCCTGGGTCGCCTTGTTCGCCACGCTTGCCTGGGGTGTATTTGGTTACATGAATATGCCCAAGCGGAAGGACCCCGACATCCCCGTGCGCATCGCGCTGGCAATCACCCCATGGCCAGGTATCTCGGCAGACAAGGTCGAGCAACTGGTCACGCGGAAGGTCGAGCAAGCCATCACTGGAAACAGCAAGGTGGACCGTGTGGAGTCCACCACCCAGGACAACATTTCTGTTGTGCAAGTCAGGCTGTTAGACAACATCAAGAACACCCAGCAGGAATTCCAGGACATTGGACAACGACTGAACCAGATCACGGACCTTCCCGACGGTGCGGGACCGATCACCTGGATCAGCGACTTCGGAGACACGGCAGCGCTGATGCTGACTGTCGCCAGTCCGACGGTCCCGGATCTTGAAATCGCGTTGCGCGCCCGCGGGGTGCGGGATGCGATTGAGAAGGAGCGCCGCGGAGATACGAGCAAACGTGTCACCGTTCTCTATTGTTACCCGGCATCCGTCTCACCTGCGGTAGTTGAGCGGCCATTTGTGATCCTCGCTGCACAGGCAGAACGGGATGGGGTTGCGCATGATGTTCGTTCGTTGTCTGTGGGAAGCTGTTCCGGAATCGATTTTGCGACGGCGAAGTCGGATGACGAAATCCGCGCGTATGGACGGCAGTTCATTGAGAAACGGCTGCAAGAATACGACTTTCATCCCGACGCATGGGGTCCCGTTATTATTCGCGACCCTCAATCCACGAAAGAACGAATCGCAGAAGTAGCTAATAACCGGTATTCGTACCGGCAGCTGGATGATTTCACCGATCTGATCCAGCGCACGCTGCAACGTGTGCCCGAGGTAGCGAAGGTGCAGCGCGTCGGCGTTCTGCCCGAAGAGATCTATCTGGAGTACTCGGACGCGCGGCTGGCAGCATTGAAATTGCAGCCCACGAAGATCAAAGACATCCTGAACGCGCGGAATGTGACGGCTCCAGGTGGAATCGTCCAGACCCAATCGCGAAACGTCCTGGTTGACGCAACCGCCGAGTTCAAAAGCACGAAAGATATTGGCAACGTGCTCCTCGCATCGTCGCCTAGTGGAGCGCCGCTTTACTTGCGCGATCTGGTCGACATATCGCGTGCCTATCAGACTCCCACCCGATACCTGAACTACATGGTCTCTCGCGAGCCGAACGGAACTTGGCATCGCAACCGTGCCATTACATTGGCCGTGCAAATGCGATCGGGTGAACAGATATTCAAATTTGGCGAGGCCGTAGATAAAGCGCTCGCCAATGTGCGCCCGCAATTGCCTGCCGATCTCATCATTAACCGTACCTCGGACCAGCCAAGGCAAGTGAAGGACCTCGTCAGTCTGTTGATGGACAGCCTCTATGAAGCCATCGTGCTCGTCGTTCTCGTAGCGCTGGTCGGATTCTGGGACTGGCGTGCGGCCATGCTAATGGCTGCGTCCATACCTCTGACGCTGGCGATGACCTTCGGTATCGTTCACGTCCTTGGTATTGACATTCAACAAGTTTCCATCGCGACTCTGATCATCGCTCTCGGTTTGTTAGTGGATATGCCTGTCGTAGCAGGCGACGCGATCAAGCGCGAGCTGGGCTCCGGATCCCCGCGTGATCTCGCATCCTGGATTGGACCGACCAAACTGGCGAAAGCGATTGTATTCGCCACCATCACGAACATCGTCGCGTACCTACCGTTCTTGATGCTGACCGGCGATACCGGCTTTTTCCTCTATAGCCTGCCGGTGGTGATGACCTGCACGTTGGTCGCCTCCGTCATTGTGACTTTCACCTTCATTCCGTTGATTGCGTATTACCTAATCAAACCCCCTAAGCGTCTGGAGCCGCCCATGTCGGAGCGACGAAAGCACGGCTTCCCAGCGCTCTATTATCGGGTAGGTGACTTCGCGCTCAGACATCGTTGGGGTACGTTCGCCGGCTCGCTCATCGTTCTAGTGTTAGGTGGACTATTTTTCACCATGCTGAAGCCGCAGTTCTTCCCCAAGGACCTCTCCTACCTGTCGTATGTGGATGTCTGGCTTCCGCCCGACGCCCCGCTGGGTGCGACGGACGCGGTCACACAACGAGCAGAAACGGTCATTCGGCAAGAGGCGGAACGATTTGGAAACGAACATCATCACAAAGATGTTCTAAAGTCGCTGACCACATTTGTCGGCGGCGGCGGCCCTAGATTCTGGTTCTCGGTCGACCCCGAGCGACAACAGCTCAACTATGCGCAGATCCTCGTCGAGGTTTCCGACAAGCACTTCACCAACGAATTCGTTGGCCCGCTGCAGACGGCGCTGAGCAAGGAAGTCGCGGGAGCCCGGGTCGATGTGCGGCAGCTCGAGACCGGCAAGCCGGTCGGCATCCCCGTTTCCATTCGAATTTCAGGTCCGGAGATGGAAGTTCTGCACCGTCTCTCTGGCGAACTCCAGGCCATCTTTCGAGCGCAGCCAAACGCGACTCGGGTACGAGACGACTGGGGAGAGCCGGCCATGAATGTCCGGCTGAAGGTTGACCCGGATCGCGCAAATCTCTCCGGCATCACGAACCTGGATATAGCGCTCTCCTCTGCCGCGGCGCAGAGTGGATTACCTGTCTCAACTTACCGGGAAGCCGACAAACAAATCCCCATTGCCGTTCGTTTGCGGATGGAGGACCGTGCCGGACTATCTGACGTTCAAAATGCGTACGTCTATTCTTTGTCCAGCAATCAGCACGTACCTCTGAGGCAGGTATCGAACGTCACGACGGAGATGGCGGTATCGAAAATCAAGCGCCGCAATCAATTCCGGACGGTTACGGTATCCGCGTTCCCGATTCCGGGTGTTCTACCGTCCCAAGTGCTCACGCCGCTGCTGCCGAAAATCAAGGAGTTCCAGAAGAACCTTCCTCCCGGCTATTTCCTCGAGATCGGAGGCGAATACGACGAACAGCAGAAAGGTTTTAAGGAACTCAGCATCGTGATGGCGATTTCCGTGATGCTGATCTACATTGCGTTAGTTGTGCAGTTCCGGAGCGCGGTCAAGCCACTTCTCGTGTTTGCTGCAATCCCGTACGGAATGACAGGAGCCCTCGCGGGACTGGTGGTCATGGGGCAACCCTTCGGATTTATGGGATTCCTGGGAGTCGCGAGTCTGGTCGGCGTAATCGTTAGTCACGTCATTGTTCTTTTCGATTTCATCGAAGAAGCGCACGAAAAAGGAGAGCCGTTGCGAGAAGCTCTGCTCGATGCCGGCATCGTGCGACTCAGACCGGTGATGATCACAGTGGGCGCGACTGTGCTTGGACTTATACCGCTGGCGATGCACGGAGGGCCGCTCTGGGAGCCGCTTTGCTATGCCCAAATTGGAGGCCTCACGATAGCAACCTTTGTAACTCTGCTGCTTGTGCCAGTGCTGTACTCGATTTTCGTGCTAGATCTGAAGCTGATTAAGTGGGAGACTCCGGCAGCAACCGGGCAAACGCCAGCCGCCGAGCTTCCGGCGGCAGCTTTTCATTACTCTCATTAGCCATGGGTATCGATTATTGATAGAGGAGATCATCATGATTACTTGCACCAGCGCCACCAGTCTATTCTCAGAACTGGAAACCAGAATTAATACTCGCCAAGCACAGATAGGCGTAATCGGTCTCGGCTATGTGGGCTTGCCGCTTGTTCAGCTCTACACGGAAGCGAACTTCCGAGTAACCGGTTTTGACATCGATCAACATAAAGTCGTAACTCTAAACTCCGGTGGATCCTATATTTGTCGAATTCCACCTACAGAGATCCAGGCAGCGCGTTCACGAGGGTTCAGGGCGACTACAGACTTTTCGAGCCTGACAGAGATGGACGCCATCATTATCTGTGTGCCCACTCCTCTGGACGAATATCGAGAGCCTGATCTCAGTTTCATTACCGCTACCGCCAGGGCCATAGCACCCCATTTGCGTGCCGGTCAATTGGTGGTCCTCGAGAGCACGACCTATCCAGGCACCACCGAGGAAGTACTTGTTCCAATATTGGAGGCAGGCAACGGCTGTGGTTTGAAGGCCGCCCGCGACGCAACGGCTAAAGCAGCGAATGAATTCCTTGTTGCGTTTTCTCCTGAACGAGAGGACCCGGGCAATCAGACCGTCGCGCGTTGTGACATCCCGAAAGTCGTGGGAGGCCTGAGTTCCCAAGCCTCAGAGCTGGCCGCGAAGCTCTATGGAACAATCTTCAACCGAACCGTCCCAGTGTCCTCGCCGGCAGTTGCCGAGATGACCAAGCTGCTGGAAAACATTTACCGCTGCGTAAACATCGCCCTGGTCAACGAATTAAAGCTCTTGGCATTGCGCATGGGATTGGACATTTGGGAAGTCATTGAGGCCGCCTCCACGAAGCCATTCGGCTTTCAACCCTTCTATCCCGGCCCTGGCCTCGGCGGACATTGCATTCCTGTCGACCCGTACTATCTGTCATGGAAGGCGAAGGCGTGGGATTTCCAGACACGCTTCATTGAACTTGCTGGAGAGATCAACAGCGCCATGCCCTACCATGTGGTCTCCTCTGTGAGCAGAGCTCTGAGTCAGCAACGGAAGGCTCTCAATGGCGCCAAAGTGCTGGTGCTGGGTGTGGCGTACAAGAAAGACATCGATGACCTGCGCGAGTCTCCGGCCCTGACCATTATTGAGCAGCTGCAGAAGGATGGTGCTCAAGTCAGCTACAACGATCCCTATTTTCCGTTTATCGGCAAAGGGCGCCATTACGATCTGCAGATGAAATGCACGCCCATGGAGGACATCGACAAATATGACTGTGTGCTGATCGTCACCGACCATTCGGATTATGATTACGGCTGGATCGCGGAGCACGCATCCCTGGTGGTGGATACGCGCAACGCGACGAGAGGCATTCACCGCGACAACATTGTGCGCTGTTAGATCATCGGTTCTGAAGAGAGCGAGGCGGCGTCACTTACACCCCCCTCAGGTGTGACGCTGGGAAACGAGCTCTAAACAAGTGTGCCGCAAAGTCTTTAATTAAGGGGGAGCGATCTCGAAAATGACGTTGCTTCAACAAGCTGGTGCCGCCGTTCTTCTCGTATTGATTACGCTATCCCTGCAATGTGGCGGGGCGGCTGCGCTCATCCTTTGGATTAGAAGTATTCCAAGAGAGATTCACGGGGTGCGGGTGTTTCACTGCGCTGCGCTCGTCATGCAAACCACGGTAGCCGTCATCGTTCTACACGGAATCGTTATTCTGCTGTGGGCGAGTTGCTATCGCTGGCTTTGCCTTCCGTCTTGGGAATCATCTTTCTACTTTTCGGCGAGCAGCTATGCGACAGTTGGATATGGGGATGTGATCCTTCCCTCGAAATGGCGCCTGCTGGGCCCGCTCGAAAGCATGGTCGGCATGCTGATGTCCGGAGTATCCATTGGACTTCTGTTCGCGGCGGTTACCCACCTGGTCGATGGCGAGTCGCGATCTCGTCTACCACTTCGCTCTGAAGCCGTGAATGCGGATCACGTCGGCCTCAGACAAACGCGAGGCTGTTTCTTCGGTCGGCGTCGATCGAATGTCCGCGCTAACTGACGAGCAATTAACGATAAGTACGGGACAACCAGCACGGCAAACCACCTCGTATGCAGTGTCAGACCCTAGGTGTGAGGTTACCCCGGTGTAAGCCGAAGAATGCAAACCCATAACAATGAGCTCCGCTCGCAGTTTGTCAGCAATGTCGAGGATCTTCTCACTTACTGGCCGCGCTGGTTCGAATTCCGCGTATAGCTCACGTCTCAGGTCGAGCCTGGTATTGCCGGCGAGTTCTGTCAGGCGCTGCACGGTTCTCATGTGCGCTTCCACCCGCCCGTTCCTCTGCCCTTCGTCAGTATGTGACGGTGCGGCTGGAACGATACTAAGCAGAGCGAGGTTGGCTCCGAACTGATTGGCAGCCGCAATGGCTTGCGGCAAGCCGTGGAGAGATGCGTGTACGAAGTCTGTCGCAAACAGAAATGTACGGGCCCCGGAGGACGTTCCAAACCAGGGGCGGCCATCGGTAGGTGGCCCAAAGGTCAAGACTGGACAATCTGCCTGGCGGAAAATCTGCTCTGCAATGGAGCCGAAAAACAGCTTGGCTATGCTGTGTCGTCCGTGTGTGCCGACGACGAGGAGATCGGTTCTTTCTTGTCGGATTATCTCTCGCAGTTCCGGCCACAGTTCGCCCTGCCGAACGATGAATTTGTGTTGAATGCCAGTAAGAGCCCCGGTGTGAATCAGCGAGTCCTCCAAGTGCGCGGCCTCGCGCGATACTGCCTCTTCACAGGCCGCAATTGCGCCAGGACCTGCCATAGTCAGACCCAGGGAGGACACTACGTGCGCCAAGCAAAACTTTGACTCATAGAGCCGGGCGAGTGCCAGAGAATAGCGCAGCGCCTTTTCAGAAGCCTCGGAAAAATCCGTTGCCATCAATATCGACTGGGGTTTCAGAGCCGCTGCGATGAGTGACATGCCGAATTAAACGCCGCTCTTGCCGTCCTAAGAACCGTCGGATGAGGTGCGGGTGACTTGATCCGTAACTGCATGGGGAGAGCTGGGATCAAGTGCAGCGCACCCCTACTTCACCGACGGGCTTTGCGTGCGCACATGAACTTTCTACAGATTGCATGCGATGTGCCAATCGAGACCGAACGGCATGCCTCTGTAGCTCCACAACATCGGCAGTCTTTGTCCTTCGAGCCTGTGCCCAGATTGAGGCACTGCCCTAGGCGGGGCACCCCGAATCCAGGCTGGCTCCTGGGAAATAAGCGGAATTACCGCTTTTACGCGGACATTCCGATTGGCAATCCATCTGCTGTTCTTCAATGTCCAAGTACGCAAATCGACTGGCAATGGGGAGAGCTACATGGGTGCCGGTAACTCAGTTGTTGAATGTGCGCCGATGGGGATCCAGCAGACGCACAAACCGAACAAGGCGAGGAGACGGGGAAGGATCCTCAAGCAGGCGCGCCAGAGCAGTATCGCGGCCAGACTACAGTCTCTCTTTCAACTCTCTCTCCGATTTGTCGCGGTTGTGCTCGGCTTTGGTCTATTGGGCTACCTGGTGTTTCGAACCGGTCCGGAGGTCGTGTGGAAACAACTCCAGGCAGTCGGCTGGGGCCTCGCTCTGATCATCATTCTGGGAGGGTTCTCTCAGTTCATCAAGACGTGCGCCTGGAGACAGGCGTTTACGTGCGGCATTAGTCAACTTTCATGGTCCCGAAGCTTCGTCGCGCAGTTGATCTCAGACGCTATTGGACAATTTGGTGTCGCTGGAAAGGTAGTTGGGGAGGGGACGCGCATATCGCTGTTGGGTTCCACAGTCCCGGTATCGAGTGCAATATCAGCTGGCGCCATTGACGGGGGACTGCATGGCTTCAGCGCCGTAGTGGTAACGGTTTTGGGCATCTCAGCCACTCTAATGCTGGGCCCTGTTTCTGTGCGATGGCGAGTGTACGCAGTTCTGCTCATTGCTGGGCTGGCGTCAGTGGTGATCTTGGCAGCTGTGGCGATTGCACGCCGCTGGCCCTTGATGGGGAACGCAATTCGAGCGATTGGGCGATTGCCGCGGCTGCGCAACTGGGTCAGCGGCAAACAGCCGATCATTGACTCGGCCGAACACAACCTCCTCTATTTCCATCGTGAAGCGCCAGCCGCATTCTGGGCAACCCTGATCCTCAATGTCATCTGGCACATGCTGGCAGTCCTGGAGGTCTACATCATCCTGCGGTTTATGGGAGCAGGGTTCACAGGAGGCGGCGCTTTCATCGTGGAAGGCCTGACGAAAGTGATCAACCTCGTGGGCGGGCTGAACCCGGGCAACTTCGGGACTTATGAAGCTGGGAATATGCTCATTGCAAAAATGTTCGGAGTGACCAGCACCGCAGGATTGACGCTGGCATTGTGCCGCCGAGCGCGCACGGTCTTCTGGGCAGGGGTGGGGGCGCTGTGCATGGTCCTGATGAAGAGGACCGAGGTGCCGAGGACAGTAGCGGCGACGTTAGATCCGGCAGTAGAGCCGTCCCACTATGCACAGGAACAAACGATCTTCGAATCGACCCAGGCGTGACCAGATGAGGTCCGCGTTGCCCGTTCCTGGTCACGGTACGGTCGAGCGGAACCAAGTCTATGGCAGAACCGCAAACATAAGACATGATTTGACTCCGAGAGAGTTCGGCAACTGGCGTGCCTACATAATCTGGTGCATTGCTTCCGGTCCTATCGAGAAGCCGTTCACAAAAATGTCTCGAGCGCACTGCGCCGCTGCGCCGGCGAATGACACGACAAGCGGCCTAGGAGTCCAATCGATGATTAAGAATTCTGCATTACTCATGGTTATGTTCGCGATGCTCGCATTTTGCCCTCTCGGCCGTGGTCAAGATCAGGAGCCCACCATCGACTCCACCATCGCAGTAGTGAGGGCCAATATGCGGGCAGACAGGACTGCCCTCATCACAACAGGAATGAATTTCACGGACAAAGATGGCGCGGCATTCTGGCCGATCTATGAACAATACGAATACGAACGATCCAGGCTGGATGATCGTCGGGCTGCCGTGATCAAGCAGTACAGCCAGAAGTACCCGAACCTGGCCGACGCCGACGCCAAAGCGATGGCAGACCAAATGTTTGACTGCGAATTTCGTCTGGCTGAGTTGAAGAAGAAGTATTACAAGAAGTTCAACAAGGTGCTTCCGGCCCTTACAGTGACGAAGTTCTTTCAATTGGAGCGTCGCATTGATTTGATGATGGATATGCAAGTCGAAGCCGTCCTTCCTCCGCTCACCCAGGCGCAATACACCGTACCGGGAAGTGGCGTGGTAGAACCACCTCAGCAATGAGGCACCGTTCTAGTTCGAGTGCGACTTTGATCCGGGGCTCGGCGATGTTCCACATGATGAAGCATAGGCCGGTGAAGTTCGGGGCAGTGCTGTTGATGGTGGCCATGGCAATGGCGCAATCGCAGCACGAGAGAGAGGCATTGTCCGTGCGAGGCTACCAAGGACAGGCCAGTGTCATTCGATACCAAGGGCGCGCGTTCGTGGATGCGCAGGCGCTTGCGCAAATCACAAACGGGTCGCTGAGCTTTGAGAAGAACGGAATGATTCTGACGCTGCCTGGTCCAGATGGTTCATCGTCGAGCGGCGAGGCTCACACATCAGGCTTCTCGCGCCCCTTCATGAAGGCAGCGATCGAGGCAATGGCGTCGATCAGAGAGTGGGGCGGAACTCTGCAGGCGATCGTCCTGAATGGGTATCCAGTCGGAAATACCACGGCAGGGAACACGATCATGGCGTTTGAGGGTCGAGCTGCGGACAGCGTCGCATTAGCTTCAGCGGCGGCATCGACAGACTCTGACTATCGCGGGCTCGAGTTGCTCAAGAACGAATTTAACAATGTGCAGGCCTGGGCTGACGGATATATCAAATCTCGCAATTCGCTGAGCGCGGCAGACCTAAGCATGTCTGAGAGCCAGCTCAACAACGATTCCGAGGCCCAGAAGATCATCCATTGCGGTCAATTTCTGGCGCAGATGTTCGCCAGCGGTACCTTCCAGGACGATGCGGCCTGTCATTAGGCTCTTAATACGTGAGAAACACACTTTCCCAATCCATTGCGGCCAGCGACTGCGCACCTGACGCACAGTCCCTGCCAGGAGTCGAATCCAAAGCACGCTTCAGTTGGGCAGAGGCAGAGGGGCTCCCACTGCCTCTCGGAGCTAGTTGGATCGAAGAAGAACAGGCGTTCAACTTTGCCGTGTATGCTGAACATGCTGACAGCGTGAAGCTGTTCCTCTATTCCCATCACGATATAGCGAACCCCATCGTGATATATCAGTTTGATTCTCTTCGTAACAAGTCAGGACGGATTTGGCACTGCAGGATCCCCCGCAATCAAATGCGCGCTGCGCGCTATTACGCTTACTCGGTTTCAGGGCAGGCCACTGCTGGGCTCCATTGCTTCGACCATGAAAAAATTCTCCTGGATCCGTATGCGAAAGGTGTCTTCTTCCCGCCGGGGTTTGAACGCAAGCAGGCGATGGGGCCAGGCCCCAATCATGAAAGGGCCCCGCTCGGATTGTTGCCTGAACATCGTAATGCATTTGACTGGGCAGGAGATGTTTCACCACGGCCTGAATCGGACGCGATCATTTACGAACTTCACGTCAAGGGATTCACGCACCATCCCAATTCCGGCGTGCATCCATCCCAAGCTGGAACCTATGCCGGCTTGATCGAAAAGGTCCCATATCTGAAGGACCTTGGGATCACCGTTGTCGAACTGATGCCCATCTTTCAACGCGACCCTCACGAAAGAGATTATTGGGGCTACATGCCTTTGAACTTCTTTGCGCCCCACGCGCAGTATGGCGCCCGTGGCGACGATGAGCAACATGTCGAATTCAAGAATATGATCAAGGCCTTTCACAAAGCCGGAATCGCCGTGGTGCTCGACGTTGTGTACAACCATACGTGTGAAGGAGATCACCTCGGTCCAATCTATAGCTTCAAGGGTTTCGACGCCGCTGGCTATTACATGCTGTCCTCCGACCCGGGGAGCCCATACGCCAATTACTCGGGCACCGGCAATACGTTAAATTTCAGCCAGGCACACGTGCGTAAGATGGTCATGGATAGCCTGCGCTATTGGAAGAATGAGATGCACATCGACGGATTTCGCTTCGACCTGGCCTCAATCTTCAGCCGCAATGCCGACGGATCGCTCAACTGGGGAGATGCTCCAATTTTCAGTGAAATCGCCGCGGACCCCGAGTTGGGCCGGCTGGCCTTGATCGCGGAGCCTTGGGACGTCGGCGGCTATCAGCTTGGACGTGGATTTCCCGGCACGACTTGGCTGCAATGGAACGCGTGTTATCGCGACGATGTCCGCCGTTTTGTAAGGGGCGATGCGGGCATGGTCCCAGACCTGATGCGTCGTATTTATGGCAGCGACGATCTATTTCCGGACAGCCGCGACCATGCCTATCATGCCTTCCAGACCGTCAACTATATCGATTGCCACGACGGCTTCACGCTCTACGACCTGGTTTCTTACAATAAGAAACACAACTGGAAAAACGGTCATGACAATCAAGATGGTATGGACGCGAATTACAGTTGGAACTGCGGCCACGAAGGAGACGAGAGCGCATCAGCGGAGGTTCTGGCACTTCGCCGGAAACAGGCTAAAAACTTCTTCTGCCTCCTGATGCTCTCGAACGGCATCCCGATGTTTCGGGCGGGTGACGAGTTCCTGAACACACAGTTCGGAAACAACAATCCTTACAACCAGGACAACGAAATCGGCTGGCTGGATTGGAGCCAGCTCCAGGCGAATCAAGACATATTCCGGTTCTTCAAAGCCATGATTGCGTTCCGGAAGTCTCATCCTTCTCTGTGTCGCAGCAGATTCTGGCGTGAGGACATTTCCTGGTACGGCATTGGACCTGCGGCTGATCTATCGCCAGAGTCACGCAGCCTGGCGTTCTGTCTGCATGGCGCGTCACAGAACGACGATGACATCTATGTGATGATCAACGCATACTGGCAAGGGCTTCGGTTCGAGGTCCAGGAGGGTGCGCCCAAAGATTGGGTCAGAATTGTGGACACCGACCTGCCGAGTCCTCACGATTTCTCAGAATGCGGATTGCCGCTGCAGCAGTGGATCTATCAAGTAGCTCCGCGATCCATTGTCGTCTTAATCCGATTCAAAACAAACGCCGTTTCGCTGACAGCTCGTTGACAGAATCATTGACGAGCACGCCGCTGAGAGTGCTAGATTAGGAGCGACAACGGAGGCACCGGTACGGTGTAGTATTTCCTCTTGCGTGTGCCCTCAGGGATTTTGCTGCTGTTTGCGGACTAGATTGTGTGACGCCGTTCGCGACCAGGGGAGACATGGCTTCTCGCCAACCACTTCTGCTTACCTTCAAGTGGCCGCGCCCCACGATTGCGGTCACGTTGGGCTTTTGTCTTACCTGCATAGTGCTATTGGCAGGCACGGTTCACGCCCTCGATCCAAACAAACACATCACCCAGTACATACATACCTCTTGGCGAATACAAGACGGGTCCCTGCCAGCCGGCATGTTTTCGATCACGCAAACCTCTGACGGCTTCCTCTGGTTTTCAGCACTTGCACAAGGCGTATACAGATTTGATGGTGTTCGGTTTCTTCCCTTTGTTCCCCCTGCCAAGCTTGGTTCGATGCACATAGAAGACATCTTTGCCGATCACTCAGGCGGGCTTTGGGCGATCGGAGATCATGAAATCGCTCATCTCAAGGATGGCGCCGTCACCGCTCATTTTGACTTAGAAGGAATCGGTGGGCGTGCTGGCATCAGCCGAGATCCCGACGGGTCGTTGTGGATCACGCGAGCCTCCAACAGGGTTTCAGACGCCCCGCTTTGCCATATCACTGACCGCGCCGCGAAGTGTTTTGGAAAGTCCGATGCAATGCCGATCTCCCCGGCCAATTCCGTGCTGGCCGATGGAGAGGGTGGTTTTTGGGTTGGAGGACAGACGACCCTTGTCCACTGGCGTGCCGGCGTCTCGCAGGTCTATCCCATTGAAGGGCTGAAATCCAATACAGGTGATGTGGGGATAAATGGCCTGGCCCGTGGCACCGATGGATCGCTCTGGGTCGGCATAGCTGCAGCAGGGCCCGGGCTGGGACTTGGACAATTGCGCGACGGGGTGTTTCGCCCCTTCGTAACCCCCAAGTTCGATGGAAGTAAAGTATCAGTCCTCGACATGATTTTCGATGGTGGCGGCAGTCTTTGGGTCGCTAGCCTGGGCAAAGGCATCTTCCGCATCCACGGGGATGTTGTGGAGCACTATGGAGGAACAGACGGCCTATCCAGCGATACGGCATCGGCTCTCTTCGAAGACAGAGAGGGAATCGTATGGGCTGCGACTACGAATGGTATCGACAGCTTTCGCGATCCGCGGATTGCCACTTTTTCGGCATTGGAAGGATTGGGGAATGATGAAGTAACAGGCGTTCTGGCCAGCCACGATGGCACGATCTGGATTGCGAACGCTGGATCGCTCGATCACATCGTTAACGGGAGCGTCTCGTCCATCCGCACGGGCAATGGTCTTCCGGGTCATCAAGTGGCCTCAATGATTGAAGATCACGCCGGCAATATGTGGGTGGGCGTGGATGACGGACTGTACCTGTTCAAGAGTGGACGCTTCCGTCGCCTCTCCGAACCGAATCACAAGCCGCTGGGCCTGGTGGTTGGGATGACCGAGGACGTCGATGGGAATATTTGGGCAGAATGCGCAGGCAATCCACGAAAGCTAGTGCGCATCCGGGATTTCCAGGTAGTTGAAGAGTTTACTTCGTCGCAAGTCCCGCCGGGCCACACGCTCGCGCCCGATCCACGCGGAGGACTTTGGATAGGAACTCTAAAGGGAGACCTTGCGCTGTTCCGGCATGGAGTTGTTGAGAAGTTCCCATTAAATCCAAAGGGCAATCCTGTTAGCCACCAGATTATCGCCGACGCAGACGGTTCCGTCCTTGCCGCCTCTGAGGACGGCCTGGTCGGATTGCGGCAGCATAAAGTGCAAAGAATGACGAAAAAAAACGGCCTCCCGTGCGACTCCGTAATTTCGTTCATTGAAGACAACGCGAAACGCTGGTGGCTTTATACCGGGTGCGGCGTGGTTGAACTGCCGGATTCCGAGCTCCAGCGCTGGTGGGCAAATCCAGAGGCAGTTGTTCAAACCCACGTGGATGACGTGTTCGACGGCGCCCGTCCACAAGGAGGGCCATCTTTCAATTCAGCGGCTTCCACTTCGGATGGGCGGGTATGGTTTGCGAGCGGCTTTGTCTTGCAGATGGTGGATCCGTCCAGGCTCTCGGAAAAAGCGCTCCCGGCGCAGGCATACATCGAATCGCTCGTCGCTGACCGACAGGAGTTCAAAGCAACGCCCAACCTCAAGGTTCCGCCCAATCCGAGGGACTTGCAGATTGATTACACCTCACCTACCTTTTTGATTCCGCAGCAAGTAAATTTTCGCTACCGCCTCGACGGCTATGAACGTGATTGGCACGAGGCCGGCACGCGTCGCCAGGCGTTCTACACGGATTTGCCTCCGGGAAAGTATTCCTTTCGCGTGATCGCCTGCAATAGTGACGGCGTCTGGAGCGAGAGTGCCGCTAAGCTGGATTTCTCCATCAATCCCGCGTATTACCAGACGAATTGGTTTCGCGCTCTCTGCGCGTGCATCTTTTTGGCACTGCTGTGGGCGGCCTATCAGTTGCGTGTCCGGCAATTGCAACATCAGTTCGATGTGACGCTCGAGGCGCGTGTGAGCGAGCGCACACGGATTGCGAGGGACCTGCACGACACTCTGCTTCAAAGCGCACACGGGGTGCTGCTCCGATTCCAAACTGTTTCCCAGTTGCTGCCGGATCGCCCGATGGAAGCGAAAGAGAAGCTGGACAATGCGATCGACCAGACCGCGGACTTCATCACCGAAGCCCGGGATGAGGTGCAGGGATTGCGGGACTCCACAACACAAAGCAACGATCTGGCAATGGCCATAAGCACGCTCGGAGAAGAACTCACGACTGACTCAACCAGCCACCGACCTGCATTCCGTGTTGCCGTTGAGGGCGAAGCGCGAAATCTGCATCCCATCCTGCGCGACGAGATCTACAAAATTGCTGCTGAAGCGCTGCGGAACGCGTTTCGCCACGCTCAGGCACGGAAGATCGAGGTTGAACTCCGTTATGACAATGAGCAATTCCGGCTACGGGTGCGGGACGATGGAAAAGGCGTTGATCCAGCAATTCTCTCCGGCCGTGGCAGTGAGGGGCACTTCGGCTTGCCTGGGATGCGGGAGCGCGCCGCACTTATCGGAGGTAAGCTAGTGGTGTGGAGCGAAGTCGATGCCGGCACGGAAGTGGAACTGCGCGTTCCTGCCAGCACCGCCTACGCGACAGCACAGAGAAGTTCGTGGTTTTCACGCAAGGCGAAGGCATGAAGTAGGAGCTCATGAGCGCCGGCACCTCGCAAGTTCGAATTCTCGTGGTTGACGACCATCCGATTGTGCGCCAGGGGATCGCCGGTCTGGTTGGCATTCAGACCGATATGGTTTTGGTAGGCGAGGCATCCAACGGACGCGATGCCATTCAGCAATTCCGAACGCACCACCCGGACGTCACGTTGATGGACTTGCAGATGCCGGAGATGAACGGCATAGACTCTCTGATTGCGATTCGCAATGAATTTCCCGACGCAAAAGTGATTGTGCTGACGACATACGCAGGCGATACGCAAATTCTGCGTGCGCTCAAGGCCGGTGCTCAGGCCTACTTGCTCAAGAATACGTTACACAAGGAATTACTGGAGACGATTCGCGCCGTCCATACTGGAAGGAAGACCCTTTCCCCGGAGGCCTCGTACCAGCTCGCCGAGCATGCGACGGATGACGCCCTGACGCCGGCGGAGATCCTTGTCTTGAGACTCATCGCTGCTGGGAATGCGAACAAGCAGATTGCCGATCAGCTTTCAATCACGGAGGAAACCGTGAAGAGTCGAGTCAAGAACATTCTCTCTAAACTAGGTGCCAACGATCGAACGCACGCCGCAATGATTGGCTTGAAGAGAGGAATCATCGAGCTGTAGTTCCACCCAGCTTGCTTCCACGCCATAAAACGCAAAACCCTAAAGAGTGACGATCCGGACTCTATTTGGGGCTTCGATTCGCCTCGGCAACAACGGAAACTAGTAACGTCTAGAAGGGTGCGTTTTGCGACGGCTATATTCCACATTCGCTGGCGGTTGGCCTGGCACAGGGTTGCTTCTCATGCGCGTGGTCGTTGGCTCCGCGCTGATTGTGCGCGCGGGCTTGAGGCTGTGGAGCGATCTACCACCGATGAATGTGACAATTCCGGCTCTGCTCTTAATGGGAGCGGGAATACTGCTAATCGTAGGTTTATGGACTCCAATCGTGGGAACTTCGATAGCGTTGATTGAAATCTGGAAGATGCTTACGATAGCCGGGGACAAATGGGTGTGGCTGCTGTTAGGAACTGCCGCTGCCGCTCTGGCAATGTTAGGACCGGGTTTATGGTCCATCGATGCTCGCCTTTTCGGTTGGAAGCGCATCGAAGCCCCCCCCCGCAAAACGATCTCTCACTCTCGTTAAGACTCCCCATATACCACCAAACTTCTTGCCTCAGAAGAGGGTGACATTCGTTCCCCCCAGAGTCTGCGATTTGCCCCGATGTGGGGTCGTCCGGAAAAAGAAGTAGTTGCACAATGCTTGCATGTTCAAGCCAAGACGGTTGAACAAGGAGCACTGAGTATGAACTACATTCCCACACAAACCGGCTTTACGAAGTTGGAAGATTCCGAAAAACTGCTACGAGCGATCTTTCCGAACTATCCCAACCTGGAACCGCGCTATCCAGCGCCAGCTTTGGAACCGATTCCACAGGCCAGCGCAAACGGGAGCAATTAGCCATGTTTCGCATCACTGCCGAAACCTGCCGTGCGTTCACACTCGCCGAAGTTCTAATCATGGCGGCTATGAACGTGGTAACCAGCGGTTTGCAAAGCTCTGAAAATGCAAAGATCGGAGGAGACTATGGGATGCGCCACGATTGATTTCACAGACGTCGGAGACCTCGCAGCAACGAGCTTTCCCAACATGAGCGGCGTGGGAGATGAGCGGCTGCTTCCGGTATATGAAGACAGTCCTGAGTACGGCTTCGAAGGCATCATTGGCAAGAGCCCAGCCATCCAGAGGGTGCTGGAACAAGTGGCGATCGTTGCGCCCACCGACTCCACCGTCCTGCTCCATGGAGAGACGGGAACCGGCAAGGAGTTGATTGCGCGGGCGATTCACAATCTCAGCTCTCGACGCGAGCGCACGTTTGTGCGAATGAACTGCGCCGCCATTCCATCGGGACTGCTGGAAAGCGAACTGTTCGGACACGAAAAAGGGGCCTTCACGGGGGCTCTGATGCAAAGAAAGGGTCGATTCGAGTTGGCGGACGGAGGCTCGCTGTTTCTGGATGAGATCGGCGACATCAGCCTGGAACTCCAGCCGAAACTATTGCGTGCCATCCAGGAGCAGGAGTTCGAGCGGCTGGGAAGCTCCAGGACGATCAGCGTGAACGTGCGGCTCATTGCCGCCACGCATCGCGATCTTCCCACCATGATTCGGGACGAGAAGTTCCGCGAGGATCTTTTCTATCGATTCAACGTCTTCCCGATTGAGATCCCGCCGCTGCGTGAAAGGCGCGAGGATATTCCACTCCTGGTGAACTACTTTGTGTCAAAGGTAGCGGGGCGGATGCGGAGACAGATAAAGTCCATCCCCAAACGCGCAATGGAGATGCTGACGAGCTGTCCGTGGAAGGGGAATATCAGGGAATTGGCGAACTTTATCGAACGAGCTGTCATTCTCACACGTGGTGAGGAGCTAGAGGTGCCGGTGAACGAGCTTGCCACTTCATCCGAGACCATTGTTGCCATTGGAACGCCCTCTACGTTTCGACAAGCGGAATCCTCTGTAATCATCAACGCTCTGAGAGCCGCCTCAGGACGAATAGCAGGCAAGGGGGGAGCCGCCGAACGTCTGGGATTGAAGCGTACGACGCTACAAAACAAGATTCGTCGCTTGGGCATCGCAAAGGCGACTTACAGCTATTAGATGCTTTCATGTGTTCATGTTTCTGCAGTGCATTAGTGCACTCGCTTCTAGCAAGTCACGGAAGCGAGTTTCCCGCTTGTTCGAGAAGGATCGTATGCAGCAATCGAATGTCGTCGTTCGTTGAGTCGATAATCATGAGATCCTCGCTAAAATTGGCTTGCCCCGAGCGGAATCGTGCTTCTCGTTCCAGGAAAACCAGAATGCAGGCTTCTATTTCACTCTGGTGCCCGCGTTTCTTACACAGCGTGCGAAGCGCTGTGTGCTTCGCGTGGCCGTCTTGAAGCCATGTCATGGCATGACAATTGGCGCCGAGCACTGCCGCGCGGGACACGTTCAGGCGTAAAGCGCAATCTTGAAGCGACGATCGGATTGCAACTCTGAGTACCAGGACTGCCCGGCACAGCGGATCCAATTCCGCGATCAGTGTGTTGGCGTCGGTTCCAAGAATGAGGTCGAGACTAACCGCGCGTTCTTCAGCATCGCCCTGCGATAAGTGCTCGACATGTGGGCATCGTCGATCCTTGTACGCGGCTTCACAGACGCGAATCGCCTGCGTTCTGTGCGATGTCGCACTGGCAATGGTCGCAGCCTTGGCCCACTCGAAAAGCCAATCGCGGAAAGGGCTGTTTCCTTGAAGCGTCGTCTCACAAGCATGGACAACTGCCTGGTCCGCCGTTGCCTGATCGCCAGTGATCAACAAGGCAAGCCTAGTCAGAACATTTCTTTGTTCCTGGAAGCAGGCCACGATTTCGACTGGCGATGCATAATTACGGGCAACGACGGCTGCTGTGCTCGAGTGAAACCAGGACATGATTCTCCTCTTTCTATGCCGGCCTCAAATGGCCCTCAACTGGATGGGAATGGCTAAATGAGGACCTCTCTTCGTTATTCCCATGCAGCCGCTTGCGTCGCTCGGCTATCCTCTGCATAGGCGACAAACTCAGCCGGTCGCATACGGCAATTGCATATACACTGCCGGCGACAAACAATGCGCCGACACTAGCCAACCACTTCAGCAACTCTTCGCCCGCTGAATCGATATAGCTCACCTCGGTGAGGTCGACGATCAAACCCCTAGGCAGTACATCCTTTGTGACTAGGCACCTGGCCTGCTCTGCCCAATCAGCGACGAGTTTGCCTTCCAACTTCAGGGTCGGACCACTTGCTAACCACTGGATTTCTGCACGAAACATTGGCTTGATCCTCGAAACGCATATCGTGCTCTCCCTATACCATTGGAGCGCACGTTTCGTGCCAACGCTGCTGCTGCTATGTGATTGATGTAGTTGTTTTCGTGGTGGAGACTGCTTCGTCCGAATTGCCGCAATGCGGTCATCGTCCACATGCGGGCAGAAGACCTCAAGGTAGAGCCTGCTTTTGCAAGAACGACCTCGAGGAGTTTTACGCGAACGAGGATTCGGGCGCTTCGCGGCAGGAGCGCCGACTTTCTCATGGGCAGAATGAGACGCCGCGGTAAGTGCTCAGGCAATTCGAAACCGGGTCAAGACAGGAGTGAGTGGCAGGCGGTGCTCAATTGACATGGTCTCGAGTGAATATGCAAACTTCGCACCGCAGTCACAGCACACACGGTAGGTCTCACCTTGCAGTGTGAACACACGGCTGAGGTGAACGTGGTGACACCCAAAAAGCAAATCAAGCATAGCTAGGAGGATCGCCATAGACTCTCTCCTTTGTGAGTTTCCTGCATATACGGAAAACTGAATCGAACCGTGTCTATGCAGGCCACCAACCACTTCGCTCATCTCGCTAACCCCTTGGTTCTTGGTGTAACCCCTGCAATCCGCCCGCCCGCTGTCGTGACCGTTCGAGGGCACTGCCGCAATGTGGGCACCAATCTGCCGCCCGCTGTTCGTCCATACTCCTGCAATGCAATGATTTGCCGTGCCAGGTTTTTGGCGAGCGAAATGCATTAGTACGGCTGCGATGCACGGATGGCTGAACTGCTTCGAGAGGCAATTCTGGCAGAGCTACCGCGGCATGAGAGTGTCAAGTAGGAACGAAGGAGTCAATATGTACGTCACAAAAGCAATCAATGGCGTTCCCGGGATCCAGCGCGACGGACAAAGTGTGTTGAGTGTCTGCGACCAAAATTGGGACTTTGCAAACTGGCTATGCGCGCTACTCAACGAATTGGGCCACAAGTCCGAATTGTTGCTGAACGAGCAGGACTGGGAATGGCTCAATGCGAACGATCGCGCCTTCGGAAGGGCGGTACACCATGCCTGACATCAAGACAGCCCCGACGATTTCTATCGTTGTTCCTTTTCATAACGAGGAAGCTAATGTCGTCGAACTGTATGGCCGCCTGCGAGGCGTCATGGAGGAGCTTGGTCGCACTTACCAGTTCGTCTTTGTCGATGATGGCAGCCGGGATCTCACTTACAAGTTGCTGAAGGAACTCGCCGAAATCGACCCTCATGTAGTCGCCGTTCGGTTGCGTCGAAACTTCGGCCAGACCGCCGCGCTCGCTGCCGGGTTCGCGCACAGCACTGGCGAATATGTGATCGCCATGGATGGCGATCTTCAGCATGATCCAGCAGAGATCCCAGTCTTTCTGGCAAAGATCGAAGAGGGATACGACATCGTGAGTGGGTGGCGCAGCCACCGCATCGACAATTTGTTGCTCCGGAAAATCCCTTCCCGCTGTGCCAATTGGCTGATGGCCAAGCTCAGCGGCGTCGACATCCACGACTTTGGGACGACCTTCAAGGCGTACCGGGGCGACTTGCTGCGGCAACTACCGCTCTATGGCGAAATGCACCGTTTCATTCCGGCAATAGCTTCTGCCTATGGTGCCTCGATCTGTGAAATACCCATTCAAAACAACCATCGGAAGCACGGCGAATCGCACTACAACATTTCCCGTACGTTCCGGGTATTTTTCGATCTCATGACGATCCGATTTCTTCTGCGCTACATGTCGCGCCCGCTCCACTTCTTCGGCCGGCTGGGCGTCATCAACATGGGTCTAGGATCTGCGGTCGCACTCTGGCTGCTGGTATGGAAGCTCCTTACACGGACCGACGTCTTGCAGCAACACGGGTTGCTGCTGGTCTTTGCGGCCGTGCTGATCCTGGTAGGGTTCCAACTGGTGGCGCTCGGACTTCTCGGCGAGTTAGAAGTGTGGCAGTACTTCAATCCATCCGGGCGGAGGCCGTACGCCGTGTCTGAGGTCCGTGATCTGCAGGCCAACCTGAGGGTTTCCCTTACGTCGGAAGTGGGTTCATGAGCACGCGACGAGCTCGATCGAAACAGCAATCATGCAATCGCGTTGGCGCTGCAAAACGGAGCATCTGTGCTGACTGAGATTCAAAATCGTTTCGGTGGCCGGCCTCGGGAAGCCGTGATTGTACTCCTACTGACGGTCCTGGCATTCTCCGTTCGCCTCTACCGGGTCGACTTTAACAGCCTGTCCGAGGATGAGGTGGCCAAATGGGCGGCCATTCAAGAGTATCGACACAGGCACTTTGTCGGCGTCAATAGCGAGCACCCGATGTTGCCGAAGATGCTGGCTTGGGCCAGTCTGACAGTGGGTGAACGATGGAACCGTGTGGTCGCGAAGCATAGCTGGCCTGCATTGAAACCCGAGGGCTGGCTTCGTTTTCCCAATGTGCTATTCGGTGCAGCCACAACGGCAATCCTCTATTTGTTTTGCCGTCGAATGATGGGTATTGCCGGGTCTTTTGCGGCGAGTTTCTTTTGGGCAGTTGCGCCACTGCCAGTGGCGTTGAATCGGCTTACCAAGGAGGAAACGCCGCTCACGTTCTTCACCCTACTGGCTTGTTATTTCTACTGTCGCGCCCAACAGTCAGACGCGGGCCAGACTGCACGGCGATGGTACGACCTGAGCGCAATCAGCTTTGGACTTAGTCTTGCCTCGCAGTACATTCTTCACCTGCTTGGCTTGAACGCACTCGCCTGGTTTCTTGCCGGGAAAATGGGGCTAACCCGCCAGCCGTCTCAATTCAGCTACAGACGGTTTTTCCTCGTGATGTTCATTGCCTTTGTTGTGGTGAACCCAGTCACTCTCTCTCCGGCCAACTTCAATGCCATCCTGCACTGGCTCCATCATGACGGGGTCAGGCACAGTGGCTACGACTTCGACGGCACGCTGTATATGAACTTCCCCTCGCGTCTGCTTGCTGGAGTGCCGTGGTTCTACTATCTCTGGCTGGTGCTGGTAAAGACACCGATTCCGATCCTCATGGCCGTCATTATTGGCTCCGCCCTGCTTTTGCGAGATCGCCGGACACTCGCGTCTTGCTTTTTTCTATCGCTGGGGGTGGTTCAATTAGTTGGGCTGTCTGTCAGCGGAGCCAAGTGGATCCGATATTCACTTCCGCTCCTGCCCTTCCTCTACCTGGCAGGCGGATATGCGGTTCAACAAACACTGAAGGCCGCGAAAGGGAAAGTCCTGTCCCGGGCCCTTCTGGGTCTTGCCGCCGTCATTCTGCTGGGATGGCCGCTCCTCGAATTGCAGTCTTGGGCGCCCTATTATTCGTTCTACCTGAACTCAATTGGCGGAGAGAAACAGAACATCACACGCTACTTTGCAATGGATGAGGTGTCTGAGTTTGACACGCGCGAGGTAGCGCAAGAGGTGTGTCCGTTCGCGCCCGCTGCGGCGACGGTAGCAACCGCCAGGCCGATGAGCATGGCCTATTACCTGCAGGCCTGCGGGCGCGCGGACCTTCGGATTGCGCCGCTTTACGACCCGCATTATGCACCGCGGGACGGAGATCTGATCGTGCTTGAGCCTTCGCGCCGTTTCTTTGAGACGCAGAAATTTTTCGATGCTTTGGGAAACTCTGGAATGCCCCACAGTGACATCCGCGTCGGCCCGGTTTTGGCGAGCACGATTTATCTGTTCGACCCCTCCGTGCCAGGACCAAAAAGCGGTAAGGAAGAGTTCACGCTAACTCAGTTGCGGGGCGCGCCACCTCGGTTCCAGAACGATGCTCAAGAAACCGCGTCGACAAAGACGAGCAGGTTTGGATTCTCAGATCTTACCAGGAGACTCACACAATGACTCCGCTTTACCACGCGAGGAAATCTGATGGGGGCTGGTTTGTGCGCGCAATCGCCCTCTTGATTATCGGCTTCCCGGCAGTTGCACAGCAGACAAATGTTTCTGCACCTCTGAGCGCCGATGAAGTGATGGGACGTGTCGTACAAATGAACGAAGTGCGTGCCAAAGCACTCGAAAGCTACTCCAGTGTTCGCCGCTATCGCCTGGAGTGCCACTGTCTGTCCCATAAGAAGGCCGACATGGTCGTACGCACTGACTACCAGGCCCCGAATAAGAAAGAGTTCACAATCTTGTCAGAGAGTGGTTCTGGGACGGTGCGGGACCGTGTGTTCAAGAAACTCCTGGAGGCGGAACAGGAGTCGATGCGGGATGAGAACCAGCAGCGGTCCGCCATCACGCCCGAGAACTATACATTTCAACTGTCTGATTACGAGAAGACCGGTGCGGACGAATTCTATGTGCTCGATGCGCAGCCGCGAAGCAAGAACAAGTTTCTGTTTCGAGGCCGCATTTGGGTGAGTGCAAAAGACTTCGCGATCACTCGAGTCGAGGGCGAGCCGGCTGTCAACCCTTCCTGGTGGACTGTCAAAACTGACTTCGAACGTCGCTACCAGAAAATCGGTGACTTCTGGTTGCCGGAATCCAACGAGAGCGAAACGAAGGTGCGCGTTTTCGGCACAGCGGTTCTAAGCATTGAATATCGCGATTACCAGATCAGGCAGGCTGGAGGCGCAACAGTAGCCTCGCCCCACAGCGAAGCACTAGCAGCTACGGTAGCCGAAGAGTTTTAGAAAGAACATCGACGTGCGCCGCATTTGTGGGTCAGCGCTTTTTTTGATCACTACGGCAGTCCCGGCAGTTCCGCTAGCATAAAGCACTGCGCCGGGCGGTCGTGCAATCTCACGTTGGTCGGCGCAGATGGGGATCCCTCAGCGATCCCCGGGCAACAGAACCCGCAAAGAATGCGCCGACTATCCTCCACTTCTCTTTCTTGAAACCCTTGAGAGCACCGTAATCAAAGCTGAGATAGCGCACCGCTCGACGGTGCACGGGATCTGGTCCACGGCTGGCGACCTCTGATGTTTCGCCTTCGAAATGACACAACGAATTTGCGTATCAGTCCGTGCCCAGACTGCATCTGGTTATGACCTTTTGAAGGCAGCTGCCCTCATGTGGGCACACACAATGCGATTTCAATGGTCCATCTCCTTCGCCTACAAGAAATTCCACTTGGCCCCCAAAATGCTTTTATCAAATGCGTTATGGCAACCTGTGACCACCCTTCCGACTTGGTTCATCGCATTGCATACCCGTCTTTCGGAAGACCAGTGTTACGAACTGATTGGCGGATTCCCGCCTTGTCGCCGGAGGAGGAAAAACGGTGTTCTGCCTCTTCCAGCCTGCAAGGAGTAGAATCTGGCGACATATTTCGCGAAAGTCTAATTGCATCGGGGAAGTCACGGCCGCGAAATCTCTGGGCGGCAGTTGGATCGCTGGCCTTCCAGTTGCTTCTCCTAATAGCGTTAGTTGTCATTCCGCTGTTTCACACGGAACCGCTGCCCAAAAGAGAAATGCTAACGATGTTATATGCGCCGCCGGCCGCAGCTTCCAAGGCCACGAGGCTTCAAGCGCCCACGCCCACGTACACCTCAACAAGCATCGGCATTCCCGCCCCAATTCGTAGGACGCAAGAAGCGCCACCACCTCCGGTCGACACAACGGGCGGAGTGGTCGGGGGAGTCTCTGGCGGAATGGTCGGCGGAGTTCCCGGTGGAGTGCCTAGCGAAGTGCTGGGTAGCGCGCGCAGCGTCCCCGTCCTTGCGAAAACGCCCGAACCGACGCCGATTAAGAGAATCCGTGTCGCCTCGCGGGTAGCCGAGGCGAACCTGATCCACGACGTTGCGCCGCAGTATCCGCCTGAGGCTGGCCGGGCTCGAATTGAAGGGGCCGTGGTGCTGATGGCCGTGATCGGCAAGGATGGGAGCGTGCAGGATGTGCGAGTCGAGAGCGGTCTGCCGCTGCTGGCGCAAGCCGCCATTGATGCGGTGAAGCAATGGCGCTATCGGCCGTACCTGCTGAATGGAGAGCCGGTCGAAGTTGACTCCCGGATCACAATTAATTTCACCCTGTCCAGAGGCTAGAAATGTCGCCGATGCACAACAATACACCTACGACGCCTGACCGGCGACTGGGAGCGTTCCTGAAAGTAACACACGTGTTGCTGCTGATCTTCCTGGCTGGTGGATTGCTCCTTGTTGTACCTGCGTTCGCGCAGTCTACCGAAGCGGCAAATACAAAAACAGGAAGCATCCTAGGCACGGTGGTCGATATCAGCGACGATCCGATTCTGGGTGCCACAGTAGTCCTTCAAGGGTCGGCCGGCGATCGTCTCACAGAAGTAACAAATGAGTATGGATCCTTTGCATTCCACCATGTCACGGCGGGAGTTGCCTGTCAGATCACCGTTACTGCTGAAGGATTTGCAGAGTGGACCTCGTCCATTGCAGTCGAACCCGGGCAAGAGAAAACTCTAGCCGATGTCAAACTTCGCATTTTGACTGTGCAGCGAGCAGTTACTGTGAGTTATTCCGAAAAGGAGGTTGCGGCGCAACAGTTCAAAGCTGAAGAGCAGCAGCGCGTTCTCCGTTTTGTACCGAATCTTTATGTGACCTACGAACCTCATCCCGAGCCTCTCACCACGGGGATGAAGTTCCACCTGGCATACAAAAGTCTCACCAATCCAGTTTTCTTCGGCCGCGTGGCTGGCTGGGCCGGCGTCGAGCAGGCTGCTGACACCCCTGGTCAGTGGCGGCAGGGTGCAAAAGGATATGGCAAGCGGTTGGGGGCTGGCTTCGCTGACGCCACGACCGGAGGCCTTATCGGCAACGCCATTCTGCCCTCGCTCCTGCATCAGGACCCCCGCTACTTCTACGAGGGTACCGGTACAAAGAAGTCGCGGGCGCTCCACGCCATCTTAGCTACTGTTATCTGTAAGGGAGACAATGGAGCAACGCAGCCGAATTATTCTGCCTTGGGCGGGAGTCTAATCTCATATTCCATTTCCACCGCGTACTATCCCAGTTCGGATCGCAATGCTGAGCATGTGTTCAGAGGTTTCGGAATTGACATGGGTCTACACGTCGCGGGCAGTTTGGCCCAAGAGTTTATCTTGGACAAGTTTACAAGCAAAGGTAAGCACTAATCGTTCATGGAGCAAGGAGGAACGACTGAGTGAAAAAGCGGAACCCACAACGCGTGGAAGAACGGCAACTGGTTGCATCTGTCGAGCAACTTGCGGAGAAAATTCGGAAGCGTGCCTACGAGCTTTACGAACTCCGCGACAGGGAAGATGGGCGCGATCTTGACGATTGGCTTAAAGCTGAATCGGAGGTGAGCGGAAACGCTGATCGGCAATAAGCCACCTGCGACCACTGTACATGTGTTTATGCCGGGCCGCCGGAAGCGGTGACAGGGGCGAAAATTGCGATGCGCGTTGGCCGGGCTCTCCCCCATCGCGCCAAGAGGCCACACGCATCGCACGCCCCTCCGACGGCTCTGAGGCCGAAAGCGATTTTGCTTGAAAATCTGGAGGAGGCGTTTGTACGAGGATTCTCTATTTCAATCCCGAATCTGTCCATGGCAAATACGTCGACATCATCAGGCAGCGAGGACACGATGTGGCGACCGCGAGCAGCGGCTCCGGCGCACTCGCAATCATGCGCAGACAAATCTTTGATGCCCTCGTCATGGATTGTGCGCAAGATAGGCTGGACATTCTGAACTTCACGGCCAAGGCGCAAGGCTTGCAACCATCGCTAGCGGTGTTTCTTGCCGACGAGTGGGGTGATGAGCTTGCAACCGGCTTGGAAGAACTTGGACATGTGCTTACGATGTTGGAAGATGATGAGTGTGCCAGGCTTGCGGTTGAGAGCCGGACAGGCTGATGCCGAACGATAGGAGGGGCTTATGCATGACAAATCTCCTGTCGAGTTTCACAGAGAGGTTATCGATTTTCGGAAGCAAGAAAGCAAGTTGAAGAAGTTGCTCTCGATTCCGAGGCGGAAGCTGGATCAGCAGGAGTTGGTCGAAAGCCTCAGTGACGTGCGGGGAGAGATTGGGCCGAAGCCTTTCGCTTGGCTTCTATTTCATTCATAGCCGCCATGAGCAGGATTTCTGCGAGAGAAAAGCAATGAATTGTGTTCGGCGTGATCTTGAACATAAGCGACCTCAACCTGATGGACAACAGGGATATTGCAGGTTGTGTGCCAGTCCGAGTTGCACCTAAGTGCCCGACACAGTGAGGTGTGACCAAGTCTTGCGCCACATCGCCTGCCCGCTCACGGTCAATGCCTCAATACGGGCAGTTCCAGAAAGAATGCTCGCTCTTATGTCATTGCTGAAAAGCGGCTTGCTATGGAACCGATTTGGAGACCAGCTTGCGATCACCATGCAGGCGCCCTGGTGAAAGGCCTGTCGCAAGGGCAAAACCGATTAGGAGGGCAAGCTGTATGCATCGACTTAGGACGCTCTTACCGCTGTGGCTGGCCCTTGCTGGAATATGGGTTCGGCCATGCATCGTTCGAGGACAGTCGTCTGCACTGATAGAAGGGGCCCCCTTCTCTCTCCATACTTCGTTACACCCTGCTGTCTGCGGTGAATCCGTGCCAGCGGCAAGTGTCAAAGCAGCTCTCCGCCTGGTCTGCCTTGGAGAACGTGGTGGGAGAGGGAGGATCGCTGCCCGGAACGCCATCATTATCGGTTTTGTTGGAGGGTTCGTGAGGCGCGATGACATGAACCATCCTGAAGTGCAGTTTGCTGAATATCTTCGACAGACTTATCCCTCTAACGTCCATGCCGAAGTGTTCGCGAACCACGACGGGAAGCACGCCCTTCGCCGAGTGTTGCAGCTGCTGGATACCAACGGAGATGGCGCCCTTGCGCCCAGCGAGAAAGAACAAGCCAGCATCATCATCTATGGCCATAGTTGGGGCGCCTCTCAAGCTACTACGTTGGCCCGTGAATTGGAAGGATTGGACATTCCAGTATTACTCACGATTCAAGTCGATAGCGTTCACAAACCCGGCCATGAGGACGCGGTCATTCCTTCCAACGTGCGAAGCGCCGTCAACTTTTATCAAACGAAAGGTGTCATCCATGGGCGGCCGCACGTTCGCGCATCTGATCCGCAACGGACGACCATCATCGGCAATTTTCAGATGACATATGAGGATCGTCGAATCAATTGCGACAACTATCCCTGGATTGCGCGCCACCTGAATAAACCACATCACGAAATTGAGAATGATCCCCTGGTATGGGAACAGATTGCATCGATGATCGACTCCGAAATGTCGAAGAGCACGGCAGCAGTTGAAGCCTCCTTCACTCTTACCTCCATGGGTGTGAGATAGGACCAAACATGAACGCGGCCTCCCCGACTCGTGGTTCGACGATTGGTGAAGAAAAGAAGACAAATCTCTCAATAGGCAGTTCCGAGATAGGAGGAACGACCACGTGCTCTCCAATGCTAACTGTGCAGGCAGCGCCGACCAGCGCCTCAATCGTGCAAGACGCTTGCTGTGACATCTGTCCTCCAGTTCACGAGAAGTATGAGGCCGAATTTAATCCTCTACATGTGAACTGGGTTCCGGTCGACGACAAAAAAGGAAATCCCCGGGCCCAAATGCGATGGGTGGTTGACCGATAGGTATGCCGGCCTCGAATACTTATGTTGGAATCATCTCGGCTGAGACGACGAAGTCGGATCGGATCCCCACCATCCAGCTTCAGCAAACGCCTGCCGAAAAGCCGTAGTAAAGCTAGCGCACATTGATTGTTGGCCAGTCCAGGTACAAGTTGGCGGCTGGGACTAACCTCGGCTTACTGCCCAAACTCGGTCAGTGCCCGTGGCAGGTCATTCGATGTCTGTGTCGGGAGCTTCCGATCCAATTGGTAGACAGGTATTTTCATCCACTTACAACTGGCCACTTCTGGCAGCCGGATTGCGAATACGAGCTGCGATCGTCAAATTGCTCCAGAGGTATACGCCATGCTCGGAGAACTGATGAACATCCCGACTGACACACTCATTGACATGCTGTACATAATCCTCGCCGCTGAGTTCGCAATCACTGCAACCGATGCGGAGGAAATCGACCAAATTCAACGCGAGTTGCAACGTAGAGGCGAGGAGCAGCGCTGGAGCCTTCAAACTGTTAACTGAGAGAAGCGTGCAATCAGTTCTTGGATGAGTGTTGAACCATGACAAAGGCGGACGCTTGCTGAACCCCAAAGTGTCGGATGCGGACTTCGATTCTCTCTTTACCGTCGACAAGCCGATCATCTTTAACTTCCATGGCTATCCCTGGCTGATTCACCGTCTCGCCTATCGCCGCACGAACCACTGCAACCTGCATGTGCGCGGTTACAAGGAGAAGGGCAACATTAATACGCCGATGGAACTGGCAATTAACAACCAGACGGACCGGTTCAGTCTCGCGATCGACACGATTGACCGCATCCCAAGACTGCAGCGGATCGGCGCACACGCCAAAGAAGAATTCCGCGATCGCCAGATCGCATGCCGTCGTCATGCTTACGAGTACGGGATCGACAGTCTTGAGATCAGCGGCTGGAAGTGGCCTTACGACAAGAACTGAATTGAGCGAGTGTCAGCAATTGTGCGAATTACAACCTTTGAATCACATAGATTGTCCCGGTGAGATGTAGGCCAGCCGGCGCATTCTCCCAGATCGGATAGGAGTCGATCATGATTACTAACGCCCCCGCAAAGCGGCAGGCGGTGCCGGATACTAAGAAACTCGTTGCCAAGTACGGATGTGGTCCCGTGCACTTCTCCGGAACGGACGAAGCACTGTATGAACGGCACTTGCTGTTTGACAGTGGCGTCGATCTAGCGGCGGCGACGGCGCGCGACCGGTTCGAGGCCCTTGCGCGGTCGGTGCGAGACGTTCTATCTCAGCGCTGGCTCTTAACAGAGAGGACCTACGAAGAACGAAATCCTAAGCGGCTCTACTATCTCTCGATGGAGTTTCTCATTGGCCGCTCCCTTGCGAATAATGTTACGAACCTTCTGCTCGCTCCGCTCACAGACCGGTTCACCCAGGACAAGAAAATGAACCTGCTCGAGATTTTGGAGCAGGAACCCGATGCGGGTCTGGGCAATGGCGGGCTTGGACGTTTGGCGGCCTGCTTCATTGAATCCGCCGCGACGATGCAGTTGCCGGCGATGGGATACGGATTGCGCTATGAATATGGCATTTTCAAGCAATCCATCCAGAACGGATGGCAGCAGGAAATGCCGGACAACTGGCTCCGTTCTCCCGACCCTTGGGAGGTCGCTCGCCCGAATGAGAAGGTGGAGGTCAGTTTGGGTTGCACGCTCGAGCTCAGCGGAGGCAGCCTGCGCCCCGTGCCGGGGCGTCCGTCAACTCTGATCGGCATCCCATTCGATCGTCCTGTAGTCGGCTACGGAGGTTCCACGATCAACACGCTCCGCCTCTGGTCCGCCGCCGCACCAGACTACTTCAATTTTGAAGAGTTCTCTCACGGTGATTTTGTGGAGGCGTTTACTGGAACGCTCGCGGCTGAGACCCTGGGGCGGGTCCTTTATCCCGATGATTCAAGAATCATGGGGCAAGGCCTGCGCCTGTTGCAGGAGTATTTCCTGGTGGCATGCTCGCTGGCAGATGCCGTCCGCCGCTTCCAACGCTCCAACTCGGATTGGAGCTCGTTTGCAGACAAAGTCGCGATTCAGATGAACGACACCCACCCCGCTCTGGCCGTGCCGGAACTCATGCGAATCCTGGTTGATCAGGTGCACCTTGAATGGGATGAGGCCTGGCATATCACGCAGGACACGCTGGCCTACACCAATCACACCTTGTTGCCCGAAGCGCTCGAAAAATGGCCGGTAGCCTGGTTTGAAGACATGCTGCCCCGGCAACTCGAGATCATCTATGAAATCAACCGGCGTTTTCTTGGCGACGTTCGCGAAAGTGTTCCGGGCGACCAAGAACGGATTCAGCGCGTAAGCCTTATTGAAGAGGGGGACGGCCGAGCCAAGAAGCTTCGTATGACCAATCTGGCGGTCGTAGGTTCGCACAGCACCAACGGGGTGGCAGAGATTCACTCCAAGCTGTTGCGTGAGACCACGCTTAAAGACCTGGCGGAAATCTTTCCGGAACGTTTCAACAACAAGACGAACGGGGTCACACCCCGGCGCTGGCTGCAATTATGCAATCCCGGACTCTCCGGACTTATCACTGATGCCATCGGAGATACCTGGATCCGTGATTTAAGCGAATTAAGCAAGCTCAAAGCATTCACCGAAGACAATGGCTTCCGGGACGACTTCCGCAAAGCCAAGCGAAATGCCAAGCGACAATTCTGTGATTGGCTCCGCTGGTCGACAGGGCAGACCGTTGATCCGGAGTCGATCTTCGATTGCCAGGTCAAACGCATCCACGAGTACAAACGCCAATTCCTGAATGCACTGCGGATCGTTGTGCTCTACAACCGGCTGCGCCAGGACCCGGGGCTCAACCTGTACCCACGTACGTTCTTTTTCGCCGGTAAGGCCGCGCCTGCCTACCGGCTCGCCAAGGTGATCATCAAGTTCATTAACAATCTGGCTGCGACCATCGATGGCGACCCCACGGTACGCGGGCGGCTGAAGGTCGTATTCCTGCCCGACTATTGCGTCTCGCTTGCGGAGCACCTCATCCCCGCCAGTGACGTCTCCAACCAGATCTCGACGGCAGGCTATGAAGCCAGTGGGACAAGCAATATGAAGTTCATGATGAACGGCGCATTGACGATCGGTACACGCGACGGCGCGACGATTGAGATGGCTGCAGAGGCGGGCGAGGAGAACTTCTTCCTCTTCGGTTTGACGGCTGAGCAGGTGATTGGCAGTCGCGGATGGTACAACCCGCGCTGGCACTACGAACACGAGCCCGAGACCCGTCAAGCCCTGGACCTGATTTTTTCGGATTATTTCAGCCGCTATGAGCCGGGCGTCTTCGGTCCGGTGCGCGACATGTTGCTGACGCACGGCGATCATTACATGCACTTGGCGGACCTGAACTCATACGTCACGGCAGACGCGCAGCTGAGCGCGTTATATGCCGATCCCGACGAGTGGGCGCGCAAGGCCATCTTGAATGTGGCAGGTTCGGGGAAGTTCTCCAGCGACCGCACCATTGCGGAATATGCAGCAGAGATCTGGCACATGCAGCCGTGTCCAATGCCAGAGAATGCGTAAAAGAGGACGCGGAAATAGGTCAGCATAGTGGTCTTGGTCGTATCGTAGGAAGAGAACCATGCAACGCGCCCGAATCGCAAAAAGCATTGGACTGATTGGTTTCGTCGCCGCGTTCCTGCTCCTCTGCTCCGCCCAGACTTTTCAGCCGGCGCCGAAACTGTATCGCGTCAAGCCGGAGGACGTGCCGCCGTGGGCGGAGCAGGGGAATTTTCGTTTCATCCGGCTGGACGGCGGACAAATCGAGAGTTGGAAGGCCGAGCGAACCTGGTGGGGCGACAAGTTCAGCGCCCAAGAGAAGGACGTGCTGAGCCACATCTACGACCGCGATTTCGAGCAAATGCTCGGCTTGCTCAGGCAGGCGGAATTCAACTGGATATGGGTCACCTGGAGCAACGGCTGGTCGCTTAAAGACGAGGACGAGAACCGGGAGAACCTGAAGAAGGTAATTGCCCGCTGCCATGAGAACGGCATCCACGTGTCGGCTTATATGTCGGCTACCAACATGTTCTGGAAGAGCGCCTACCGCGACGACCCGGAAACGAAGAAATACGGCCTATGGAAGCACGGCATCCCCATGTTCTACGCTGGCCCGACCATGACCGACCTGCAGATCTCATGGAAGCGCAGGCTCGCCGACGTGCGCGAGCCCGGCTGGCGGGCCTATCTCTTGAAGAAGGCGGAGATGGCGGTGGACGCGGGAGTGGACGCGATCGCATGGGACAACATGATCGGTCACGACTCCGGCCTGGCCCAGTTACTCGATGACACGCAGCGGATGGCGGAGCGGAAGGCGCGGGAGACGGGCCGGCCCAAGGTCATGGTTTATGCCAATATCCACATTTCGCCGGACCGGTTTGGGATGAACGACATGAACGAGGCGATCTGGGAGGAGGACGGCAAGGACACTCCAGGGGTGTGGAACGGTAATTGGCAAGTGGGTAACGCGCGCAAAATCAAATTCCTGAGCGGAGAGAAGCAGCTTTGGCAGCCCCTGAAGTATGAGAACGACCTTTACCACTGCGGCCCCCGCGAGCGCTGCATCCCCAGCCCGGCCGAGCAGAAGCTTTCCATCGCCGAGGCCTATGCTTTCGGCGCGGCCACCTCGCGCAACATCGAGGGCCGATTCCTCTCCGCGCTGATCAAGGGCGACCCGGAGGCCCGGGAGGCCTGGACGGCCATCGCTCAATACAACCATTTCCTGGTCGAGCATCAGGAGCTGTATCACCAGGCGGAGCCGGCGGCGCGGATCGCCTTGATCTCTGCGGAGCCGCACAACCCGCTGGCCAACGAATTCCTAAAGGAGAGCGTCTTCTTCGAGACCAAAGTGCTCGCGCACCTGGACAAGGGAGTCCCCCTGGACCGGTTCAAGGTGTTGGTGATTCCGGCTGGCCTGCCTAAGCTCAACGCCGATCAAAAGGCCCGGCTGGATGCGTTCACCGCTGGCGGGGGCGTCATCATCAGAGCCAGAAAGTCTAAGTCGGGAATCGTGGCGCGCGCCGAAGCCGCGGCCGGAGGGCCTCGCCTCAGCCTGGAGCCGCGCGGCTACGTGCTGGGCCAGTTGACTCGGAAACCCGACGGCCGGACTCTGATTCTCCACTTGCTCAACTACGATCACCATGCCCCGGCAGAGAACGTGAAAGTCCGGCTGGATCTGGGCGGCCTGGACCGGAGCGGGCCGGTCGATCTGCGAGAAACCAACGACCTGAGCCGCTGGGAGGTGAGAGTCCTTTCGCCGGACGCGGCCCAGCCTCGGTTCGCTGGCCTTTCTATGCACGGGAGCGTCTGCGAGTTCACGCTGGGCCGGATCGAGCACTATACCGTGGTGACTCTCTCGGCCAGGCCGGCGCAGTAGTTTGAAATTGGTATTTTCACGATGCCCTTGAGAATGGCGGGAATAGATTTCCCCTCCCGGCACCAGCCTAAAGGCCGTAGATTGATGCCATTATCATTCTCGGCGCTCATGGATAAGCGACCTTACTCTCTGAAACACTGCATCAGCACGAACACGCCATAACTCAAGGCTGCTCGCCTACAAGTTCATCCCTCAGGTAGCGTCCAACGGCAATCTCCAGATTAAAATGCATTCCTTCACGTCGCAGCATCTGTCCCAGCGGTGATCGTTGTACGACGGCTAAGACTCCGGGATTCATACCAATCAGCCACAGTTGAACGCCATCCCGACTTTGCCTCTGCGCAACTTGTGCGAACATTTTGAGCGCGGTGTACTCCATGTCGAGGACTCCGCTCGCGTCCACCGCGACGACCCTCGGTTGCGTTTCCCTGACCAGCGGCTCGATCTTGTGCGCGATCTGTGCCGCATTGGCAAAGAAAATTGGACCTTCCGGCCGGAGCAGCAGAAGGCCAGGAAAACTTTCATCCTCGGGATGTTCCGGCGATTGCGGCCGGAATACGTTGGTTCCCGGTTTGCGCCGCAGGACATACACCGGAGGATCGGCCATGTGGTACGCCAGTGTGACCAGGGAAACGATGATGGCCACGATGATCCCCTTTAGTGTGCCGACGAGCACGACCCCTGCGAACGCCACGATCGCCCATGAAAATTCGGTCCTGCGAATGCTAAGAATTTCACGGAACTGGATCGGTTTAATGAGTTTGAAGGAATACACAATCACCAGCGCTGCCAATGCAGACTGCGGCATCATCGCAACGAGTGGAGCGAGGAATAGGATTGTTACCAGTGCCATCGCCGCGGTTACCATCTCGGCCAATTGCGTGCGAGCTCCGGCGAGGACGTTGACCGCCGTTTGCGTCGTGCCGCCGCCGCCCGGCATTGCACCCAAGAGCGCGCCTCCGATATTGGCGAGTCCTGTGGCAAGCAGCTCTGTGTTTGCTCGCGGCGCCGGCTCGTCATTTCGCGCGAAAGCTCGGCCGGCCGCAACCGTCTCCGTGAAACTCATCAAGGCAATCCCTAATGCGCCCGGCCACAGCACCGTTATGAACGAAAGGTCTGGCTTCACCAGCGACGGCAGTCCTGGCGGTATGTGGCCCACCAGTTCGACACCCCGATGTTGCAAATTCAAGAGGTACGCGCCCGTTATCGCAGCGGCCACCGCCAGCAACGGCGCCGGCAGTTTCGGCACGAAACGCTCCATGCTCAGCAGAAACACGATTATCGTCAGCCCGACGGCCAGCGTTGCTAACGACGTTTTTGGAAGGTTGTGAACTGTTGAGAGGACGTTCTGAACAAATGTGCCTCTTGGGAAGTGGATGCCAAGGATCTTCGGGATCTGGTCCACCACAATGACCAGCCCGATGCCGGCTCTGAAACCAACGAGCACCGGCTCGGAGATAAAGTTCGCCACGATTCCCAGGCGCAGCAGGCGCCCCAGCAAAAGTGCGGCTCCCACCAGCAGCGTCAACGTCGCTGAGGCTCTCAGCAGGGCCGCAGGGTTGCCGTTGGGCACGACCTGCCCCAACTGAGCGGCGGTCAGGATCGCCAACGTTGTGGTCGTGCTGACGCTGAGCACGCGCGATGTCCCAAGCACCGCGTAGATCACCATCGGCACCAGGGCGGTATAGAGGCCTACCTGCACCGGCAGCCCGGCCATCATCGCATACGCCATTGCCATGGGAATGATTACCGCGCCGGTAGTCAGCCCCGCGATGATGTCGGGCCGCGGCCAATCCGCACGAGATGAGACCAGCCACTCCGGTAAGAGACGGAACCACCGATGATTTGACATGCTGCAGGCCTACCAGAGCTGCGGGACGGTTCGATGCTTCTGCTTCGGCTCTACGTATCCTTTCGGCTTTTGCCTTGGCGGAAGCTTGGGAGGCGTGTAAGGAATCTCCTCCCACGGGATGCTGCTGAGTATGTGCGCAATGCAGTTCAGGCGGGCACGTTTCTTGTCGTCTGACGGAACGATGTACCAGGGCACCGCCGCTGTATCCGTGGCTGCAAGCATCACATCCCGGGTGCGTGAGTAGTCGTACCAACGGCGGTGCGATTCCAAGTCCATAGGACTGAGCTTCCAGCGCTTGGAAGGATCTTCAATTCGCGCGAGGAAGCGCTTGTGCTGTTCCTTTTCCGATACTTCGAGCCAATACTTCAGAAGGATGATGCCCTGGCTGACCAGAAAGCTCTCGAAGATGGGACAGTCCCTGAGAAATTGCCTGTGCTCTTCCTCGGTACAAAAGCCCATCACGTACTCAACACCGGCGCGGTTATACCAGCTCCGGTCGAAGATGACGACTTCACCTCCGGCGGGCAGTCGTTCAATGTAGCGCTGGGCATGGAGCTGCGTCTTCTGCCTCTCGGTTGGCGCGGGGAGGGCTACCACGCGAAACATGCGCGGGCTGACACGCTCCATGATGCGCTTGATCATCCCGCCTTTGCCGGCAGCGTCTCGTCCTTCGAGAATGATCACAATGCGGGCGTTGGTCGCCTTGACCCAGTCCTGGAGTTTGACCAGCTCAACTTGTAGCTTGAAAATCTTGGCCTCGTACTGTTTTTTGCCGATCTTCGGTTGGCCGTTGACGCCCGGCAGTTGAGTGTTGCTGTCCACCATTGATTTTGATTTGTTTACGTTCTTGGATTTCTTGCCCATCGTTGTTTTCTGGCTCCCTGGACCGGCCCGTTTGTTTAGAGGCCAGCCTGTATTCCTGCGGGTTGAAGCGCGACCGTTTTATCGGCGTTTGCAGGGACCGCCAACTGGTTCACTCATAGACTCTCGTCCCGGGCCTGACACTTCGCCGCTTCGGCGAGTACGCGCTTCTCGCTAGTCCGTCCAGCATGAATCCTGTTTTGATTTACCTCTAGCACGCAGCAATTGCTGTACCAAATGGCAGAACAATGAGGTGGCGTCTTCAACGATGTTGGAGTTTCATGTGTTTGCATAGCATCGGTTTCTTATATCTTCGCGAGTCGAGTGCCCCAGCGAGACCGTCGGTGGGCAGGGTCTCACCCAAATCCGGGCACATGCCAAATGCTTCGCGATTTTCGACAGTCTTCGTGCTCTCAAGAGCTTTGTTATAGACAGCTCTCCGCGATTCGGCATTGGCATTGAGCTTGCACTTGCCGGATGTCGATCTGACGATGTTCAAGCCGCATCAGAGGTCCCACAGACGGAGTAAGCCCGATTCGATGACGCAAGGAATCGATAAAAGGTTTAAGGAGATGGAGTATGCCAATTCCAAAAACTATGAGAGCAGCAGTCGTTGAAAACTTCCGCGAGCCTCTCGTGATGCGAGAGCTTCCGGTACCTACGCCTGGGCCGGGGCAAGCCTTGGTGGAAATCATCGCGAGTGGAGTCTGCCACACTGACCTGCATGCGGCTGACGGCGATTGGCCGGTGAAGCCAGGTCTTCCCATCACGCCCGGACATGAGGGAGCGGGGATTGTTGTCGCGCTCGGCCCGGGTGTTACGCACTTGAAGGAAGGAGACCGGGTCGGTATTGCGTGGTTGCATAGCGCGTGCGGTCATTGTGGTTTTTGCCTCTCAGGCTGGGAAACGCTGTGTGTGGAACAGAAAAACTCAGGCTATTCGGTGAATGGCAGCTTTGCGCAATATGCACTGGCACAGGCCGACTACGTGGGGCGAATCCCGAAGAACCTGTCTTTCGTTGATGCGGCACCGATTCTCTGTGCTGGTGTCACGACCTACAAGGGGCTGAAAGAAACCAATGCACGGCCGGGCGAGTGGGTGGTGATCTCGGGGGCAGGCGGCGGGTTAGGCCACGTTGCGATCCAGTACGCCAAGGCAATGGGGTTGCATGTGGCGGCCGTGGACCTGGGGCCGGAAAAGGCGGCATTGGCACGAAAGCTCGGAGCCGAGATTGCGATCGATACCAGGACACAAGATCCGCCCACCGAAATTCAGAAACAAATTGGCGGGGCACGCGGTGTTTTGGTAACGGCTGTGTCGACGATAGCTTTCAAGCAGGCGATCGGCATGCTGCGGCGCGGCGGCACCTGTGTGCTCAATGGTCTGCCTCCGGGAGAATTCCCGGTCTCGATTTTCGATCTAGTGCTGAACGGCTATACCATCCGGGGCTCGATTGTAGGCACGCGGCTCGATTTGGAGGAGGCTTTGAGCTTTGCCGCTGAAGGTAAGGTGAAGGCAATCATCGAGACGCAGCCGCTCGAATCCATCAACGACGTTTTCCGGAGGCTCAAGGCTGGGAAGGTCAACGGGCGAGTCGTACTCGCAATCGGGGCGCAAACGTCCCAGGAGGCATTCAAGAAATCCGCATAAGACTACTCCAGCAGGAATGACGGCACGAATTCGCGGTTGCTGGTGGACGACATATACTAACTGGAAAATGTGCTTAAGCTCGCTGGTCAAGCTTTGCTCCAACTCCCGACTTGTTGATGCCAATGAGACCAAGTGCGACCACAAGGAAAACAGCGTCCATTAAGCGTCCAATAGAATGTGGATTTATTCATCGCTGCGGTTTCTTAGAGGTTTGATGTGCCATTCGCGCCTTCTAACTTGCTTATTTTGTTAGGCGGCTCTCGGTTCGAATCCCACTCTTTCCGCCAGTTTTTTGTTGATGCCAATAGACTTACGCGATGGGCTGACGTCTCCCGAAAATATTGAACGCTTTGTGCGCTCACATCGAGAAGTGTCACTGCGGAATGCTGTGCTCCGTTCTTCTTTTTGACGCCGACGGTGTGACTTTGCGAGATGGGGACGGGAAAGGAACTAGTCGCTCGTTCGATCCATCGCAACAGCGCCCGCGCGAAGGGCCCGTTTATCGTCGTCAAGTGCGCCGCTTTACCCTCAGAATTGCTTGAGTCAGAGACTCTTTGGCCACGAGCGTGGTGCCTTCACCGGTGCGGTCGCGCGCAAGGTGGGAAGGTTCAAAGTTGCCAATGGGGGCACCATGTTCCTGGATGAGAGGCTGCGAAAACTCAAATATGTTCCAACACTGCCTTGAGATATTTCCAGAAATTCGCGACCGTGGAGATCTGCACGCGTTCGTGCGGGCTGTGCGGGTCAACAATGGTAGGACCAAACGACGCCATCTGTATCCCCGGATATTTCTCACCGATCACCCCGCATTCCAGACCGGCATGCATCGCGATCAGCTTGGCGGGCTGACCGAATGTTTGTTCGTGTACGGCCTGGAGCTTGAGCACGACAGCACTGTTCGGTTCCGGTTTCCATCCCGGATAGGCGCCGGAATGTTCGACCTCAAATCCGGCCAACCGAAAAACAGTAGCCACCATACGCGCGACAGCCCACTTGCTACTTTCGATGGCGCTGCGCTGGCTGGTGACAATCGTCACCGTGTCAGCCTTGGTGGTAACGGTGGCGAGATTCGTAGAGTTTTGGGTCATGCCGGGGACGTCCGGACTCACTGCCAGCACGCCGTGCGGCACAGTGATGAGAAGATCGACGATGCGCCTCGCATCGACTGAATCGAGTACCGTCTCAGAGTGCGTGCCCTTTTCGGCCGTGATCTTTAAGCCGGGGTCAAAAGATCCCAGATCGTCTTTGTACTCTGACTCGGTCTTTGCAATGAGTGAGCGCAGTTCCTTTTCCTTCCCTGGGTCGAGGAGCACCACAGCGGAAGCTTCGCGTGGAATCGCGTTTTGGGCGCTTCCACCCTTGATCTCGGAGATTTCGGCGGGATGATGATCGAGCAGATTTTGCAGCACTCCGCCCAGTATGCGCAGGGCGTTGCCGCGTCCCTGGTGGATGTCCACTCCCGAATGGCCGCCTTTCAGGCCAGACACCTTGATTCGCCAGACTGCATTCGCGGATGCCGGACGCAACGTAAGTTTGCGTCGGCCCGTTGTCTTAATTCCACCCGCACAACCGATACAGATGGTGCCGGTCTCTTCATTATCGAGGTTCAAAAAGAGCTTGGATTTCAGGATTCCTCCGGGAAACTCGGCCGCGCCCGTCAGACCCGTCTCCTCGTCGATGGTAAAGAGGAACTCCAGTGGACCGTGCGCAATGTTCTTGCTCTCCATCACAGCAAGCGCTGCCGAAATACCCACGCCATTGTCGGCGCCCAACGTGGTTCCGTCGGCCTTTAGCCAGTCGCCATCGCGCACGACCTTTATGGGATCTGTGTCGAAATCATGAATGGTGCCTTCATTTTTTTCGCATACCATGTCGAGATGGCCTTGCAAAAGCGCCATCGGCGCGCGCTTGCGGCCAGGATGCGCAGGCTTGCGGATCACGGTGTTGCCAGCGTTGTCGTGGATGGTTTCCAAACCGAGGCGCTTGGCTTGCGCAAGGACATATTCGCGGGCGGCAGCTTCTTTGGTGGAAGCGCGAGGTATCTGCGCCAGCACTTCAAAGTGCTTCCATACTTCTTTCGGTTCCAGATCTAGGAGTACAGATGTCATGATTGGTAATGTTCTCCTTTATCAGCTAGACAGGAGTGTAGCTCACTTGGAGTCTCTCGACATTAACAAGGAATCCGGAATCACCCAGGAGCAAGCGCACGCGCCGTCGGAACAAATTCCGACCTTGAACCACAAAAATCGCGAAGAAGTCCTTTGTGGTTTGCTGGAGAACCCGCATTTCGAAGAACTGCATGTCTGCCTGCTCCTCGGACGAACGATCCGCACTGCGGCACTTAGCCGAGGAGTTGGTGCTGGCAAAACTGCCGCAACTGCCGGTCGCGCAGAAAATGACATTGGCACGCCGGCCCGCGTGCAACAGACCCTGGCCGCTCATCCGACTCCTCTCCGGTTCCCGGATACGGCTCGCGATAGGCTGCAACGCGTTTTCATAGTTCGTGTCCTTGCCGGCCAGCCCGCTCTGCCACAAACAACCGCTACTCCCCGCCTTTTGCCAGCAACATTTTGGCGCTGCGCAATTCGGGGCGTTCCGAGTGCTTTCCATCGTCACAGTTCTTTAACAGTTGCACGGAATAAGAATTGGCCTTCTCTGCTCGATGAGCCCGCTCGGCAGCCCGTGCGGCGCAGGCGAGACCGTTGAAGCGGTTGGGGTCGGTCTTCATCGCCGTCTCATATTCCGCTAACGCTTTCTCCGGCTGGTTGAGCTCGAGCAGCATGTCTCCAAGCATCTCGCGCGCCGGAATGGCAACTTCTCCCTTCCCCAGCTTGTCCTGGGTATCGGCGACCCGGCGCATCTCGCGCAGCGCGTCTTCATTATTCTTTTCAGCGAAAGCCAGCCATGCGCGTACCTCGCCTTCGTCCGAATTCGGGCCCTCGAGGACGTAGGCGTACTTCGACTTCCGAGTGGCCTCTTCCGCTTCCTCGAACTTCTTGGCGTTGCGGCGGGTCGCTTCCGCATCGCCCAAGTGCGCGGAGGCGACCGTGCGCGCCCAATAGGTGATCATCTGCAGATCGGGCGTGGCGTTAGCCGCTGGCTGGAGCTCGGCCGCATCCGCCCAGTGCCGCATCTCCAGATCGTAGAGGGCAGGGAAGTCGGCGGCCGCAAAGCCGAAGTATTGCAGCATTCCCATGTCGTCGTTTGTCGGAGCCTTGGCCACGATCTGCTTTGATTTTTCTACGACCTGCCGGGCAGCTTCGTCCTGACCGGTTTGCAGGTAGGCATAAAGCAAAAAGTGCATGGCGTGCAGTTCGTGTCCGCGCATATGCATTGCGGTGGACTGCTCCGTCAGGGCCACCGATTTCAGGTTTGCCTGGATATCCTCCTGCCAGAGTCCGAGGCGGGCAAAAATGTGCGAGGGCATGTGCACGGCGTGGGCGGATGACGGGGCAATCTCGGCATAACGCCGGGCGGCATCAAGAGCCATGGGCGCCATTTCCGGCGAATCGCAGGAATGGATGATGTAGTGTGCCAGACCGGGATGATCCGGCTGCTGCTGGAAGAGCGGATTCAGAACCTCGATCGCCTTCTTTTGTGCTGCGTGGGACTTGTCGCCGGGAGGCTCCGACGCCAGCAAAGACAACGCGTAGAATGCGCCGGCCTCCAGGTCCTTGGGATATTGCTGGTACAGCTTCGCCATCGCATCGGAATATGCGGCGGCGCTTTTCAGGTAATCCATGGCGTCAGTATCGGAGTAGAACACTGCCAGAGCGGAAATGTAGCCGCGCTCACGCTCGGTTTTGGCGCCGATCTTCTGCGCCTTGGCAAGCTCCTCGTGACCGTTTTTCAGGCTGGGTTCCTCGGGCCGTTCCCAGATCTGGTGGAACAAGCTCATCGCAATACCCCAGTGAGCCATGGCGCACGACGGGTCCTGCTTGGCGACCTCGGCAAACTGTTCCGCCGCTTCCTCGTACCCAAAGGAATGGAGCAGAGCGACGCCGCGCTCAAAAGCCTTCTGGGAATCAGGCGCGCACGTGATTGGAAACGAAACTTTGCCAAGCTGTTCGGTGGCCTCGTGATGATGGGCATGCATTTCGTCATCGAGAGCCAGCGCAGGCATGGCACATAGAATCGAGACACAGCACAGCAGGCAGACAAGCGATTTTGCGCAGAACATATCCACACCCCACAGAGCGTGAGTGTTACTTTACTGAAGTTTCATTGATTTCACCACTACAGCGACAGTTGTTCTCGGGCAAACCCGGCCGCAATGGATGACTTGTAACGGCATCTTGCCGGCTGTCCCGAGGGCGTCTCGCCCTCGGCGCGGCTGGCGGAGACGCCCGCTGGACAGCCGCCGAGACGTCGGCGCTACCCCCGAGATTAGGCTCCCGGGCCCGTTTTCGCCCCGTCTGGCCGTGTTCTTCCGTGACCTCGGAAGCCTTCCCTCCAGTTGCTAAGCTCGAGCGTGGAGTCCCAAGGAGGGCCCGTGCCCGCAACTGCTGCAAAGACTGGTACCAAAGCCACGATCAAGATCCTCTACGCCGAATGTGACGAGAAGGTTTTAACCGACCATGCCGATGCCATTCAGAAAGCCGGACATCACGTGACCACTGCGCTGAGTCGCCAAGGTGTAATGGAAACGCTGCGCCGCGATGCGTTTGATCTGGTCATTCTTGGTTCGACCATGTCGAAGGACGATCGTCACCACCTGCCGTATATGGTGAAGAAGGCGCACGAAGGAACCAAGGTGCTGGTGATGCACGCCGGAACGCACCACCACGAAGTCGATGTCGCTGTCGATTCGGGAATCAGCATGGTGCTATTGCTGGAAAAGATCGCAGCGCTGCTGCAGCCGGTGGGCGCCCGCTAGCCGGTACGCTTCCCCCAAAAAAAAGGTCTGGCGGATGGAGAGAGATCGCGCCAGACCAACTCCAGTCGATTGGTGTTCCGTGGCCGGCGCGAGGGAGCCCGCGCCGACTGTCTGGATTCTCACGCCTGAGCAGTCCGAAGTTGTCACCGTCTTGTTAACTTAATGTCATGCAGCCCAGATGGGCTCGCAGCAGACAAGTCTCTTACCCATCCCTGCAAATTAAAATGGGCCGCCAGCCAAGAAGCGGTGACGTTTCCTTGGCTATCGGCCCATTCGATCCGGAAAGGGATCGGAGGTGATACCTACATGGTAAACCTCCCGAGTCCTTTGTCAAGAACAAGTTTCTCCCGCCCCAGGCGATGAATTTTTCCGCCTGGAAGTGACGAGGATCGTTGACACGTGCAGGCGTGGGTGTTAGTTTAGTTGGTTTTATAAACCGCTCTTCTAGCAAGAAAAGCCGGGATTTAATCGTCAGAATCGCTTCGATCGGAAGAAACTTCGATCACATAAGCTTTAGACTGAGAGCCAATGGAGCAGACACTCCGACAACTAGGCGAATTACTGCTCGGAGCCGTGCCGACGGTCATCCTGCTGGCGGCGCTCTATCTTCTTTATACGTTTCTGGTCTACCGGCCGCTGACCGCAGTGTTGGCCGAGCGCCGAAGCCGGACCGAAGGCGCGATGGAAAAGGCGCGTGCCGACATTGCCGCAGCCGAGGCTCGCACCGCCGATTATGAACAGCGCCTGCGCGAAGCGCGCCAGAAGGTTTTCAAGAATCTTGAAGCCCGCCGCCAGCAAGCCACGCAAGCGCGCGGCGAGGTTGTCAATCAGGCTCGCGCCCGCGCGCAGGATCAGGTGAAACAAGCCCGTTCCGCCATTGAGCAGGATAAACAAGGAGCCATGGCGAAGCTGGAAACCGACGCCGGAAGATTGGCCAGCGAAATCGTGCGCACCGTGCTGCGTCCGGTCGCCGCTCCCAGCCAGGTGGGTGGATGACGACCATGAAAGCAATCGTCCGCTCGTTCGCAGTGTTGGCGCTCGTTTCGTGCTTGGGGCTCGCGGCGAGTTCGATTTCCGGATCTGCGCAGGAACAGCCGGCGCAATCGTCAGCGCAGACTTCGTCCGAAAAGTCGGGCGCCGAAAAGCCTGCTCAGGGCGCCGATCAAGCAGCCCAGCAGGAGTCCCGGCACACAAGTATTGGCGGCGAGCTCGCGAAGGAAACGCGCGAGGCCGAGGGCGAGGAAGAGAACGCGAACTTGAAGCACTCAGCCATGGTGCAGAAACTGGCCAAGCTCACCGGCCTCAGCGTGCATGGCGCCCACTTGCTGGCGCTCGGCTTGAACTTTGCCATCATTGTGATCGTGGTTGTCTGGGCCGTACGCAAGAGCGTACCGGGCATGCTGCGCAAGCGCGGCGAATCCATCCAGCACGCTCTGGAAGAAGCGCGCAAAGCCAGCCAGGAAGCGAACAAGCGGTTGGCGGACATCGAAAATCGCCTGCGCCAGATGGATGTAGAGATCGGCAGAATGCAGGCCTCGTCCGAGAAAGAGGCCGAAGGCGAGGAGGCCAGAATTAAGCAAGCTGCCGAGGACGAGATTCGCAAGGTAGTGGAAGCCGCCGAGCAGGAGATCGCCGCCGCTGCCAAGCAGGCCCGCCGCGAGCTCTCGATACACACGGCAGACTTGGCTATCACTCTCGCCCGCAAACAGATCAACGTCGATTCCAATACCGACCAGGTGCTGGTCCGCGATTTTGCCGCCAAGCTGGCGAGCAAGCCTTCTTCGCAGGGCAACGGCGGAAAGGACGGCCGTTAACGTGGCTTCCGTCGTCGGCACCTATGCGCGCGCATTTGCGGATGTAGTAATAAGCAGCAAAGCCGACCCCGCGCGCATGCTCGAGGAACTGCATTCCATGGTAGCGCTGCTCGCGGAGAGCGACCAGTTGCGGCGCGTCATGGAAAATCCTTCGATCCCCGGCGAACAGAAACGCGCCGTGCTTGATGCCGTAATCCAGCGGACGGGCGGTTCGCGCCCGGTGCGAAATTTTATTGCGGTCGTGACCGATCACCGCCGCCTGCCCCTGTTCAGCGAAATCGTGAAGCAGGTTGAGCAGGAGTTGAATGAGCGGCTCGGCTTTGTGGAAGCGCAAGTGACAAGCGCGCGCCATTTGAGCGACCAGGAGAAGCAGATTCTGGAAGCCGAAATCGCGAAGCTGACCGGCAAACGCGTGCGCGCCCGTTACCAGCAGGATGTGACGCTGCTGGGCGGAGCAGTTGTGCAAGTCGGCAGCACGATTTACGACGGCTCGGTGAACGGCCAGTTGGAAAGGATTCGAGAGCAGTTGGTAAGTTAGCTGTCAGCTATCAGCCATCAGTAAAAACGGAGTTTGTTTGACTTCGGAAACGGCGGAATGAAGCTGGCGCTATGAGACTGAACTGACAGCTGAGAACTGATAGCTGAGAGCTTCTTTATGGCACAAATCAAAGCAGACGAAATCACGCAATTAATCCGCGAGCAGATCGAGAACTACGAATCGAAAATCGCGGTCGACGAAGTGGGCACGATTATCACGCTCGGCGACGGTATCGCTCGCGTCTACGGCCTCGACAAGGTCATGGCCGGCGAACTGCTCAGCTTTCCGCACGGCGTTGCCGGTATCGCCATGAACCTGGAAGAAGATCAAGTGGGCGTCGTGATCCTCGGCGAATACACCGGAATTAGAGAAGGCGACGAGGTCAAGCGCACCGGCCGCATCATGAGCGTGCCCGTGGGCGATGCTTTGATTGGCCGCGTCGTCAACTCGCTCGGCCAGCCCATCGACGACAAAGGCCCCATCGCGACCGACAAATTCATTCCGATCGAGCGCATCGCTCCCGGAGTCATCGACCGCCAGCCTGTGCGTGAGCCGATGGCGACCGGTCTCAAGGCCATTGACTCGATGATTCCCATTGGCCGTGGCCAGCGCGAGTTGATCATTGGCGACCGCCAGACCGGCAAAACCGCGGTCGCGCTCGACACCATCATTAATAGCAAAGGCAACAACCTTATTTGTATCTATAACGCCATCGGCCAGAAGCGTTCCTCGATCGCGCAGGTTGTCAAGATTCTTGAAGATGCTGGCGCGATGGAATACACCATCGTCGTTGCTGCGTCGGCTTCCGAGCCCGCTCCCATGCAGTACATCTCGCCCTACGCCGCGTGTGCCATGGGTGAATTTTTCCGTGACACCAAGCGCCACGCTCTTTGCATCTACGACGATCTTTCCAAGCACGCCGCTTCGTACCGCGAAATCTCCCTCCTGCTGCGCCGTCCGCCCGGCCGCGAAGCTTATCCCGGAGACGTGTTCTATCTCCACTCGCGCCTGCTCGAACGCGCCGCCAAGCTCAGCGACAAAAATGGCGGCGGCTCGCTGACCGCTCTGCCCGTAATCGAAACGCAAGCCGGCGACGTCTCTGCTTACATTCCGACCAACGTCATTTCGATCACCGACGGCCAGATCTATCTCGAAACCGATCTGTTCAACCAGGGCGTACGCCCGGCAGTAAACGTGGGACTTTCCGTAAGCCGCGTCGGCGGCAGCGCCCAAATCAAAGCCATGCGCCAGGTAGCGGGAACGCTGAAACTGGAACTCGCACAGTACCGCGAGCTGGCGGCCTTCGCGCAGTTCGGCAGCGATCTCGACAAGGCCACGCAGCAGCAGCTCAATCGCGGCCAGCGCCTGGTTGAACTCTTGAAGCAGGCGCAGTTCTCGCCCTTGCCGTTCTCCAAGCAGATCATCGCTATCTTCGCCGGCACGAGCGGCGCGCTCGACGATCTGCCGATCGATCAGGTCCGCGAATTCGAAAAAGCGCTCTACCAGTACGTAGACACGACGAATCCCGGCCTGCTGAATACGATCATGGAAAAGAAAATTCTTGACGACAATCTCAAAGCCGAGATGTCGCGGGTAATCAAAGAAGCGAAACAGCAGTTTGTAGATTCAAGGCAAGCAGTAGCGAAATAACAGTTGCCAGCAGCCAGTTGTCAGTTCCCAGTTAGATCCGACTGGGAATTTTGAGGCTGGCGAAAATTGGAAGCACAGGGTTTCACTGGCAACTGGGTACTGGCAACTGGCAACTGATTTATGGCCAACGTTCTCGACATCAAGCGCCGTATCCGCAGCGTGATCAACACGCGGCAGATCACCAAGGCGATGAAGACCGTCTCGGCGGCCAAACTCCGCCGCGCGCAAGAAGCTGCGCTCGCGGCGCGCCCCTATTCGCAGATGCTGACCAACGTCCTGAAATCGCTGGTCTCGCGCGCCGATGCCTACGACCCCATTACCGGCGAACCGCGCCACCCCTTGCTGGTCGAGCGTCCGGAAAAGAACATCCTGCTGATCGTCGTCACTGGCGACAAGGGTCTCGCTGGGGCGTTCAACACGAACATTCTGAAAGTGGTCACGAGGTTTATCGAATCCAAGCCCGAGCAGAACATTGACGTCGAGTGTATTGGCCGCAAAGGCCGCGACTTTATGCGCCGCCGCTATCCGATGGCTCCGGCGAAGAAGTCCTCAGAGAGTGGAGAGACGGGCGCCTCGCCCGTTCAACACGACTCCGAGGGAGGAGCGATAGCCGCGCCGCGCGCTGGCCGCGTGCAGATCGTCGGCGAGTACGTCGGCGTTCTCAGCAAGGTCGAGCATAACTTCGCTTCGAATCTCGCCCAAAGTATCATTGAGCGCTACACCGATAACGAGATCGACGGCGTCTACATCCTCTACAACGAATTCAAGTCGGTGATTGCGCAGCGCCTGATTGCCGAGCACCTGCTCCCCATCAAAGAAATCGGTGCCGTCGACGTGCGCCTGGCCGAAGAAGCGGATGAAGAAGAGCGCAAGCGCATGCTGGAAGCAGCCAAGTCCGCCGGTGTAGGTGTCCGCCCCATCGATACGCATGCGGTCGACGAGGCGGCGGAGAAGTTCGGTACCTCTCAAGTGGACTACATCTACGAACAGCCGCCGGACCAGTTGTTCAGCGAGATCCTGCCCAAGTACATCGGCATCCAGATTTTCCATGCGTTGCTCGAATCGGTGGCGGCGGAGCATGCCGCCCGCATGACGGCCATGGATTCGGCAACCAACAACGCGTCAGACATGATCGATTCGCTGACGCTGATCATGAACCGCGCGCGCCAGGCCAAGATCACGAAGGAAATTATCGAGATCGTAAGCGGCGCGGCAGCACAGGGTTAAGGAAGCTTCGAGCGACGAGCCACGAGCTTCGAGCTTCGAGCTTCGAGCAAGCGAACTTGGGTAGGTTTGAAGGATTTTGGTAGGCGGCAAAAAGAAGTTTCGGGGCTTTAGCCCCTGAGGTTTGATTTTGCCTGCTCGTAGCTAGCAGCTCGCAACTGAGGTCTTATGCCAGAAAATATCGGACACGTCATTCAAATCGCAGGTCCCGCCGTGGACGTGCAATTCGTCGAGATTTCCATGCCGCCCATCTATCAGGCGCTGCGCGTCGTCAGCGACGGTTTCACGGTGCCCACGCCCATCGACGTCATTCTCGAGGTGCAGCAGCACCTCGGAGAAGGCCGCGTGCGCTGCGTTGCCATGCAGCCCACCGACGGCATGGTGCGCGGCATGAAAGCCATCGATCAGGGCGGCCCCATCTCCGTGCCCGTCGGCCGCGGCACGCTCGGCCGCGTGATGAACGTTATCGGCGAGCCGGTCGACAACCTCGGTCCGATCGCTTATGACAAACGGATGCCGATCCATCGCCTTGCCCCAGCTTTTGACGAACAATCCACCACTGCCGAAATGTTCGAAACCGGCGTGAAGGTCGTTGATCTGATCCAACCGTTCCTGAAGGGCGGCAAGATCGGCCTGTTCGGCGGCGCCGGTGTCGGTAAGACCGTTGTCATCATGGAGCTCATCAACAACGTCGCCAAGCAGCACGGCGGTTTCTCCGTGTTTGCCGGCGTTGGCGAGCGCACCCGCGAGGGCAACGACTTGTGGCTGGAGATGTCCGAGTCGGGCGTCATCAAGCCTGGCAAGCCGGAAGAATCAAAAGCCGCGCTGATCTATGGCCAGATGACCGAGCCTCCCGGCGCGCGTCTGCGCGTGGCACTGACGGCTCTCACCGTCGCCGAGTACTTCCGCGACGAACAGGGCGCCGACACGCTGCTCTTCATCGACAATATTTTCCGTTTCACGCAGGCGGGATCGGAAGTCTCGGCCCTCCTCGGCCGCATGCCCTCCGCCGTAGGTTACCAGCCCAACTTAGCCACCGAGATGGGAGAGTTACAAGAGCGAATCACTTCCACTAAGAAAGGTTCCGTAACATCGGTGCAGGCGATTTACGTGCCCGCCGACGATCTCACCGATCCCGCCCCCGCAACGACATTTGCGCACTTAGACGCTACGACCGTGCTTTCGCGCGCGCTGACCGAAATCGGAATCTATCCTGCGGTCGATCCTCTGGCTTCGACCTCGCGCATTCTCGATCCGCGCATTGTCGGCCAGGACCACTACGATGTGGCGCAGATGGTGAAGAAGACCCTGCAAACCTACAAAGACCTGCAAGACATCATCGCTATTCTCGGCATCGATGAACTGAGCGAAGACCAGAAGCTCACCGTCGCCCGCGCCCGCAAGGTGCAGAAATTCCTTTCGCAGCCGTTCTTCGTGGCCGAGCAATTCACAGGCACGCCGGGACGCTACGTGAAGATCGCCGAAACCGTAAAGGGCTTCCGCGGAATCGTCGAAGGCAAATACGACGACATCCCCGAGCAAGCGTTCTACATGAAGGGAACGATCGAAGAAGTGCAGGAAACGGCCGAGAAGATGAAGGCAGTAGCAGCATAAGAACGTCGTCAGTCGGCGGTCGCTAGTCGTTAGCAACTGCACAGCAGTTAGCAGCTTCCGGCACACCGAACGACCGACGACTAACGACTAGCGACGAAGACAATGTCCGCCACTTTCCAACTCGAAATCGTCACGCCTGCAAAGCAGGTGGTGAAAGACGTTGCTGCCGAAGAAGCGCAGATACCCGGCCTCGACGGCTACCTTGGCATTCTTCCCGGCCACGCCCCACTCATCACTGAACTGAAGGTCGGAGCCATCACCTACCGCGCCAATGGAGTTACGAATACGCTCGCCGTCGCATGGGGCTTCGCGGAAGTGCTCCCGGAAAAGGTTACGATCCTTGCCGAAACCTGCGAGCGCCCGGAAGACATCGATGTGCCCCGTGCGGAAAAAGCGAAGACTCGCGCCGAGGATCGCCTGAAGAGCAACAATCCGGAGATTGACTACACCCGCGCCGAAGATTCGCTGCAGCGCGCCGAAACACGGATCAAGGTCGCCTCGGAAAAGTAGGACGAAGACTCGGAATTACTGTCGTTAAATTCTCTTGCGGATCCCGGCACGAACTGCCCGTCGCCCACATACCTTTGAGCAGATGAGGTGCGCGCACACCGGAGGCCCAAAGCCGAGCGGAGCCTGTTAGACTTTCCAGTTCCTTTCCTGAAAGCGGGAGGTAATCATGACCATCCAACGAGCTGGTGTGATCGGAGCGGGCACCATGGGCAACGGCATTGCCCACGTGTTTGCGCGGTGCGGGGTCAATGTTGTTCTGTGCGATGTCGAACAGCGCTTCCTCGATCGCGGGCTCGAGACCATCGGCAAGAACCTGGATCGCGAAGTCACCAAAAACAAGATCAGCACAGAGGATAAGAAAGCCACGCTAGGCCGTATTACGCCGGTGCTTGATCGTGCGCAGCTTGCTGATTGCGATCTGGTCGTCGAAGCCGCCACGGAAAACTTCGAGATCAAGGCCGAAATTTTCCGTGACCTTGATCGCATCATGAAGACCGACGTGATTCTCGCCTCCAACACCTCATCCATTTCAATCACCAAGATTGCCGCTCTCACCAAGCGCGCCGACAAGGTCATCGGCATGCACTTTTTCAATCCTGTTCCGGTGATGAAACTGGTCGAAGTGATTCGCGGTCTGGCGACCTCGCAGGCGACGTATGAAACCGTGCGCGACCTGGCCGTGAAGCTCGAAAAAACGCCGGTCGAAGTGAATGACGCGCCGGGTTTCGTCTCCAACCGCGTGCTCATGCCCCTGCTTAACGAGGCCATGTTCGCGGTGATGGAGGGCGTGGCTACGCCGCAGGCCGTCGACGAGGTCTTCAAGCTTGGAATGGCGCATCCGATGGGTCCGCTTACATTGGCCGACTTCATCGGTCTCGATGTCTGTCTCGACATCATGCGCGTACTGCATGATGGGCTGGGCGATCCCAAATATCGTCCCTGCCCGCTGCTCGTCAAGATGGTGGATGCCGGCTGGCTCGGCCGCAAGAGCGGGCGCGGCTTCTACTCGTACGCGTGACGGTGGAGGTGATTGCACATGTTCAAAATAATCAGGCGCATCGATAAATTCCTGCTCTTGTTTGTCGCGCTAACTATTTTAGGTTCGGCGATAGGGTGCGAGTGGCTCCCCGAGTCAACCTTTGAACTAGCGAACGAGTCGAGGTTGCCGAAGTGGATTACCCTCCCACCGGGACTTACACGCGCCGACGTTTCAATTACGATGAGCTACTACGTGATGCCATGGGGCAGTAGCGCGAAATTCATATTACAAGACACGAAAGGGAAAATACTGACAAAGGCAGGTGGCAAGGTGAAAGGCTTAGAGCCTCTCCAACTGAAACATCCTCCACATGGATTTCCTCCTGGTTATCCATCCTACTCAATCATCAATGTAAACGGCATAACTGAAATTATCGAACATAGAAAAATGGAGCCGATATTTTATATAACGGATGACCCTGATGTTTGGAAAGAACTGGGAGTAGGGCAAAAGTAAGAGTGGAATTCCGACCTAAGATCCTTGCATGACGACTTCTGGGGACAAACTTCTTCCCGAGCGCGCGCCCGGCGGCGATGGCGTCTGCTACGCGCTGGCGGCAATCTTCGGAGCCGGGGCAGGATGGATCGACATTAAGGTGGGCGATCTGCTGCTGACGGCGATGGTCGTGCTCGCCTCCTGCATGCTGCTCGGATTCATGAGCCCGCGCAAGCCGTGGCGCTGGGTGCTGCTGATCGGCGTGTTTATCCCGGTCGTCGAATGGCTGGCCTATTTTTTGCTTTCGCAGAAGCCCGATCGCGCCCAGGTCTACGAGTCGTTTCTGGCGTTCGTTCCCGGGATTGCCGGCGCCGTTGGGGGAGCGGTGGGCCGCGGCGTTGTCGAAAACCTGTTTCCGAAAAAGTGAGGCAGACGACGCGCGTGGTGCTGAAAAAAGAGGGACTGCCGACCCGTCGCCGCCGTGCCCTCAAAGGTGCCGGGATGCCAAAAAATCCTCCTCTTCCACAGCCGCGGAAGGTAAGCTAGCGAATATGGCAGTGTCGGTGTCGTTGCTGGCCAGCGGCAGTCGTGGGAACTGCGCGCTGGTGGCGAGTAGTTTAACCCGCATTCTGGTCGACGCCGGTCTCTCTGGCCGCGAAACCTTCAAGCGGCTGCACGCACTCGAAGAACGCCCCGACCAAATCTCCGCCATTCTCATCACACACGAACATTCCGACCATGTTGCCGGACTCCAGCGTCTGGCAACCAAACTGAAGATCCCGGTATTCATAACTGAGGGAACGCAGCACGCCTGGAACCGCGCCATGCGCGACGAGGAAGGGAAGACCCCGGAGTTGGCCAAGGCTGAACATTTTTCGGCTGGCCGCAGCTTTCGTGTGGGTGACATCGAAGTGTCGCCATTTACCATTCCCCACGATGCGGCCGATCCGGTCGGCTTCACTTTTCGCGCCGAAGGAATCAAGATCGGCTTTGCCACCGACCTCGGATACATGCCGGTCAGCGTCCGGAACCATCTGAGTGGTTCGACCGTATTAGTCATGGAGTCGAACCACGATGTCGAGATGCTACGAACCGGCCCTTATCCGTGGTCGGTGAAGCAGCGCGTGATGAGCCGCGTGGGGCATCTCTCGAATGACTCGCTCGCGGAATTCTTTACTAGCGACTATGATGGAAGTGCCGAGTATCTGGTTTTGGCGCATTTATCTGAGCAAAATAACCATCCCGAAATCGCGCGGGCATCGGCAGAAAACGCCCTGCGCAGCCGCCAGGGCCTGTGGTCAAACCGAGTGCTGCTGGCTGCACAGGCCGAGGCCACTGCTCCCATTCGCCTGTAACTTCGTATGAGAGAGTGCATCGAACCGATCGTAGGGAAGATCCTTGCGGGCTGGCGATATGACATCTCCGGCCTGGCGCCGGAAATGCGCGAGGACTACGAACAGCACTTCGCGGAGTGCGAACGCTGCCGCAGGCGGCAGAAGCTGCACCGCGTCATCGACATTTCCCTTATCGTGCTGGCCTCGGCCTCGGCCGCCGTATTTCTGCTGGCCTTTGCCGCCATTCGTTACTTTGAGCCGCGGCACGCGTTCTGGCTGGAATTGGGCGCCCTCGCCGGGTTTGCCCTTTCGGCGCTGATCTGGTTGGTCGTGGCCGTGGCGACGCCGGCCCCAATGGTGGTGGTCGATGCGGCCAAACTCGGCGCGCGCCACGTGCATGATCGCTTGCCCGCCGAAATCCGCCAGCGCTTGCCGGAAGAATTGCGGGTTAAGATCACGGGGTCGTAGGCTGACGTGCGCACGCCGGCTATTTGGATCGTCCTAATCAGCGTTCTTTCCTTCGTCGCGATTGCCCAGAGTCCTGAGCCGCAAGTTCCAAGCCCTGACCAACACAATCCCCCGGCACACAACATGAGCAACATGCCCGGCATGGACATGAGCATGTCGCAATCCGCGCCCGACTGGATGCCCTCGCCTCACCTGAGTTCCGGCACAGGGTGGCAGCCCGCTGCAACCACAGGTCATTCCTGGATGAAATCGCTGGGTAGCTGGGAACTCATGGCCCATGGAGTTGTCTTTCTCGATTACAACCAGCAGGGTGGTCCGCGCGGCGAGGGCAAAGCGGAGTCAGTGAACTGGCTGATGCCGATGCAACAGCACACTTCCGTCGGCGGCACGCTGCTTTTTCGTGAGATGTTTTCCGCGGAGTCGCTCACCGCGCCCCATCCCGGATTTCCTGAGCTCTTTCAGACCGGCGAGACTTACCACGGCCAGCCTTTGGTTGACCATCAACATCCTCACAACGTATTTGGCGAATTGGCCCTCGACTACAAGCATCCGGTCGGCGATCGAGTTTCATGGCTATTCTATGGAGGCCCTGTCGGGGAACCGGCGCTCGGGCCTGTGGCTTACATTCATCGTGCCTCAGCTGCAGAGTTGCCGCTGGCACCCTTGTCGCATCATCTGCAGGATTCCACTCACATCAGCTTCGGAGTGCTTACCACAGGTCTGGTTATATACCGTCTCAAGGTTGAGGGCTCGGTGTTCAACGGCCGCGAGCCGAACGAGAAACGCTACAGCATTCAATTCGCGCCGCTCGACTCATGGTCGACCCGGCTGAGCATCGCTCCCTCCCCAAATTGGACCATGCAGTACAGCTACGGACGGCTGGAACATCCTGAGGCATTGGAACCGGGCAGCCAGCGCCGCCAGACCGCTTCGGTGGAATATGTGCGCCCATTGGCGAATGGCTCGTGGGCTACGACTGCCGTGTGGGGAAGAGTGCACAAGGAAGCGGACGGCCACGATCTCAACGGCTACTTACTCGAGACAACGCTCAACTTCAAATCGAGTTATTATGCGTTTTCGCGGCTGGAACTTGTCGATAAGGACGAGTTATTTTCTGGTAACCCTTTGTCTCCCAGCTTTCGCATTGGGGCCTATACGTTCGGTGGCGAGCGCGACCTCTTCCAGCGTCGGCTATGGCAACTTGCCCTCGGTTCAGATGTTACTTTCTATTCGAAACCGTCAAGCCTGAACGCTGCCTATGGCACTAATCCCGTCTCGTTCGAGGTGTTCTTCAGAGCGCGCCCAGCACTGAGCCATCACCGGTACTAGTCCGCCTTTTCAATGGATGCTCGCACATCGGGTAATCTGTTGGAAGGGAGCCACAAAATGAGCATCCAGGATGAGCAGGAACTGCTTTCTCTAAAAGCCGCCGGGCGCATCGTGCGCCAGGTCCTCGACGCCATGAAGGCGGAAGTCCGGTCTGGCATCTCCACGCGCCAGTTAGACGAGGTCGGTGCTCGCGTGATGAAAGAGAATGGCGCCCGCTCCGCTCCCAGCATGGTTTACAAGTTCCCCGGCGCAACCTGCATTAGCTTGAATGACGAAGCCGTCCACGGAATTCCCGGAGATCGCCAGCTCGAAGAAGGCGATCTTGTGAAGCTGGATGTCACCGTGGAGAAGGACGGCTACATGGCCGATGCCGCCGTCACGGTGCCGGTTGGCCGAGTCGGCGGACAAGCTGAGCAATTGATGATCTGTGCCGAACAGGCTTTCCAGAAGGCCATGCTGGTCGCCCGCGCCGGATTCCGTATCTTCGAAATTGGCCGCGCCGTGGAACGCGAGGTGCGCCGGTCGGGTTTTGCCGTGATCCGCGAACTCGGCGGCCACGGCATAGGCCGCACCATTCACGAACTGCCCCACGTGCCGAACTACGACGATCCGCAGGCCCGCCAGATCATGAAAGAAGGCCTCGTAATCACCGTAGAGCCAATCATTTCAAGCGGATCGGGCCGGGTCGTTACCGACAAGGACGGCTGGACCCTCCGGACCGGCGATCATTCACTTTCTGCTCATTTCGAGCACACGCTGGTCATTACGTCGGGGCCACCTATCCTGCTGACCGCCGGTTAGTGCATTGGCGATTGACCGGCGCCCGGCTTAGGGGTAAAGTTGGGTTTTAGGGCCCTGTATTCTCCCCCCATACCCTGACCCAAGTGCGCGTTGCCTATTTCAAACTCGCAATGCTGTTTCTCCTCGTGTCCGGCATGGCGTGGGCCGCTCCGTCGCGGTTTTCCGCGCAGAAGCGAATTGGCCTGACCACCGGCGACCAGTGGGAGCCCGCCGCCGCGGCGGACGCCGTCGGCCACGTTTACGTTCTCTATCCCCAGTACGGACGCGTGCCAGATTGCAAAGATTGCCGCATTCCGACGATGCTGTTGCTGGTTAGCGGCGACAACGGCAAGACCTGGCAGCCCCCGCATGTCATGCTCGAGTCCGGCTCCGGCCAGTTTGATGCGCAACTTGCCATCGATCCCGTTGACCATCACACGCTGGTTGCCGCCTGGCTCCAGAACGGTAAGCGAGACGTCATGGTTGCCCGATCTTCCGACGCCGGCGCCACTTGGACCTTTGCGGTCGCGGCTCGCGGCAACGTGCAACTCGATAAGCCTGCCCTTGCCGTCCATGGCCAAAACGTCTACGTCGCTTTTAATCACGAAGAGGAAGTCTGGGTTGCTGTGTCGCAAAACGGCGGCCGCACCTTTACTTGGGCGCGCGTCAACGCGGAGAGCCGTCCGGGCTGGTCGCTTCTTGGCTCAGCCACTGTCGATCCCGTCGGCAACGTTTACCTCGGTTGGGCCTCCTATTCGAAAGCTGGAGGAGCGCGCGGCTCGGTCGAGCTTTACATTTCCAAGTCTGCCGATATGGGCAGGACCTGGACGCAAAAACTGCTTGACGTTTCCGCCGCCTCGCCGGACTGCAACGATGAAGATTGCGGCGAAGGCTATCTGGGTGCACAGATCGCGCTCACCTCCGATAGCGATGGAACTCTCTACGCCTTGTGGAACGCGGGCCGATCGCCCAGGGGAGCGCAGCAGATTTACTTTTCGTCATCTACGAGCGCAGGCGACAACTGGCTCTCCCGCCAGAGCGTTTCCTCCGCCGAAACGGCCGCGGAGCGCGCGTTTCCAGCGATCACCGCTGCAAGCAACGGCGACGTGAGAATCGCCTGGATGGGTTCCTCGGCATCGCCCGATTCCCGCAGCACGGCTTACTGGAACACCTACTACCGCAGTTCCTCGAACGGTGGAGCAACCTGGTCCGAGGAAGTGCGCGTCTCCGGCTATGTGCCGGGTTATAAGTACATTGCGAATGAAGGGTTTCGCTTCCCCTTCGGCGATTATTTCGGAATGGCCATCGACAACCGCGGCGATACCCACATCGTCTGGGGTGAAGGCCTGAATTACCAATCTCCCGGCTCCATCTGGCACGCCAGCGGACGATAGACGACCTAGCGCTGCCCTTCATTTCCTGGAAGTGTTCCACGAGTGTTCCACGTAAAACAATCTACAGTGTTATTTGTACGTACACGTTTAGAGAGTTGAGGCGAAGAGGCTGCGAAACTGACGGGGCGAAAGTAAGGTTGCAGGGGGCGAATCATGGGCGAACAAAATAATTATTGGAATACAACAACGTACGTACAGCCCGTGTACGGCTAACAAACTAAAACGGTTTAGGCACTTCCAACGGGTGAAATTGGGCTTGACAGGGTGTGATATATCGCGCGCTTCCTGCGAGAGGGCCTGACTGGTTGCGACTTACTTCGCTTTCCGTGGCATGGGGCGGTCTTGGGGCTGGATTTTGTCAAGTTGACAGGGCGCGCTATGGTTTTCCAAAATTTAGCGATACCAGGTTAGCGCCCAAAGGACGAGCGCGAACCTTTGGCACCGGCACCAGGTTCGAGCCAAAACCGGACTTGGGCGGCCTACCCGCCATGGTGGCACAAAGGTTGGTCGGATCGCCGAAACTCCCCCCGCAAAGCAATAATCTTACTTCGTATATATTGACGGACTTTATAGGCTATGTCATACTTCTACATGTGAGTACAACTGAGAAGCTCGAAACCGTATGGTTCACGACGAAGGGGCAGGTCGTCATCCCACTTCGCCTGCGCAAGCAATTCGACATCGAGGGCGGGACAAAGGCCGTGGTTCAAGCCACACCGGAGGGAATCCTTCTCAAACCGATGACCGCGGCGCTCATCAAGCGCGGGCGCGGCATCCTCAAGCGCACGCCGGGAGGCAAGCCGCTGACGGAGAACTGGGCCGAGCACAAGAAGCAGGAACGGGCACTCGAGGAGCGCCATGCCGGCTAAGGTGCTCGACAGCTTCGCACTTATCGCCTACTTCCGCGACGAGCCGGGCGCGGAGACGATGGAAAATCTGCTCGTCTCCGCCGGCAAGAAGGACAGCCCGCTCCTCATGACCGATGTGAACTACGCCGAAGTGAAGTACTCCATTGTGAAGAAAGACGGCGCGGCGGCGTGGGCAGAAGCCGCGAAGGTCCTTCAGGGCCTGCCGATTGATTTTCATTCCACGACCCGCGGACTGGCCGACACCGCGGCCGATTTCAAAGCGCGCTTCAAATTGAGTTTGGCCGACGCCTTTGCCGCCGCGCTGGCAAAGGAAAGAAAGGCGGAACTCGTCACCGGCGATCTGGAATTCAAGGCGCTGGAAAGGGAAATCAAAGTTCAGTGGCTGAAGTAACCACAGCTTTCTTGTCCCGACTTGACATGTACTGTATGACCGTACATACTAGAGTGAGCGTTTCTCTCAGCCGCATCACGCGCGTGGTGCGAAACCGCAGGCAGCGCCCATGGTGGCTGTATCCGGACCGCAGGATCGCCAACCGCATTCAGCTTTGAGGGCTGGGTGCTCGTCGCGGAATGATCTGGAGGAACGCTTATGATTGCCCATTTTCGTCACAAAGGGCTAAAGCATCTCCATGATGAGGGCAGCGCCAAAGGGGTGCCGTCGGCGATGGCCGACAAGCTGCGCAAGCTTCTGTTCGCGCTCGAAACGGCCGAGACGGTGGAGCAACTTGGTCGCTTTCCCGGCTGGAGGCTGCACGCTCTGAAGGGCGACCTTAAAGGATGGTGGAGCTTGACCGTCACGGGAAACTGGCGGTTGATTTTCCGGTACGACGAGCGATCGAACGCCGCCAGCGATATCGACCTCGTCGATTACCACTAGATTGATTAGCGCCGTCGATTAGCACCAGGGAGACCGAAATGCCTATGAAGAAGCCGCCCCATCCGGGCGATTTGATAAGAACCGAAGTGATCGAAGCCCTCGGCCTGACCGTTTCGAAGGCGGCGGAGATTTTGCAAGTGCGCCGCGCCACGTTGTCCGATCTTCTGCACGGCAAGGCCGCGCTGACGCCGGAGATGGCCCTGCGGATCGAAAAAGCATTCGGGCCGGAGATGGATCACCTTCTCCGGATGCAGCTTGCCTATGATGTGGCCAAGACACGGGAGCACGCGCGTGGCCTCTCGATCAAACGGTATGCCCCGGCCTGAGGGGCGGTGCCTCGGCGTCGACCTTTGGTAGGAAAGGGTGACCGAGTGTCAAACATGATTACATTGCGCCCGTTCGAGCGGGATCGCTTCAATCGTCTGGTTGAACTCGCGCGGAATCGCTTCGATGACGCGCTGACTCAGCCCGAGGCTCACATTCTCATGCATTCGGCGGCAGCGTATGCCCTCCCTCAACCGTTGCCGGCGGAACCACGCCCTCCTGTCCGGCCCGAGCTCCTACGCTGGCTCATGACAGACCCCGACGCAGCGAAGTTCATCGACCCCAAAGGAATTCGCATTTGGTCAATCTCGATCCAAGCCCCGCTCGATCTGCAAGGCTGCACCATCCCGCATGCTATTCACCTCCTCTGGAGCACTGTTGAAGCGGAGCTTGTGTTACTCACCGCTGAGGTGAAGGGATTGTTTGTCCTCGGAGGAACGCTGAGGAAGGGGCTACTGGCTGACGGAATCACCGTCCACGGGCCAGTCTTCATAATGGGAGCGAGGAGCGACGGGGCGATCCACTTGATTGGGGCAGACATCGACAGAAACATTGACTTGAGTGATACAGAGTTGACTGGGAGCGGAATCACACTGGCACTGGACGGCGCGAGAATCCGCGGCAGCGCATTTATGCACAACGGCTTTCGATCATCGGGAGAGGTGCGGATGCTCAACGCCCGAGTCGGAGGGGATTTAGGCTTCAATGGAGCGACCCTAACAGCAACCGGTAGGGCTCTCTCTCGATAAGGTCACCGTTGAAGGCAACGTTTCCCTCGCCAAATCGTCCCACTCGGACGGATCAGTAACTGTGTTCCACTCTGACGGTTCAGTAAATCTTCCTGGCGCAAAGATTCGTGGAGATCTGGACTGTGATGGTGCCGACCTTGCTGCGACAGGAATATCTGTGAATCTCGCAACCGCTCAGATTCGCGGGCATGTTTACCTTCGCAACGGCTTCAAGTCACGCGGACAGCTTTACATGCACAGTCTGGACATTGAAAACAGTATCGATCTGAGTGGCGCAATGCTAACGGAGGCAGCCATCGCCGTTATCCTGCAGGAAGCTTCTGTCGGCGGAACGATTTCCATTTGTGAAGATTTCGCGAGCTTTGGGGGCGTGGATGTTAAGAGCGCACAAATTGGAGGCAACCTCGTTTGCGACGAATGCAAGTTGCCTTTCCTTTACTGCGCAAACATGACACTGAAAGGAGACTTGCAGTGGACTGGCATTCGGGATGCGCACTCGACGCGGCTTTGGTTGAACGGCGCGACGATTAAGAGCCTCCGCGACGAGCGCGAGAGCTGGCCGAGTCAAGGAGGATTACATCTGGACGGCCTCACCTATGAAGAGTTGACCCTGCATTCTGCCCGAACCGAGATCGGTCGACAAAAGAACGAGCTAGGCCCGGAGCATCCGCTGAAGGTTAAGGATCGCGTCGAGTGGCTTCAACTCCAGCCACCATCAGATCAAGCCGAGCCACAGCCGTGGATGCAGCTCGCCGCTCTGTTGAGAACAAAGGGAGACGAGGACGGCGCGAAGCGCATCATCTTTCAACTTCGCTGCGCCCAAGCCAAACCCGCCAACAAGGCCATGCGCGCTTGGAAGATTGTATTTGCCCGATTACAGCAACAGCCGTTGTGGGTGTTGGCACCCATCGCTTTGATCACGTCGTTGGCGACCTGTCTTTTCTGGTTTGCTAGTACACGAGGCGCTATGGCTCCCACAAGCAAAGAACCGTACGCTGCGTGGTCGAGCGGGTCCCGCATGGATGCCGCCTATCCCCGGTTCAATCCCTTCATCTACTCTCTCGAAAACGATCTGCCTCTCGTGAAGTTTGGCCTTGATGACAAGTGGGCACCTGACCAGAGCTATAAGCCGAAGGATTCGATTGTGTCTTACAACACCCTTCGGTGGGCGCGGGTGATTCTGATCCTCTTGGGCTGGTTGCAGGCTACAGTGCTCGCCGCTGCTATCGGCAGCCGACTCAAGAGCTGACCTGCGTGCCTCGATGATCGCGGATTAGGGGCGGAATTCGCGGCCCTGACGGGACGTCCCAAGCAACTAGTTTGAATCGCACCCCAAAGAGAACCGCAGGGCGGCACACACTTCGTTCATCCGTGTGGTACTAAGCTGGGCCACACGTTTCCCCAAGCGCCGGTTGCGATACGGTCACGGCGTTGTGCACCGCTCAGGGCAAGCTCTAACGTTGCAAAGAACGCGACGTTAGGATGGAGCACACGGCGTCGTGAGAATGCCTTGCGGCGGCATAGGGGAATTGGGTTGAGTAGGGGTCCTTCGACTCCGCGCTGCTACGCTTTGCTTCACAGCGCTCCGCTCAGGATGACAAATTGGGGAGAACTTTGGAGACGCAGAAATTCGGTGACAGACGGGCGTCCCCAACCCTTCCTTCGGCTGGGTTGGTTTTCCTGAGTTCGCTCGGGTAAACTGAAGGTGAAATCCTGCTATGGCGTCGGGCAACGGCATCATCGTGAGAGACCCCAATATTCTTGGAGGGACGCCTGTGTTCAGCGGGACTCGTGTTCCCTTCCAGTCCTTGCTGGATTACCTCGAGGGTGGGCAAACGCTGGACGAGTTCCTTGAGGATTTTCCCACCGTGAAGCGCGAAGCCGCCATCCGCGCGCTTGAGCATGCGAAAGAGCTCGTTGTAAGCGAACTGTGAAGAAACTTCTGCTGGACGAGTGCATTCCGAGAAAATTTAAGAGCCATCTCCCGCGTATGATCGCGTCACTGAGGTTGCAGGATACGCTGAGCGCGGCTAAATTAGTGTGCGAGAGTTGGAGTTGGAACATGAAAAAGCGCGTCGCGATCAGCCACCCCACGAAGCCAACACCGGGCGCGCTGGTGGAATCTGCCTCTACGTTATCTGCCTCTGCATTCATTGACGAAAAGATCAAGGAACTTGGGGACTGGCGCGGGAAGATGCTGGCGAAAGTGCGCGGAATCATACACGCGGCGGACCCTGAAATCATCGAAGAGCGGAAGTGGGTCACGCCGACAAAGCCGGGGACTCCCGTCTTTTCTCACGGCGGCATCGTCTGCACGGGAGAGACCTACAAGAACGTCGTCAAGATTACATTTGCCAAGGGAGCAGCGCTGAAGGACCCTTGCGGTCTATTCAACTCCAGCCTCGACGGGAACGTCAGGCGCGCCATCGACATCCACGAAGGCGAGAAGGTCGATGAGGCGGCGTTGAAGGATCTGATCCGCGCTGCGGTGGCGCTCAACCACCCCACGAAGCCGACACGGGGCTTCGTGGGGGCCCCGGTCAATCTGAAGGGCAAGAGCACGCCGAAGGCCCGGCGAAAATCACCACGCTAAATTTTCGCGAAGAGGCGAAATTTGGAAAGGGCACCCAGCCTCGGCAAGCGAGGAAGATCTGAACATCCCCACTCCAGCCAAAATCGGGCTTGAAATGGGGCACCGGCAAGCCGGTTTCCGGAGACGAGCCAGCCTCCTTGGCAAGATTCCGTTCAATGCAGACGGCGAACCAGCGCAGGGAGAATATTGCGAATTCCTATCGCTGAAGCGGCGGCGAGCGCCGGAGTGATTACGGCCAGTGACCACACCACCCAGCGTTGTTTCGGAAGATCGCTGTAGAGGAAGACTAGAGTCCAGGGTAATAGCGGCAGCGCAAAGCGCGGGAACTCGGCGCGCGCCCACTCCGGTGAGCTGTATGTAAACAGCGCGACCCAATAGAAACAGGCGAAGCAGGTTTCGGCAGGATAGGACCTCGCGTACCTCCGCAGATCCCCGCTTTTGATCGCGAACACCGCTCCCAATAACATCAGCATCACCCAGACCGATGTAAGTGCGCGATTTGTTAGAGGGGCAGGCGACAAGAGTGTGTCGCGAAGAATCGACGCGAACGGAAAGGTGAAAGGAGGAGCGCCGTGCCAGTCGTTATGTTGATAGGAAGCAACATTCGCGAGAGGATTTCCAAAATAGTGTGCGAGCGGCCACGCGTAGAGGCCGCCGATCAGCAGAGCCATTAGAACCGCGTAGATGCATTCCCGGAATCTTCTCTTCCACAGCAACTGAATCCCGAGCCCAAGCAGCGCGAACAAACCGTATGGGCGCACGACCGTAGCCAGGGCGGCGAAGACTGCCGACCATGCCCATTTCTCGCGCCTTAGTGTGAGGAAAGCCGCCAATATCAGAGCTATGAAAAGCGGTTCGGCTCCGCCGAGCAGCGAGCGCTGAAACCAGTCCAAGCTCAGCAGACAAAAGAACGCGGCCACCCACCCGCCCCACAGGCGATGGCAAAGCATCAAAGTCGCGAGCGACGCCGTTACGCAAAGAATCACGAACGCGGGCCGTAAAGGAATGCGGGTCACCGTGGACAAGAAGGCGGTTGCGTAGGAAACTCCCCAAAACTGGTGGACCTCGACCCCGGTAAACTGCCAGTGCTGGATCGCAGCTGCTGGCGCCAAGTAGGCGGGGTTGTCGCCAAAAGCATTGCCTCCAACCAGGCTCAAACCGCCGCCGAGGAAGAGTGCGGTGTAAAAGACGGCATAGGAGAGAATTACAAGTGCGAAGATTTCTGACAGCAGGGGAGCATCAAGGTTGCTGGGCGGAATCCGCGGATTTGTTGTCGAGAAACTTTCCATGAGCGGTTTGCTTTAGCGAAAGCTCATTTATATTAAGCGATGGAATTGCGGATGCGCCTAGGAAATAGCATCCGCGACACGGTGTCTGGGCTCTTTCAGCGAATATTTCAGCAGGCAGTACAAGGCGCGCACGCCGTCCTTCCATCCGATCTTCTTGCCCTCCTCATACGTGCGACCGCAATAGCTGATGCCCACCTCGTAAATGC